>R22__coassemble_18_pt1 | contig 210143 bp, 160 predicted proteins | sample R22__metabat2_low_PE_006 | metagenome-assembled genome bin R22
GACGAAATGTTAAATAGTGTTGGAATCGGAAAAATAATTCCCGATTTTGCGTCAAATGTCGTCTAAAATGACGTCATTTGCAATGGGGCTAGGTACGAAGCGGCCGATGAGGGGGGCTCGGCACGCTGCGAAACGACGACACGAAAACAGAAAAACCTTACAAAAATCTTTCCTTTTGAACTTTGGATTTCAGGAACGGAAACATCGCTTTCCAACACCGAATTTTCTGCACGCAGAACCGAACTTTCTGTGCACACAAAACTATCCTTCCGCCTGCCGTTCAGCACGGCAACGGCCGTCAACAACGGATGTCAACAATAAGCCATCGACAGCGTATGTCGATTGACAGATGTCAGCAGCGGTCAACAACGGATGCAGGAAGGGGCCGTCAACAACAGATGTCAACAATAAGCCATCGACAGCGTATGTCGATTGACAGATGTCAGCAGCGGTCAACAACGGATGCAGGAAGGGGCCGTCAACAACAGATGTCAACAATAAGCCATCGACAGCGTATGTCGATTGACAGATGTGGGCTGACGGGTGTTACTTCTTCAACCGGAACTGCAGGGCGAGGCTTTCGGCCTTGAGACCTTTGGGCAGGGTGACGGTGACGGTGTCGCCCTTGACGGAATAGGACACCTTGCGGCCGGTGGCGAGGAGCGTCATCTTACCGGCAGGGATGTTGCCCGTCCACTGGAGGGTAGCGGGGAGTTCGTCGCCATCGCCCAGCGCATAGAGGGCATAGAGCGTCTGGCCGTCCTTGTCGGCATTGAACCACACCTTGGCGTCGTTGTAGAGGGGCGTGATGCGGGTGTTGTAGATGGCCTTGCCGTTCTTGCGGAGCCAGTCGCCGACGGCATGCAGCCGTTCCTGCGCCAACTCGTCGATGACGCCATCGGGGGTGGGTCCTACGCCCAGCAGCAGGTTGCCGCCCTTGGCCACCACCTCGATGAGCATGGCGATGATGGAGCGGGAAGAACTGTAGTGGGGGTCGTACTTCCATCCCCAGCCGTCCATGGGCTTGCAGGTCTCCCAGGGGATGTTGCGCTGGGTGGGCGGTACCACGCCTTCGGGGGTCTGGTAGTTCTCGTACTGATTGCGTTCGCAACGGTCCACGCTGATGAGTCCGGGATGCCGCTGACGGGCACCCTCGAGGACCTCGCCGAGACGGATTTCCTCGCCGGTAATCTGTCCGCCGTCGAGCCAGAGGATGTCGAGCGGACCGTAGTCGGTGGTGAGTTCGGTCAACTGGTTCTGCGTGAAGGTGACATAGCGTTCCCACATGTCGGGGTGCTTGCTGCGGTCGTAGTTGGGCATGCGGTTGGCGGCGGCGAAGTTGGGATTCCAGTAGTCGGTGCAATGCCAGTCGGGCTTGGAGAAGTAGGCGCCTATCATGAAGTCCTTCGCGCGGAAGGCGTCGAAGACCTCGCGGGCGACATCCTTGCGGGGATGGGTGGCAAAGGGACCTTTGGCGATGGTATAGTCGGTATACTTGGAGTCGAACATGCAGAATCCGTCGTGATGCTTGGTGGTGAAGACGACATACTTCATGCCGGCGTCGTCCATGACATCGGCCCACTGCTCGGGGTTGAAGTTCACGGGATTGAACTCGGCACTCAGCCCCCAGTACCAGCGACGGTACTCCTCGAGGCTCATGCCGCGCTGCAGGCGGTCGCTGTACTCCCAGGCCTCATCCTCGGCACAGAGATGCCACGACTCGGTGATGCCGGGAACGGCATAGACGCCCCAGTGGAAGATGACGCCGAACTTCAGGTCCTGCCACTTGTCGAGTTTGGCGAGCACGGCTTCGTCGTCGGGAACGATATAGCCGTCGACGGGCGAATAGCCATGGGCATAGCCGTTCAGGGCGGTTACATCCTGCTGGGCCCAGGCGGCCAGACCGAAAAGACCTGACAGGAGGATGCAAAGAATGTTTCTGGTATGCTGTTTCATAATGCTTGTTGGGTGTGATTGGATGTGCAGAGGCAACGGGTTGTGCAATGATATGTCCTTGTCGTGAAAAGTCAACGAAGAGGGGTGAGGGTGAATGCTTCGCCGGGGGCGGTGTCGAACTGGAGGATGTCGCCGGCGAGCGTGGCTTCGGACCTGCCGTCGCACCGCAGCAGGACGCTCTCGTCGGGCCAGGGATTCTCAATGAGGCAAGGTCGTCCGGCCTCGCTCACGATGTGTACATCCTGCACCTCGCCGTCGTGCAGAGCGGCACTGACGAGGAAGGCACCGTAGGTGCGCAGCGTGGTGAAGGAGGCATCGCGGCTGCGGTCCCAGTTCGGGAAGAGGCGGATGCAGCCCTCGTATCCCTGGAGCAGCATCTCGTTGATGGTGAAGGGCACGGCAGCGAGCGTCTCCATACCTCCGCCATAGGCTCCGATATAGCCGTTGGGATAGTGGAAACGGCGGATGCGGTCCTTCAGGTAGTCGAGAATCTTTTCAGCGGGATAGCCGATGCGGACGGCGCCGGGGTAGAAGGTCTCGATGCCGTTGCCGAGGCTGGCAGCCCAGTCCTCGCCCCCATTGGGAGAGGGCTCGGGACGATGCTCCAAGTCGCTGAGCATGATGGCACAGAGGTCGGGGGTGAGGTGCGGACCCGTCATGCCCGTGGGGATGAGCATACCGTGCATGTGTATGCGCGAGAAGCCCGTGACGCGCGCATCGTCGGGATTGCCGTCACGCGTCAGCCGTTCGTAGTTCTTGAAGCCCACACTGCCATCGGGACGCACACCCGTGGGGAAGTCGCTCAGATGGGCGAGGATGTATTCCCACTTCTCGCGACGGTCAGCGTCCTGCTGGAGGAAGTCGCTCATGTCGAGGGCTCCATTGAAGACGGCCCGTACGATGCCGAGCGACATGGCCGGGTTGAAGTTGTCCTCGGCGGCCAGCGGATGGACCTCGTTGAAGCAGTCGTCGGGGATGACATAACGGCCGTCGTCCCACTCGAGATAGTCCTCCCAGAAGTCTGCGCAAGCCAGCACGAAGGGATAGACGCGTCGGGCATACGCCGCATCGTAGGTGTGATAGAAGCGCAGGAGCATGTTCGCCGCGCAGAAGGCGGCATTGGACTTCTGCTTCCAGAACATCAGGCCGTTCTCGAGGCCGGGGTCGTCGAAGTGATACCATGCCCGCGTGATAGCCGTGTCGAGGGGCCAGGCGGCAGAGCCGAGTCCGCGCGGACCGATGCCCACGGGATAGTACACGCCCTGCTTGCCCAGCACGAGGCGGGCATTCTCGCGACCTTCGTCCATATAGTCGAGGATGGGCTGGTCGTAGTTCTCGGTAAGTTCAATCTGGTTGGACGAGAAGCATCCCCAGTAGGGTCCCTGATAGTTGTAGTTGAGATGGTAGTCGCCCCGCCAGGCGGTGCTGTTGGTGGTGATGAAAGGTCCCCAGAGGCCGGGAGCCTCCTTGCCCGGACGCGACGAGCAGGCCATGAGGTACTGCGACTGATAGTAATAGTACTCGAGGAGGGAGTCGCCGATGGCGACATGCGAGAGGTTCCAGAAGCGGTCCCACCACTGCCGATGCTCCTTGCGGAGATGTGCGATGGCCTTGGCGTCGGTCTGCCGGGCCCCGTCGATGGCTTTCTGCTGCCACTGCTCGCCACTGTCGATGTTCGACTGCACGGCGAGGACGAGGGTGGTGGTGCGGCCTCCCTTGAGGGTGAGCGACGAGCGGTCGGTGGAGAGTGCCAGCGTAACGCCGCAAGGCCACTCGAGGTGCGGGGCGTGGTCGTAGCAGCGCGTCACCCACTGCACACCGCCGGAACAACCGGAGGTCTTCGTGGCGAACTGTTCCTCGTTGGGACTGTCGAGGGCCAGGGTGACCTCCATGTCGTGTGCAGGACGCAGTTCGAACACCACCTTGTTGTCGGTGGCTGCCACCCAGGCGCGGAGCGACAGCGCATTGCTGTCGGTGGTATAGGTGGCCGCGAGTTGTGCCGTGCCGGGGAGTTGTTCGGCACGATAGTCGCCCGCGAAGACATCGCCACGGATGTCCAGATAGCCGGGGAGTTTCAGTCCGCAGATGTCGTACGAGCGTACCGCCAGCCAGAAGTCGTTCTTGCCGATGTAGCAGCGTACCCCTTCGGGCGTGGAAGCCAGCGTGAGGCCCAGATCGCCGTTGCCCGTGAGAGGAGCATCGGGCCACTGGTCGGTGGGGACACGGGTGGGGCGTTCGGTCATCACGGCGACATAGGCGTCGATATCCTCGCCGGTCGAGGAGGGACGGCAGCAGGAGGTGCCGAGGGTGAGGACGGCCACGGCAGACAGGGCTGCCAGGAAGGTGAATGGGGAGTGTTTCTTATTCATGGGGCAAAAAGATGAGGATGCTTGGTTTTCAGTAAAGAGGGAACGAAAGACGAGCCCTGGTGTCATCCCTTCCCGAGGCAGGACGACGGCGCGCAGAGGAGGGTCACTGTCGGGGATACTTCTTGAAGAGTTTCCTCAGGAGTTTTCCGTCCTGCGAGCCGTCGAGAGGCTCGCACTCCCTGCCGTAGGAGTTGTAGAAGGACAGGCGTCCCTCCGCACCGTTGGCAACCGCCACGGTGAACTCGGAAAGGCAGTGTACGGGGGTGGTATAAGCGTAGACGTTGCCTCCCAGAAGGATGTTGGCGAGGACGGAGACTCCCACCGAGATGGCAAGGTCGCGGACGACTTCCTTGGCGTAGTTGCCGGCGATGCGTGTCATGCCGGTGTGATAGAGGAGCATGACATAGGGGAGGTCGTTGGCATCCATGAAGGTCTGCAACGACTCCGGGATGGGGTAGGTGGCCACCCGGCTGCGGCGTGAGTTCCTGCTGTACTGTACGAGGTCGAAGACATCGAGGCCAATGTCGTTCCAGAAGTCCTTGTCGTCGAGGTAGAGGATGCTGCCGTAGGGGAGGTTGTCGGTGTTGGCCTCGAGGCAGTCGAGGAGGATGTCGTGGGCAAGGGCGGTGACGGAGTCGTTGACGACACCCTCGCTGCGTTGCTCGATGTACTGTATCTCGCTGTAAGGCTCGATGAGAGGTATATCGGTGGGAGCATAAGCCTTGAGGCTGTCCGAACAGTAGCGGGTGGCGCTGCAGGAGGTCAGGGTGAGGATGAGCGCCGCCAGTGGCAGAAGGAGATGGAACCGTTTCATAGCGTGCATTGCGGAGTGGAAGGTTTTCGGCGACAAAGATATATAAGAAATGTGATACCACTCACGATAACCGAAACTTTTTGAGGCCGCGCGGCAAACGCGGTTGGATATCGCCCTCGGAAACGGTAAGAAAAGCAACCGGCAACCGGTGTTGCAGCGGACAGGAAGACGGGGTGCTGATGAAGGCGTAAATGATTGAGGTAGAAACAAAAAAGGGGGACTTCACAGTCACCCTTTCCTTCAATTTTAACCTAAACCTTAGTTGTTTCTTACACTAATTCGATGCAAAGTTTATATTTTTTTTCATCTTTTGGAAACATAGTGCAGTAGAATTAACAGAGTTTTTGCAATGTTTAACATTTTTTAGTCATACGGCCAGAAAAAGTTGGGGATTGCGGGGAAAACACATTGCTCCAACCAAAAAAAGCGCTACCTTTGCGTGATTTTTCCACGCAACAGAACGAATGAAGAAACTCTTTATCGAGACATACGGCTGTCAGATGAACCTGGCCGACAGTGAGGTGATTGCCTCCATCATGCAGATGGCGGACTATGAGGTATGCGACTCCCTGGACGAGGCCGACGCAGTGTTCCTCAACACCTGTTCGATACGCGACAATGCCGAGCAACGCATCTGGGGCCGGCTGGAGAACCTGAATGCGCTGCGTCGTCACAAGAAGAACCTGATTATCGGCGTGCTGGGCTGCATGGCCGAGAGGGTGAAGGAAGACCTGCTGGAAAACCACCATGTGAACCTGGTGGCGGGTCCGGATGCCTACCTCTCGCTGCCCGACCTGATAGCACAGGCCGAGGTGACGGGCAAGGCCATCAACACGGAACTCTCGACGACCGAGACCTACCGCGACATCATCCCCGCCCGTATCTGCACGGGCAAGGTGTCGGGATTCGTGTCCATCATGCGTGGATGCAACAACTTCTGCCACTACTGCATCGTGCCGTACACCCGTGGACGGGAGCGCAGCCGCGATGTGGAGAGCATCCTGGCCGAGGTGCGCGACCTGCAGGCGAAGGGCTTCAAGGAGGTGACGCTGCTGGGACAGAATGTGAACAGTTACCACTTCGTGCGCGAAGGCGAAGACATCGGCTTCCCCGCCCTGCTGCGCATGGTGGCCGAGGCGGTGCCGGAGATGCGTGTACGCTTCACCACCAGCCATCCGAAGGATATGAGCGACGAGACGCTGCGCGTCATCGCCGAGGTGCCGAATGTGTGCAAGCACATCCACCTGCCGGTACAGAGCGGCAGCAGCCGCATCCTGAAACTGATGAACCGCAAGTACACGCGCGAATGGTATCTCGAGCGGGTGGAGGCGATACGGCGCATCGTGCCCGACTGCGGCCTGTCGACAGACATCTTCTGCGGCTATCACAGCGAGACGGAAGAGGACCATCAGGAGTCGCTGTCGCTGATGCGGCAGTGCGCCTACGACAGTGCCTTCATGTTCAAGTATTCGGAGCGTCCGGGTACCTACGCGAGCCGCAACCTGCCCGATGATGTGCCCGAGGAGACCAAGATTCGCCGCCTGAACGAAATCATCGCCTTGCAGAACGAACTGTCGGCAGAGAGCAATGCGCGGTCGGTAGGCAAACGCTACACGGTGCTGGTGGAAAACTACTCGAAACGGTCGCGCGAACAACTCTGCGGACGCACGGAACAGAACAAGATGGTGGTGTTCGACAAGGGCACCCACCACATCGGCGACTTCGTGGAGGTGGAAATCACCGGAAGCAGTTCCGCCACACTCTTCGGAAAAGAGGTGTAAGAACGGGACGGAGAAGATGCGGAGAGACCTGCCGGGCGGGGCGAAATCAAACTGAAAATCTTTACGGATGTTCCTATCGGGGCGGCAAAAGGCTGTCCCGCCGAATGGTTTTGGAAGAAAATAGGGGGAAATGCGTGTTTTGGCGTGATATTTTTTGGAAATCTGCCCAATAGATACTATTTTTGCAACGATTTTGGGGGTAGTGTGCACGCGTGTGTATACATACCCCATTGCTATGCGCTCAATGAAACAGAAGAAGAAAAGAACCATCGACAGCCAGTTCATCACGGCAAGCATCAGCACCTCGCTGGTATTGCTCCTGCTGGGTATGGTGGCACTCATACTATTATCCGCCAACAGCCTTTCGGTGTATGTGAAGGAAAATCTGGAACTCACGCTGCTGCTCCACGACGGTACCACACAAAGCCAGGTGGATGCCCTGACGAAGAAAATCGAGCAGATGCCTGCCACCAAGCAAGTGACCTACATCTCGAAAGAGGAGATTCTGGAACAGGAATCGAAGGCCATGGGTGCAGACCCGACGGAATTCCTTGGCTTCAACCCCTACACGGCCTCGGTGGAGGTGCGGCTGAATGCGGAGTATGCGAACAACGACAGCATAGCCCCCATCGAAGCAGAACTGCGCAAGGAGTCGTGCATCTCCGAGATAGACTATCCGCACGACCTGGTGAACAACATCAACAGCAACCTGCAGAAAATCACCTTTGCCCTGCTGGTGCTCGCCATCGTGTTGGGCATCATCTCGTTCGCCCTCATCAACAACACCATCAAACTCACCATCTACTCGCAGCGCTTCCTGCTGCACACGATGAAGTTGGTCGGTGCCGAATGGAGTTTCATCCGTCGGCCGTTCCTGGTGAGAAACCTGTTCATAGGCATCACGGCGGGCGTGCTGGCACTGGCCGCGACGGGGGCAGGACTCTACTTCCTCGCCCAGCGCGAACCGCTGTTCACGAGCATCCTGACATGGAAGATGATGGCCATCGTGGCAGGTGCCATCCTGCTGTTCGGCATCCTCATCACACAGTTCAGCGCCCGCGTTTCCATCAACCGTTTCCTCCGCATGAAGGCCGGCGACCTCTACTATATTTAAGCATAGAAAAGTATCAATAATATGGACAAGAAATTTGCTCTCGAAAAAATCAACTACATCCTCATTGCCGTGAGCGTGATCGTCATCATCCTCGGATTCGCCCTGATGTCTGGTCCCGGCTCATCGGCCGAAGCCTTTGAGCCTGACATCTTCAGCGTACGCCGCATCAAGGTGGCACCCATCGTCTGCTTCGTGGGATTCGTGTTCATGATTTTCGCCATCATGTACAGACCCAAGCATAAGGAAGTTGAGAAGAAAGAAGAAGAATAACGCTGGATACGCCGTTTCGTACCGTCAATTCCTCCCTTCTGTTGATGCCCTCCCAGGGCAGAAAACCGAATTTGCATCGTATAACAACAAGCATCACACACTATGTCTTGGATAGAATCTCTCCTGCTCGGAATGTTGCAGGGTCTCACCGAATATCTCCCTATCAGCAGCAGCGGCCATCTGGCCATCGGCTCGGCCCTGTTCGGCATCGACGGTGAAAGCAACCTCGCCTTCACCATTGCCGTACATGTCGCCACCGTACTCAGCACACTCGTCATCCTCTGGAAGGAAATCGTATGGATTTTCACCGACCTGTTCAAGGGCAAATGGAACGAGGGCACACGCTATGCCGTCAACATCATCATCTCCATGATTCCCGTGGCCATCGTAGGCTTCTTCTTCAAGGACAAGGTGGAGGAAATCTTCGGCTCGGGTCTGACTGTCGTGGGCTGCTGCCTGCTCGTCACCGCCCTGCTGCTGGCCTTCGCCTATTTCGCCAAGCCGCGTCAGCGCGAGGAGATATCGCCGCTGCACGCCTTCGTAATCGGCATCGCCCAGGCCATCGCCGTGCTCCCGGGACTGTCGCGTTCGGGTTCCACCATCGCCACGGGCCTGCTGCTGGGCGACAAGAAGGAGCGTCTGGCCCAGTTCTCGTTCCTCATGGTCATCCCGCCCATCCTGGGTGAGGCCTTGCTCGACACCCTTGACATGTGCGAACAGGGCGTGGAAGCCACCATGGGCGGCGTGTCGCCCGGTGTCCTCGCCATCGGCTTCGTGGCCGCCTTCGTGATGGGCTGCCTGGCCTGCAAGTGGATGATTAACATCGTGAAGAAAGGCAAACTCATCTGGTTCGCCGTCTACTGCGCCGTAGCCGGAGCCGCCACACTCATCCTCCCACATATCCTCTGAACGACGTGAACTTCCTGAAAGGCGAAATACTGTACATCGACAAGCCCTACAAGTACTCCTCATTCGATGTGGTGAACAGGGTGCGCGGACAACTGTGCCGCCGTATGGGCATTAAGAAACTGAAGGTGGGCCATGCCGGCACCCTCGACCCGCTGGCCACCGGCGTGATGATTATCTGCACCGGCCGCGCCACGAAACGCATCGAAGAGTTCCAGTACACCACGAAGGAATACATCGCCACGCTGCGACTCGGTGCCACCACACCGTCGTTTGACCTGGAGCACGAGATTGACGCCTGGTATCCTACCGACCATATCACCCGCGAGAAGGTGGAAGAGGTGCTGACACAGTTCATCGGCACCATCGAACAGATTCCTCCCTCCTACTCGGCCTGCAAAATCGGCGGCGTACGCGCCTACCACATGGCCCGCAAGGGCAAAGACCCCGAACTGAAACCCAAGACGCTGGTCATCGACGAGATAGAACTGCTGTCGTGCGACCTCGAACGCGAAGACCCCACGCTGGTGCTGCGCGTGGTATGCAGCAAGGGTACCTACATCCGTGCCCTGGCCCGCGACATCGGCGAGGCGCTGGGCAGCGGCGCCCATCTCACCGCCCTGCGGCGTACACGCGTGGGCGATGTCACCGTCGACGACTGCACGGCCATGGATGACTTCGCCACCTGGCTCGACGCACAGACCATCGAAATGGATTTGCCCAATGATTGAAAACAGAACCAACAACATATTACATCATGAAACTTTCGCAATTCAAGTACAAACTGACAGAAGACCGCATCGCCCTGGAACCTACCTATCACCGCGATGAATCGCGTCTGATGGTCGTACACCGTGACACGGGCAAAATCGATCACCGACAGTTCAAGGACATCCTCGAATACTTCGACGAGCAGGACACGTTCGTGTTCAACAACTCGCAGGTGTTCCCCGCACGGCTCTTCGGCAACAAGGAGAAGACCGGCGCACGCATCGAGGTGTTCCTGCTGCGCGAACTGAACCCCAACCTGCGCCTGTGGGATGTCCTCGTGGACCCCGCCCGCAAGATTCGCATCGGCAACAAACTCTACTTCGGCGAAGACAACTCGATGGTGGCCGAGGTCATCGACAACACCACCTCGCGCGGACGCACACTCCGTTTCCTCTACGACGGACCGCACGATGAGTTCAAGAAGTCGCTCTACGCCCTTGGCGTGGCCCCTCTGCCCACCTACATCCACCGCGACGCCACTCCCGAAGACATCGAACGCTTCCAGAACATCTACGCCACCGAGGAAGGTTCCGTGACGGCTCCTGCCGCAGGACTCCACTTCAGCCGCGAACTGTTGAAACGCATGGAAATCCATGGCGTGGAGCGTGCCTTCGTGACCATGCATGTCGGACTGGGCAACTTCCGCAGCATCGATGTGGAGGACCTCACCAAGCACAAGATGGACAGCGAGCAGATGTTCGTTGGCCGCGAAGCCTGCGACTGCATCAACAGCGCCAAGGAGAACGGACACAAGGTATGCGCCATCGGCACATCGGTCATGAAGGTGCTCGAGACGGCCGTCAGCACCGACGGACGAATCAAGGAGTACGAAGGCTGGACCAACAAGTTCATCTTCCCTCCCTACGACTTCAGCATCCCCGATGCCTTGGTCACCAACTTCCACCTCCCCCTCTCGCCCATGCTGATGATAGCATGTGCCTTCGGAGGTTACGAGTATGTGATGAACGCCTACAACGAGGCCCTCAAGGAGGAATACCGCTTCGGTGTGTACGGCGACGCCATGCTCATCATCTGACACAACGCATCCTCCCCGCATAACCATGACCGTATATCTCGGCATAGGTTCCAATGAAGGCGACAGACAGGCTCTGATGGAGCAGGCTGTCGCCCTCATTGCGGATAAGATAGGCCGTGTGGTGGCGGTGTCGTCATTCATCGAGACAGAGCCCTGGGGCTTCGAGTCGGAGAACCGCTTCCTCAACGGTGTCGTCGGCGTGGAAACCAGCCTCCGCCCCCATGTCCTCCTCCGGAAGACGCAGCGCATAGAACGGCGTCTGGGCCGTCGCCACAAGACCGGCCAACACGGATACAGCGACCGGCCCATCGACATCGACATCCTGCTCTACGGTGACCGCGTAATCCACAGCCGCCGACTCACCGTCCCCCACCCTCTGATGCTGCAACGGGACTTCGTGCTCACCCCCCTGCTGGAGATTGCTCCCGACATCACCCTTCCTCCCACACACGAACGCATCGCCGTGCTCACAGGCAGAGAAGGATAGGCGATTGGACCTTCTTTCTGGGGACGAAGGCCCTCAATGACATAAAAAAGGGGCGGGAAGAGATGATTTTTTCCAATTTGCTTGGCTGCTACGGAATATTGACCTAATTTTGCAGCCGAAAATAGTCGTGGACAGATTTGAGCCGCTTGCAACCACAATAAAAAATGCTAAAACACAGTCTGGCAACCTGCCGCTGTACGCACTCCTGCCCCTCGCTTCTCCCACGTCTGTCTTCACAATAGTTTTTGTTTCATTCTTAATTGTTATCAGACAATGGGATATCTGTTTACATCCGAATCGGTGTCCGAAGGACACCCCGACAAAGTGGCCGATCAAATATCGGACGCCATACTGGACGAGTTGCTGGCCTTTGACCCCAACTCCAAGGTAGCATGCGAAACGCTGGTGACAACCGGACAGGTCGTCATTGCAGGAGAAGTGAAATCAGATGCTTACATCGACCTTCAGGAGACGGCACGACGCGTCATCAAACGCATCGGCTACAACAAGAGCGAGTACATGTTCGACGGTGACTCGTGCGGCGTCTTCTCGGCCATCCACGAGCAGAGCGCCGACATCAACCGCGGCGTTGAACGCGCTGACGTGATGAACCAGGGCGCCGGCGACCAGGGTATGATGTTCGGCTACGCCACCAACGAGACCCCCTCGTACATGCCGCTGCCGCTGTTCCTCGCACACCTCATCGTGTACACCCTTGCGAAAATCCGCAAGGAAGGACGCGAGATGACCTACCTGCGTCCCGACTCCAAGAGCCAGGTGACCATCGAATACGACGACGCAGGACACCCCGTGCGCATCGACACCATCGTCGTCTCCACGCAGCACGATGAGTTCATCAAACCTTGGGACACCCCCGAGAACACCCAGGAGGCCGCCGATGCCACCATGCTGGCTACCATCCGCCGCGACGTCATCAACATCCTCATGCCGCGTGTGAAGGAGGCCATTGCCAGCCCGGCCATCAGCAACCTCTTCAACGACCATATCACCTACTATGTGAACCCCACCGGCAAGTTCGTCATCGGAGGTCCTCATGGCGATACCGGACTGACGGGACGCAAAATCATTGTGGATACCTACGGAGGCAAGGGTGCTCACGGAGGCGGCGCCTTCTCGGGCAAGGACCCCAGCAAGGTGGACCGCAGCGCTGCCTATGCCGCCCGCCATATCGCCAAGAACATGGTCGCTGCCGGCGTGGCCGACGAGATGCTCGTGCAACTCTCCTACGCCATCGGCGTGGCACAGCCCGTGAGCGTGTTCGTCAACACCTTCGGCCGCAGCCATGTGAGCCTCAGCGACGGCGAAATCGCCAGGCGCATCGGAGAACTCTTCGACCTGCGTCCACGAGCCATCGAGGACCGTCTGAAACTGCGCGCTCCCATCTACAGCGAGACGGCAGCCTACGGACACATGGGCCAGGAACCCTGCGTCGTACGCAAACATTTTGCCAACCGCTACGGCGCACCCCGCGACATCAGCGTGGAACTCTTCACCTGGGAGAAACTCGACCTGGTTGAACGCATCCGCAAGGCTTTCGGCCTCTGACAAATACGCGCTATCTAACATAGAGAGCCGGCTCCCCATCGGGAACCGGCTCTCGTGTCGTTTACTGCCACGGTGAACCTCAATGGATGTCAACGGGTACCGGCTCGCACTTGTCGGTATAGAGCACGCCGTCGAGGTGGTCACACTCGTGCTGGAAGATGACGGCCGTATAGCCCTGGACGTGTTCGACGGTATCGGCAAGCGTGTACGGAGAGACATAAGCGATGTCGATATCCTGCCAACGCTGCACCATGCCCCGCCGGCCAGGGACGGAGAGACAGCCCTCGCGTCCCTCCATCTGTTCGCCGCGCAAGGCGGTGATGCGGACATTCGGGAACACTTCGAAGGGCTTGTCGGGCTTGTCGAAACGCTGTACGGCCACGATGCGACGGGAGAGACCCACCTGCGGGCCGGCAATGCCCACGCCGTTCTGCTCGGGTGAGGTGACGGTGGCCACCATACGCTCGGCCAGACGACGAAGGTCGTCGCTTGCGAGGTCACGACGGGCAAAGTCGCTGCACGGCGTTCGCAACAGCAACGAATCGGCGGTATCATTCACCGTGAGGACACGCATGACGGCACCCTCGCCCCGCACGAGCGCCCGCTCGTCGGAAGTGAGACGAGGAGAGGCGTCGCGAGAGCAACCTGCCAATGCCAGCAAGAGACCCAGGAGAAGCAGGGTGCTGATGGGAGCAGGGGATTTGCAAGCAGGTATTCTCATTTCTTCTCGAGCGTAGGATAGGAGATGCGGGTGTGGTAGATGGTGCGGAGTTTCTCCTTGAAGACACTCTTGATGTCGCGGATGTCGCGGAAGGTGATGGGACAGTCCACAAAACACCCGTCGGCGACCTGACCATCAACGATGCGGTCCACGAGGTTGCCGATGCTCTCCTCGGTGTACTCCTTCAGGCTGCGGCTGGCCGCCTCCACGGCATCGGCCATCATGAGGATGGCGGTCTCCATGGTGTTGGGGTTGGGACCCGGATAGGTGAACAGTGACGCATCGACCTCCTCATCGGGATGCTGGTTCTGGTAACTGACATAGAAGTACTTGGCCTTGCTGACACCATGGTGGGTGACGATGAAGTGACGGATGGCCTCGGGAAGACGGTACTTCTCGGCCAAACGCAGGCCGGACTGCACATGTCCGATGATAATCTGTGCACTCTGCTCATACGGCAGGCTGTCGTGCGGATTGGTGCTGCCCTGGTTCTCGGTGAAGAAGGCCGGATTCTCGAGTTTTCCTATGTCATGGTAGAGCGCACCCGTTCGGACGAGTTGGCTTTTCGCCCCCACACGGTTGGCGGCAGCGGCAGCCAGATTGGCCACCTGCATGGAGTGATTGAAGGTGCCGGGAGCCTCCTCGGAGAGGGTACGCAGCAGACGACCGTTGATGTTCGACAATTCCACAAGAGTCACATTGGAAGTGAAGCGGAACAGTTTCTCATACAGGTAGAGGAGCGGGTAGGTGAAGAGGAGGAGCACGGCATTGATGCCAAACTGTACGAATGTCCCGGTATCGATGCTGTGGATGTCGGTTTCCACAATGAGTTCATAACCAAAGAACACCACGCAGTAGCATACCAATACGGCCAGCACCATGCGGAAGAGTTGCGAACGTTCGGTGAGTTCGGTAAGGCAGTAGATGGCCGTCAGGCCTGCGGTGAGTTGGAGCAGCACGAACAGGAAGGGGTCGGGCACGAACAGGGCCGTGATGAGCACCACCACGAGATGTGCGCAGAAGGCCGTGCGGGAATCGAGGAAGACATGCACCATCATGGGGAGCATGGCAAAGGGAATAATCATCACTCCCACACTGTTCACGCAAAGGGAGGCAATCACCGGGAAGATGACAATCTGCGTGGCGAGGAACAGATAATAGCGGGGCTTCTGCAGGTAGTCGCGCCGATAGATGAACAGATATACGACAAATCCCAGGATGAGCAAGGTCACCAGCAGAACCTGTCCGGCCAGCGTCAGTTCGGAACCGGCCGTGTCGGTATGCTTTATCCACTCGCGTTTGTAGGAGAGCAACGACTGATAGGCGTCCTCGTCGACGATGTCACCGTTGCCGATAATCTTCTGCCCTGCCTGGATAATACCCTTGTTGTGGACAACGGCATCGGCAGCATCACGGCGTGCCGCTTCGGTCTTCTCGCTGTCGAGCGTCACGTTGGCATGGACATAATCGTTGAGGTTGCAGTGGCTGAGCACATAGGCCCCCGCAGAAGTGGTATCGGCCTGCATGATATATTCGTAGGCTTTCTTCACGGTGAACAGTTCGTCGACATTCTTCTCTCCGGCCTTGTTGCCACGGATGAGTTTGATGCGTGCAATGCTGTCGTTGTGAAGCGCATCCCAGTCGGCTGTCTCGACAACACCCATGGCATACGCCTCCTGCAAGCGGCGGCAGACGGTGGCATAGAGTTTCGAGGACATCAATGACGAGAAGTCCGACAGATAATGTTGCTGCAGCGAATCGATGGACGAGGTGGCGACGGTAGCGTCCAACTCATAATAGGGCAGCACCCGTGCGGCAGCGGCGGCCTGTTCGCGGGCAAACACCTCGTCGCTCTTATCCACTGCGAAGTCCCAAGGTGCAGTGAGTTGTTCATAACGCCACGGACGGCCTTGCTGAAACTCATAACTGAATGTTTTCTCCCTGGGGAGGAACAGCACTATCAAGGCCACCGACAGCAGCAAGGTAAGCAGTACGAAAATATTTTTTCCTTTCTGTTTTCTACTCATATACGGACGTTTTTCCTAAAATCGTGCGCAAGATACAAAAAGAATGAAAAAGGGAAAATGAAAAATGAAAAATAATCACTAATTTTGCGCCCAATCAATGAAAACGGGGGCAGAACTCGCCTTTTGTCCCCACAAAAAAGGCTATACATACATGGAAAGAAGAGTCAGAGTACGTTTCGCTCCCAGCCCCACAGGGCCCTTGCATATCGGCGGTGTCCGCACTGCACTGTACAACTATCTGTTTGCCCGCCAGCACGGCGGTGACTTCGTGTTCCGCATCGAGGACACCGATTCCAACCGTTTCGTCCCGGGTGCCGAGGAGTATATCCTCGAGGCTTTCAAGTGGCTTGGCATCACCTTCGACGAAGGCGTGTCGTTCGGTGGCGAACATGGTCCCTACCGTCAGAGCGAACGGCGTGATATCTATAAGAAATATGTGAAGCAACTGCTGGATGCCGGACGCGCCTACCTCGCTTTCGACACTCCCGAGGAACTGGAGGCCAAGCGTGCCGAACTGCCCAACTTCCAATACGATGCTTCCACCCGCATGCAGATGCGCAACTCCCTCACCCTCTCGAAGGAGGAGGTCGATGCCCTCATCGCCGACGGTAAGCAGTATGTCGTACGCTTCCTCATCGAGCCGGGACAGGAGGTACATGTGCATGACCTCATCCGTGGCGAGGTGGTCATCAACAGCAGCATCCTCGACGACAAGGTACTCTACAAGAGTGCCGACGAACTGCCCACCTATCATCTCGCCAACATCGTCGACGACCATCTGATGGAAATCAGCCACGTCATCCGCGGCGAGGAATGGCTGCCCAGCGCGCCCTTGCATGTGCTCCTGTACCAAGCCTTCGGCTGGGAGGACACCATGCCCTGCTTTGCCCACCTGCCCCTGCTGCTCAAGCCGGAAGGCAACGGCAAGTTGTCGAAGCGCGACGGCGACCGTCTGGGATTCCCCGTCTTCCCCCTCGAATGGCACGACCCCAAGAGCGGCGATGTCAGTTCGGGATATCGTGAGAAGGACTATCTGCCGGAGGCTGTCATCAACTTCCTCGCCCTGCTCGGATGGAATCCCGGCAACGACCAGGAACTGATGACGCTGGACGAGATGGTCAGCCTCTTCGACCTGGGCCGCTGCAGCAAGGCCGGTGCCCGCTTCGACTACAAGAAGATGATATGGTTCAACCACGAATACATCCTGCGCAAGGACGACCGCGAGATTGCGGAAGCCTACCTTCCCCTGCTGAAGGAGCATGGCGTGGACACCGACCTCGACAGCACCACAAAGGTGGTAACCCTGATGAAAGGACGCGTGAACTTCATCCATGAACTGTGGGAGCAGTCCTCATACTTCTTTGTCGCCCCGACGGAATACGACGAGAAGAGCCTGAAGAAATGGTGGAAGGAAGGTGCCACACAGTATGTGAGCGAACTGTGCGACTTCATCGAGCAGAGCCCCGTCTTTGCCGGTGCTGAACTGGAGCCTCTGGTGATGGAATGGATTGCCTCCAAGGAATGGGGCGTGGGCAAGGTGATGAATGCCTTCCGCGTCACGCTGGTGGGCGCCGCCGTCGGTCCTCACATCTTTGAACTCACAGACTTCCTGGGCAAGGAGGAGACGCTGCGCCGCGCACGCCGCGCCCTCGAGGTTCTCCCTCAGGCATAAGCGCCTGACAAACCAACATACTACGAGCGGGATGCCTGACGGTATCCCGCTCGTCTGTTTTCCGGGCACACGCGCCCTTCATATAGGGATTCGTGTACGGTCAGAACGAAAGACACATCGCGCATCCCAGTTGTCCGGCAGTGCCGACGGGAGCGACCGTCAGTTTCTGTCCATGCGTGGCGTCGAGACCCAGCACACGGTCGGCCACATTGCTCACCCAAGGCAGCATCCACCAGCCGATGCGGGCACCCAGGATGCCCATGCCGGCTCCGGCCAACACATCGGTAAACCAATGCTGCTCGTTCCACACACGCATGATGCCCGTGCCCGTAGCCACGGCATAGGCCGCCACAGCCATCCAAGGGCTGTCGGCACCATATTCCAGACGAACGAGTTCGGCACCCATAAAGGCGGTAGATGTATGTCCGGAGGGGAATGAGTTGAAACTCTTGGGGTTGTTCTTCGGGTTGAGGTCGCGAGGATTGTTGCTGAGGTATACCTCGTCGTAGATGGAAGGACGCGGCGATGTGACAGTGTACTTGATGCCGTTCACCGTGACAGCCATCACCACATACGAAGTACCCAGCAGCAGCAACCTATCGAGAAAGCCGTGCTGAGCCTCAGCCCCTATCCAGTCACCTACGACAGCCATTGCCGCGGGGACATACTGGACATATTCGTCGGCAAAGGTGCGGTCGAGCGTGTACTCCCTCACCTGGTCACGCACATCCACTTTCCACTCCCTGACAGGAGCGAAGAGCCCTGTTGCCCCTGCTGCTACAAGCACGCCAGGCGCAGCCAACTGAACAGCACGGAAAGAATGATTGCAGGACAGAACAGACAGAGAGTCACTGACTTGCGCTACTGCAGACTGGACAAACAAGAGTCCTGCCGACAGCAGCATACCCATGCATCGCAGGGCGTAGGAGGAATGACGAGATTTCTTTGGCATCGTTGTCGGTTTGAGAGGAGTTATTGGTTGTTTCGTGAGCATCAAAGGCTCTGCATATCGTTGAGGCGCTTGTAGTATCCACCCAGCGCGATGAGTGACTCGTGGGTTCCACGCTCCACGATTTCACCGTCCTTCATCACACAGATTTCATCGGCATTGCGTATAGTGCTGAGCCGATGCGCCACGGCAATGGTAGTGCGGGACTTCATGAGCCGGTCCAGAGCCTCCTGGACAAGCCGTTCGCTCTCCGTATCAAGGGCGCTTGTAGCCTCATCGAGGATGAGTATCGGCGGATTCTTGAGGATGGCGCGGGCAATGCTGATACGCTGGCGCTGACCGCCCGAGAGGAGACAGCCGCGGTCGCCGACAGAGGTGTTGTAGCCTTCGGGAGTTTCCATGATGAAGTCGTGGGCATTGGCAATCTTGGCCGCCTCGACCACCTGCTCCATCGTAGCATTCTCCACACCGAAGGCGATGTTGTTGAAGAACGTGTCGTTGAAGAGCACAGCCTCCTGGCTGACATTGCCAATGAGGGCACGAAGGTCGTGGACGGCACATTCGCGGATATCGGTGCCATCGATGGTAATGCTGCCTCCACAGACATCGTGGAAACGGGGCAGCAGGTCTACCAGCGTGGATTTTCCACTGCCGCTCTGCCCGACCAAGGCCACGGTCTTTCCCTTCTCAAGGGTGATGTCAATACCTTTCAGCACGGGACGCCCTTCGGCATAACTGAAATTCACATCGCGGAAACAGATTGCCTGGTCGAAAGAGTGGATGCGTTGGGGATTCTCCACCTCACGGATGGGATTCTCGGCAGAGAGAATCTTCTCCACACGCTCCCAGCAGCCCAGTCCGACCGGGATGTTATAATAGGCTTTCGAGAGATCCTTGATGGGGTTGATGATGTTGTACAGCATCACAAGGTAATAGATGAACATGCTGGCATCCATGGTGGACTTGTTGCCAAGGATGATGAAACCACCTCCCCACAGGACGATGACGATGATAGCCGTTCCCATGAACTCGCTGACGGGATGGGCGCTGGCCTGACGGACGGACATGCGAACCATGGAGGTGCGGTAGCCATCATTGACATCGGCAAAACGGCGGCTCATCTTCTCCTCTGCCAGGAAAGCCTTCACCACGCGCAATCCGCCAAGCGTCTCGTCGAGTTGTGCGAGCAGATTGCCCCACCAAGTCTGCGTCTCCTTGGATTTACGCTTCAGTTTGCGGCTGATGAGACCCATGACCCAGGCGATGACCGGACTGACGACAAGGACAAAGAGGGTCAGTTTCCAATCGATGCAGAAAAGGGTGGCCAGCGTGACAACGATGGCAATGGGGTTCTTGATGAGCATGTCGAGGGAGTTGGAGAAACAGGTCTCCAAGCCGCTGATGTCGCTGCTCATGCGGCTGATGATGTCGCCCTTGCGCTCCTCGCTGAAGAAGGAGAGCGGCAGGTGAAGCACCTTGTCGTACACCTCACGCCTGATGTCACGCACCATGCCGCTGCGGAGAGGTATCAGGGTGGCCGAAGAGCCGAAGTAGCACGCCGTCTTGAGCAGTGTCATAATGATGAGCATGAGTCCCGACATGATGAGCACCCACATGGCTCCACGGTTGTCGATGAGCAGGTTCATGTAATAGTAGAAGTTGTTCTTTGCCACATCAACGACATTGGCACTTCCCCACTCCATGAATGCGTACTCCACCTGACTGACCTTGAAGAGCGTCTGCAGGATGGGTATGATAAGGGCAAACGAAAAGACATTCAGCACCTGGGCCAAGACGTTCAGCACCAGGTTCCACGCCAGATAACCACGATAAGGCGGAAGGTAGCGTTTGATAAGTTGAAAGAATTGTTTCAGCAAAGCAATGTATTGTTTGATTTGGATTGAGGATTCAAAAAAAGTCACGTACCCGCATTCCTGACAACTGTGCCGTCGGGGCCAGGTTGCCACTTCCATCGGTTATGCGTCCAGAGATAGTACTGCGGTGCTCTGTCGATGGTCTGCTCCAATAGGCGCATATACTGCCGCGTAATGGAAAAATCCTCCTTTTCATCGGGTAAAATCTCCTTCATCGTAATCGTATAGTACCCTCGTTTCACCACTTCGACATCCCCGTAGATGAAATGAGCATCCATACGTTGTCCTATACGCTCGGTACCCGTGATGAGTGCGGTCTGCTGACGGAGGAACGACATCCACACCTCGTGATGCTTCTTTGAGGGCCGCTGGTCGGCAATGAGTCCCAGCAGCGCCTGCTCGCCGTCACCTTTCATACGCAGCAACGTGCGGAAGGTATCGTCCTGGGGTATGCCGAAGGAATGGAAACGGGAGCGCAACTTCAGCATCACTTCATCCATGGCCTTGCCCGACAACGGATGATATACCTGACAGGCCGTCAGACCGGGCGCACACCACAACGTGATGGAAGTGACATACTCCCAGTTGCCATAATGGCCCAGATAGACAAAGAGCGGCCTGCCGTCTGCACGCAGACGTTCCACGACATCCATGCCCATGAAACGAAAACGACGACGCATCTCATCATCACTGATATGCAGCAGTTTGATGGTTTCCACCACATAATCGCAGAAATGACGGTAGAACTGCCTTTCGATGGCCTTTATCTCTTTCCTTGACTTCTCAGGGTAGGCACGCGATAGATTGGTGCGCACAAGCGTGCGCCTGTAGCGAACGCAATGATAAAGAAGTATATAACTTCCCGAACTCAGCACGTAGAGTGCCCGCATCGGCAGCAGAGCCAATGCAGTGAGCAGGACGCGGAGCAGGAAAGCAGATACCTTATGCATGAAGCCGACACGGGAGGATGAAGGATGACGTTATTCCTGACCCTCTTCCTTGTACCATCCGGCATACATCAGGTAACCGTTGGCGATTTTCACATTGAGTTCCTTGTTCTGTTCAGGATCCACCTTTTTGATGAACTTGGCCGGCACTCCACCCCAGATTTCTCCGGGACCGATCTGCGTACCTTTCAGCACCAAGGCACCGGCTGCCACGATGGCACCTTCACCTACCACGACACCATCAAGCAGGGTGCTGCCCATACCGATGAGCGCGTAATCGTGAATGTCGGCGCCGTGAATCGTAACATTGTGGCCTATCGACACATCATTGCCGATGGTAATGGTTGACTTCTGATAAAGTGTATGGAGGACGCTGCCGTCCTGTATGTTCACACGGTCACCGATATGAATCCAGTTCACATCACCACGCACAACTGCGTTGAACCAAACACTGCACTGACTGCCCATGACCACATCACCAACGACGGTCGCGTTCTCTGCCAAATAGCAGTCTTCACCTATCTGAGGAGTGAATCCTCTCACTGATTTTATCAATGCCATAACAGATTTTGTTGAAATTCGCCCACAAAGATAAGGCTTGTACGATAAAAAACCAAAATAATTTGGGGAATCCAAACAGAACATGTATTTTTGCCGTTTGAGGAGATTCGTGATATGAAAAAGATCTGTGCATTGACAATGGTCCGCAATAATGAGTTCTACCTTCGCCGGTGGGTTGCCTGGTATGGCGAACAACTGGGAAGGGAAAACCTGTATGTATATCTCGACGGCACAGACCAGACACTCGAAGGCGACTATGCCGATATCCACGTCACCTTCTGCGAACATGTCGACGACCCCGTGCTGGTGGGAGACCGACGACGCATCGACTACCTCTCCCAGCAAGCCGCCGAACTGCTCAAGACCTATGATCTCGTCATCGGCACCGATGTGGACGAATTCCTTGTCCCCGACCCGGCCCTGAACCTCTCGCTGCCTGAATTCCTCGACCGCCAGGAAGTGACCACTTCCCTGTCCGCGCTGGGCATCGATGTGGGACAGCATATGCACCTTGAAGGTCCGTTCGACGAGAATCTTCCCTTCCTGTCGCAGCGTCGTTATGCGGTACTTTCCAGCCGATACAGCAAGGCCAGTGTCCTGGCCGCTCCTGTAGCATGGGGCAGCGGATTTCATCGTGTACGCAAACACAACTTCCACATCATCCCCGACCTCTACCTGTTCCATTTCGGCTGTGCGGACTTCTACCGTCTGCGTGCCCTCTTCGATGACCAGGAACACATTGACAACGGATGGGGCGGACATCTGGCACGCCGTATGCGCACCATTGACATCATCACGAATTCCGAGGCCCGCATGTGGGACCAGACGACCCACAGGGCTCGCAACATACAGAACATGTTCCGTCAATGGCAGGCTTGGAACAAGCCGAGCATGCTTGGCCGCCGATGGGTGGTGGAGATTCCCGAACGTTTCCGCAACCTCGTATGACCGATGTGAATACATCCGCGACCGGACCGGTCGATGTCGTCATCACCTGGGTGGATGGCGAAGATTCCGCATTCAAGGCCCGACGCAGCCGTTACCTGAACAATGGCGAAGATCTGCATGACGATGTGGCAGGCGCTACGCGCTATGCTTCGGTCGGCGAAATCTACCTTTGTCTGGCATCCATCAACCGTTTTGCACCCTTTGTGCATCACATCTACATCGTCACCGACGGCCAGGTTCCTCCTCATCTTGATGCATTCCTGCAGGACAACTTCCCCGACGGCAGCATCCCATACTCCATCGTCGACCACAGCGTCATCTTCGCCGGCCACGAACACTGTCTGCCCGTCTTCAACAGCCGTGCCATCGAAACCCTCCTTTGGCGCATCCCAGGCCTCAGCGAACGATATATCTACTTCAACGATGACGTGATGCTGCTCTCACCCGTCACCGAGGAGGACTTCTTTTCGGGTGAGGCTACCTGTTGCTACGCCAAGCCTTACAGCACTCTGCTTGCACGTGGTCTCCACGCACTGAAACATCGTCAGAATGGCCACAAGCCCATGGGATTCAAGATGTCACTCATGAATGCCATGCGGTATACAGGACAACGCCGACACTTCCTCTTCCTGCTCCACACGCCCATGGCCCTGCGACGCAGCCGTATGGAGCAACTTTTCGAGCGATATCCGGATGCCATCGAGACCAATATCTCACAACGTTTCCGCCATCCTTCCCAATTCAATCCGCAGGAACTCTTCTACCTCACCGAACAAAGCGAAGGACGATGCATCGTGAAAGCATCCCATGACAACGTATTCTACTTCAAGCCCCATGACGGGCAGCGCTACACCTCCCGCAAAATAAAGGAACTCGCCCGCACACGAGCACTCTTCGCTTGCATGAATTCGTTGGATCAAGCCACTCCAAAAGACCGCGAAGACATCATTCGATGTCTTGCCCGACGCATCGGATGCGAGTTCGATGTGGAAAAACAATAAATCTTGAGTAATTATTTGGTTTTTTGAATGCCATGTCGTACTTTTGCAGTCGCTTTGCTAAAGATAGTGTTATTTAAATAAATAAATCATGAAATTCTTGACAGAAGAAAAACTTACTATCGTCGGTGCCGGCGGTATGATTGGTTCCAACATGGCTCAGAGCGTTCTTATGCTCGGCCTCACCCCCAACATTTGTCTGTATGACATTTTTGAACCCGGTGTTCATGGCGTATATGATGAAATCTGCCACTGCGGTTTCGAAGGCGCCAACGTCACCTACACGGTAGATCCCGCTGTTGCTTTCAAGGATGCCAAGTACATCATCTCCTCTGGTGGTGCACCCCGCAAGGAAGGCATGACCCGTGAAGACCTGCTCAAGGGCAACTGCAAGATCGCTGCTGAATTCGGCGACCTCATCCATCAGTACTGCCCCGATGTAAAGCATGTCGTTGTCATCTTCAACCCCGCTGACGTCACCGCTCTCACCGCTCTTATCCACAGCGGTCTGAAACCCGACCAGCTCACCTCTCTGGCAGCCCTCGACAGCACCCGTCTGCAGCAGGCTCTCGCCCAGGAATTCGGCGTACAGCAGTGCAAGGTCACCGGTGCCCACACTTATGGTGGTCACGGCGAGCAGATGGCCGTCTTCGCATCACAGGTCAAGATTGACGGCAAACCCCTCAGCCAGATGGGTCTGAGCGCCGAGCGTATGGCCGACATCCGTCAGCGCACCGTCCAGGGCGGAAGCGCCATCATCAAACTGCGTGGCCGCAGTTCCTTCCAGAGCCCTGCCTACTGTGCTGTTAAGATGATCGAAGCAGCCATGGGTGGCGAACCTTTCACCCTTCCCGCAGGTACCTTCGTAAACAACGAGAAGTATCAGAACGTCATGATGGCTATGCCTACCGTCATCGACGCTACCGGTTGCCACTTCACAGAGCCCAAGGGCACTGCTGAAGAACTCGCTTCTCTCGATGCCAGTTATGCACACCTGTGCAAGATGCGCGACGAGATCGTCGAGTTGGGTATCGTTCCCGCCGTTGAGGACTGGAAGAAGATGAATCCCTGGCTCTAAGCCGAAGATTTCTGCGAAACACATTTTCGCGACCCCTTCAAAAGGCCGATTTCTACCGATGAAATCGGCCTTTTTTGCGAAAAAAGAGATACATTCAACAAAAAAACGTATCTTTGCCAAAAATGTGAATCTTATGGAAAAAAGAACACTTGGTAAAACGGGACTTGAACTGACCTCGCTCAGTTTCGGCGCATCGAGTTTGGGAGGTGTCTTTCACAGTGTACGCGAAAAGGACGCCATCGAGGCCGTCTTCACTGCCATCGAGACAGGCATGAACTTCATCGACGTATCGCCCTACTACGGCCATTACAAGGCCGAGACCGTGCTGGGCATGGCACTGCGCGAACTGCCACGCGACAAGTATTATCTCTCCACCAAGGTCGGACGCTACGGCCACGACGGCATCAACACCTGGGACTACAGTGCCAAGCGTGCCCAGGAAAGTGTGTACGAAAGTATGGAACGCCTGCACGTGGACTACATCGACCTCATCAATGTGCACGACATAGAATTCCAGGCGTCCCTTTCAGGAGGACTCCAGAAAGTGTGCGACGAAACCTTGCCGGCATTGGTGGAACTGCGCGAGAAAGGTGTCGTCGGACATGTCGGCATCACCGACCTTCAACTCGACAATCTGCGCTGGGTGGTGGAACATACCCCCGAAGGCACCGTGGAGAGCATCCTGAACTTCTGCCACTACTGCCTGTGCGACGACCGTCTGACGGCTTACTTCGACTTCTTCGAACAACGGGGGGTAGGCATCATCAACGCCTCGCCGCTTTCCATGGGACTGCTCAGCAGCCGGGGCATCCCCGACTGGCATCCGGCCCCCGTCGAACTGGTGGAAGCCTGTTCGCGTGCAGCAAAGCACTGTGCGGCAAAGGACTATCCCATCGAGCAACTGGCTATCCAGTACGCCGTGGCCAACCCGCATATCACCACTACACTGTTCAGCAGTGCCACCCCCGCCAATGTGGCACGCAACGCCGAATGGGCTTCACAACAGGCTGACCCGCAGTTGTTGGCTGAAGTGAAGGAAATCATCGGGCCAGCCTTTGCCTTGACTTGGAAAAACACTTGATGAAAACAACGACGGCTTTACGGCTGTCACACAAAAGAAAAAGGGGGGATTCGTCCCCCCTTTCCTATTTTATTAAAAAACGTATCTCATGGAATACTCAGCGACACCAACCCTGTGTCGGACGCACAGATGAGGTAAGCACTGACGCCTGGGCAAGAGCGGATGACGTCGCGTGCGCTGTCGGCTCCTAACACCATGCAAGTCGTTGCCAACGCATCAGCCTCCATGCAAGTGGGGGCTATGATGGTTGCCGACAAAACACTGTGCTGCACGGGATAGCCCTGACGAGGATCGATGGTATGGGCATACTTCTTGCCATCCTTGTAGTAGAAATTACGGTAGTTGCCCGAGGTGGCAAGCGCACAGTCGGTAAGCACCATCACCGTGTCCAGTTCGCCCACGACGGCCAGGGAATCATCTTCGGGACGATTCACGCCTATCCGCCAAGATTCTCCGTGGGTGTTCTTGCCGCGAACCACCACCTCGCCACCAATCTCGACCATATAGTTACGGATGCCCAGACTGTCGAAGAGAGCGCCCACACAGTCAGAGCCAAAGCCCTTAGCGATAGCACTGCAGTCCAGCATGATACGCGAATCGTCTTTTACAATGCGTCCATCCGCATCCATGTGAATCTTGTCCATGCCCACAAAGGTCCGCAGACTGTCAATCACCGCGGCTGTTACCGACTCGCTGTGTCGGAAGCCGAAACCCCACGCATTGACGAGCGGAGCCACCGTGATGTCAAACGCACCTCCGCTCAAAGCGTTGACCTCGACGGCTTTCCGCCATACCGTGCGAAAAAGACTGTCCGTCTCCATTGAGGTGCCGTTGTTGATGGCGGTGATGGTGCTCTGCGCGTTGAAGGGCGACAAAGAGTTGTCCACATCCTGCAAACGTGCCTCGATGAGTGGCTGTATATCTTCACGATAAAGGTAGGTAACCTTATACAATGTACCGAAGACGCGGCCTTGGTTGGTATGCCATGTGGCACCGTCGTGTTTCACGATGAGCACCGTGCATACAGCCAACAGTGCCAGAAACACCCACGAACGCCAGGAAAAATTCTGATTTTTCATTGTAGCCAAAAGGTATGAATATGCATAGCGAGGTATTTCAGACGCCCAGGAGATGTTCGACGAGAATCTTCACGCCGATACAGATGAGAATGATGCCCCCCACTTGTTCGATAGGAAAGTGGAACTTACGTCCAAGGAAGATGCCGATGAGATTGCCCGCCACAGCAAAGAGAAACGATACCAATCCGATGATGAGGATAGGCACAAGAATGTCGGAGAAGGCTGTCCACCCGATACATGTGAAGGAGATGCCCACAGCAAGGGCATCGATACTGGTGGCGATTGCCAATGCGATGAGCACCTTGAGCGACGTCGGGTCGAAATGAGATTCTTCCCCCCCTTTCATTCCCTCAATGAACATCTTTCCTCCGATGAAGACTAACAAGCCAAAGGCTATCCAATGATCGAAGCGCTCGATATAGGCGCTGAAATATTTCGTCCCTACCCAGCCTATCAAGGGCATCGCTGCCTGGAAAAAGCCAAACAGCAGAGCCATCATCACGATGGGTTTCACACGAACCTTCTTCAAAGCAAAGCCTCCCGTGATGGATACGGCAAAGCAATCCATTGCAAGAGCCACGGCCAACAGCCATACTTCAATTATCGTCATATTCTGAAATCAAATAGTCGTAGACAGACGTTCTGTCAGGATGATCATCATTTCTTTTCCTTTGACTTTCCGGCCATGTTGAAATACCAGGTCAAGTTATAGGTGGCACCCACAGTTTCCTTTCCATAGATGCCAAAACCGGGTATATACCAAGGATTGCCGAACTCTGAGCGGTTAGCCATGTGCAGCATACGCTTGTAGCGGATGGTCCATCCCATGTAGAAGCCTCCTGCAATTTTTGCGCGCACTCCCACCAAGGCTTCGGCCCATAGCGACGAACAAGGCATATCCGTCAGATGAAAAGGCGTTTCCGTTTCAAACACAGGATCAACGAGCGAGGCTGCCTCCACTTCATAAGGGGCCTGAGTGGTACCGACACGGACACCGGTCAGGATGTAGTTCGGCGCTCCGGTCTTGTACTGCATGTTATAGTCCATGCCAATACGCACATAGGGTGCCGCTGTGGCATAGCGCACACCATAGAGTTGGCCAGTGGTGTTACAGTAGCCGTAGCCGGCCTCCACTGTGGGATAGAAACGATGCTTGAAGTCCAACGAAGCAGCCACTTCGGCACTGTAATAGGTGTCGGAAATGAAAATCGGGAAGATGTAACCGAAGACATCCGCAGACAGATAAACCCCTCCGAAGAGTGGCGCCTCCATGTCGTCGCTCTTTTTGTCGCCTTCTTTCTCAGCAGCCTGCAATGCGGAAACCGTCAGGAGCAGGTTAATGGCTAAAAATAAGCTGAAGGTTTTCAATCGCATCGTAGTTAATCTCTGGTTGGGTGACTACGACAGACTGCAGAACGCTGTGTGTGCAGTCGGCCGACGTGATGGTGTGGAACATAGCCGTGCCACAATCAAGGGAGATGAAGTACGGCTGGTTGGTATGATGGATGAAGACGGAATCGGAAATATTCGCCAGAGTGAAGCGAAGGACGAAGGTGTCACATTCATTCATGTAACCCAACGGCACGGTGAAACCCGAGGGAGTACTCTTTCTATTCAGCACGATGCTGTCGCTGCCCGGACGCACCATAGACACCGTCAGTTCGTCATTGACCATGATGGCTTTGCCATCGGTGGAATAGAAGTTGATGGTTGCAGCCACCGTGTTGTTGATTACACAATCCTCTCCTCCACAGGCGGCAAGCAGACAGCACGCCCCCACAAGGAGCATTGGCCAAAAGTACTTTCGCCCGTTTTTCATCTCTGTTCTCACAGTTCCTTTTCGATGTTGTAGTTGTTGCGGTTCTCAGCATTGCGGCTGATGAGGTCACCGATGAATCCGGTAAGGAACATCTGCGTTCCGAGCAACATGCCCGTCAGGGCAAGGTAGAACCAGGCATTGTCGGCAATAAGGCGGGCAGGGATGCCCTTGCAGAGGCAAACCAATTTGGCGATGCAGATGCCAAGCACGATGAAGAAGCAGATGATGAACATCACCGACCCCCAAAGGCCGAAGAAGTGCATGGGCTTCTTGCCGAATTTGCTCAGGAACCACAACGTCAGCAAATCGAGATAGCCGTTCACGAAACGGTCCAGACCGAACTTCGTCTTTCCGTACTTGCGTGCCTGATGATGGACCACCTTCTCGCCGATGCGGGTATAACCGGCATTCTTGGCCAGATAAGGGATGTAGCGGTGCATCTCGCCATACACCTCGATGTTCTTTATCACCTCCTTGCGGTAGGATTTCAGTCCGCAGTTGAAGTCATGCAGGTTATGGATGCCGCTGACCTTTCGGGCTGTAGCATTGAAGAGTTTTGTCGGAATGGTCTTCGAAAGCGGGTCGTAACGTTTCTGCTTGTAACCGCTCACCAGGTCGTAGCCCTCTTCGGTAATCATGCGGTAGAGTTCAGGTATTTCGTCGGGCGAGTCTTGCAAATCAGCATCCATCGTTATCACGACATCTCCTTGAGCACGCTTGAAGCCGCAGTACAGGGCCGGACTCTTGCCATAGTTTCGGCGGAACTTGATACCTTTGGCCTCATCGGGGTGTTCGGCATGCAGTTGCTCTATCACATCCCACGAATTGTCGTTGCTGCCATCACTGACGAACAGCACTTCGTATGTGAATCCGTGTTCGTCCATCACACGCTTGATCCAAGCGAACAGTTCGGGCAATGACTCGGCCTCATTATAGAGGGGTACTACTACTGATATATCCATTTCGAAAAAAGTTTATTTCTGGTCGGTGATTACAGGTTTATTGGCATTGAGAGCCGCAATGGGCAGCGCCAGGATGCAGCCCCAGAAGAGGTTGTTGACAAAAAGTTCCATCGTCATCTGGATGGGAGAAAGGGCTGCCACGCTGTCAAACGACTCGCGGAACATCTCTAACTGTTTCTGCCAGGTCAGTTGGTCAGTGACACCCTCCACCTGCAGGTTGCTCATCTGGTCCAGGTTGTCGTTGATGGCCTGCAGCAACATGCCGTTGTCGATGAACGAGAAGTAGACGAAATGGGCTACCGCAGCGAGCAACGAAGCAAAGAAGAACAGACGAAGGGCAAACGACCATGCCTGCCCAAAGGTCATCTGACCGGTCTCCGGCGAAGAACGGCGGTATCGTTTCATGAGACGATATGCCACGACAGGTACCAGTACGGTCAGCACGATGAAAAGCAGACCGGCAAAAGCATTGCTGAACGAGAGTGGAAAAAGGCAGAATTTCAAGATATAGTAAACGCCCAACACCGTACCTAAGTTCATCGAGGCTGAACGCATGGCTGCGAGTTGCTCGCGAAGATCACTGTTGGGACGGGTTTCCATTGTCTTGCTGTACGGAGTGTGAAACGGGGTGCAAAAATACGAGATTTTTTCTATTCTACCAAACTGAAGTCGAGTTGTTTCTTGTCCAGGTCGCAGCGGGCCACCTGCACCTTCACGTTGTCACCCAGCGAGAAGCGCTTATGTGTACGACGTCCTATCAGGCAATAGTTCTTCTCGTCGAACTCGAAGTAATCTCCTTCGAGGTCGCGCATGGGAATGAGGCCCTCGCACTTGTTCTCCACGATTTCGGCATAGAGTCCCCACTCGGTGACTCCGCTGATGACGGCATCGAACACCTGGTCCATCCTGTCCTGCATGAACTCTACCTGTTTGTACTTGATGCTGGCGCGTTCGGCCTGGGCAGCAAGTTGCTCCATGTCGCTCGAGTGGTCGCACAACTCCTCGTACTTCACCTTCGAGGCACTGCGTCCTCCCGCCAGATAGCGGTCCAGCAGACGGTGCACCATCATGTCGGGATAACGGCGAATGGGCGATGTGAAATGGGTATAATAATCGAAGGCAAGTCCATAGTGGCCTATGTTGTCAGTGCTGTAGCGGGCTTTCTGCATGGCTTTCAGCGAGATGGTCTCGATGAGGTTCTGTTCGCGCTTGCCCTTCACGTCGGCCAGGAGTCGATTGATGCTGCTGCTCATCTCTTCCTTGGTACCGGTCGTCTTCAACTTGTAGCCGAAACGCTGGATGAAACGGGCAACGTTGTCCAGTTTCTCACTGTCGGGCACGTCGTGGATACGGTAGGGGAACACCTTCTGCTGCTTCGAGGGCACCTTGCCGATGGTGGTAGCCACAATGCGGTTGGCAAGCAGCATGAACTCTTCTATCAACTGGTGGCTCTCGGTCTGCTCTTTCAGGTGGACGCTCACCGGATGACCGGTTTCGTCAATGTCGAAGCCAACCTCCACGCGGTCAAAGGCTATCGAGCCGTTGGCAAAGCGTTCCTTGCGCAGCAGTTGTGCCAATCGGTGCAATGTCATCAGTTGGTCGGCATATTCATCACCGGGAAGGGCTACGGAAGTCTGTTCGCGGAAGGTCCCATAAGGATGTTCTATCTTTTCCGTTTCACGGTCAATGATGGCCTGCACCTCCTCATAGTTGTAGCGGCGGTTGCTGCGTATCACGGTGTGCACAATCTTATGGTAGCGCACACGTCCCTTTTCGTCCATGTGGACGATGACGGCATAGCACAGTTTATCCTCATCCGGACGCAGTGAGCAGATATAGTTGCAAAGTCGTTCAGGTAGCATGGGCACGGTGCGGTCCACAAGATAAACACTCGTGGCACGGCGCTGGGCCTCCTTGTCGATGATGCTTCCCTCGTTCACATAATGAGTCACATCGGCAATGTGTACACCTATCTCCCACTCGCCCTTGCCGGAACTGCGTATCGACAATGCGTCGTCGAAGTCCTTGGCATCGTGGGGGTCGATGGTGAAGGTCAGCACATCACGGTAGTCCTCGCGACGGGCAATCTCTGCTTCGGTGATGCCCTCCTGGATATGGTTCGCAGCCTCCTCAACAGCCTTCGGGTAGACATACGGCAGACCAAACTCGGCCAGGATGGCATGCATCTCGGCATTGTTCTCGCCGCTCTTGCCCAGAATATCCACCACGTTGCCGATGGGATTTCGCGAGTTGCGCGGCACGTCCACAATCTTCACCACAGCCTTGTCGCCGCTCTTGCCATTCTTCAGTTTCTCCTTCGGGATGAAGATGTCAGCCGAGAGTTCACGGCTGTTGGTGAGCAGGAAAGCATAGTTCTTCGACACCTTCAGCGTGCCCACAAAGGTGCGGCCGACGAGCGTCTCCTCCTCTTTTTCCTTGTCGTCTTCCGAGGCTGACGGAGCAGCCAGACGATAGTTGCCCTTGCGGGTTTCCACGATATATCCATCCTCGAGCATCTCACCGATGACATCGCCTGCCAGCATCTTCAACGGATGGGTCTTGAGCGACAATTCCTGAAACACTTTGTTCAGGGTGATATTCTCGTCCTTGTATGCTTCAAACATATCTGCCATGGCGGCAACAAGCATTCGCTTCGTCATTCGCCGGCTTTTCTTTTCCTGAGATTTTCCCATAACAATAGATTTTTGCTTCAAAAGTAGTGCTTCCCAACCTATTTTCAAACTATTTTCGTTTAAATTTTGTTTTTTCCGACTCATCATCTATTTTTGCATCCAAAATAATACGGAAGGTTGGATTTATCCTCTCCACACTATTCATCAAACAAAAAAAGATTTCCTCTATGTTATTTGCACGTCAAACCTACATTGAACGTCGACGCACCCTCCGCGAAAAGGTGGGCAGCGGCCTCATCCTCATCTTTGGACACAACGATGCTCCGGCCAATTATCCTGCCAATGGATACAAGTTCCGTCAGGACAGTTCTTTCCTCTACTTCTTCGCCCAGCAGCGCGAAGGCCTGGTAGGCGTCATCGACGCCGACAGTGGCTGCGAATGGCTCATCGGCGATGATATTGACATCGAGGATATCATCTGGACGGGTTTCGTCCCCTCCGTCCACGACCTTGCCGAAGAGGCAGGTATCGGCCAGAGCGCTCCCATGAGCGAACTGCGTCGCCTCGTCGAAGGTGCCCGCGCCAAAGGACAGGCCATCCACTACCTGCCTCCCTGCCGCCACGACATCATGATACAGATTTCCGACCTGCTGGGCATGCATCCCCTTCAGGTCCGCGCTCAAGCCTCCCTTCCCCTCATCCACGCCGTCATCGACCAACGTGCCGTGAAGAGCGACGAGGAGATTGCCGAGATTGAACGCGCCATGGCCATCGGCTACGAGATGCACACCACAGCCATGAAGGCCTGCCGTCCCGGTGTGACCGAGAAGTACATTGGAGGCCTCCTCGAAGGCATCGCCTGCAGTTACGGAGCCAAGGTGTCGTTCAACACCATCCTCTCCATGCACGGCGAGATTTTCCACGGCGACCCCTCACTGCGTCCTCTCGAGGCAGGACGGCTCATGCTCTGCGATGCAGGTGCCGAAACCGTCAACAACTACTGCTCCGACAATACCCGCGTGACCCCCATCAGCGGACGGTTCACCTCTCGCCAGCGCGACATCTACTCCATCGTTGAGGCCTGCCACGACCTCGTCATCGAGCGCGCTCATCCCGGACTCAAATGGATGGACATGCACCTCGATGTCTGCCGGCTTATGACCGACCGTCTGAAGGACCTCGGCCTCATGCGAGGTAATACCGACGATGCCGTTGAGGCTGGAGCCCACGCCATGTTCCTCCAGCATGGACTCGGACACATGATGGGCATGGACGTCCACGATATGGAAGGTCTCGGACAGATTTATGTGGGCTTTGACGACGAGGTACGCCCCTCCACACAGTTCGGCACCGACTGTCTGCGCTGCGGACGTCGCATCCAGCCAGGATGGGTGCTCACCGACGAACCCGGTATCTACTTCATCCCCGCACTCATCGACAAGTGGCAAGGCGAAGGTCTCTACAAGGAGTTCATCAACTACGACCTCCTCAACACCTATCGCGACTTCGGAGGCATTCGTCTCGAGGATGACATCCTCATCACTCCCGAAGGCTGTCGTGTGTTGGGCGAAAAGATCATCCCCTACCATCCCGACGATGTTGAGGCCTTCATCGCCCAATAAGCAAAATCAGCGATTCCATCGGATAAAAACAAAAGACCGCTACGACCCCGTAGTGGTTTTTTGTTTTGTATAATATGCCAGCCGCGACCCATCCTTGATTCCAAGCAGACACACTCTCCCAATAAGAATAAAATTGGACATCTATCAAATCGAACCACCCATTTCTCAAAAGGAACAACGTCTTCCTTTATTACGTTTGTCTTTCTCGATTTGAAAGACACTTTCCTCGATTTGAACTACGCATTCCTCCATTCGAACTACACTTTCCTCCATTTGTTCCTCTCACTTTTATTATTAGACTTAGCATTTGATAAATTGAACTATTATTTATCAAAAATGAACCTCGTATTTTTCAAAAAGAAGGAGTTTACGGAAAAACCATTGCATTAAGATCCATTTGCATCGAATCAAAAATCATTTTCAACACATCGATTTTTTCAAAAACAAGTTCATTTTACAAATTTGCTCAAGCAAAACCGTCTCGAGCCATAAGAATATCCTTGATAGAATGAATGTGTCTGTGACAAAGAATCCTGAAAGGTTGCGGCAGAGAGATACGAAATGGCACAACTGAGATAGATAGAAAAGCACGCCCAAGAAGAGACAGCAGAAATATCAACCAAGAAATACAAAATAGAGAAACAAAGGGGAGAGATGAAGTAGAGAGACGAAAGAGAAAGACGAAGAGGAGAGGCGAAGGGGAGAGATGAAAGATGATGAAAGATAGAGATGAAAAGACACAGCCGCTACTCCTACAAGGAAATAGCGGCTGCGGTTGGGGAAATTGCCGATGAAATGGGCTGTTTCGAGGCTATCAGCAGACCTCGCTGCCGGGCTTCATTTCATGCTCAACTGTGGTGACAGAGAGTTTGCCGAAAGCGTCAAGGGCACTGAGTATCATGCCTTGGCTCTCGATGCCACGAATCTTGCGGGGAGCGAGGTTGGCGATGAAGAGCACCTGCTTGCCGACAAGTTGTTCGGGCTGGTAGTGCTCGGCAATACCGCTGAGGATAGTGCGGTTGTCGAGACCGTCAGCAATCTTGAACTGAAGGAGTTTGTCGGCCTTGGGCACCTTCTGGCACTCAAGGACAGTACCCACACGGATATCAAGTTTGGCAAAATCTTCGATGGAAACGTTCTCTTTGATGGGGTTGGCGCGGTAGTTGGCCTCCATGTTGGCCTTCTTGCGGTCGAGGAGTTTCTGCACCTGGGCTTCGATGGCGGCATCCTCAATCTTCTCGAACAGCAGTTCGGCGGGATTCAGTTGATGACCTTCTGCAAGCAGTTCGGTGCTGCCGAGGCTTTCCCAGCTGAAGGTGTCCATGCCGAGCATGCCACGCAGTTTCTCGCTGCTGAAGGGAAGGAACGGCTCAAAGGCGATAGCAAGGTTGGCAGCCAGTTGAAGAGCGAGGTTCAGGATGGTTCCCACACGCTCCATATCCGTCTTGGCCAGTTTCCAAGGCTCGGTGTCGGCAAGGTACTTGTTGCCGATGCGGGCAAGGTTCATGGCCTCCTTCTGGGCATCGCGGAACTTGAAGTTGTCAAGGAGTTTCTCTACCTCGGCCTTCACACCGATGAACTCGTCGATGGTCTGACGGTCATAGTCGGTCCATGCGCCACGAACGGGAACACGGCCTTCGAAGTACTTCTGGGTAAGAACGAGGGCACGGTTGATGAAGTTGCCATAGACAGCCACCAACTCGTTGTTGTTGCGGGCCTGGAAGTCTTTCCACGTGAAGTTGTTGTCCTTGGTCTCGGGGGCATTGGCAGTGAGCACATAACGCAGCACATCCTGCTTGCCGGGGAAGTCCTCGAGGTACTCGTTGAGCCAAACAGCCCAGTTGCGAGACGTGGAAATCTTGTCGTCCTCGAGGTTGAGGAACTCGTTGGAGGGCACATTGTCGGGCAGGATGTAACTGCCTTCAGCCTTCAGCATGGTGGGGAAGACGATGCAGTGGAACACGATGTTGTCCTTGCCGATGAAGTGGATGAGACGTGTGGAGGGGTCTTTCCACCATGTCTCCCAATTGCCCTTCTCGGGATGGGCCTCACAGAGTTCCTTGGTGTTGGAGATGTAGCCGATGGGGGCATCGAACCATACATAGAGCACCTTGCCGTCAGCACCTTCTACAGGAACGGGAATGCCCCAATCGAGGTCACGGGTCACGGCACGCGGATGGAGACCACCATCGAGCCAACTCTTGCACTGTCCGTAGACATTCGGACGCCATTCCTTGTGGTCTTCCAGAATCCACTTCTCGAGCCAAGGCTGATACTGGTCGAGCGGCAGATACCAATGCGAAGTCTTACGCTTGACCAAGGCATTGCCCGTGAGGGCGTTGCGGGGATTGATGAGTTCCTCGGGCGAAAGGGTACTGCCACACTTCTCGCACTGGTCGCCATAAGCGCCCTGAGCATGACAGCGCGGACATTCACCGACGATATTACGGTCGGTGAGGAACTGATGTGCCTCCTCGTCGTAGAACTGCTCGCTCTCCATCTCCACAAACTGATTGTTGTCGTAGAGTTTACGGAAAAAGTCGCTGGCTACCTGATGATGCGTATCGCTGGTGGTGCGGCTGTATACGTCGAACGAGATGCCGAAGCCCTCGAAAGAATCCTTGATGATTTTGTGATAACGGTCGACAACGTCCTGAGGTGTGCAACCCTCCTTCTTGGCACGGATGGTGACAGGCACACCATGTTCATCACTGCCACCCACGAAGAGTACCTCTTCGCCCTTGAGACGCAGGTAACGAACGTAGATGTCGGCAGGTACATACACACCTGCCAGATGGCCGATGTGCACCGGTCCGTTGGCATAAGGAAGTGCCGAAGTGACCAATGTTCTCTTGAATTTCTTTTCCATTGAAATTAACGTATTTTTTGTTGGTTGTTATCTGATTTTATCCGATGAAATGGCACATATTTGCATGTTTCAAATCCAGTTTTCCCTATCGAGGTTACGGTAGGTGATGGCCTCGGCGATATGGTGAGCCTGAATGTTCTCCGCTCCATCAAGGTCGGCAATGGTGCGCGACACCTTCAGAATGCGGTCATAGGCACGAGCCGAAAGACAAAGACGCTCCATAGCCTCCTGTAGAAGGGCGAGACCTGTCTCGTCGGGTGTAGCATACTTACGAAGAAGGCGGGAAGTCATCTGCGCATTGCAATGAACGCCCGGTTCGCCGGAGAAACGTCTCTCCTGCACGTCGCGAGCACGCATGACACGCTCGCGAATGGCTGCGCTGCTCTCCCCGGAGGCTTTCTCCGAGAGTTTCTCGAAGGGTACAGGGACGATTTCGCACTGGATGTCAAAGCGATCCAGCAAAGGTCCGCTTATCTTGCCCAAATAGCGCTGCACCTGAGTGGGCGAACAGATGCACGGATGAGTCGGATGATTGTAATAGCCACAGGGACAAGGATTCATGGATGCCACCATCATGAAGTTGGCCGGGTAGTCAATGGTATACTTTGCACGTGCCACAGTGATGTGGCGGTCCTCCAAAGGCTGCCGCAGCAATTCAAGGATGCCGCGAGGAAACTCGGGAAACTCATCGCAGAAAAGAACGCCGTTGTGGGCCAGACTGATTTCACCTGGCTGAGGATTGGTGCCTCCTCCCACCAGAGCCACCTGCGAGATGGTGTGATGCGGAGCACGGAAAGGACGCGTGGCAATGAGCGATGCATCGGCTCCCAATTTGCCAGCCACGCTATGTATCTTGGTGGTTTCCAAACTCTCAGCCAAGGAAAGAGGAGGAAGAATGGTGGAAAGACGTTTGGCCATCATCGACTTGCCTGAACCAGGAGGGCCGATGAGGATGATGTTGTGTGAACCGCTGGCAGCGACCTCAAAGGCGCGCTTGACACTCTCCTGCCCCTTCACATCGGCAAAGTCACAGTCGAAATTCTGCTGATGGGCGAAGAATTCTGCCCGGGTATCCACGACGGTAGGGGTGAGCGTCTCCTCGCCGTTGAAGAAGCGAACCACCTGCATCAGGTTGTCAACGCCATAGACATTGAGGTCATTCACCACAGCAGCCTCGCGGGCATTCTGCGTGGGAAGGATGAAGCCTTCGTAACCCAGTTCGCGCGCCTTGATGGCTATGGGCAAGGCTCCTTTTATCGGCATGAGATTACCGTCGAGCCCCATTTCGCCCATGATGAGAAAACGGTCGAGACGCTGCGTGTCAATCTTTCCGTCTGCAGCAAGAATACCGATGGCCAGCGGCAGGTCATAGGAGGTGCCCTCCTTGCGGAGGTCGGCAGGAGCCATGTTCACGACCACCTGTGCCCGAGGAAAATGTAGGCCATTGTGCTCCACCGCTGAGACGATGCGCTCGTGGCTCTCCTTGACGGCATTGTCGGGAAGGCCTACAAGGAAGAATTGGACACCACGCGTGATGTTCACCTCAATGGTCACCAGGGTAGCATCCACACCCTGAAGAGCCGCTCCATAGACCTTTACCAACATATTTTCAGTGTTTTATAATTTCACTTTGTTTTTGGCTGCCATTTGTTATGACGGCTTTTCATTGTCCGTTCATTGCCAGCAGTTCGTCGATATACTCGCGCGAATTGCTCAGACGCGGTATCTTATGCTGACCACCCAGTTTGCCTTTGCTCTTGAGCCAGTCACGGAACAGGAACTCACGGGCAGTAATCACCTCAAGCGGCTGCAGAGTGATATCCTTGTATCGTTTTGCCTCATAGTCGGAGTTTATTTCCTGCAAAGCCTTGTCGAGCAGCATGGAAAACTCTTCCATATTGGCGGGCTGGCGTGTGAACTCAATCAGCCACTGGTGACGACACTTGGCATCTCCGTCCATGAAAACAGGAGCGGCCGTGTACTCCTTCACCATAGCGCCAGTGGTCTCACAAGCCTTGTGGAGGCCCTTTTCGGCATTGTCCACAACGAGTTCCTCGCCAAAGGCATTGATGAAATGCTTGGTACGTCCGGTGATGACGAACTTGTAGGGATCCTTCTGCGTGAACTTGACCGTATCGCCGATGATGTAACGCCACAAGCCACAGGATGTGCTGATGACCATCGCGTAGTTCTTTCCTACCTGCACATCCCAAAGGGGCACAATCGTCGGGTTCTCCTTGCCGAACTCATCCATCGGAATGAACTCGTAGAAGACGCCATAGTCTATCATGAGCAACATGGCAGGATCGGCAGGATCGCTCTGGATGCCGAAGAAACCCTCACTGGCATTGTACGTCTCCATATAGTGCATGTCGGGGTTCGGGATGAGTTGCTTGTACTGCTCACGGTAAGGGGTGAAAGCCACACCACCATGGAAGAACACCTCCATATTGGGCCAAAGTTCACAGATATTTTCCTTGCCGGTAACCTGAAGCGTATGTTTGAGCACAGCCATCATCCACGAAGGAACGCCAGAGAGGTTGGTGATGTTTACATCCTTGATGCTCTGCGCAATACGTTCCATCTTCTCTTCAAAATCGCTGAGCAGGGCTATCTCCTTGCTGGGCACTCTGAAGAGGTTGACGGCAGGGTTCACATTCTCGATGAGGATAGCGCTGAGGTCGCCCACCAGGCTGTGGGGAAGATTGAAGTTGGGGGCATGGCTGCCACCAAGAATCAATCCCTTGCCGGCGAACATGTTGCTCGACGGATTGTTATGCAAGTATAGGGCCACAGAATCTGTTCCTCCACGATAGTGGACGTCCTTCAAACCCTCCTCAGAGACAGGAATGAACTTACTCTTGTCGTTGGTGGTACCCGATGATTTGGCATACCATTTGACTTGACCCGGCCACAGGATATCCTTACCTCCGTGACGCATACGGTCTATATAATCCTTCAGCCCTTCGTAATCGGAAACAGGCACCGAACGGGCAAAATCATCGTATTTCTGGAAAGTACTGTAGCCATACTTTGCGCCCCATTCTGTACGTTCGGCCTTTTCGACAAGTTGCTTTAAAACCTTGACTTGCAACGCTTCAGCCTGGGTGTCGTAATCGCTGATTTTTTGAGCCCGAGGGGTCAAAAACATTTTTATCAATGCTGTCTGCATCTTCTATTCAACATGTATTGTTTAATAAATAGCGTGCAAAGGTAAGACAAAGTTTCGGGATTTGAAACAGTCTGGTTTGAAAAATGACGAAAGAGGAGATTAATTCAAATAAATCCACTACCTTTGTCATTCATTTCGACAAATCGATGTCTCAGAAAAGCCAATGATGGAATTTACATACGACGTGATAGTGATCGGTGCAGGCCATGCCGGATGCGAAGCAGCGGCAGCGGCAGCCAACCTGGGCTCCAAGACCTGTCTGATTACGATGGACATGAACAAAATCGGTCAGATGAGTTGCAATCCAGCCATTGGCGGAATAGCCAAAGGACAGATTGTCAGGGAGATTGATGCACTCGGAGGTTACATGGGCATCGTCACGGACCGCACAGCCATCCAGTTCCGTATGCTGAACCGTTCCAAGGGTCCTGCCATGTGGAGTCCACGAGCACAGTGCGACAGAGGTAAGTATATCTGGACATGGCGCGAAATCCTCGACCATATCGACAACCTCTCCATCTGGCAGGATGCCGTGACAGAGTTGTTGGTTGAAGAAACAACCGACGGCAATGGCCACACACACAAACAGACGACTGGTGTGAAGACGCAGCTGGGCGTGGTGTTTCATGCCAAGTGTGTCGTGCTTACGGCAGGCACCTTCTTGAATGGTCTCCTCCACTTCGGACCCGTGCAGATTCCGGGAGGAAGAGTGGCGGAACCCGCTGCATATCAGTTAACTGAGTCCATTACAAGGCATGGAATCCAACAGGCAAGGATGAAGACGGGAACACCCGTGCGCATCGACAAACGCAGCGTGGATTTCAGCCTTATGGAGACACAGGAAGGCGAGAATGACTTCCACCGCTTCTCCTTCATCAGCCAGCCTCGCACTCTCCAGCAACTGTGCTGCTGGACCTGCTTCACCAACGATGCCTGCCACGAGATTCTGCGCCAGGGACTGCCCGAGTCGCCGTTGTTCAACGGACAAATCAAAAGTATCGGTCCGCGCTACTGTCCAAGCATCGAAACAAAGATTGTCACCTTCCCCGACAAGGACCAACATCAGTTGTTCCTCGAACCCGAAGGTGAAAACACTAACGAACTGTATTTGAACGGTTTCTCCTCTTCTTTGCCGATGGATATCCAACTGCGAGCACTCAAGGAGATACCCGCTTTCCGTAATATCAGTGTCTACCGTCCCGGTTATGCCATCGAGTATGACTTCTTTGATCCCACCCAACTGCGCAACACCCTTGAGTCCAAAATCATCGCGGGATTCTTCCTCGCCGGACAGGTCAATGGCACCACAGGGTATGAAGAGGCTGCCGGACAGGGCATCATCGCCGGCATCAACGCACATATCTGTTGTCATGGAGGTGAGCCCTTCACGCTGGGACGTGACGAGGCATACATCGGTGTTCTCATCGATGACCTAGTAACAAAGGGTGTAGATGAGCCTTACCGGATGTTCACCTCACGGGCAGAATACCGCATCCTGCTCCGCCAGGATGATGCCGACATGCGACTCACAGAGAAATCCTATCACCTCGGACTGGCCACACGCGAACGCTTCGACATGCTTTGCAGCAAGCGCGAACAGATTGAGCGTATCCTGGAATTCACCCGCAACTACTCCATCAAGGCCGCCCTCATCAACGATGCCATCGAAGCGCTCGGCACTACCCCACTCCAACATGGCTGCAAACTGATGGAACTGGTCGGCCGTCCGCAACTGACGCTCGAGAACCTCGCCCCTCACATCCATGCGTTGGCACGCACGTTGGACGAAGTGAAGGAGCGCAAGGAGGAAATCATCGAAGCCGCCGAAATACAAATCAAGTACAGTGGCTATATCGAACGCGAACGTACCATTGCCGACAAGATACAGCGTCTCGAAAACATACGGATAAGAGGACGTTTTGACTATGCTTCGCTGCAATCACTGTCGACCGAAGCACGGCAGAAACTAGTACGCATCGATCCCGAGACACTGGCTCAGGCACAACGTATCCCGGGCGTATCGCCCAGCGACATCAACGTTTTGCTCGTTCTGCTCGGTAGGTAAAATGGAATTGTTCCACGTGAAACATACGCAAGAAAGAGTCCAAAAAAATGTTTGAGAGCATACTGAAAAAGAACGAATATCTGCGTGGCATCGTGGAAAATCTCCCCGATGGACCAGGCTGCTATCAGTACCTCAACAAGGAGGGGACCATCATCTATGTAGGCAAAGCCAAGAACCTGAAACGACGCGTAAGTTCTTATTTCAACAAGGAACAAACGGGCAAGACACGCGTGCTGGTGGGTTTGATTGCAGATATCCGCTATGTCGTCGTAAATACCGAAGCAGACGCATTGCTGCTCGAAAACAACCTCATCAAGAAATACAAGCCTCGATATAATGTATTGCTGAAGGATGACAAGACCTATCCTTCCATCTGCATCAGCAACGACGCATTCCCCAAGGTGTTCAAGACGCGCAACATCGTTCGTGGTGCGGGCACCTATTATGGACCATACAGCCATGTGGCTACCATGAACGACCTGCTGAAATTCATCAAGGAGCAGTACAAAGTGCGTACATGCAACCTGGCTCTGACGCAGGAAGGAATTGATAAAGGTAAATTCAAAGCGTGTCTCGAATACCACATTCATCGGTGTGAAGGCGTCTGCATCGGAGGTCAAAGCAGAGAAGAATATCTGGAACAAATCAAGGAAATCGGCGAAATACTGAAAGGAAATGCCGGTGAATTGATGCGCTCGATGATGGAGGAAATGAAATCGCTGGCCGAAAGGATGGAATTTGAAAAGGCCGATGTCGTCAAGAAACGCTATCTGGCACTCGCACAACTACGCGAACGGAGCGAGGTCGTGAGCAACACCATACACAACGTCGATGTCTTCAATGTGGACAGCGATGAAAAAAGTGCATACATCAATTATCTTCACATCACAAACGGAGCCATCAACCAAGCATTCACCTTCGAATATCGGAAGAAAATGGCTGAAAGTGATGCCGAACTGCTCTGCTTGGGCATAGCAGAAATGCGCGAACGCTATCAGAGTACTTCGAAGGAAATCATCGTTCCATTTGACGTGGAACTGGATCTGGAGGATGTGACATTTACCATTCCGCAAAAGGGAGATAAGAAAAAGTTGTTGGAATTATCGGCCATGAATGTGCGGCAATACAAGTTGGACCGCCTGAAACAGGCAGAGAAACTCAACCCGGAACAACGAACTACGCGCATCCTCAAGGAGATACAGGATCATCTGAAACTGTCTTCACTGCCGATGCATATCGAGTGTTTCGACAATTCCAACATATCGGGCACAGATGCCGTTGCAGCCTGCATCGTGTTCCGAGGAGGAAAGCCTGCCAAAAGTGAGTACCGCAAATACAACATACGCACAGTGGTGGGCCCTGACGACTATGCATCGATGAAAGAAGTCGTAAGACGCAGATACTCAAGGCTTATCGAAGAAAAACAAGAACTTCCCGACCTCATCATCACCGATGGCGGAAAAGGACAGATGGAAATGGTGCGCGAAGTCATTGAAGATGAGTTACATATCCACATTCCTATTGCCGGTTTGGCCAAAGATGATAAGCATCGCACGAACGAACTGCTGTTTGGCTTCCCGACAGTGAAGGTAGGTATGAAACAGGACAGTGCGCTCTTCCGACTGTTGGTGCAGATTCAAAACGAAGTGCATCGCTTTGCCATCACCTTCCACCGCGATAAGCGCAGCAAACATCAGACGGCCTCTGCTTTGGACAAGATTCCCGGCATAGGACCCAAGAGCAAGGAAGCGTTGTTGAAGAAATTCAAGAGTGTGAAACGTATCAAAGAGGCTGATATAGAGAGCATTGCAGAAATTATCGGCATGGCAAAAGCAAAAACATTGAAAGAATATCTGCAAGAATGAAGTTTTTGTGGTACTTTTGTCAGCGAAGAAAATCATTCGAGAGATGAGAATCGTAATACAAAGAGTAAAAAACGCCTCGGTGAGCATCGAAGGCTGCTTGAAATCAAGCATCGGCAAAGGGATGCTGATATTGCTGGGCATCGAGGAAGCCGATACAAGGGAGGACATCGCCTGGCTGTGCAAGAAGATTGTCAATCTCCGGATTTTTCCCGATGAAATGGGCGTAATGAACAAAAATATACTGGACGACGGAGGTGATATTCTCGTCGTCAGCCAGTTTACGCTCTTTGCCTCCACCAAGAAGGGAAACCGACCCTCCTACATCAAAGCCGCACGGCCGGAAATCGCCATTCCCTTGTACGAAACATTCTGCGCAGACCTCGCCGACGCATTGATGAAGCCCATCGGCACAGGCACTTTCGGGGCAGATATGGCTGTGGAACTCATCAACGATGGCCCCGTGACAATCCTCATAGATTCAAAAATAAAGGAATAAGCCCAAAAATCGATATGGAACTGGAAGCAATGCAGAAGCAGGTAGATGAGTGGATACGCACCATCGGCGTTCGTTACTTCAATGAACTTACCAACATGACCATCCTAACTGAGGAGGTAGGCGAGTTGGCAAGAGTCATGGCAAGGGTGTATGGCGAACAATCGTTCAAGGAGGGCGAAGAAGCCAATTTATCCGATGAAATGGCGGATATTCTATGGATTCTCATCTGTCTGGCCAACCAGACGGGCGTGAATCTCACGGAAGCCTGGAAAAAGAATATCGAGAAGAAGACGCAACGAGACAAGACAAGACATATCAACAACTCAAAATTAAGATAACAATGGAAAATGAATTGAAACGCATTGATGACTTTGAAGAAGAAACCGTGGAATACAGCGACAAGAGCAAGTATGACCTGGCGCTGGAGGAGTACGAGACCACATTGGACGACGAAGCCGTCAAGGCAGCAGTAGCCAACATCATCGAGAAGAAAGTGCCTGAGAATGACACGCTGGAAGTCAAGAAGTTCCTCTTCAACTGTATTGACCTGACTACTTTGAAGACCACCGACAGTGAGGAGAGTGTACTGAAGTTCACAGAAAAGGTCAACGATTTCGAGGACAAGTATCCCGACCTTCCCAACGTTGCCGCCATCTGTGTCTATCCCTGCTTCGCACAGATTGTCAGTCAGTCGCTGGAAGTTGAAGAAGTTGGAATAGCCTGTGTATCAGCAGGATTCCCCTCATCGCAGACCTTTCCCGAGATTAAGATTGCCGAAACGAGCCTGGCTTTGAAGGATGGTGCGACAGAAATCGACATCGTCATCAGCGTGGGCAAGTTCCTGAGCGGTGATTATGAAGGCATGTGCGACGAGATTGAAGAACTGAAGGCCGTCTGCGGCGACCACCACATGAAGGTAATCCTCGAGACAGGCGCACTGGGTTCCGCCTCAAACATCAAGAAGGCATCCATTCTGGCCATGTACAGTGGTGCAGACTTCATCAAGACCTCAACGGGCAAGCAGGAGCCTGCCGCTACGCCTGAAGCAGCCTATGTAATGTGCAAGGCCATCAAGGAATATTATGAAAAGACCGGACGGAAAGTCGGTTTCAAGCCCGCCGGAGGCATCAACTGTGTACGCGATGCCGTCATCTACTATACCATCGTGAAAGAGGTGCTGGGAGCAGAGTGGCTGAGCAACGAGACCTTCCGACTGGGCACCAGCCGACTGGCCAACCTGATTCTGTCAGAGATTCTGGGCGAAAACACCAAATTTTTCTGATTTCATCGGATAAAAAAGAAAATCGGGCTTCCAAAAAAGGAGCCCGATTTCTTTATATATTAAGGATATAAAAGGCGTTGAAACGGTCAACGGTTTCGGCCGATGACAAAGTCCACATGGGCCTTGATGGCATCGATGATTTCGGGCTTGCCATCCTTGGGTAGCAAGTCAAAGGCCTTCTGACGGTAGGCAGCCATCTGCTGTTCGGCATATTCAATACCTCCGTTTGCCTTGGCAAAGGCAATGAGTTCTTCGATGGCTTCATCGGAGGGAGCACCGTCCTTCAACTCCTGGATGAGAGCCATGATGCGGTCATTGCCGAAGTTACGCACAGCATAGATGATGGGCAGCGTCAGTTTGCCTTCACGCATGTCGTTGCCTGTCGGCTTGCCGATTTCGGAAGAATCATAATAGTCGAAAATGTCGTCGCGAATCTGGAAGCAGATGCCCGCATATTCACCAAACAGTGCCGCATCATTTATCTGATCTTCAGTGGCTTTGCCCGCAATGGCACCCACCTTGGCACAAGCCGAGAAGAGTGCAGCGGTTTTCTTCTTTATTATGGAGAAGTAGACATCTTCGGAAACCACATTCTCGTGACTCTGGTAGAGTTGGCTGAGTTCGCCTTCGGAGAGTATCTGAGCCAGGGGAGCAACAGCATTGGCCATCGGTTCATTGTTCGCGCGGATCATGTAGTTGAGGCTCGTGGCCAGCAGATAATCACCGGAGAGGACAGCGACCTTATTGCCAAAAATCGAGTTGACCGAAGGCAGGCCACGACGTTCCATGCTCTCATCCACCACATCGTCGTGAACAAGACTTGCCGTATGAAGGAGTTCGAGTGCGAGGGCTGCATTATAGGCAGAATCGTCGATTTCACCGTACAATTTTGCAAAAAGGAGCGTTATCATTGGACGCATCTGCTTGCCTTTCCGCTGGATGAGATGATCCATCACGTCAGCGAGCAAAGGATTGTCGGTGACAACGCATTCGGCATACAACTTCTGGAAGCGTGCAAACTCCTCGGCAATGGGCTGTTTTATGATATCAAGAGACGTCATTTTCTGTTTCGACGCGCAAAAGTACAAAAAAAAGAGAGACCTATCGTTATTTTTTCTTACTTTTACACCAAAAATCGTATCGAATATGGAAAAGTTGTTCTTGTTGGATGCCTATGCACTCATCTACAGGGCCTATTATGCCCTGATACGTTCGCCTCGTATCAACTCCAAGGGGAAGAACACATCGGCCATCTTCGGCTTTGTGAACACCTTGCAGGAAGTGTTGGAAAAAGAGCAGCCCGACTATATCGGCGTTGCCTTTGACCCGGCAGGAGGCACCTTCCGCCACGAACTCTATCCCGAATACAAGGCCCAGCGCGAAGAGACGCCCGAAGACATCCGATGGGCTGTTCCCATCATCAAGGAAATCATCAAGGCATACCGCATTCCCATCCTGGAAGTGGCGGGGTATGAAGCCGACGATGTCATCGGCACATTGTCAAAAAAATCCGATGAAAGCGGGCTTTTCTGTTATATGATGACCCCCGACAAGGACTACGCCCAGTTGGTGACGGACCATGTATATATCTACCGTCCGCGCTTGGGTGACAAGGTCGAAGAGATTCTTGACCCCGAGAAGGTGTGTGCCAAATACGAACTCACCTCGCCCTTGCAGGTCATCGATTTGTTGGGACTGATGGGCGACGCGTCGGACAACATTCCCGGTTGTCCGGGAGTGGGTGAGAAGACGGCAAAGAAACTCATCGCCGAGTTCGGTAGTGTCGAAGGCCTGCTTGCCCGGACAGCCGAACTGAAGGGCGCACTGAAAGAGAAGGTGGAAAACAATGTCGATAAAATCCGGATGAGTTATTTCCTTGCGACCATCAACAAGGAAGTGCCCATTGAACTCGACCTCGAGTCACTGCGGCGAAAGGCACCCGATGAAGAACGACTGAAGCAACTCTTTGCCGACCTCGAGTTCCGGTCGATGTTGGGAAAGTTCACGAGCGGCGAACAGACACGAGGAAAAAAATCCGGCTCCTCTCCTACCCCATCTTCTGCCGAACCCGACCTGTTCGGAGGTCCGCTCTTCGCGCAAGGCGGACAGACCAGCACGGCCACGAAAAAATCCGCCACCTCATCCGAACCCGACCTGTTTGGCCAAAACGTCCAAAACGGCGAAAATTCGGGGGCTGAGAATGAAAAATTCCCGGTCAATGTACAGGGCGATGGATTTTTTTCAAATCTCAGCGGGTTAAATGAGACCCCTCACGATTACCAACTCGTTGATACCAAAGAGAAAAGAGAGGCTTTTGTGGCCAATTTTTCCGATGCGGAATTTTTTGCATTTGACACAGAAACCGACAATGTGAGCGCCATCGATGCCCATTTGGTCGGAATGAGTTTCAGCAAGGCCGAAGGCGAGGCGTTTTACCTGCCGGTGCCTGCCGATGACGCCGAAGCCCGCGAAGTGGTGGCAGCCGTCGCTCCCCTCCTCCGAAATCCGCGCACCTTGAAGATTGGACAGAACATCAAGTATGACTACAACGTGATGCGCAACTACGATGTCGAAATCGAGGGTCCCCTCTTCGACACGATGATTGCCCACTACCTCCTGCAGCCCGAACTTCATCACGGCATGGACTACCTCGCCGAAATCTACCTTTCCTACCGCACCATTCCCATCGAAGCGCTCATCGGCGAGAAGGGCAAGGGGCAACTCAATATGCGGGACCTCTCCCCCGCCCTCGTCTGCGACTACGCCTGCGAAGATGCCGATGTGACCCTCCGCCTCAAGAACGTGTTGGAAAAAGAGATGAAGACGAACAACGTCGAGGACCTCTTTTATAAAATAGAGATGCCGCTGGTCCGTGTACTGGCCGAGATGGAACGCAACGGCGCACGCGTCGACACGTCGGCCCTCAAGGAGACGGCAGTGCACTTCACCGAACGGATGACGCAGATTGAACGCGAAATCTACGACCTGGCCGGATGCACCTTCAACATCGCCTCCCCCAAGCAAGTCGGCGAGGTGCTGTTCGACAAACTGAAGATTGTCGACAAGCCCAAGAAGACCAAGACTGGACAGTACGTCACCTCGGAAGATGTCCTCGAGAGTCTCCGCGCCAAGAACCCCATCGTGGAGAAAATCCTCGCACACCGAGGTCTGAAGAAACTCATCGGCACCTATGTGGAGCCCCTGCCGACACTCATCAACCCGCGTACAGGACATATACATACCTCTTTCAACCAGACGGTTACGGCAACCGGCCGACTATCGTCCACAGGGCCTAACCTGCAGAACATCCCCGTGCGCGACGATGATGGCAAGGAGATACGCCGCGCCTTCATTCCCGACGAAGGATGCCTGTTCTTCTCTGCCGACTACAGCCAGATAGAACTGCGCATCATGGCCCATCTGAGCGGCGACAAGAACCTCATCGAGGCCTTCCGCATGGGTGAGGACATCCATGCCGCGACGGCTGCAAAGGTGTTCAAAAAGCCCATCAGCGAGGTCACGCGCGAAGAGCGTTCCAAGGCCAAGACGGCCAACTTCGGCATCATCTACGGCATCTCGGTATTCGGTCTGGCCGAACGGATGGGCGTATCGCGCGGCGAGGCCAAGGAACTCATCGACAACTACTTCCTCACCTACCCCGATGTGCGTCGCTATATGGACGAGAGCATCGAGCGGGCTCGCGAGAAGGGATATATCGAGACCATCTTCCACCGCAAACGCTACCTGCCCGACATCAACAGCCACAACGCCACTGTGCGCGGTTATGCCGAGCGCAATGCCATCAACGCACCCATCCAGGGCTCTGCGGCCGACATCATCAAGGTAGCAATGAACGCCATCTATCGCCGTTTCCGCGAGGAGGGAATCCGCTCGAAGATGATACTGCAGGTACACGACGAACTCAACTTCAGCGTCTATCCCGACGAGAAAGAACGCGTGAAGAACATCGTCATAGCCGCCATGCAGAGCGCCTGCCAACTCTCCGTGCCCCTCATCGCCGACTTTGGGTGGGGAGACAACTGGCTGGAAGCGCACTGATGGACTTCAGACATAGGACATAAGACATAGGACATAGGACATAAGACATAGGAAAATTGGAAATTGAGCGGCATCCGTTGACACCTTTTCTTCCAGAGGGGAGCAAAGTATTGTTTCTGGGCAGTTTTCCACCACCCCGCAGACGGTGGTGCATGGAATTCTACTACCCGAACTTCATCAACGACCATTGGCGGATAGTGGGCGAAGTGTTCTTCAGCGACAAGAATCACTTCGTGGATATGTCGCAGAAATGTTTCCGCAAGGAGGCTATCGTGGCGTTTCTGCAGGAGAAAGGCATCGCCTATTACGATACGGCAGAAGCCGTCATACGGCACAAGGAAAACGCCTCCGACGCCTTTCTCGAAGTGGTTGAGCCTACCGATATCCGGGCATTGCTGACGCGTCTCCCGCAGTGTCGAGCGATTGTCACGACGGGCGAGAAGGCCTGTGCCACGCTCTGTGCCACCTTCGGCGTCGCCACCCTGCCCCGACCCGGCACCTCTGCCCTCCTCCCAGCCTGCCAGAACGCCTCGGGAGAGCCCCTCCAACTGTGGCGGCTGCCCAGTTCCTCGCGGGCCTACCCCCTCGCCTTCACGGCAAAGGTCGAGGCTTATCGCCGGATGTTCGACGAGGTCTTATAAAAACCTTACAGCGACACGAGCAGCGAAGTGTTGACATCGCCGTCGGCAAGGCTCCGGCAGCAGATGGAACTGTCTGTGGCAAAGGCAGAAGGGTTGTGCGAGGCAGTGAGGCTGTCACCGCGCGGCATCAGGAACCCTATCACAAAGCCCAGCACGACAGCAGCCACCAGCCAGGCAGGGGAGAGGCGTCGGTGTTCGGCTGTCGGCATTGCAGGAGCGGCTGTCTCGGTGCTCTCGGGCACATCGAGGACGGGGAGGGTGAGTTGTTCGTCTTCCCGTACCACCTGCTCCTTCAGCATGTCAAAGAACTCGCGGCTCGATGCCTCCAGCGATGCCAGTTCGTCGGTAGGACTTATTTGACGGCTTTCCAGCGACGCCTGTTCGTTGGCCGTATCGACACTGCCAACCCGCTCCAGGATATCCTCCTGATGTGTTTCTGCCGGACGGAACATCGCTTCCACCTCGTTGCTCCACTCATCGTAGGCATTCTCTTTGCGCTTATCCTCGCGCTTGGTAACTTCTCTCATTTCAAGGTCTTTTTGTTATTTCTTTGTTGTTCAATCCTGCTCCACAGCCTTCCTCACCGTGCTGAGGGCATGGAAGAGGCGCGATTTGACGGTACCCTCGGGGATGCCCAATATGACAGCCACATCGGCCAGTGGCAGTTCTTCCTCGTAGCGCAGGATGAATGCCTCGCGCTGACCTTCGGGCAGGCGTTGCACGGCGCGGCGTATCGCTGCGTTCATCTCCTCGCGTTCAAGGTCTCCGGCAGGGTCCGTAACAGGCTCGGGACGCTGGGCCAATGCCTCATCGTACGCCCTCACCACGGACTGATGGCGGTATTCGTTCTTGCAGAGGTTGTAGGCCATGCTGAAGAGCCATGTCTCGAACGAGCGGGCGGCGCGGTACTCCTCACGGTGCTGCCAGACACGCAGAAACAAATCCTGCGTGAGGTCGTCGGCCAGCGCCTCGTCGTAGTCCATCATACGGAGGAAGAAACCCTTGGCGCGACGGCCATGCCGCTGGTAGAGCGACTCGAAGGCCGCCCTGTCCAGCCCCCCTCCCGCAACGGGAGAGGGAGAGGAGGAGAGAGGTTTATCGTGCAATTTCCGCATAGTACTCCTGCCGTTCGTCGTCGGTGAGGTTCTCGGCACGGTCCACGATGCGTTTCATCATCCGCACCAGGTTGCGATAGTGGTTCTTGTCACCGGTCGATTTATACCAGTCGAGAAGGCTTTTGAAACAAGGTATATAGTTGAGATTCAACATATAAGCCGATGCGCTGTAGGTCTCGGGCGAGAAGTGTTCCCAGAGGTAGTCGGTGAGATAGCGCTCCTCGTAGTTGCGGCGTTTGACCGAGAGGTTGTCGTAGCGTTTCTCGCTGTAGCGGTACACGAGGCCTTCGGAGTAGAGTTTGTCCTGAAACGAGGGCAGTTCCATCACGGCACTGAAGTAACCCGGACGGCCTGTAGCGCTGATAATCTGCCGGTAGGCATTCTCCTCCCACGCCATCATGTCCTGCTGGGAGTAACTGGTCGGGGCGGGAATCTCGGCAATGCCCAGTTGGCGGCAGAGTCCCTGGCGGTAGGCATTGGAGTAGAGGAGTCCCACGCAGACCACCTTGCAGTCGGTGAACAATCCCTTGGCATGCTGCAGCATCAGGCAGGCATAGGTGGGCACATCGCCGTTGACGAAGAGCACGGCTCGCTCGTCGAGTCCCACCAACACATTGTAGAAGTAGTTGAGCAGGGTAGGGGAGAACTCGCCGCTCTGATACCAGCGGGTGAGGATGTCGGTGAGGCTTTGCTCGTCGTCGGTGCGCAGAAGCCAGGCCACATAGTCGGGGTAGGATGCAATGTAGTCGGGTCGCATGGCAATGGCCTCGGACATATGCACATCGCCTGTGCGGAGGCCATAAACGCATTTCGTCCAATAGTCTATCATATAGTCGGCATAGGACTGCGGAGCCTTGGCGCTCACCTCGTCGGCCAGGGCGAGGAGGGCTTCGCGGTCTGCATTGCCGTCGGTGTACTGCATGCGGTAGCGGGTAGCATGCCAGAGGTTCAGCCACGCCTCGTCGTCGGTCGGTGTCTTGTCTGCCTCGGCCCGCCAGAGACGCTCCTGGGTGGCATACCAGTCGGCGGTATGTTCAACCTTGACAAACGAAACAACGGGTTGTGGACGGTTGTCGTCGGCAGCGGCGACTTTCCGTGCAGAAGCATCTGCCACACAGATGCCCATCAGGCAGACTGCCATGAGGGCGATACGATATCTTCTCATAAGGATTTCAATAAATTCATTTTCGGGTTTATACATATCACGCTTCGAAGTACTTCGTATCTGCATACACCCGACAGCGCGAAAGGTTCATTCCAACCCTAAAAACTGTCCTCCCTACAGCCTGCGCGTTTCCATCCAGAGGCAGAACGAGAGCACGCACTCCAGTCCCAGCATCAGCACCGAGAGTGTCATCGCGCCGTATTTCAGCCCCACGAACAGGCTGATGAGCGGAATGGCGATGGAGGCGACCAGATAGGTCTTGGACTGATACAGCCAACTGAACGGCAGCAGGTGAGCGCCGAAAATCATGGCAAATACCATCAGCATGCGGTCGGGCACCGCCTGGAACAGCCACATCGGTATCAGCAAGTATATCAATTGGTTGAGCGAAAACAGTATGCCCAGTTTCGTCAGCGGATTCTCCTTGTTCTGGAAGTCCACCCCGATGACCTTCGACAGCATGAAGGCTATCGGCATCAGGGGAGCCGTACAGCAGAACACCAGCAGGTTCTTGGTGAGAATCGGCAGGCTGGAGGCCTGCACAGCCACTATCAGGCCCCATATCACGACGGAAGCCAGTATGAAGTGAAGGCCCTTCTTCTGTTTGGCCGCACAATCCTGCCGCAGGGAGTCGAGTTCGCTTTGGGAAATGTTCATATACATCGTTGTTTTTCTCGTTGTTACAGCCGACATCCCTCCGTTCACACCTCAGCGGAACGCCTCGACGCCAGCACCGCACAAAGTAACATTGTTTTCTCCACACCACCAAGCCAAGAGGGCGAAAAAAGCAAATTTTTCACCCGCACAAGGAGAGAGAGGGTGGGGCAGACCTCGGTTGGTCTGCCCACCCTGTTCAGCGTCAGCACTTGCTGTACTCTCCTCGGGCAATATGTTTCACCAGCCCGTCGTCCACCCAGCGGTTCAGCATGGTATAGACGCCTTTGGCCGACATATTGTGACGCAGACGTACGCTCAGGGCATCGGCTGCGGTGAAGGAGGCAGGCAACTCAGCAAAGAGGTCCTGCACGGAAGCCAGCGCATCGTCACCGTCAGGCACATGGGATGCAATCTGTTCGTTGACCTGCTCACCGTAGCGTTTCATGAGGCTTGCCAGCACATACTCTGCCACCCAGCAGGCGTAGTCCAGGGCGGCCTGCGTCTCGGTGTTTCCCTCCAGGGCTACAGCAAGCATGCCTGCGCGGAAGCCTATGACGGCAGCACGTTTGTAGAAGCAGTCCAGTCCGGCATTCTGGCTGCGGAGGGCTATCTGGCGGTACTTCTCGAGCCACTTCGCGAAGGTGGACTTCAGTTTCTTGTGCTTGACCTCCCCCTTCAGCGTCATGAGGTTCTGCATGGCTGCCTCCACCTGCTGGCGCTCATTCTCGCGCAGTCTGCGGGGCTTGGCAAGCGGCTGACCGATGCTGTAGGGCATGTCGATGAAGATGATACGCTGCACGGTACCGTTCTCCGTGTTGCTGTAGTAAGACTTGACAGCCTCGGGAGTACCCGTGTAGAGGCTGTTGTACATGCACTTCACGCTGCCGCGGAAGGAGTTGGTAGTCTTGTAGTCCTGACGCACCTCCTCGTTGTCGAAGGCCATGCGGTGGATGGTGGAGATGTCGTCGGTAGGACGGCGACGCCCCTTCGTGACGGTGTCAATCTCTGCCGTGAAGCAGTATACGTGTTCTCCCTGAGCCTCGTGCATACGCTCCTTAATCATGGTCTCTGAGGAGCGCTCAGCCACGATGCGGCGCTTCACGTGAGGACGCTTAGGTTTCTGCTTGTTGGCGGGGAGTTCGTTGCACTCCTCGTCGTAGCGGCGTTCAATCTCATCGATTTGGCGGTCCATCTCGTAGAGGGGCTTCAGCAGCCAGTAGTTGATGGGTATGATGAAACTCTTTCCGCTGGCCGAGGGTCCCACGATGGTAGCCATCAGCGAGGGGGTCTGCTCACGACCGTCCAGATAGGTGGCGCGTATGCCGGTTCCCAGGGTGCCCAGCATGGGCAGGATGGCCAGGGCGCACTGCTGCTCGTACTCCTTGGGGGCGCTGCGCAGGATGAGTTTCAGGATGTGGGGCAGACGCTGGGGCAGGGGACGGACCGTCTGCATGGCTTCCACCTCGCGCAGCACCTGCTGTTCGGCCTTGCACTCGTCGAGCGTCTCACGCAGCACGCGGGGCATGTTCACGTAGAGGCGTTCACGGAATGCCCCTTTCAGCATACGTTCCAGTTCCTCCTCGGGCAATCCCGTGAAGGGGAGGGCGGCACGCACCTTGTCCATGTCATCGTCCAGCAAGTAGCGCCAGTAGAAGATGAGTTTCATGAAAGCCGTGTGGCGCTGACCCTCCTCGGGGCCTGTGGGGTAGCCCATCTTGGGCAGCAGACGCTGCGCAATCTTCTGGTAGGGGATACCTTGATAGGTGAGGGAGGTGTCGGCCTTCCACACCAGCGGCAGGGTGGGAGAGGGGGCTGCGGGCAGCGTCTCGGGGAAGAGGTCCTGGCTGGCTGCTGCGGGCTCCACGGCAGCAAAGGCAGGCTCTGCCTCGGCAGGCTGCTCGGCAAACAGCACGTCATCCATATACAGGATGTACGCTGCGGGCACGGCAAAGGAGATGCGGCCCAGGTTGTGCACACACTCGTCGTTCTTCTCGGCAGGGATGCCCAGACGCTGCGCCATGAGTTGCTGCGTCTCCTGCACGCTCTTGCCCGGCAGGGTGTCCACTACCAGACGCAGACCTCTTGTGGAGGGAGTGATGTGTGCCAGACGGATGTGGCACTCCTCCTTCAGCGGCTCCATGCGGCTCCAGAGGTCGGCAGGGTTGTCAATGTCGTCCACATCGAGCATGGTGTAGCCCGAGGGGATACAACTCTCGTTGAGGCGCTTGCCGTCGCGCGAGAGGCCCTGGAACATGAAGGCAGGCAGACGCAACTTCAGGTCGTGATAGCGGTCTGAGAGGGCCTTGCGGGCCTCCACATCGTCCGTCTGCGACATCTGTTGCACACACTCGGCAATCTTGCTGCACACACGCTGCACAGCCTCGCTGCCGGTAATAGAATTGAAAACACTCTTAGAGCACTCAAGCGGTGGAGTGCTCAGATCAGAAATATATTGAAACATACATGATGAAAGGCGGGGAAAACCTCGGAAGAACGCCCTCCGCAGGGGTCCGCCTCCATCATGGTTCTGGTGTTGACTATGTTGACTTTGTTGGCTGTTTAAAAAATATAAGAAAATTCCGAGGGGTCTATAGCACCCTCATTTTCAGCGAACATCTCGGCGATAGATTCTTCAATATTTTCTGAATCGTGTTGGCGAACACGTTCGGCTGTTTGGATTTTTACCTGTTCTGATGCAGTTTTTTTTATGCGCGGACGCTTCCCCTTTTCACCACCTTTTGAAGGTCCCGGGTTACCGCCCTTTGAAGGTCCGGGGTTACCACCCTTTGAAGGTCCCGGGTTACCGCCCTTTGAAGGTCCGGGGTTACCACCTTTTGAAGGTCCGGGGTTACCGCCCTTGCTGCTGTTGGCAGCCTCGCTGATTTTCTTGTCCTTGCAGCACTTGTCGTAGAGGGCCACGATGAATTCATACACAAACACGTCCTTTGGATTGATACCTTTGCTGATGTGGTTTCGGATGTTGGTGTTGATGCCCAACGCATCGCCCATCTGCTTGTAGTACCCTCTGTAGAGGCCCAACTTCAGCAACTCACCCATGAACTGGGCAGCGGCATTGTAACTGAAGTCGCCCACTTCCTGCACCAACTCCTCGTCGACGCGCTCAAAGAAGGGGTATTCGCGGCCACGAACCTTGCGGTTGCAGTGTCCGGCCATGTCCACAAAGCGGTCTATCATGTCGTCCGCCACACACTTGTATGTCGGGTGCATGAAGGCGTCCAGGCGGTGCATGAAGGCCTTTATCTGGCAGTTCCGTGTCCATGTGGCAGCATCACTCTCGGCCGTCTTCTGTGGCATCTCCACGCCCTCCCGACGGCACAGCCGCTGCCACACCACCACGTGGGCAGCCAGCAACAGCAGGTCTGTGCGGCCATATCCGGCATAGTACAGCCACTGTGCCCACGCCTGCTCATCGCCCTCCAGAACACGGTGGAAAGCCCCACAGGAGGCCTTCGTAAGCCACGTTTCGAAGCGTGTACGCGCCTCCGTGGCCTGCTCCTTGGTAGGACGTTCAGCAAACGCCTCATGTTCGTAGCGGAACAGCAAACCGCCCTCACGGTCGGCTCCCTCACGCACACGCAGCAGCAGGTCGTTGTACATCACCAGCGGGGTACCGTCGCCCACACGGTCGTGATGACGCCCCGCCACCTTGTCAAATAACGCACGCAGACGCGCGTACGAGGCATCGCGCTGCACCTCCTCCTTCTCCAGCAAGGTGCCCAGACGACGCTCCAGACGCGCCCACGCCAACATCTCCTCGCGGCAGCAGGTAACCCCCTCCAGACGCTCATACTGCTCCAGCAACGAAGTCAGTTCCGTGAGCCTGCATCCGTCCACGGCAGCCAGCAGATGCGCACACAGCACGTCCAACACCCGTTCCTCGGGCCGCACGGGCACCTTCAGCCACTCCGGCAGCAGACTATCGGGCAGACGCCTCGCAGCAGGCGCCTCGGCAAGGTCCAGAAGCCCGTCAGGGGCCTCCACCTCCACCCAGTAGGTCTTATGCCCGTCAGAGCGCACCACACGGCCCGACGCCATTCCCTCGCGCAACACCACCTGCAACGCCTGCGCCTCGGCAGCCTTCACATACCCCAGACGGCGGCAACGCACATAGCACTCTATGGCATTCCTATCATAGGCATTGTCCGGCTCTGCATACAGCCACACCGCCTCACCAGGCACCAGAGCCTGCATCAGCGCATCCACATTCGCATACTCACTCCAATCCGCCATGTAGTGCGCACCACCCGTAATCGTCACCTCCAGACGACCGCTATCTTTTGCTTCTTCCATAATTTGATTTGTATCTATTATCCAGGCAAAACATGCCTCCTTTTCAGTGTGTAAAAGTAGACAAAAATCCCAAAAAAGCCAAACATCTCCCCCAGCAAAATAAGGGAAATGTGAAGAGAATCTAACATTCTAACAATCTAACATTCTAACATGTTAGATTCTCTGTTAGGAAGGCAGCGAAAAAGCCAAAACATCTCCCCAGCAAATTTAGTGGGTGTGAAGGGAGAATCTAACATTCTAACATTCTAACATTCTAACATGTTAGATTCTCTGTTAGGAAGGGGGTGAAAATGTATAGGAAATGAATAAATATGTAATTATTTATTTATAGATTACTTCTGAAGATTTACACTTCCTCTACACGCTCTACACACAATCTAACACTCCATGTTAGAATGTTAGATTGTTAGATTGCGAGTTCCACCACGTCCAGAGTACCTTCTCGCTGCGATTTTGCTTTTTCAGGCGGGTGAGAATCTAACATAAACCCCGTTTTTTGGTGCCAAATGTTAGAAAAAACGCGTTCAAAAACCCCCATTTCTGTGACAAAAACCACTCATGTTAGAAACAAAACCACCCCATGTTAGAAACAAAATCACCCTCAAAACCCACCTTTTGACTTCGATGTTAGAAAGCCTATATGCAAGAATATGCATAAATATACACAAAAATACAATCTAACATCGCCCGTTTTTTGAACAAAAATGCCCATTTTGACGCACTTTTTAGCCATTTTGCCCCCGTTTTTCAGTCATTTTGCCCCTGCTTTTTGCGTGTTTTTTCCACATCTCCCCACATTGCTTGTAAGTATTTTTACATACAAAACGCACTTCGCGGAATGCAAACGAACTTGCTGCCTGCAAACGGACTTGCAAACAACAAACGAACTTCCCCATACCACAAAAACGGCTTGCTGGCAAAGCGCTCTTTGCTGACGGCCAAACGAACTTCCAGAAGTGGAAAACGAACTTGCTGACGGCAAAAACGCACTTACAACCCCCCCAAACGGGCTTGCTGACTGCAAAAACGCACTTACAAACCCCAAAAACGGGCTTGCTGACGGGTGAGTCGCTGCGTAGATATGGCATTTTGCTGCAACATCTCACCGCCCTCGTTGCAGTGATTTCGCCGTAAAGAAGTGCTTTTTGCCTTTTATTCGGCCGAATTTGGCGTTTCTGCGGGTTCAGAATGAACAAACGGACGGCTCGTTAGAATGAATAACCATACAGAATGGACTGCATAAAGGCGCATAAAATGAATGTAGAGAGAAACACATTGTTCTTGGTGTTCAGAAACACATTGCTCTTGGTGCTCAGAAGCAGATTGTTCTTGGTGTTCAGAAGCAGATTGTTCTTGGTGTTCGGAAACATTGCTCTTGGTGTAAAACTTGGTGTAAAAAAGATAGATAAATGCAACCTTTTTTCGGACGGGGGAAGAAAAATGCGAGGGAGGAGGGCGAAGTAGATGATTTTCCGTTATCTTTGCAGCAATAATCGATAACCGCGTTCAACCCAAACAATAAGCAGAAACGATGAAAAAGACTCTTCTTGTACTCACGCTGGCCCTGGTATCTACACTGGGAGTGTCGGCTCGGAAATACAGTTATACCGTCGAGAAGATATGGGACGAAGACCTGTATTGCGCCTTCACGGCCATCGAGAAGTTCGACGGCTGGTACTATGTGGCCTTCCGCGAGGGGAGGGGACATGTGTTCGACGAGAACGGCAAGGCCGAAGGGAAGATTCGGGTGATCCGTTCGCGCCACCTCCGCAAGTGGGAGAGCGTGGCCCTGCTGGGCATGGCCGACAAGGACTTCCGCGACCCGAAACTCTCCGTGACGCCCGACGGCAGGCTGCTCGTCTCCATCGGCGTATCGACCTATGTGAACGGCGAACTGGTGGGGCAGGCGCCCTGGGCAGCCTTCTCGGCCGACGGCAAGCACTTCGACCTGCAACCTTGCAGCCTCGATGTCACCCACACCAACGATTGGCCCTGGCGGCTGACCTGGCACGGCGACACGGGCTACAATGCTTCGTACTGGTACGAGGAGGGACGGCAAGGGCTGACGCTGCTCACCACGAAGGACGGCCTCCACTACACGCGTCTGTGCGAACTGGAGGTGCCCGGCAGCCCCAACGAGGCCACGATACGCTTCCGCCAGGATGGCACCATGGCCATCATGGTGCGTCGCGGCGGGGGTAACGGCAACGGCATGTGGGGCATGAGCCAACCTCCCTACACGCAGTGGGAATGGAAGGAGATACCCCTCGTGCTGGGCGGACAGGACTTCCTGTTCCTCGACGATGACCGCGTAGTATGCTCCTCGCGCTGCCACCATATCGGCAACTGGTGCACGACGAGCGTCTATCTCTGCCGAGGCGACGGCAGCGGACTCCATCAGGTATTGACACTCCCCTCGGGAGGCGACACCAGTTATCCGGGACTGCTCATCGAGAAGGACGAACTCATCATGACCTACTATGCCGGCCACGAAACACACTGGCCCAGCATCTACCTCGCCCGCATCCCGCTGAGCAACCTGCAATGACAAGAGAGGCCGAGATATTTCGTTATTTCATTTTTTCGCCGTACTTTTGCAGTCTGAAACAACGCCACTTGGCAAAAGGATAACGCAATGGATTGGTTCACAGGACTTTTTGTAGGAACAGGGACGGCACACTCCATCTTCATCATTGCTTTGGTGATTGTGGTGGGACTGCTGCTGAACAAGGTCAGGATAGGTTCGCTCTCGCTGGGTGTTACCTGGATACTGTTTGCCGGCATCGTGGCCGGACAACTGGGCTGGCAGATTGACACGCCGGTATCGCAGTTTGCCAAGGAGTTCGGACTCATCCTCTTCGTCTATTCCATCGGCATGGAGGTAGGCCCCGGCTTCTTCGCCTCGTTTCGCAAGGGAGGCCTCACACTGAACATGCTGGCCGCCGTCGTGGTGCTGCTGGGCTGCCTCACCACGCTCGTCATCCACTGGATAACGGGCGAGAACCTCGCCACGCTGATAGGCGTGATGAGCGGTGCTGTGACCAACACGCCCGCCTTGGGTGCTGCCCAGCAGACCCTCACCGACATGACCTCGCAAAGCGACCCCACCTTGGCCCAGGGCTATGCCGTGGCCTACCCGCTGGGTGTCGTCGGCGTGATGCTCTGCATGCTCACACTGCGCAAAGTGCTGCGCGTGGACTACAGCAAGGAGGAGGAAATCATGCGGCGGGGCAACAGCCAGTGTGCCAAGACCGTGGAGGCTGCCACGCTTGAGGTGGCCAACGATGCCGTCTGCGGCAAGACGCTCAACGACATCGAACGCATCTTCGGACGCAAATGTGTGGTGACACGCATCATGCACCGTGCCTCGGGCGACATCGAACTGGTCAACGCCCAGACCACCCTGCAGCGGGGCGACCGGCTGTTCATGGTGGCTGAACCTTCCGAACTGGAAGCCCTCACCCTGCTCATAGGTCCCCAGATTACCCAGATGAACGAGAGCGAGTGGGACGCCATGGAGGCTAACCACCTGGTATCGGCGAAGTTCATCATCACCAACCCCTCGTTCAACGGCAAACGCCTCGGCGACCTCCGTCTGCGGCAGACCTTCAATGTCACCATCACCCGCATACGCCGTGCGGGCATCGAACTCATCGCCACACCCCACCTGCTGCTGCAACTCGGCGACACCGTGACCGTAGTGGGCAAGCAGGGCAGCGTGGACAAACTGTCGTCGATGATGGGCAACAGCGTGAAGAAACTCAACGAGCCCAACCTCATCCCTTACTTCCTGGGCATCGCCCTGGGCGTGCTGATAGGCTCGCTGCCTATCGTCTTTCCCGGCATGCCCGTGCCCGTGAAACTCGGACTGGCAGGCGGACCGCTCCTCATCGCCATCCTCATGGGCCGTTTCGGACCGAACCTGAAGATTGTAACCTACACCACCACCTCGGCCAACCACATGCTGCGCAGCGTGGGCCTGAGCATCTTCCTGGCTACGGTAGGCGTCAGCGCCGGCAACGGCTTCCTCCATACCGTGGCTACGGGAGGCTACTGGTGGGTCCTCTACGGCTTCATCATCACCTTCCTGCCCTGCCTGCTCACCGCCCTGCTGGCACGCTGGAAGTTCCACCTCAGTTACTTCTCCATCGTGGGCATGCTGAGCGGTGCCACCACCAACGCCCCCTCGATGGCCTATGCCCTGGAAGGCTGCGACAACAACCAGATTCCCGTGGCCTACTCGACAGTCTATCCCCTCACCACCTTCCTGCGCGTGCTCTCGGCACAACTGATGATACTGCTGTGCGTTTAACGCTGACAACAAGCAGGCGGAGAAGGAAAAATGCAGAATATTTGACACAATGTGCGGATTTTTCCGTAACTTCGCAGCCAAATACACTTTTCATAAGAAAAAAGCAACAAATCGTTTAAGACAATAACAAAGATATGGCACTTCAATGCGGCATCGTAGGACTGCCCAATGTGGGCAAGTCGACACTCTTCAACTGTCTGTCCAGCGCCAAGGCGCAGGCAGCCAACTTTCCCTTCTGCACCATTGAGCCCAATGTGGGCGTGGTGACCGTCCCCGACGAACGACTGAACCGTCTGGCCGAACTCGTCCACCCCGGACGCATCGTGCCTGCCACGGTGGAAATCGTTGACATTGCCGGTCTCGTCAAGGGCGCCTCCAAGGGTGAGGGCCTGGGCAACAAGTTCCTCGCCAACATCCGCGAGTGCGACGCCATCATCCATGTGCTTCGCTGCTTCGACGACGACAATGTGACGCATGTGGACGGCAGCATCGACCCCGTGCGCGACAAGGAAATCATCGACACCGAACTGCAGTTGCGCGACCTGGAGAGCGTGGAAGAACGCATCCGCCGCGTCGAGAAGCAGGCCATCACGGGCGGCGACAAGCAGGCCAAACTGATGCTGGGCGTGCTGCAGGCCTACCACGAGGCCCTCGTGAAGGGCGAGAGCGCCCGTACGGTGACCTTCGACAGCAAGGACGAGCAGAAGGCTGCCCGCGAACTGTTCCTCCTCACCTCCAAACCCGTGCTCTATGTCTGCAATGTCGACGAGGGCAGCGCCATCAGCGGCAACGCCTATGTCGATGCCGTGCGCGAAGCCGTGAAGAACGAGGATGCCGAGGTGCTGGTACTCGCTGCCAAGACCGAAGCCGACATCGCCGAACTGGACAGTTACGAGGACCGTCAGATGTTCCTCGAAGAGGTGGGACTGGAGGAGAGCGGCGTGAACCGCCTCATCAAGGCCGCCTTCCGTCTGCTCAACCTCGAGACCTTCATCACGGCCGGCGAGATGGAGGTGAAGGCCTGGACCTACCGCAAGGGCTGGAAGGCTCCGCAGTGTGCAGGCGTCATCCACACCGACTTCGAGAAGGGATTCATCCGCGCCGAGGTCATCAAGTACGACGACTACATCGCCCTGGGCTCGGAGGCTGCCGTGAAGGAAGCCGGCAAGATGGGCGTCGAAGGCAAGGACTATGTGGTGCAGGACGGCGACATCATGCACTTCCGGTTCAATGTGTAAGCAGCCCGCTGCACGGCCCGTCTGCCCGCTGGCAATAACAAAAGTAAACGGTTCATCCTAAACAGATTACAAATGGATACACTTCTTGCCATTGTCTGGAATCCCCCCATCAAGTTGGGGCCTGTCCGCTACTACTCCCTGCTGTGGATTGTGGGGTTGGCGGCCGCCTACTTCATCGTGAAGAAACTCTACAAGCAGCAGCATATCAAGGACGAACTCTTCGACCCGCTGTTCCTCTACTGCTTCATCGGCATCCTCGTGGGCTGCCGCTGCGGCCATTGTCTCATCTACGAGGCCGACTACTACCTGGGCTCCTTCCCCCACTTCGTGGAGATGCTGCTGCCCGTGAAGTTCACCGGCGAAGGGTTCTCGGGCATGGTGCTCACCGGCTACCAGGGCCTGGCATCGCACGGAGGCACCATAGGCCTCATCGTGGCCCTGCTGCTCTACTGCCGCAAATACAAGGTCACCGTATGGCGCGTACTCGACAATGTGGCCATCGCCACTCCCACCACCTGCTGCGCCATCCGTCTGGGCAACCTGATGAACAGCGAAATCATCGGCATCCCTACCGGCAGCGACTGGGGATTCATCTTCACACAGGTCGACAACCTGCCGCGGCATCCCTCACAACTCTACGAGGCCATCGCCTACCTGCTGCTCTTCTTCATCGGGCTGTGGATATACCGCAAACATGAGGAGAAGGTCGGCACGGGCTTCTACTTCGGCCTCTGCCTGGCGGCCATCTTCATCTTCCGCATGTTCGTGGAGTTCAGCAAGGGAGGACAGTTCCGCCTGAGCAACGGCATCAACAGCGACAAGGCCCAGTGGGCCAGCATCCCCTATGCCATCCTGGGCGTCGTCACACTCATCTACAGTTTCGTACACAAGAAGAAGCCCGACAATCCTGCCATCTTCGACAATGTGAAAGGCAACACGCAAAACAAGGGCAACAAGACAAAAAAGTAAGATAGAAAAATGGTCTCATTCCTCATCAGCATCTGTGCGCTCATCTTAGGCTATCTGTTCTACGGACGATTTGTGGAGAAGGTGTTCGGCCCGGACCCCAACCGTGCCACCCCTGCCATCACCAAGGCCGACGGCGTGGACTACATCGCCATGCCTACCTGGAAGGTGTTCATGATACAGTTCCTCAACATCGCAGGCACAGGCCCCATCTTCGGAGCCATCATGGGTGCCAAGTTCGGCCCTTCGTGCTATCTGTGGATTGTGTTCGGCTGCATCTTTGCCGGTGCCACCCACGACTACCTCAGCGGCATGCTCTCGCTGCGCCACGGAGGAGCGGGGCTGCCCGACCTCATCGGCTGCTACCTCGGCAAACGCACCAAGAATGTGATGCTCACCTTCACCGTGCTGATGCTCGTCCTCGTGGTGGCCGTGTTCGTCTACAGTCCTGCCGTCATCTTGGGCGACATCGCCGGAAACGGCTCGCAGAGCAGCGTGCTGATATGGGTGGTCGTCGTGTTCGTGTACTATGTCATCGCCACCTTCCTGCCCATTGACAAGATTATCGGCAAAATCTATCCCATCTTCGCCATCGCCCTGATTTTCATGGCTATATCGCTCATGGTGGGACTCATCGTCAAGTGGCCTTCGCTGCCCGAAATATGGCAGGGACTGGGCAACAAGGGTCCTTCGGTAGGGGTGAACGGACAGAACATCTTCCCCTGCCTGTTCATCACCATCGCCTGCGGAGCCATCAGCGGTTTCCACGCCACACAGTCGCCCCTCATGGCACGCTGCATGAAGAACGAGAAACTCGGCCGTCCGGTGTTCTACGGTTCGATGATTACCGAAGGTATCATCGCCCTCATCTGGGCCACCATCTCGTCGTGGTTCTTCTTCGACGGAGGAGCCGCCGAAGTGGGAGGCACGCTTTCCACGGCTGCTCCTACGGTGGTGACGCTCGTTTCGAAGGAGTGGCTCGGCGTCTTCGGAGGCATCCTCGCCATCCTCGGCGTGGTGGCAGCCCCCATCACCAGCGGCGACACCGCTATGCGAAGTGCCCGACTCATCATCGCCGATGCACTGAAACTCAACCAGCACGCTTGGAACAACCGACTCATCGTCACCATCCCCCTCATCATCGTGAGCGGATTCCTCACCTGGTTCAACATCAACAACAGCGAAGGCTTCAACATCGTATGGCGTTACTTCGGCTGGGCCAACCAGACACTCTCCATCTTCACCCTCTGGGCTATCACCGTATGGCTCAGCAAGGAGCGGAAGAGCGTTTCGTACCTCATCACGCTGATTCCCGCCTGCTTCATGACAGCCGTCTGCTTCAGTTACATCGCCGTGGCCCGCATCGGTCTGAACCTCCCCGAAGAGTGGGCGCTCAGCCTCGCCGTGGCCGTCTTCATCATCGCTGCAGGACTCTTCTTCCTGTGGAAGACAAGTAACGCGAAGAAAACAGCAAAACAGCAGGTAAAAGAAGAGCAGGCAGAGTAACGCTTGACCAAGAAGGGCAGGCAGCGAAAGGGCAGACAAAAGAAACAGCAGCGCATTTGGCGTCTGCACGATGAATGGCAACACGCCGATAAAAGTTGTCGACAGCCCTTTGTGGGTTATCTAAAAAAGCCCTTTGTGGGTTACCTAAAACAGAAAGCAGCAGAGCCACGAGGCCTTGCTGCTTTTCTTCTTTGTGAGAGGGTAGGGCAGTTCCTTTCCACGCACTGCTTGGCGGGCGGAACGCTATCTGCCTTTGACGATTTTCTTGATGTCGTTGAGTTTGTTGAGGGCTTCGAGCGGGGTGAGGTTGTTGACATCGATGCCCAGTATCTCATCGCGTATCTGGCAGAGGACGGGGTCGTCGAGTTGGAAGAAGTTCATCTGGTAGCCTTCGCGGTTCTGGGCGAGGTCCTCGACAGGTTTGGATATCTGCTCCTTGCCCGACTTTTCCTCCATCTGCTTGAGGATATGTTCTGCCCGACGAACGATGCTCTTGGGCATGCCTGCCATCGAAGCGACATGTATGCCGAAAGAGTGTTCGCTGCCTCCCTCGACCAACTTGCGGAGGAAGATGACCTTGTTGTCCACTTCCTTCACCGCCACATTATAGTTCTTTATGCGCGGGAAGGAGCGTGCCATCTCGTTGAGTTCGTGGTAATGGGTGGCAAAGAGTGTGCGGGCATGGCCTCTGGCACATTCGTGGATGTATTCCACGATGGCCCAGGCAATGGAGATACCGTCGTAGGTGCTGGTGCCTCGGCCCAGTTCGTCGAAGAGTACCAGACTGCGTCCCGTGAGGTTGTTGAGGATGTCCGACGCCTCTGTCATCTCGACCATGAAGGTAGACTCACCGACGGAGATGTTGTCGCTGGCTCCTACACGGGTGAAAATCTTGTCGACCCATCCGATGGTGGCCGATTCGGCAGGGACAAAGCAGCCCACCTGTGCCATGAGGGTGATGAGTGCCGTCTGACGCAGCAAGGCCGACTTACCCGCCATATTGGGGCCAGTGATAATCATAATCTGCTGTTTCTCGCTGTCGAGCAGCACATCGTTGGCAATGTAGGGTTCGCCGACGGGAAGTTGCTTCTCGATGACAGGATGACGGCCCTGACGAATGTCGATGACGAGGCTGTCGTCGATGACCGGACGGATATATTTGTTGGCATGCGCCACATTGGCAAAGGAGAGCAGACAGTCGAGTTTGGCTACCTGGTTGGCATCAATCTGAATGGCCGGAATGTATTCGTTCAAGGCAAACACGAGGTCGTTGAAGAGTTTGGTTTCCAATGCCAGGATGCGTTCTTCCGCACCAAGTATCTTCTCCTCGTATTCCTTGAGTTCCTGGGTGATGTAGCGTTCGGCATTGACGAGTGTCTGTTTGCGTATCCACTCGGCAGGAACATTGTTCTTGAAGGTATTGCGCACCTCGATGTAATAGCCGAACACATTGTTGTAGGCAATCTTCAGGCTGCTGATGCCGGTGGCCTCTATCAGGCGCTGCTGCATCTTCAGCAGATAGTCCTTGCCCGTGTAGGCCATGTCGCGCAGTTCGTCGAGTGCGGCATTCACGCCACGTGCCATCACGCCTCCCTTGTTGACGAGCAGAGGTGGGTCGTTGACCAGTTCGTGGGCGATGCGGTCGCGGATGATGGCACACTCGTTGAGTTGCTCACCTATACGACGCAGATTCTCGTTGTCCGACGCTTCGCAGGCATGCTTGATGGGCTCAATGGCCTGAAGGGCATACTTGAGCTGAACCACCTCACGGGGCGAAACACGCCCTACAGCCACCTTGGAGATGATACGCTCGAGGTCTCCTATGCGGTGGAGATTCTCCTCGATGACCTCGCGGAAGTCCGGATCGCGGAAGAAGCAGTCGACCACGTCGAGACGCTCGTTGATGGCACGGATATCCTTGAGCGGGAAGGTAATCCAACGCCGCAGCAGACGGCCACCCATCGGGCTGATGGTCTTGTCGATGACATCGAGCAGCGACACACCCCCTTCGTGCATGGGGCACAGCAGTTCGAGGCTGCGGATGGTGTACTTGTCGAGCCGCACATAACGGTCTTCCTCGATGCGGGAGATGTGGGTGATATGGCGGATGTTGTAGTGGAGAGTCACATCCATATAATGAAGGATGGCGCCTGATGCTACGATGCCGTTCTTGAGATGTTCGATGCCGAAACCCTTGAGATTCTTCGTCTGGAAGTGTTTGAGCAGTTTCTCGCGGGCAAACTGTTCGGTGAAAGCCCAGTCGTCGAGTTCAAATGTGCAGAGTTTGTTGCCGAAGATATTCTCGAACTGTTCGCGCAAACCGCGTTGGAACAGCACCTCCTTGGGCGAGAAGTTCGCCAACAACTTTTCGATATAGTCAAAGGTTCCTTCTGCCACGAGAAATTCGCCCGTAGAGATATCGAGGAATGAAATGCCGCAGGCACCCTTGCCGAAGTGGATGGCAGCCAGGAAGTTGTTTTCCTTGTGGTTGAGAACCGTATCGGAGATGGTGACACCCGGCGTGACCAACTCGGTGATGCCGCGCTTCACCAGTTTCTTTGTCATCTTCGGGTCTTCCAACTGGTCGCAGATAGCCACACGCTTGCCGGCACGGATGAGTTTCGGCAGATAGGTGTCGAGGGCGTGATGGGGGAATCCCGCCATCTCCAGTGCCTGCATGGCACCGTTCTTGCCGTTGTTGCGCTTGGTAAGGGTGATGCCCAGTATCTCGCTGGCTATCACGGCATCAGTGGAATAGGTCTCGTAGAAGTCTCCGCAACGGAACAGCAGCACGGCATCAGGGTGTTTTGCCTTGAGTTCCAGGAACTGTTTTATCATCGGAGTTTCCTTCAATTCTGCCATAGGAGTATGCTTTCTTTTCTGTTTATTTTCAAACTACAAAGATACACATTTTTATCCGTTTTGACATCAAGAAGAGGAAAAAAACATGAAAACAAAGTTTTCATTTTGAAAATAGGGCAGATTTGACTACCTTTGCGCCCAATTATTTTCAGCAGATCATTCAACATAACATCAATATGGAATACAATTTCAGAGAAATCGAACAGAAGTGGCAGCAGTATTGGGTGAAAAACCATACCTACCGCGTAGTGGAAGACGAGAAAAGACCGAAGTATTATGTGCTCAACATGTTCCCTTACCCCAGTGGTGCAGGTCTGCATGTAGGCCATCCTCTCGGCTACATCGCCAGCGACATCTATGCCCGCTACAAGCGTCTGCAGGGCTTCAACGTGCTCAATCCCATGGGTTATGACAGTTATGGTCTGCCTGCCGAGCAGTATGCCATCCAGACGGGCCAGCATCCTGCCATCACTACCGAGCAGAACATTGCACGCTATCGTCAGCAACTCGACAAAATCGGTTTCTCGTTTGACTGGGACCGCGAAGTACGCACCTGCGAACCGGGTTACTATCACTGGACGCAGTGGGCTTTCCAGAAGATGTTCGGCAGTTTCTACTGCAACAAGATGCAGAAGGCGATGCCCATCGAAGTCCTCGTTGAGCACTTTGCCAAGGAAGGAACCGGCGACTGGGATGTAGCCTGCAGCGAACCCCTCACCTTCACGGCTGAGGAGTGGAACAGTTGGGATGAAAAGCATCAGCAGGAAGTGCTGATGAACTACCGCATCGCCTATCTGGGCGAAACGATGGTGAACTGGTGTCCGAAACTGGGCACCGTGCTTGCCAACGACGAAGTCGTGGACGGCGTGAGCGAACGTGGCGGATTTCCCGTCGTGCAGAAGAAGATGAAACAGTGGTGTCTGCGCGTCAGTGCTTACTCACAGCGTCTTCTCGACGGTCTTGACACCGTAGCCTGGAGCGACAGCATCAAGGAAACCCAGCGCAACTGGATTGGCCGCAGCGAAGGTGCCGAGATGGTATTCAAAGTCAAGGACAGCGACATTGCCTTCACCATCTTCACCACCCGTGCCGACACTGTTTTCGGCGTAACCTTCATGGTATTGGCTCCCGAAAGTGAATATGTATCGCTGCTCACCACTCCCGAGCAGAAAGAGGCTGTGGATGCCTATCTCGATGCCACCAAGAAGCGCACCGAGCGTGAACGCATCGCTGACAAGAAGGTGAGCGGTGTCTTCAGCGGTTCCTATGCCGTCAACCCCCTCACGGGCGAGAACATTCCCGTCTGGATCAGCGACTATGTCCTTGCCGGCTATGGTACAGGTGCCATCATGGCTGTGCCTGCCCACGACAGCCGCGACTATGCTTTTGCGCGTCATTTCGACCTTCCCATCATCCCCCTCATCGAGGGTGCTGACGTCAGCGAAGAGAGTTTCGACGCCAAGGAAGGCATCATGATGAACAGTGCCAACGCCGACATCAGCCTCAACGGTCTCACCGTGAAGGAGAGCATCGCTGCCATGAAAAAGTACATCAGCGAGAAGGGCATCGGCAAGGTGAAGGTCAACTACCGTCTGCGCGACGCCATCTTCAGCCGTCAGCGCTACTGGGGCGAGCCGTTCCCCGTCTACTACAAGGATGGCATGCCCTGCATGATTCCCGAAGAGTGTCTTCCCATCGAACTGCCTGAAGTTAAGGACTTCAAGCCCACCGAGACAGGCGAACCTCCTCTTGGCCATGCCGATATCTGGGCTTGGGATACGGTGAACAAGAAAATCGTTGCCAACAGCCTCATCGACGGCAAGACCATCTTCCCCATCGAACTGAACACCATGCCCGGTTTCGCCGGCAGTTCGGCATACTATCTGCGTTATATGGACCCCCACAACGACAAGGCTTTGGTGGGCGAGGCTGCCGACAACTACTGGCAGAATGTAGACCTCTATGTAGGCGGTTCAGAGCATGCTACCGGACATCTCATCTACAGCCGTTTCTGGAACAAATTCCTCCACGACTACGGTTACAGCGTGGCTGAGGAGCCCTTCCAGAAACTTGTCAACCAAGGTATGATACAGGGACGCAGCAACTTCGTCTATCGTATCAAGGATACCAACACCTTCGTCTCCTACGGTCTGCGTAAACAATACGATGTCACTCCCATCCATGTGGATGTGAACATCGTCTCGGCAGACGTGCTCGACATCGAAGCCTTCAAGGCATGGCGTCCGGAATATGCTACGGCAGAATTCGTCCTCGAGGATGGCAAGTACATCTGCGGATGGGCTGTGGAGAAAATGTCGAAGTCGATGTACAACGTTGTCAATCCCGACATGATTGTCGAGCGTTACGGTGCCGACACACTGCGTATGTACGAGATGTTCCTCGGTCCTGTCGAGCAGAGCAAGCCTTGGGATACCAATGGTATTGACGGCTGTTTCCGCTTCCTCAAGAAGTTCTGGAATCTCTTCTTCGATGCAGAGGGCAACTTCTGCGTCAGTGACGACGAACCCACGAAGGACGAACTCAAAAGCCTCCACAAACTGCTCAAGAAGGTAACGCAGGACATCGAAGTCTTCTCTTACAACACTTCCATCAGTGCCTTCATGATTTGCGTGAATGAACTCGGCCAACTCAAGTGCAACAAGCGCAGCATCCTTGCTCCCATCGTGGTAGCCATTGCCCCGTTTGCCCCCCATATCGCCGAAGAACTCCATGCCATGCTGGGCTTTGAAGGCAGTGTCTGCGATGCACAGTGGCCCGCCTACAACGAGGAATACCTCAAGGAGAGTGCCGTCACCTACAGCATCTCCTTCAACGGCAAGATGCGTTATACCCTTGACATCGCCGTAGATGCCGACAACGCATCCATCGAAAAGATGGTACTCGAGAACGAACAGTCGCAGAAGTGGATTGAAGGCAAGACCATCCGCAAGGTCATCATCGTTCCGCGCAAGATTGTAAACATCGTGGTCGGCTGATAAGCACGAAAAAGACTACTCCTATACCATTTCTGTATGAAGAAGGTATCGACACATTTTCTGCTGAATGAGGTCAAGGAATACATGGCTATCACCATCGGTCTGCTGGCATACGCCATAGGATGGACGGTGTTCATGCTGCCCTACGGCATCACGCTGGGTGGTGTGACAGGTATCGCTGCCTTGCTGGATTTTGCCACAACAGACACATCCTTCCACATTCCCTTGCAACTCACCTACTTCGTCATCAACGGCTTGTTGCTCATCTTCGCGCTGAAGACACTCGGTTTCAAGTTCTGCACCCGCACCATCATTGCCGTCATCCTGCTTACCCTCTTCCTGCAGTTGGGCAAGAGCATCATGGCTGTCAAAGGCAACCCATTCGTGCTGGGCGAAGGAGAAAACTTCATGTCGTGTGTCGTTGGAGCCTGCCTCTGCGGTCTGGGTGTGGGCATCTGCTTTGCCAACAACGGAAGTACGGGAGGTACCGACATCGTGGCTGCCATCGTCAACAAATATCGCGAAATATCACTCGGAAGCATGGTGATGTTCAGCGATATCGTCATCATAGGCTGCAACTACCTGGTGTTCCATGATATCCGTCGAGTCCTCTTTGGATATGTGGCACTGTTCATCATGAGTGTCGTACTCGACTACTACATCAATACCACCCGTCAGTCCATCCAACTCTTCATCATCTCCAACAAGCACGAGGAACTGGCCGACTTCATCAACCATCAGGTACATCGTGGAGTCACCGTCATCGACGGTATGGGATGGTACAGCAAGAATGAACGGAAGATGTTGTTCGTCCTCGCCAAGAAACGCGATTCGGGTTATCTGCTGCGCGGAATCAAGCAGATTGACCCACAGGCATTCGTCTCCATGGCTTATGTGAAAGGTGTCTACGGTGAAGGATTCGACAAAATCAAAGCCAAGGAAGTCAGAGAAAGAGACAAAAAACTGAAAAAAGCATGAAACTCGTCTTTGCCACCAACAATGCACACAAACTCAGTGAGGTGCGTGCCATCCTAGGCGATGCCTACGAAGTGCTTTCGCTGAGCGAACTGGGCGTCCATGAGGATATCCCCGAAACAGCCGATACCCTTGAAGGCAATGCCTTGATGAAGGCCGAGTATATCCACAACCATTACGGTGTGGACTGCTTTGCCGATGATACCGGTCTGGAGGTGGAAGCCCTGAACGGTGAACCAGGTGTCCATTCGGCACGCTATGCCGAGAATACTCCCGGCCATGACTCCGAAGCCAACATCGACAAACTGCTCACGAAACTTCAGAACGAAGAGAACCGCAAAGCGCGCTTCCGTACCATTGTTGCCCTCATCATGAACGGCGAGACACATCTCTTTGAGGGAGAAGTTCGCGGTTCCATCCTCACCGAACGTCAGGGAAACGGAGGTTTCGGCTACGATTCCGTCTTCATGCCGGAAGGTTACAATGTCTCTTTTGCCCAGATGGACGACGAAAAGAACATCATCAGTCATCGGGCAAGGGCTATGGCCAAACTGACGGACTTCCTCAAGGAAAAAAGGAACTGATTATTAATAAAAAAGGAACTCAAATACGAAATTTCTGAAGTTTTCGTTTTAATAATGAAAGATTTGGTGGTACAATTCCAAAACTTCGGAAAAACGATATTCAAGTCCAAAACGAACCGTATGAATAATAAACTGCGTATTCTTTCCTTCCTTTTTCTGATTGCCGGCAACATCTGCATGCTGTCTGCACAGATTGGAGTAGGGGAGTGGCGCAGTCATTATGCCTATCACGATGCCACGCAATGCACCATGTTGGACGGCCAACTCTTCGTGCTCAGCGACGGTTCGCTCTACAGTTATACTCCCGGAGATACCTATGTGGGCATCTATAACAAGTCCACCTGTCTGAGCGACCAAGGCATACGGTTCATGGTGAAGAGCAAGCAGGATAACCTCCTCTGTCTGGTCTATGACAATGCCAACATCGACCTGCTCCTGGAGGACGAGAAGATGTGTAACCTGCCCGATTTTGCCACTACTTCCTCCTACGACCCCAATGTCAACGATGTAACCGTCTGCGGCAGCACGGCGTATATTGCCACTACCTTCGGCATTGTGGCAGTCAACCTTGCAAAGAAGGAATTCACCAACACCTATCCCGTCAAGGAAAACGTGCTGAGCGCAGCCTCTGACGGACATATCATCGTGGCAGCCACAGAGAACGGCATCTTCCAAGGAAGCCTCGACGATAATCTCCTTGACCCTGCCAACTGGCATCAGATGAACACCAACCAGTTCCGTAAGGTTGAATGTATCAACGGCACGTTCATCGCCTACTCCAAAGGCTACGGCATCTGTACCCTCAACGCAGAATGGCGTCCGCAGCGATTCACGGAAGAGAAATTCAACTTCATGTATGTTGTCGACGACCGTCTCATTGCCGGAAAAGACAACCAACTCTACGTCTGGACCACCGTTCCGGGAAATCCTACCATCTATACCACAGACGACGACGTCTTCTGCGCCACCTTTGACGGCAAGGATGTCTGGACGGCAGAAGGCAAGCAAGGATTGCGTGGATATACGATAGGAGAAGGAGATAAACTCACGATGACTACTTCGAGCATCATTCCCAACAGTCCCGTCCGCAATCATTGCGACTATATCCGCTTCACCGATGACGAACGGCTGCTCGTGGCAGGAGGCTGTCTGGACTACCTGGGCACGACACGCTACGAGGGTACTGTGGAAATCTTCGAAGACGAGACATGGACGTCGTTCCAGGAAGAAGGCATTGCCGAGGCTACCGGACTCAAATACGGCTACAACAACGTTACCAGCATCGTCCAGGATCCTACCGATGCCAATCACCACTATGCGTCAGCCTATGGCGGAGGCATCTTCGAGTTCCGCGACGGAAAGTATGTGAGCAATCTCAACAGTTCGAACAGCATCCTCGAGACAGCCATTGAGGGCAGCAGCCATTATACGCGCGTCAGCCAACTCCAGTACGACAAGCAGGGCAATCTGTGGATTACGAACAGCCATGCCGTCTCGCCCCTTAAAATCCTCACCAAAGAGGGCAAACTCATCAATCTCTACTATGAGGAACTGCGCGAACAGCCTACTGTCACCAACATCCTCTTTGACCACAACGGACTGACGTGGGTAGTCGTGATGCGCAGCGATGCAGGACTCTTCTGCATTGACAACGGAGGAACACCTTACGATGTCAAGGACGACCGTACCCGCTTCATCTCACCCCGTTTCACCGATCAGGACGGCAATTCCATTGCCATCGACTATATCTACGACATTGCCGAAGACCAAGAGGGCAACATCTGGATACTCACCAACAAGGGTCCCTATGTGATGCGCTCCCCCTTTGACTTCTTCTCCAACAATTTCCACTTTACGAAGATAAAAGTGCCCCGCAACGATGGAAGCGGCTATGCCGACTACCTCCTCGACGGTGTCTATACCACCTGTATCGCCATTGACGATGCCAACCGCAAGTGGATCGGCACACTGTCAAACGGTCTCTATCTCGTCAGCGCTGACGGCTACGAGACCATCCATCACTTCACCGCAGACAACAGTCCGCTGCCTTCCGACAACATCAAGGACATCGCCATCCAAGGCAGTACGGGTGAAGTGTTCATCGCTACCGACTGCGGATTGGTATCTTTCCGAAGCGATGCCACTACTCCTGCCGAGGAATACGACAAGAATAGCGTTTACGCCTTCCCAAATCCCGTCAGTCCCGATTATGAGGGCATCATCACCATTGTCGGTCTGAAAGCCTCCAGCACCGTCAAAATCCTCTCTACGGGAGGCAGCACGGTTGCTTCGGGAATCTCCCTTGGCGGCAGTTTCACCTGGAACGGCAAACTCCCTGACGGACGGCGTGCTCCTTCAGGTGTCTACTTCGTCCTGGCAACCGACGAAGAGGGTAGGGAAGGCATAGCGACAAAGATACTCTTCATACACTGATATCAACTATCAGGTCCAAATATCACGAAAGACTCCGAATGAAAAACTTCGGGGTCTTTTCTTTTTCCCACACAAAAATAGAAGAATACCTTTTTTTATTTTTTTTAAAAAATCCTTTGATGATGATAATTGTCTGTGAATTGTGTTCAAAAAAAGTTTGCTAGAAATTTGCTTTTTCGTTATCAACATCAATGGAAAAGTTATGCACAATCTTTACACACAAAAAGCCCTGTAATTCACTTTAGATAAAGTAACGTAAAACACTCTATTTTTCAGCCTTTTGAATAGATTTCTAAAGGTTGTTGATAAAAACGTGTAAAAAAGAGTGTGAATTGCGATTGTTGAAAAACGGAGTGTGATTGTGTGGAAAACTCTGTTGGAAACATGATGGAAAAAAAGGGCTTTTTTTCTTTGACTTTTGGGAAACCTTGTTAAGCCCGTCCGATAATCAAATGTGCAAATAAAAAAGCATCTTTTTTCTAACTTTTTCTTCACAATGTTTTCCACAGTTATTCACACGTTATCCACAAATGTGTGAATTGTATTTGTACCTTATTAATAGGATAGCCCGATTGATGAAGAAGGGGAGGTGTTCTTTTGTACAGCAATGTCAGCGCAGCAGCAGTTGGCTTGCAAAGGTCCAGATGACGATTCCTGCAGTGACGGAGACATTAAGTGAATGTTTGGTTCCGAACTGGGGCAGTTCGATGCATCCGTCAGAAGCATCAACCACTTCCTGCTGCACACCAAACACCTCATGGCCAAGCACAATGGCATATTTGGTATTCTTTTTCAGGACGAGATTTTGCAGCAGCGTACTTCCGTGGGCTTGTTCAACGGAAAAAACGGTATATTCCTCCTCTTTCAGCCGTTGAATGGCAGTGAGGGTATTCTCATAGTATTCCCATGATACAGACTCCTCAGCACCCAGTGCCGTCTTGTGGATTTCGGGTTGGGGAGGACAGGCCGTCATTCCGCAAAGGATGATTTTCTCAACACGGTAGGAATCGGAGGTACGGAAAACGGCACCGACATTGTGAAAACTGCGCACATTGTCCAGAACCACTGTCAGCGGCATCTTCTCGGCTTCGCGGAATGCTTCCACGTCCAGCCGTCCCATTTCCGTTATCTTGGTCTTTATCATGTCAGATGTAATGATTGCCCCTTGATTTGCTTTTTTGCACTCTGCAGTAATAGAATCAGCGGGATGCTATTCTTGTTCGCCCGTTTCCTGAATGATGAAAAGTTTGTCAGAAGGACGTATCTTTCCAGGAACTTTGAACGATACAGCCACGCCTTTTCGAACTGTCGATACAGGTTTGAGGTTTACGCGGAATTCATCGGGTGTAAGATATACCGCTCCTGTGGTAGGGCCTGTGATGAGCAGTTTGTCTCCCAGATGAATCTCGGCTGCCTCGATGTAGAATTCAGCCACACCCAGTTTTGAATAGTGTTTCACGCCATGTCCGGCATATACCTTCTTTTCAGTGGCATTGGAGCCATAGTGGGGATTCCATTCACCTGCACGCTGTCCGAGATAATAGCCATTCCAGAATCCACGGTTGAAGACTGTTGCCAACCGCTGGTCCCAAAGATCCTTCTTCTCCTCGGTGAGTGTACCGTCGAGATGGCATTGGATGGCCTCCTTGTAACATTCCACTACAGTGCGCACATATTCAGGACCCCGTGCACGTCCTTCAATCTTGAATACACGAACACCGGCATCCATCATCTCATCCATGAAACGGATGGTCTTCAAGTCCTTGGGCGACATCAGGTATTTGTTGTTCACTTCCAGTTCAATCTCGCTTTCGCGGTCCTTGAGCAGATAGGAAGGTTCGTCATCGGCAATGGTATATCCATCCTTGAGAACCCGTTTGGCATCATATCCTCTGCGGCATATCTGCATGCATGCTCCTCGATTGGCCGATGAACCCAATTCGTGCAGACTCATATAACATTTTCCGCTTACTGCCATGCAGAGAGCGCCATGACAGAACATCTCGATGCGTATGAGTTCTCCTTTCGGACCGCAGATATGTTCGCTCTGAATGGCCTCGTAGATTTTTCGTACCTGCATGAGATTCAGTTCACGGGCCAGGACTACGACGTCGGCAAAACGGGCATAGAAGCGCAATGCTTCCACATTGCTGATGTTGAGTTGGGTGGAGAGGTGGACTTCCTGTCCGATTTGATTGCAGTAACTCATGACAGCCACATCCGAAGCAATGACTGCCGAGATACCTGCCTCGTGGGCTGCATCGCAGATTTCACGCATCATCTTCATGTCTTCGTCGTAGATGATGGTGTTTACGGTAAGGTAACTCTTGATGCCTTGTGCGGCAGTGAGCGAGGCAATCTCCTTGAGATCGTTGATGGTGAATGTGTTGGCTGAGCGGGCCCGCATATTCAGGTATCCTATGCCGAAGTAGATGCTGTCGGCACCTGCTTGTATGGCAGCAGCCAGAGATTCACGCGATCCCACTGGAGCCATTATTTCGAACTCTTTCTTTGTCATCAGCATTTTCCGGTTAGTGCTCGTTCAATTCTTTTATTCTTTTTCAAGGGCGATGTCTTCAGTTCGTCAACCTTGCAATTTGGAAAAAGGCTTAGAAACGTATCCATTCTTCGGGGTTGAGACGCTGTTGATTCTTTCGCAGTTGGAACTGTATGACAGTATCACCGGAAGCATCGTTTCCGGCAGTGCCCAGCACGGTGTTCAGTTTCACTTTGTCGCCCTGTTTGATATTCAAGGTAGCCAGGTTGCAGTATACCGAAATATATTCGCCATGACGTACCAGCACGCCATAAGTCTGACGGGTGGGAATGACGAATACTGCGCTTACCTCGCCTTCAAATATGCTGCGTATGGTGGAACCTGTACCACAGCGGATATCTACACCTTGATTGTTCACCTTGACATCCTTCATTCCTTCCACCTGGTTGATGCCGTAGTGGGCAGTCAGCATGTAGGGACCTATGATGGGAACAGGCAGTTTGCCCTTGTTGGCGGCAAAGGAGCCCGAAAGTTTCACATCTTCGGCACTCATCTTGAAGGTGTTGGTTCCTTCGTTTGCTTTGCCTTCTGTCTTTTCTTTCTTTTTCTGCGAAGCGGCAATCTGCTCGGCTATCAGGCGGTCAATCTCCTTGTTCAGTCGCTCATATTCGCTTTGCTGACGTGAAATCTCTTTCTTGATGTCGGATTGTTTCTTTTGCAGTTGTTTCACCAGTTGCTGCTGTTCGCTTTTCTTGGCGGTGAGGGCATCACGTTCTTCCTGCTGACGGGCGAGCAGTTCCTGTTTTTCCGCACGCAGTGCAATCAGTTCCTGCTGTTTCTCTTCCAGTTCTTTCTGCTTGACCTTTATCTCCTCTCCCTGACGTACTTGAAAGTTCGAATATTCGCGCAGATAACGGGCACGACGATACATCTGACGGAAGGATTCGGCTGAGAACAGGAAGGTGAGACGATTCTCGAATGAGTTGCGCGAACTGGACATCTTCAATGCCTTGGCATAGTTCTGCTTGCGTTGAGCCAGGTCGTTTTCCAATTGTCGCTGTCGCTCTTCGTTGGCTTTCATCTCTTTGTTCACTGCACGCAGTTCGGCATCGAGACTGTTCACAAGTGCTTGCTGCTGCCGTATCTGTTCCGACAGGACATTCATCTTGTTGAGTTGTCCCTTGACATCCTTTTCTGTCGTGGCGAGCATTTTCTTTGACTCCGCAATCTGCTTTTCTATCCGCGTTCTCTCCTTCTTCATGTCGTTCACATTCTGCGACGATGATGGCAAGGTCTGAACGAGCAGACCAGCCAGAAGGAAGATGCAGATGATACGTCTTTTCATTGCTTATTTCAGAATGGAGAGTTTGCGGAGAAACTCATCTATGGTCAGTTGTGTGTAATTGGCAATGTTGGTGTGGGCAGTCCAATCGGTATTGTCAAACGCCATGCCTGTATAGGTGATGGTTGCAGATGCCTCGTTGTTGCCGTCTCCGATGTTTGCCTTCAACATGGCAGGAAAACGGTCGTTGCCTACTGTCTGGAAGGCAGAGTATTGCCAGATGGAAGCAATGGGACCATATTCCAAACGTGTCTGCTGAAGCCGTGTGCAGGGATTGTCGGCTGTGAATTGCAGGTTGATTGTCGGCTGTGTCTTGGGGGTGATGACAAGTTGCTGTCCTTCCGTCCTGCTGTCGAATAGGTTCAGATGCGAAGCGATTTTCTTCTGTCCGGGCAGGAACAGTTCGTTCCAGAGCAACGATTCAAGCATGTCGTAGTCCAGTTCCATGCCATTCATTCCCGGCAACTGGTCGTATTCAACCATAGCATATTGCTTGCTCATACGGTCGATGAACAAAGCAGATTTGGGAGTGAGTTCGATGCGGGCGACTTCCACCATGCCAAGGGCTGTGAAAGCCATTTGGATGACATCCCCGCGACGCATGCGCAGGTTGCCTTTCATCGTAAGCACATGGTCGCTGTATGCCAGGTCGGTAGATATGCGTGCGGTGAAATCGGTGTGGTTGATGTTGGGCTGGGCAATGGCTGCCAACGGATTGTCCGTGTGGCTGCGGACAGCGGGAGCATTCGATGCTTCACTGCCTGTGACCAGACGGGTAGGAGTGCAAGCAGCCAGCAGCACGGCAACGGCAATCGTCATCAGGATGGCCCATTGTCTGAGGGAGGGCGTGTGCGCAGTTATTTTATCCATTTTTTCAGTCGTATTTTCTTTTTCAGTTTATCTTCGGCCAGACGTTCTTCGCTGGTGGCTTTCTCTGTGTCGTAGGAAGCCTGCAGCAATCGCAATGCTTCCTTCCAATAGGCTACGGCAGCCTCTTTGTCTCCCGTTTTGAAGACGATGTCACCTGCGTGGTCCTGCAGCACCCAACTCTGTGTGGTATCGTTGTGCAGTGCTTGTTCAGCATACAGTTTGGCTTCTTCGTAGCGTTCCTTCATGAAGAGAATCCAGGCATACGTATCCAGATAAGTGCTGTTTTCGGGTTCCTTGTCGATGGTTACACGGCTCATCTCTTCTGCACGGTCCAGTTCATGGCTCTCAAGGGAGAGGTTATAGGCATAGTTGTTCAGTACGGAAACCTCTGCCGGATTGTAAACGAGAGCCGAGTCGTAGCAGGCATAACCTTCTTCATTGCGGTTGTTTTCGATGTACAAGTCGCCCAGCAACATATACAGTTGGATGCAAAGGTCGGTATCACTCTCTTCACCGATGCGCGATATGCCTTCTTGGGCATGCTGTATGGCAAGGGCGTCGTCATCATCGCGCAGTGCCGTGATGATAAGATAGTAATACGGATAGAGTTCATCGGGATAATAGGCGAGGAGTGCCCGGCTGCGAGAACGCACCTCTTCGGTGTTGTTGTGCTCCACAGCATAGTAGAGATGCTGTTTGAGGGCGCTGACATTGTCGGGCTCTACTGCGAGAATCTTGTCAAGGATAGGAATGATGAGGGCATCGCTCCGGTTCTTGTCGATGTAATAGGCTGCTATCGCCTGAGGCATCGAAACGGATGTCTGAGGTTGTGCCAATACACGCTCAAAGAAGTTGTCAATGGCCAGCGTGTCGCCCTTCTGTTCCCACTCAGATACAAGTTGCGAAACGAGTTTGAGACGACGTTCGTCGGGCAGATGGCCGTAGACGATGAGGGAATCCATGGCAGCAACAGCCTGAGCGTGTTGCCCTGTCTTTTCATACCATCCGACCAGTCCAAGACGGGCATTATCGTTTTCGGGTTCTTCGTCCAGGACGGCAAGGTAGCGTTGGTGTGCCTCATCGAAACGCCCGCTGTTCATATATAACTCGGCAAGCATCAGTTCAAACCGCATGTCGCCCGGGTTGTCGCTGACCATCTTCTCCATCTCCGCAAAAGCACCTTCCTCGTCCTCCATGGAAAGATATGCGCGGAATTTTTCCATGCCGGTTTCTTCGTTGGCGCCGAAACGTTCCTCATAGGCATCCAAGGCTTTCAACTCCTTGTCATATTGCTTGTTGGCTTGATAAAGACCAATGAGTATGGGAAGCAGTTCTGCCGAGCGACGCGGGAAGCGTTCGTACATATCTTCGTAGATATCGACAGCCTTGTCGATGCGGTTGTTGTTGTAGTAAGCCTGTGCCAGTTCCTCTTGATACCAAAAGTTTTCAGGGTCGTACTGCACAGCCTGTTTCATAAGGGACAGGGAGCGTTCTTTGTCCCCCATGTAGTCGTAATACTGGGCTAATCCATGAAGTGCAGAAGGTGCGGTAGGACAGATGTCGAGACAGTGTTGCAGCAGGTCAAAGGCAACGGCGTAATTTTCTTGTTGCTGCTGGTTCTGAGCCTCCATGTAACAGAGGTCATAGCGACGTTGGTCGGCTTCGTTCAATACTATTGCAGTGAGCCCGGAAGTCTTGCGGACTGTCGAGCATCCCATCAGCGCCATGATTGTCAACGCTGCTCCTATCTGTCTATATCTTTTTTTCTGCATCTTTTCAAGGACGGCTCTCTTGATGAGCCTCACGTGCTTATTGCCCCGTATGTCCGAATCCTCCGGCTCCGCGTTCTGTTTCACCGAGTATCTCCGTCACTTCCCATTCGACCTGCTCGTGTCGGGCGACAATCATCTGGGCGATGCGTTCACCGTCTTCTATCACGAAATCTTCGGCAGAGAGATTCACAAGAACTACGCACACTTCTCCCCGATAGTCGGCATCGATGGTACCGGGAGCATTGAGGACGGTGATGCCCCGTTTGATGGCCAGTCCGCTGCGAGGACGCACCTGTGCTTCATAACCTGGAGGCAGAGCAATGAACAGTCCCGTGGGAACCAGACAGCGTTGGAGGGGTTTCAGCACAATGGGTGTGTCGAGGTTGGCATGCAGGTCCATACCTGCCGACTGCGGTGTGGCGTAGGCCGGCAACGCATGATGCGAACGGTTGATGATTTGAACTTTCATAGACTCTTCCAATTTACGATGCGAAGATAGTGCAACCCGCGCAAATATCCAAAAGAAATGAATGTGTTCTGGATGAAAGGGTGAAAAAACCACGGATTCCCTTCTCTTTGCCGACTTCATCCGGCAAAACCATCCGTCGGGAAATTCCGGGAGAGTACTCCATTTTTGCTGCGGCTTTTGCTGTGAAGCAGCGGACCGACCGGCAACTTGACACCCCTGTTTTGTCTGCCTTAATCGTTGCTTCCCGTAATACGGTTGTAGATGGCGATGTGGGCAGCAGCAACGGAGGTTTCGCTGTAGGTAGTCTGCGCTTTGCGCAGTGCTTCGCGTGAGAGCATGTCATAGTCGCCTTCGGTAAGCAGCCAATGGATGCCTTCGGCAAAAGCCTTGGAGTCTTTGAGCGGAGCGATGTATCCGTTGTGGAGATGGTCAATCATTTCGGGTATGCCACCCACTTCGAATCCTATGCAGGGCACGCCGCAGGCCATAGCCTCGACAACAGTGTTGGGAAGGTTGTCCTGCAGTGAGGGAATGGCGAAGAGGTCCACGGCATTGCACACCTGTGCCATACGGTTTTCATCGGAGATATAGGGAAGGCGGACAACCGGCAATGGCATGTCGGCAGGAATGGTTTTGTCGTCATCTCCTCCTGCCACCACCAAGGTCATATTTTGGCTCCATTCGGGGTATAAGGTTATCAAATGCCGCAACGCTTCGACGAGGTAGTCGAAGCCTTTGCGTCGGTCGCTGATATATTGTGAGGAGAAGAGTATCAGACGACGGTCGGCGGGAAGCCCAAGTTCTGCACGGCACTGACGACGGTTCATAGGATGGAACACCTTCGTGTTGACGGCGTTGGGGATGCAGGAAATGGGAAGGTCGTGCAGAAGAGCACTTCTTCGTGCCATCTCTTCAAGCCAGTGGCTGCATGCCACGAACTGGATATGACTTCCTTTGAGGAGTGCTGCTTTCTTGTCGAAGGTACGCGACGAGAGGTCCTTGCTGCGACTGCTGTTGAGTTGGGGACAAGCCTTGCAGTGGGAGCGGTAGTTTTCACACTCGTGGGCATAGTGGCAGATGCCGGTGAAGGGCCACATATCGTGAAGGGTCCACACTACCGGTTTGCCGCTATCCAGGATGCGTTGGAGCATGTCGAGCGACAGCATGCCATCATTAATCCAATGGAGGTGGATGACGTCAGCCTGACGGAACTCGGGGAGACGGGTGATGTCTGCTCCTGATGTGCCGAGATGCAGAGGATAGCGATGACTGCGTGCCATATGGTTGTGAAAGGCCAGACGAAGTTGCTCTCGCCGCACACTGCTGCGTGTCAGCATCGAGGTTTCAGCCTCAATGGTGGTGACACGGTCGGTTTCCTTGGTGCGAACAAGCATCTTGGCGCGGATGCCATTGTCTTTCAGTGCTTCTGTAAGACGGTATGCTGCGATGGCAGGACCACCCTGTCGTTCGGTAGTATTGATGATGAGGACACGCATAATAACGGATGAATGTAAAAAACGCTTACAACCCTTTGACTTCAACTCCTGTTCAAGCCATTCACTAACTCTACTTCTTACCCATCAAGGCGGCTGTCATGTTGGACCATGCATATTTTGTTTTTTCTTCTCGAACACCTTGTGTGAATGCCGCTTCGCGGTCTGCTTCGAAGAAGTCCACCAAGGCATCGGCAATGGATGCGGCATCGGGGTTGACTACCCGTCCGACATGCCCGTCAGGTACTATTTCGGCAAGTCCGCCCACGTTCGTCACCAGCATGGGGCGTTCAAAGTGATAGGCAATCTGCGTCACACCGCTCTGGGTGGCTGAGCGATAAGGCTGTGCCACGATGGAGGCTGCAGCAAAGTAGTATTTGACGTCATCGTTGGCGATGAATTGTCGGTGCCAGACGATACGGTCACTGATTTGGAGATGTTGTTCGAGTTCGTCGTATTTTACTGGACTGCCGTAACACTCACCGGCGACGATGAGGCGAACATCAGCCAGACGTGCATCGGCAAAGGCTTCCATCAGCAGGTCCAGTCCCTTGTAGTCACGGATGAGTCCGAAGAACAGCACATAACGGTGGTTGGCATCCAGTCCGAGGTGTTGCAGAGCCTCTTCGCGGCTCACGGGTGTACCGAAGTTGTCGTAGAGAGGATGCGGACAGAATGTCTTGGGCTTGTTCTTGCGATCAAGGCGATGGATATCGTCCACGACGGAACGGCTCAGAGCGACAAACGCGTCCATCCTGGCTACGAAACGGGGAGCGAACAGTTTGTCGAGCAGATTGGGCTCGTGAGGTATCATGTTGTGGATGAGGCCGACTGTACGGATATGATGTCGGTGCAGATGCCGTGCCATCGTGGAGTAGCAGGGGGCCATGAAGGCCATCCAATAGGCGAAGACCACCAGGTCGGGTTTCCGCCGACAGATGGCACGCGCGCTTTTCACCCAGGTAAACGGGTTCACCGAACTGATGCTGCGTGTGATGGTCAGATTCTCCGGTGCAGGGTCGTTGGAGTACTGTGTCGTGCCGGGGAAAAGGAAGGACGGGTATTGAAGCGTGAACGTGAATAGTTCAACGTCGTGTCCCTCATTGCCGAACTGCTGTGCCAGACGTTCGTTGAAGGCAGCGATACCTCCACGATAGGGGTAGGCGGGACCTATGAGAATGATTTTCATGACTCTTCCTGTGTGAGTTGAGCCTTGAAAGCCAGTGCATAGATGCGCATCTGCTTCACCATGGCAACGAGTCCGTTGCTGCGGGTAGGCGAGAGGTGCTCCTGCAGGCCGGTCTGGGGTATGAAGTAGAGATCAGCGTTCAGGATTTCGTCGGGAGTGTGTCCGCTGAGTACGCGTACCAGCAGCGCTACGATGCCCTTGACGATGAGGGCGTCGCTCTCGGCTTCATAGGTGACGATGCCTTCGTTCATCTCGGCATGCAGCCACACACGGCTCTGGCATCCTTCGATGAGGTTGTCGTCGGTCTTGTAGGATGCATCGAGAGGTGCTTGTTCGCTGCCCAGGTCGATGAGTATCTGATAACGGTCCATCCAGTCGTCGAATTCGGAGAACTCGTCGATGATTTCGTCTTGTATTTCGTTGATAGACATATGTATGCAGACTTAATCGAAAAAACAATTATTCAATGTTCCCAATGATGGTTGTCATGTCACTTTTCATTGTAGATGACATGGAGGACGGTCTGTCCTACGGCTCGCAGGGTGGTGGGAGATATCCAGTCGAGATTGTCGTTGACGGTGTGCCAGTATTGGCCGAATCCGTATTCGTCGTCGTAAGGGACAATGTCGATGCAAGGTATTTTGGCTGTCTGGTTCAAGGGCAGATGGTCGTCGGTGACATAACTGCCGTCGGTCATGGGGAAGTATTCACCGAATCCCAGCATGTGGGCCGTACGCCACACCTTGTCCACGATGGTCGAGGCATAATGTTGCGACAACCCCTCCTTATGGAATCGGGCATCGGGAGCACCCACCATGTCGAGCAGGATGCCGTAGCGGGCGGAGTAGCCCTCGCGCTGTGCCTTTCTGGCCCAATACTGTGAGCCCAGGCACCAGGTGTTCTCCTGATAGTCGGCATCGTCTTCGTGCTGACCATAATCTTCACTGTCGAAGAAGATGATGTCGATGCCGATGGTTGGGGCTTGCTGATGCAGAAGCCGTGCTATCTCCAGCAATACGCCCACACCGCTGGCTCCGTCATTGGCACCCAGGATAGGGGTGTGATGGAGGGAGACGTCGGGGTCGGAGTCTGCCCACGGACGGCTGTCCCAATGGGCACACAGCAAAACGCGCTTTCGCATGTCGGTGTTGTAACTGCCGATGATGTTGCGTGATGGCAGCACATCTCCGTTGTATGCCTTCAGGTTGGCTTCCTGCACGGTAACCACAGCCCCTTGCCGCTGCAGTTCGTTGGTGAGCCATTCACCGCAGGCACGATGTGCATCGGTGCCTGGCACGCGGGGGCCAAAAGCAACCTGAGCGGCGACCTTGGCATAAGCGCTGTCAGCATCAAAGGCAGGCACCACAACGGGAGTTGTCTCGGCATCGGTGATAGTGACAGCCTTTTTCTGCGTGCAGCATGAAAAAGTGACGACTGCCATCGACAGGCCGAATATCCAGCGCAGTCTCTTTGTGGAAAATATCGTTCTCATAATCAATCCGTCCAATGAATTCAGAGCAAAAAGAACAAAGGCGTCGTGTCCTTTTTCTTCTTCACCCTGACAAAGGTCTTTTGATGATAGGATTCTGCTGAAAAGGTTTGGATTACTTATTCAGTTTCCATGTCGCACCCTCCTTGGTATCCTTGATTTCGAAACCGAGTGCGGTGAGTTCATTGCGGATCTTGTCGCTGGTGGCCCAGTCCTTGTTGGCCTTGGCGATGGAGCGCTGTTCGAGCAGCATGTCCACGACCTTGCCGTAGGCTTCCTCGCGGGCGGCATTTCCGTCGCTGCTCTCCTCCTTCAGGCCGAGCACGTCGAAGAGGAACAGACGGAAGGTGTCGGTAAGTTCTTTCAGGTCGTCGGCGCTGATGGCTGCCTTCTTGTCGATGACTTGGTTGATCTGACGGCAGGCATCAAAGAGGTAACTGATGACGATAGGCGTGTTGAGGTCGTCGTTCATAGCCTCGGTGCACTTTTCGGCCAATCCCTTCACGTCTACGGTAGAGGTTGCAGAGGGCGTAATGCGGCCGAGGTTCTTCCAACCTTCCAGCAGACGCTGCAATCCCTTTTCGGCGGCTTGCAGGGCTTCGTTGCCGAAGTCCACGGTGCTGCGGTAGTGAGCCATGAGGATAAAGAAACGGATTGTCATCGGACTGTAAGGCTGAGCCAGCATCTCGTTGCCCTCCTTGTCCTTGTGGCTGCCGCGGAAGAATTCGTCAAGAGTGATGAAGTTGCCCAGACTCTTGCCCATCTTCTGTCCACCGATGGTAATCATATTGTTGTGCATCCAGTAATGCACCATGTCCTTGCCCTGGCTGGCAACTGCCTGTGCGATTTCGCACTCGTGGTGCGGGAACACCAGGTCCATGCCGCCACCATGAATGTCGAATTCCTCACCCAGATACTTCTTGCCCATGGCCGTGCACTCACAGTGCCAGCCGGGGAAGCCGTCGCTCCAGGGACTGGGCCAACGCATGATGTGTTCGGGTTGCGCTTTCTTCCACAGGGCGAAGTCAACGGGGTTGTGTTTTTCCTGTTGACCGTCGAGGTTATCGCGGCTGGTGTTGATGACATCTTCCAGGTTACGACCCGACAATTTGCCGTAGTGATGGTCGGCATTGTACTTGGGCACATCGAAGTAGATGCTGCCCTCGCTCTCGTAGGCATAGCCGTTGGCAAGGATGTCCTTCACCAGTTGAATCTGCTCGATGATGTGGCCCGAGGCATGAGGCTCGATGCTGGGCGGCAGCACGTTCAGTGCTTCCATCGCCTTGTGGTAGCGGTTCTCGTAATATTGCACCACTTCCATCGGCTCAAGTTGTTCCAGGCGCGCCTTCTTGGCAATCTTGTCCTCGCCCTCGTCGGCATCGTGTTCCAGATGACCTACATCGGTGATATTGCGCACATAGCGCACCTTGTAACCCAACTGGCGCAGCCAGCGGAAGAGAATGTCGAATGTGATGGCCGGGCGGGCATGGCCCAGATGAGCATCGCCGTAGACGGTGGGACCGCAAACATACATGCCTACATGACCTTCGTGAATGGGGCGGAAGAGTTCCTTCTGACGCGTCAGCGTATTGTATACAAACAAGTGATTATCCATAAACTCTGAAATTTTGTGCAAAAGTAGCATATTTATATGAAAAAGTAAAATGAATAATGAATAATAAAAAGAAAGATATGTTATAGAACAATTAATACAATGCTGTTATTAGACTTATCGCGCAATCTTTTTTATGTCTATAACGAGTGAATCGTTGCATCAAAATCGTGTGATTTTGCATCAAGATGGCAGAATGTTGCATCATTTTATTCCTTTTAAGCCTCAAAAAAAGAGGATAGAAGTTCATTTTTGAAGGCAAATATCTATAAATCGCGGCGTGGTTTTTATAAATCGCGCCGCGATTTATATAAATCAGGGCCTGATTTATAAAATGCGAAGCCTGAAAAAAAATAAAATCATGAATTTTTGCTACACGTTCTACACGATTGCTTGTAACGTACTATATATATGTTGTTTAACCCGTGTAGCAACCTCTTTTTTGCTACACGTTGCTACACGTTGCTACACGCAGTTACACATTGCTACACGTTGCTACACGCATCAATTTCTTTGCTCCTTCAATCCATCCGGTCGGAAAAAAGCAATAGGTGACTGAGCCTGTTTCGTATTCAGCAATTTTGATGTGATACACCAAATAGTCTCATTGGATATTCAACTTATATTCAACAAAGCCCATTTCGTCTTCAACAAAGCCCATTTCGTCTTCAACAAAGCCCATTTCGTCTTCAACAAAGCCCACTTCGTCTTCAACAGAGTCATTTTTTATGTCCGAAAACGCCTTTTTCCAGGCAAAAACACGACTTTTTATCCTTGATTTGTTACAAAAAGGCCTCATTTTGGTGTTTTTTTGGGGTCTTTTCAGCACACTTTTTTGTTCTAAAAGGCCTCAAAAGGGCCTATTTCGTGTAGCAAAGTGTAGCAGAGTGTAGCAAAAAAGGGGTTGCTACACGCCTTAACGAACTGATTCATATATGGTTGAGTGCTATCGTGTAGAACGTGTAGCAAAATTTCAAAAAAATATTTTTTTTGCGCGACGGATATGCTGTTTTTTCCATTTCTTTGTTTTTGAGTGAGACATCTTGTAACCTCAAAGATGTTTTCTTTATCTGCTGACAGCCTGTTTGATGCGAGAACCCTATGGTATCATATCCCAATAGAAAACCCCTTCACGAGGGTGAAGGGGCCTTATTATTTGATGTTGTTGGCTATTCGCGTCAATCGTCGCCGAAGCCGCCGAAACCGTTATCGCTTCCGTGGTCATTGTCGTCATTGCTGCCTCCCTGACCATCTTCGGGACCTTTCTTCTTGGGTTTCATGTTACCGAAGTTATACGTGAACACGCACATTACGCGTCGTCCTCCACGTCGTCCCATGCTGTACATGTGGAAGCCGTCACCCCATGTCTCGCTGCGCCAAGCACGGCTGTCGAGGAGGTCGCGTGCATTGAGGGCAATGCTCCATTTGTTGTCGCAGAACTGCTTGCGGATACCGCAGTCCACGCCATAGCCTGCCCGGTTGAGACCTTGCGCGTTGGCCCTGGCCGAATGGTACATACCTGTCAACTGGCCGCTCCAACTATGGGGCAGGGAGACGTTTGCCACCATGCGGAAGTTCCATGAGAAACTGCTGGTGGGATCGCCCGTCACATCGTAACTCTTGCCCGTCTCGTGGTTGGTGTAGTTGTAGAAGAATCCGTCCTGCTGGTAGTAATACATATTCAGCGTGGAGGTCAGGTCAAGGCAGTTGAAGAAGCGGTCCTTGCCCACGATTTCCATACCTGCCGAACGGCTGGCGGCTACGTTGACATGGGTGGTGTACATCACACCCTGGTCGATGTAGGAGATGTGCTGCATGATGTCGTCGGCATGACGCAGATAACTGCTAACGCTTAGCACGTGGTTTTCCCAAGTCTTCATGTAGTTGAACTCAAACGACTGGGCATACTCGGGATTGAGGTTCGGGTTGCCGAAGTGGATGTTCGTCGAGTCGGTGATGTTCTTGAAGTCGTTCAGCATGCCACCCCAGGGACGGCGTACACGGTTCGTGTAGTTCAGTTGCAGTTCGTTGTCGTTCGGCAGTTGGTAACTGAGGAAGGCACTGGGATAGATGTGGAAGATGTTCTTGTTGATGGGAGTTCCCATTGCCATGTTGCCGTTGGCGTCCTTCATCTCGCTGGAAGTGTTCACCTGATACCACTCACCGCGGAAGCCAATCTGATAACCCAGTCTCTTCCACAGTTTGTTGCTGTAGGTGCCGTAGAAGGCATGGTTGCGCGAGTTGAAGAGGAAACGGTTGTAGAGGTCGTAGATTTCGCTCGTGTGGGCGGCATCGTTGTAGGTCTGCATGGGCGAGTTTTCGCTGTTGAATTCACCCTTGTAGCCAGCCTCGATCTTGCTGTCGGCAGTGAGTTTGTTTTCATAGTCCACCTGTGCCTCGTAGAAGTTGTTGCAGATGTTGCTCTGCTGACTCTGGTAGGAGTTGAAGGTGGAGAGGGGGTTGCCCTGACGCGTGGTCTGTTCGTAGACATTGTTGTTGTCGCTGGCCCACTGGCCGCGGCTGACGGTCATGTCGATGAAGTGCTCGGTGCTCCACAAGTGCTTGTAACCCAGTTGGAGGTTGAGCATGTGGCTGTCGTCGGAACCGGTTGTGAGACGGTTGCGGTCGTAAATGAAGGCACCTTGGTTGTCGCGTGTGCCGTAGCGGCTCACATAGTCAATGTTGTTGTTGTTGTCATGGCTGCCCTTCATGCCCATGAAGTCAAACGAGATATCGTCGTTTTCGGTGGGATGCCAGGTTACGCCGGTGCGGCCGAAGAAGTTGTCACCGCGCGAGCGGTTCTTGCCCGTCTGGTCGAGGTAGGAGACGGGAGAGTCATTCTCGTCGAGGTTCTCGCGATAACTTTCGTTGTATCCGATATTGCGGTGACTGCGGTAGGTGACGTTTGCATAGGCGTCGAGGATACCGCTGGAGTAGTTGTAGTTGATGCCGCCACGTCCGCCACCCCAGTTGAAGTCGTCGCCGCTTTGGGTGACGCTCGTTCCAGCCTGTACGCTGCCGTAATAGCCTGGTTTACGGTCGCGTTTCAGCACGATGTTGATGATGCCGACGGTGCCTTCAGGACTGTATTTGGCTGACGGGTTGGTGATGACCTCGATGCGTTCGATGCTCTCGGCTGGCAACTGTTCGAGGATGGCTCCCTGGTTGTCGCTGTTGAGGCCTTGAGCCTTGCCGTTAATCCAGATGGTTACGTTTTCCGAACCACGAAGGCTCACTGTGCCTTCGTTGTCCACTTCTACCGAAGGGATGTTTTCGAGCAGTTCGCTGGCCGAGCCGCCTGCTGCAGCAATGGCCTGGTCAACGCTGAACACCTTCTTGTCGATTTCAAACTTCATCTGGCTGCGGATACCGGTAACCTCCACCTCGCCCAATGTCTGGGTATCTTCGCTGAGGGCGATGGGCTTGAGTTGGACGACGGGAGCCGCCTTGTTGATGGTGAATTCGCGGGTGGCGCTTTTGTAGCCGACGAATGAAACAGTGAGTACATATTGGCCGTTTTTCAAGCCTTCGACCGAATACTCACCGTCCAAGTCGGTGGCAACACCTCCGGCAATGGTTGTCGAACCTTTGGGGCTGACGGCAATGTTCACAAAACTCAACGCTTCACGCGTTTCAGCATCAATCACTTTTCCTTTTACCGTTCCCTGTGCGGATGCCGTCAGCGGCATCAACGCGGTCAGGAGTAACAGCAAGACTTGCTTCTTCATTATAAAATGCAGTTATCAAAAAATCTTTTTCTAATTATTTTTGACATTACTTCTTCTTTTATGTTTAAATCATATTTACGTCTTTAACTTTTTTTAAACCAAGTCCGTTTTTCTTCTTTCGTTTCCCTTGTTGGAATTTGTCAAAAGCGCTGCCTTGTCGCATTCCCGTCAAGCGCATCAGGGGAGGGAATACATCGGAAATCCTCAAATTAATTTGGTTTTTCTCTCGGTTCACTCTATCTTTGCAAGCGCTTTGCAAGGCGGCCCTGTAGTTCAACGGATAGAATAAGAGTTTCCTAAACTCCAGATAGGGGTTCGATTCCCCTCGGGGCTACTCAACGCTTTTGGGTAGTCTTTTCTTCGTTTGGCTTTGTAAGAATCTGTGAGATGGCGTTCAAAATGCTATTATCTGTTTGGTATTCTTTAATTTAATGGTTTGCAATCAATGAATTCGTTCCTTCTTGATAGATTCCGTTTTTGTCCTGCCTGCGGCAGCGACCAATTCAATCCTTCGACGGTGAAGTCGAAAAGATGTGCGGCATGTGGTTTTGAATACTTCCTGAATGCAGCAGCCTCCACGGCAGCGTTCATAGTGAACGATAGGGAAGAACTGTTGGTGGGACGTCGGGCCAAGGAACCTGCCAAGGGGACACTGGATTTGCCCGGAGGGTTTGTCGATGCAGACGAAACCATCGAGGAGGGTCTGGCTCGGGAGTTGATGGAGGAACTGGGTTGCCATGTACGGTCGGCTCGGTATCTTTTCTCCTTGCCAAACCGCTATCCATACAGTGGGATGGCGATTCCGACGGCAGACTGTTATTTCCGCGTTGAACTGGAGGAAGAAGACATCAAGGCAGGCGATGACATGGAGCATGTTGCCTGGATACCGCTCTCTGAGGTGGACCCGACAGCATTTGGACTGGAATCCATTCAGAAGGCGGTAACAATCTTCCTGCAACAGGTCATCGGTAGATGAGAGTGGTGCGGTTTGTCTCGGGGAATAAGTCGAGGGAAATCTGCTGCAGCGTATCCGGGGTAAGGGCGTTGATGCGCTGGAGGATGGTGGCGTGGGATTCGCAGAGATTGTAGTGGAGATAGGATTTGGCCATGGCGAGGGCGTTGTTTTCGAAATTGTCAGCGGCAACACCCATCTGGCCGATGAGTTGCTTTCGGGCGGCGGATAGCTGAAGAGATGTCAACGGCTTGTCGCAGAGGAGATCGAGTTCGTGCTGCATGAGCGTGAGACAGCGGTCGAGGTCGGCGGGGTCACAGCCAAAGTAAATATTGAAGATGCCGGTATCGGTGTAGTTGGAAAGGTTGCTCTCGATGTTGTAAACCAATCCGGTGTGCTCGCGTAAGGATACGTTGAGACGGCTGTTCATGCCGGGTCCACCCAGAAGGTTGTTCAGCAGGCAGAGTCCTGTGCGGCGTTCATCGCCCGAGGGATAGGTAGCGCATCCAGCCAGGACGTGGAGTTGATGGGTGTGGCGATGACGGATCACTTGCTTTGGCACATAGGGTGAGGGGGCAGTGCGGCCTTTGTTGGGCATGCCGGGAGCGAGGTCAGAGGTGAGGGCCTCGGCTGCGCGGACAATGCGGTCCATGGAAATGTTGCCGAAGACGAAGAGTACGGCATTGGCAGGATGGTAGTATCGGTCGGTGAACGCCTTGGCATCGGCACCGGTGAACTTGCGCAGCCGTTGGGGTGTACCGAGGATATTGTGGCCGAGAGGATGCTTTTCATAAAGCACATCCTCGAAATCGTCGAAGATGAGTTCAGAAGGAGAATCTTCGTAACTCTCGATTTCATCAAGTATCACCTCCACTTCACGCGGCACCTCTCGTTCGGGGAAGGTACTGTGGAAGACAATGTCGGTGAGGAGTTCAATGGCACGGCTGAAATCCTTGCGCAGAGCAGCGGTGTAGATGATGGTCTCCTCTTTGCTGGTGCAGGCATTGAGGTCTCCTCCCACATGCTCCATGCGGTTGAGGATATGCCAGGGACGGCGTTTTACGGTGCCCTTGAAGAGCATGTGTTCGACGAAGTGGGCCAGTCCGTGTTCGTCAGGCTCCTCGTCGCGAGTGCCTGCATCGATGGCATAGCCAGCATAGACCACATCGGTAGGTGATGTGTGGCGAATGATGCGGAGGCCGTTGGCCAATGTGGCAGTATCGTAGTTGGAAGTCTGACGGTTCATCGGTGAAAAAGTTTTTGAGGTAGACCTTGAAAAAAACGGTGCAAAAGTACACATTATTCGGTAAAAAAAAGTACTTTTGCCAAATTAAAAAGAACGACAATGAAAGCAATAGGTGTATTCTGCTCAGCAGCAGAGAATATCGATGCAGCGTACTTCCGTGCCGCAGACGAACTGGGTACCTGGATGGCTCAGCATGGAATCACGCTGGTGTATGGAGGAGCCGCCATGGGCTTGATGGAGGCCACGGCAAAGGCTGTCAAGAAGGCAGGTGGACATACGCTGGGTGTCGTGCCCAACAAACTGTGCGAACGTGAGGTCGTGAGCACCTTGCTTGATGAAGAGATTTTGTGCAACAACCTGGCCGAACGCAAGCAGATCATATTGGAGAACAGTGACCTGCTGCTGGCGTTGCCAGGAGGTATAGGTACCCTTGACGAGGTGTTCCATATCATGGGCTCGGCTACGATTGGCGAACATACCAAGAAGGTGGTGTTCTTCAATGTGGAAGGGTTCTGGGACAACTGTATCGCGATGTTGCACACGATGTATGACAAAGGTCTGATACGTGCCTCACTGGACCGCTTCATGGCTGAGGTGACGTCAACCAAAGAACTGGAGGAGTTATGCGCAAAGTTATAGGTATCGGCGAGACGATTCTCGACATTCTGTTCCGCGAAGGGGTTCCTGCAGCGGCTGTTCCTGGTGGGTCGACTTTCAACACCATGGTATCGTTGGGACGTATGGGGGTGGATGCCACCTTCGTGACCGATTTGGGCGATGACCATGTGGGACGTACCATCCGCTCGTTCATGGGCGAAAATGGCGTCGACGACCACTGCGTGTCGGTATTTTCCGGACTGCAGTCACCGGTGTCACTGGCCTTTCTGGATGCAGATGGCAATGCAAATTATGAGTTCTACCGCGAACCTTTTCCCGAGGATGTTGACTGGCCCAGACCATTGATAGAGGCCGATGACATCGTGGTATTCGGTTCGTATTATGCCTTGTCACCGACATCACGTTACAAAGTAAAGGAACTGCTTGAGACGGCCCACGAAAAAGGTGCTATCGTGGTCTACGACGTGAATTTCCGGCGCAGTCACCAAGGAGAGGCTATCCGCCTGACCGGCACACTGCTTGAGAACCTGGAATATGCAGACTTGGTGCGTGGCTCCATTGAGGATTTTGAGATTCTTTGGGGAGTGAAGGAGAGCACAGCAGTGTACAGTCAGCATACGGCATTCTATTGTCCGCGCTTGCTCTGTTCGCTGGGCGCTAAGGGAGTGGACCTCCTTACGCATGACTTCATCAAGCACTATGAGGCCATACCGCTGACCCCCGTCAGCACTATCGGGGCAGGCGACAGTTTCAATGCTGGTATTGTGTATGGTCTGTTGCAGAGCCGCATCCGACGGGACGATCTGGATGAACTTACTCCGGCTGACTGGGACGGCATCGTGCGTTATGCGCTGGCATTCAGCGCAGATGTGTGCATGAGCCGCGAGAATTATGTACAAAAGGGGTTCAGACCATAATAACGAAATTCCTCTGCGAACTCCATTCATCGCTTGATCCATAAATGAAGATAGGAAACGTTGATTTAGGCTCACGTCCTGTGATGTTGGCTCCTATGGAGGATGTCACCGATCCGGCATTCCGTTTGATGTGCAAACGGTTTGGCGCAGATATGGTGTACACCGAATTCGTCTCGGCAGATGCGCTGATACGGGGTGTGAATCGTTCGATGCAGAAGTTATGCGTCAGCGACGAGGAGCGTCCAGTAGCCATACAAATCTATGGTCGCGACATTCCCTCGATGGTTGAGGCTGCCCAAATGGTTGAGGCTGCCCACCCCGACGTGCTCGACATCAACTATGGCTGTCCGGTGAAAAGGGTTGCCGGCAAGGGAGGTGGTGCAGGCATGCTGCAGAACATCCCCCTGATGCTCGAGATGACGCGAGCCATCGTGGATGCCGTGAAGATTCCCGTCACCGTGAAAACGCGATTGGGATGGGATTGTGAACATAAAATCATCGTGGACCTTGCCGAACAGTTGCAGGACTGCGGCATACAGGCTCTCACCATCCACGGCAGGACGCGCAGCCAGATGTATCTGGGTGAGGCCGACTGGACGCTGATCGGCAAGGTGAAGGAAAATCCCCGCATGCGGATTCCCATCATCGGCAATGGTGACATCACCACACCTGAACGGGCCCGTGAGTGCTTTGAGCGCTATGGCGTGGATGGTATCATGATAGGCAGGGCTACATTTGGCAGGCCTTGGATATTCCGTGAGGTGAAAGAGTACCTTGAAACAGGCAGTTGGACGCCTCTGACGGCTGCTGAGAAGATGGAAACCCTGCGCCGTCAGGTGCGGGAGAGTGTCGAACGGCTTGACGAACATGCGGGAATTCTGCATATCCGTCGTCATCTGGCGGCCAGTCCGCTTTTCAAGGGCATTCCCAACTTCCGGGAGACTCGCATCGCGATGCTGCGCGCTGAGAGTGTTGACGAACTGTTTGAAATCATGAACCGTATCGAGACGGACTGGCTGCCGTTGATGGCCGAAGAACGTAAAGAATCGTCGTCGCTCTCTCCGGGCGAATAAGTAGGAAATAAAAAACTCAAATACATACTATCAATGAAATTACTTGAAGGAAAAGTGGCGCTCATCACTGGAGCCGCCCGTGGAATTGGAAAGGCTGTGGCACTGCGCTTTGCACAGGAAGGTGCGGATATCGCCATCACTGACCTAGTGTACAACGAGGCTATGGAGGAAACTGTAGCCGAACTGGCTGCCTGTGGCGTGCAGGCTCGTGGCTATGCATCCAATGCTGCAGATTTTGCTGCTACAGAGGCTGTGGTAGCACAGATCAAGGAAGACTTCGGACATATCGACGTGCTGGTGAACAATGCCGGCATCACGAAGGATGGACTGATGATGCGAATGACGGAGGCCCAGTGGGATGCCGTGCTGAATGTCAACCTCAAGTCGGCATTCAACTTCATCCATGCCCTTACCCCCATCATGATGCGTCAGCGTGCAGGCAGCATCATCTCCATGAGCAGTGTGGTAGGTGTACACGGCAATGCCGGACAATGCAACTACTCTGCCTCAAAGGCAGGCATGATTGGCCTCACGAAGTCTATTGCTCAGGAGATTGGCAGTCGCGGTGTGCGTGCCAACATCATCGCCCCGGGATTCATCCTTACCGATATGACCTTGCAGTTGCCCGAAGAAGTCCGCAAGGAGTGGTGCAACAAGATTCCACTTCGTCGTGGAGGTACCCCAGAAGAGATTGCCAATGTGGCACTGTTCCTGGCCAGCGACCTCAGCAGTTATGTCACCGGTCAGGTCATCCAGATAGATGGAGGAATGGGCATGTAGTCCCGCATTTCTATAACGAGAAAAATCCCCTTTTTTTACGATGAAAAGGGGATTTTTTCGTTTTTTCTTGTGCTTGTCCGAAAGAATATCCCTATGCGAATGGAGATGTGCTTTCTATGGGCATTATCAAACTATTTGAGAACAAAAGAAATGTCAATGTTTTTGCTGTCGGCATGTACAATCCAGTGCGGATATTGTTCACTCGGAAGAACCGTCTGTACATCCGAGTTCGGTAGAAATGGACTTTTTCTCCAGAATCATTGTCCATAAATGGAAAACAAAGGCAATTACGGAAAATAGGTTTGATGCAAAAAGAAAAATGAACTCTGCAAAAAGAAAAATGAACTTAGAAACGGAATTTCCGATGCTTTGATTTTGATTTTCATCGCATCAAGATTGAATATCATCGCATCGGAAATTTCGTTTCAAGGTTCAAAAAATCCGTTTCAAGGCTCAAAATAGGAAAAGGAATGGATTTTTCGGATTTTTTTGTGGATAATCACATCGTTTATTGCGGAGTATGTGATTCTTCCAACAGTTGACGCAGCCGAGCAGCCTGTTCTGGATACAGATGGATGATGTTTGTCGTTTCGGCAGGGTCTACTATCAGGTTGTAGAGTTCTTCCACTGCAGGCACATCGTCAAAGGCATGCAGCCGTATCAACTTCCATCCGTCTGCTGTCAGCAGTGATTGTTTTCCTCCTTGTTCGTAAAACTCGTAGTAGATGTTTTCATGTTCTTTCTGCCCGTCCTTTCCCAACAATGTGGGCAGATAAGAGATGCCATCAATGCCTGTGGGGGCATCGGCACCTATCAGTTCTGCTATGGTAGGCATGAAATCCCAGAAGGCGGAGATGTGTGTGGAGATGGAGGCTTCGGCAACATGGCCTGGCCATTGGACGATGAACGGTGTGCGCACACCCCCTTCGTAGAGGTCCCGTTTCGTGCCACGCCAAGGGCCGTTGCTGTCAAAATAGTAGGGGTCGTGCCCTCCTTCGGCATGCACACCGTTGTCGGAGGTGAAAATGACGATGGTATTGTCGTAGATGCCTTTCTCCTTGAGCAGTCTGACAATGTCTCCGACACTCTTGTCCAGATACGACACCATTGCGGCATAGGTGGCACGAGGTTCATCCTGCGACTTGTATCCGTTGGGATTTCCCACAAATGGCGTCTCGCAGAACATGCCTTCGTAGGCCTTTTTCTCCTCGTCCAACACGTCCAGATCGGCATGTGGAATGGTCGGTGAAAAGTAAAGGAAGAAGGGTTCGTCGGCATGGTTGGAAAGGAAAGCAAGGGCATGGTCGCGGATGAGATCGTGCGAGTATGCTGTTCCATTCAACATCACCTTGTTGGTGTTCTCGTGCAAGAATTCGGGGTAATAGTTGTGTGCAAAGCGTTGTCCGAGATAGCCATAGAAGTAGTCAAAGCCATGTCGGTTGGGTTCGCCCACTGTGCCAGGTCCGCCAAGTCCCCATTTGCCGCAGCAACCCGTGGCATAGCCTTTCTGTTTGAACAGATCGGCTACGGTGATGGCATCGTCAGCAAGGGGCGTTTCGTAGAGTAGACTGTCGCTCGCCATCACCTTCGCATTGGCCCGTATCTGTGCATGTCCCATGTGGTAGCCTGTAAGAAGCGAGCAACGCGAGGGTGCGCTGACAGTGCTGCCAGAGTAGTGCTGCATGAATTTCATGCCATGCAGTGCCAGGCTGTCGATATTCGGCGTGCGGATGATGCGCTGCCCGTAGCATCCCAAATCGCCGATGCCTAAATCATCGGCCATAATCCAGACGACATTGGGCAATGTCTGCTCTGCTCCTGCTGCTGTTTGGGTTGCAGCAGGCAGCGCACTCAACAACAAGGGCGCAGAAAGCAGTGTCGCAGGATGTTTCAACTTGGTCATTACTCTACAATGCTGAATTCAGCACCGCTGGCATAGTCAGCACCATGCTGCTCGTTGAGAGCCTTGAAGCGGATATATCTTCCTTTGACAGGGGCGTTGAACAACACGGTGTTAGGCTTTTTTCCTTTAGGAAATGTCCCTGTACAGACAGGTTTTCCCCATGTCTTTCCATCCGTGGAAACATAGATTTCGTAGTCCTTGACGTCGCCATTCGGGCTGTCCTGTCGTGTGGTATAGGTGAAGCCCTTGATGGTTTTCGTCTTGCCTGCATCAAAGTCTACCCAATGGGGATAGGTACCCATGGTGATGCTGTACATCGTGTGCCAGAAGGTGGTGATGTCGCCATCACAGAAAGCCTCAGCACTGCCTTCAGAGGGCTCTACGGAGGAGGCATAGATGACTTCCAACTGTCCTTCTGGCTTAGGGATGATAGGTGTTGAGGGATAAGTCGTGGCGCTGCAAACTTTTGTTCCTCCAGCGGCATTCAGCGGTCGGATGATGAATCCGAATTGTGTGGAAGCAGCAAAGGCGCGGTCATCGTTCATGGGGCCTCCCTGTCCACAACTGTTGCCTCCTAATCCTGTCACTTTAGCATCGATGGATAGGAAGTTGTTGTCATTTTGTGGCAACTGATAGGGATGTCCTGCCAGCGTAAGGTCCAGCGCGCTCCACGGACTGATGCTGAATGAGAAGGCAGGCTGTCCGGACAGGTCGTCCGTAGCAGCATAGCGCTGTGATGCCAGCACCTCGTCGGCAGAGGCACTGCGTGGGGCTGTGGCAACGATTGTAACGCCGTGTCCGCTTCCATCCTGCAGTGAGGCCCATCTCACACCCTCGTGGTTACCATTTTCCTGCGGGAAGGTATATTCGGTAATCATGTCGTCAACAGTCGCTTTCCAATGCCCGATGTTGGCATTAGCCATTCGGTCGTTGTAGTTTTCTACAGGTCCTCGTCCATAATATTCTACCTTGTTGAGGCTCTTGTTGGTCTGCATGGCATACCCCAGACGCCCCAGAACATTCTTCTGGTGGTTGGAGGTGATAGCCGATGCCAACTCAATGCTGCCATCGGGATAGACGGTCCAGATAAGGTTGCTGACGAACTTGAACGAGGCGTCGTCGAAGGGTGTATCGTTGAGTTCGTTGATGCTGTTGCGTCCACTGGCGGTGCCTCCCTTCAGTTGTGCACTGTACGGAGCCTGGCTGGTAACGGTGAAGGAGAGCGTGATGCTGCCATCGTTCTGCTTGCCGATTTTGGGTTTTTCGGCTGTGTGCTGCAGGTTGTACAAACCATTGGCATACCATCCGTCAACAGCCCAGTTGTCATTGTTGGTAAATGCGCGGAAAGCATTGAGTGTCGGCCCGCATCCTTCAGGTATGACGATGGTGTTTCCGTATGTCAACTTGTGGATTGTTCCTTGTTTCATGTCGAACTGCACTTCGAAGTCCTTACCCTTGATGGTATAGGTCGGAGTTTTCTTCTGAGATACGAATTTGTCCGATTTCATCGGGTTTTTCGTCGTTGCCAAGGTGGCTATCGAGGGCACTTTGCCTGCCTTTTTCAGCAGCATCTGGCTCTCGGCAACCACATACGCAGTGGGGGCCCAGGGAAGGGCTTCCTTCTGCACGAACTGCAAGTTGAGGAAGTATTCGTTCTCGTCGTCCATCGACTTGAAGAACGGTATCACGAAGGGACGTTTGCTACGCGGTCCGATGGCAGTGTCGGTCAGTTTGCCGTCAGCAACGACCTCTCCGTCGGAGGTGACGTTCCACAAAATGTCAAGGTTCAAAGTCTCGAAGTAGTTCTTGTTGAAGACCTCGATGCCGTAACCTTTGTCCTTGTTCATCAGCGAAACGGCAACAGGCTGCTGTACACGTTTCACTTCGTAGTACTGGGGCTTGGGGGTACGGTCACCGAAGATGATACCATTCATGACGAACTGCCCGTCGTTGGGCGTATCACCGAAGTCGCCTCCGTAGGCCAGGTAGCGGACACCTTCCTTCGTGTAGTTGTATAACGATTGGTCCACCCAATCCCAGATGGCTCCGCCCATGAAGAAGTTGGTCGATTCCATGGCCTCCCAGTAGTCAGCAAAGTTACCCAAAGCATTGCCCATGGAATGGGCATACTCGTTGATGTGGTAGGGATACTTGATGTCGTAATCTCCCTTGACCGCTCCGCGTACCCATGGGATGGAGGGGTACTGGCTGGAGCCTATGTCGACGATGTTGTTGTTGCGCTCATACTGTACAGGACGACTCTTGTCGAAGGCCTTGATGGAGTCGTAGGTTACCTCGAAGTTATGTCCCGGACCGGCCTCGTTGCCCATACTCCATATGACGATACTGGGATGGTTGTAGTTCTGGTGTACCATTTCCATGTTGCGGCTCACGTGGGCAGCTTCCCATTCTTTCGGATGCGAGAGCGATTCCTTGCCATAGTAGTATTCGTGGCTTTCCACGTTGGCTTCGTCCATAAGGTAAATACCGTAACGGTCGCAGAGGTAGTACCAGTAGGGGTCGTCGGGGTAGTGGGAGTTGCGGACATGGTTGATGTTGGCACGTTTCATGAGGAAGATGTCTTCCTCCATCATCGCGCGAGTGAGGGCATGTCCCACTGCGGGGTGGCTCTCGTGACGGTTTACACCTTTCATCTTGATGGTCTTGCCGTTGACATAGAAGTAACGTCCGGCGAGGCCGAACTCATCATCTTCAGCCTTGGTGTCCTTGATTTCCACCTTGCGGAAACCTGTGTAGGTGGAGAAAATCTCGACAACGACATTGTTTTCATCAACAAGTTCTCCTACAAGAGTATAGCGCCAGGGAGCCTCGGCTGACCAGAGGGCAGGAGCCGGGACATCGATGGCGGTGGTGAACTTGGTCATGGCTCCGTCTGCATCGATGGAGATGAAATCATCGACGTCGTAACTGTCGATATAGTGGTTCTCGTCGCTGTAGAGGTCGTTGGCGTAGAGATTGTAGGTGAGGCTGTAGTTTTTGGCGTTCTGTGCGGTGAGGTTCTGGATGATGGCTGTCACCGTGAGTTGTCCGTCGGTGTAGGTTTCATCAAGGTCGGGTGTGACGATGATGTCCTTGACATACACCTTCGGCCGTGATTCAAGAGCCACGGTGCGGAAGATGCCCGGCAGTCGGAACATGTCCTGACTCTCCAGGAATGAACCGTCGCTTGAACGGTAGACCTCTACGGACACGTTGTTCTCGCCCTCACGCAGATAGGGGGTGATATCGAACTGGGCGACATTGCGGCTGTTCTTGGAGAAGCCGGCGAAGTAGCCGTTTATCCAGAGATAGAAGAAGGAGTCCACGCCGTTGAAGTTGATGAACACCTCACGTCCGTCCCATCCTTCGGGCAGAGTAAAGGTGCGGCGATACGAGCCCACCTCGTTGCGGTCACGATAGGTTGTCCAATCGGTGGGAGGAGTGCGCATAACACCCTGCCTCCAGTCATCGACCTTGCGTTCGTGGTAGAAGATGACAGGCTGGTTCACATAAATGGGTGTGCCATACTTCTGGGTACCGTCTTTCTGCAGGCCTTGTATGTTCCACGAACCTGGAACGGTGATGTCGTCCCATGCAGAGACGTCATAATTGTCGAGATAGAACGTGTCGGGACGTTCTTCGGGCGTAGGAGCCCAGTGGAACTTCCAGGTTCCGTCGAGGCTCATCCAGAAATCACTGTTCTCGGGCAGTACTTTTCGGGCACTTTCCTCGTCTGCGAATGAGAAGAACCACGCATGAGGCATCTCTTTATTCAGAGCAAGTTCTTCGGGTGACTGCCATTCAGTACCATTGGGGTGCATGGCATCTTCGTAATCAAAGCCGTTCAGTTCGTCGGCATGGATGGGAGTATTCCACATCAACAGACCGAGCGTAAGGACAAGGGCAGATTTCTTCATCATAGTCAGTAATATTAAGTACGTATGGGGCAAAGATAGAGAAAAAAACACAAAACAATGCATATATATAGGAAAAAGCAGTATCTTCGCACAAAATATACATTAACGTCCTTATTACCTAACAGATAATAATCCTTTATTAAAATAGTTTTTTCCTATGAAAAGTCATTTTTTCAAGTTCTCATTGCTATTGGCCGCTATGCTGGCCATGGTATCGTGCGGGAAGAAATATTCCTGCGAAACTGTACAGGGTGACCCCATGAACACCCGCATCTACACATTGGATAACGGACTGAAGGTATACCTCACCGTCAACAAGGAGGCTCCCCGCATCCAGGCATACATCCCCGTACGTGCCGGAGGCAAAAACGATCCTTCCGAGACAACAGGCCTCAGCCATTATCTCGAACATCTGATGTTCAAGGGTACTACCCACTTCGGTACTCAGAACTACGAGGCAGAAAAGCCTATGCTCGACCAGATTCGTGACCTCTATGAGGTCTATCGTACGAAGACCGACCCTGAAGAGCGTCGTGCCCTTTATCACCAGATAGACAGCATCTCCTACGAGGCCAGCAAGATTGCCATTCCCAATGAATATGACAAACTGATGTCAGCCATCGGTGGTGAGGGAACCAATGCCTACACTTCCTACGATGTCACCTGCTATACTGAAGACATTCCCTCAAACCAGATTGAAAACTGGGCCAAGATACAGAGTGACCGATTCAAGAACATGGTCATCCGTGGTTTCCACACCGAACTGGAGGCCGTATATGAGGAGAAGAACATCGGCATGGCTGACGATCAGGACAAGACCATCGATGCTCTTTTTGCTTCCTTGTTCAAGAATCATCCCTACGGCAAGCAGAGTATCATAGGTACTCAGGATCATCTCAAGAATCCCTCCATCATCAATATCGAGAACCACTTCAACTATTGGTATCGTCCCAACAACATGGCTATCTGCATGAGCGGTGATTTCAATCCCGACAAGGTGATTCGTATCATCGACAAGTACTTTGGCGACATGGAACCCAATCCCGACCTGAAGTATCTTGACTGCGAACCGGAGGTTGAGGCTACTGCTCCCGAAGAGCGTACCGTCATTGGTCAGGAAGCCGAGAATATCTGGATGGGTTGGCGTATGCCTGGTGCAGGCAGTGCCGATGCTCCCATGATTGAGTTGTTGGGTGAATTGCTGTACAATGGAAAAGCAGGACTCTTCGACCTCGATATCATCCAGCAGCAAAAACTCCTTCAAGCAGCCTGCTTCCCCTATGCCCTCAGCGACTATACCGCCTTCATCTTCATGGCTTATCCCAAGGAAGGCCAGACACTTGAAGAGGCTCGCGACCTGCTTCTTGCCGAGGTGGCAAAACTGCGTGCAGGTGAGTTTGACGAGAGTCTTCTTGCCGCCATCACTGCTAACAAGAAGTTCGACCAACAGCGTATGCTGGAGAACAACCGTGGCCGCGTGAGCATGATGGTAGATGCCTTCATCAATGGCAATGAGTGGTCTGATGCCGTCTCCTTCTACGACCGCATGGCCACCATCACCAAGGAACAGGTGGTAGCCTTTGCCAATCAGTACTTGAAGGATACCAACTATGCCATTGTCTACAAGCGTCAGGGAATGGATCCTGACCAGAAGAAAATTGACAAGCCTGAAATCACTCCTATCTTCACCAACCGCGATACTGCCAGCGTCTTCCTCACCGATGTACAGAACAGCGTCGTGCCTTCCATCGAGCCCGTTTTCGTAGACTTTTCGAAGGAGTTCGTAAATGGAAAGGTCAATGGACTTGAAGCCATTGCCAAGAAGAATGAAGTGAACGATATTTTCAACGTGGATTATGTCTGGGAGTTCGGTGACTATGCCGATCCCGTTCTGGCTACTGCAGCAGGCTATGCCGACTATCTGGGCACTTCCGACATGACGGCTGCTGAAGTCAAGCAGGCCTTCTTCAACATTGCCTGCAACATGAACATCAGCGTGAATGACAAGCGGACAACGGTCAGTGTCAGTGGCCTGCAGGAGTATATGCCGCAGGCTCTTGCTCTTGTGGAGAAGGTGCTGCGCGACATTCAGCCTGACGAGGCTGTACTGCAGGGTTACAAGGGTGACATTCTGCAGAGCCGTATGGTAAACAAGACCAATCAGCGTGCCAACTACACCATGTTGCGTACCTATGCACTTTATGGTCCTGAGAGCCCTGCCACCCGCACGCTCAGCAACGAAGAAATTCTCGCTCTCCAGGGCAACGACCTGGTGGCTCGCATCCATCAGTTGCCCACCTTGCAGCATCATATCATCTATTATGGTCCGCAGAACGCTTCCGAGGCTTTCACGGCTATTGCCGATTCCCATCCCGTCGAGGGTACTCTGGCTGCTGTGCCGGTCAACGCTCCCGTAAGCCTGCTGCCTACCAACGAAAGCGTCGTGTACATCGCTCCTTATGTTGCCAACAATATCATTCTTGGTTCTGTTTCCACCGATGACCAGCACTTCAGTCTTGAGCGTCACCCGGCCAACCAACTCTACAACGAGTACTTTGGCAGTGGCATGAACACCATCGTGTTCCAGGAGATGCGTGAGGCACGTGGTCTGGCATACAGTGCTTCTGCCCGCGATTTTGAACCTGCCGACAAGGAACTTACGGGCTACTTCCAGACTTACATCATGACGCAGAACGACAAGATGATTGACGCCCTCACCCACTTTGACGAAATCGTCAACAACATGCCTACCTCGCAGGCTGCATTCGACATCGCCAAGGAAAGCCTGCTCGCCTCCTTGCGTACTGAACGCATCACGGGTCGCCGTGTCATCTCTTACTGGCAGAGTATGCAAGACCTTGGCCTCAACGAGGACATCCGTAAGGTTGTTTACGAGGAGGTCGGCAAGATGACACTTGAGGATGTCGTTGCCTATCAGCAGAAATATATCAAGGGTCGTACCTACAAGACCTGTGTTCTGGGCAACGAGGCTGAACTTGATATGGAGAACCTTGCCAAGTGGGGTCGCATTGAACGCCTCACCACCGAGCAGATTTTCGGTTATTAAGGAAAAAGGATTGAGTGCTGAAGAGTTCTTTTCACTCTAACAGTTCTCATCAAAATAAAAGGCCGGGACATTCCCGGCCTTTTTCTTTCTATCGCCCTTCTGTCATCGGGCAGAGACATGTTTGTGAAGTGTTGCTCTTACAGCACCGTTGCCGGCGAAGAGTTCCCGTACCATGCCCTCGATGCGTTCACCCAGTCCAACTTTGTAAAGGTCCACGCCAAACACATCTGCACGGCTGTAGAGATTGTGCAGACAAGAGTAGTCCTGGTCGGGCCGTCCCACCTCCAGTGGAGCCACGATGGTCTGCAGTTCCTCGAGCAGCGGGTCGGGCGAGGGGGTGAAGGGCGTACCGTCGTCCTGAACCCCTTTCAGGTAGCGGGCATAGCCGGCCAGTGTGAGAGGGATGAGGCGCAGCGCGTTCATGTCCAGTCCGCGGGCCACATATTTCTTGATGGTCTCGCCGAAACGGATGGGCAGTTTCTGGCTCGTGTCGCAGGCAATACGCTGCGGAGCATCGGGCATGAAGGGATTGGGCAGACGCCGCTCGATGACAGCACCGATGAACTCGTAAGGGTTCAGCACACCGGGGTCGGTAACTACGGGCATTGCCTCTATGTATCCCATCTTCTGTATGAACGGACGTAGGTCTTCGTCGGCCATCTCTGCCGAAATCAGCGAATACCCCAGCATGCAACCATAGATGCTCATGGCCGTATGAAGCGGGTTCAGGCAAGTCGTCACCTTCATGGTTTCCACCTTGTCGACCGTGTCGCGGGTGGTGAAAAGCGCGCCACCCAGTTCGAGGGGCGGACGACCATTGGTGTAATGGTCCTCGATGACGAGGTACTGCACCTCTTCGGCATTGACAAACGGAGCAGTGAAGGTATGTTTGGCTGTCTCGATGTAGTTATTGTCTTCAAAGCCGTCGGCAGCGAGCATGGCCTGCACTCTGCTGTGGGGACGTGGTGTGATTTTGTCAATCATGGACCAAGGGAAGGTTATCTTTGTCTCGTCCTTCAGCCATGCAAGGAAGTCGTCGGGCACTACCCCGTCGGCCACCCAACGTTCTGCATAAGCCATCACGCCTGTTTTCACCTTGTCGCCGTTGTGCGAACAGTTGTCCATGCTTTGAACGGTGAGGGGCAGCCGTCCAGCCTTGAAACGTTCGAGCAGCAGCACGGCCACCTTCCCCATGGCCAAGGAGGGTTGCAGTCCGCGTTCCAGGTCAGCGGGAGAGACACTATACCCTTTCTCGGTGATGGTGAACGAAATCATCTGAAGCGTGGGAGAGCGGAAAATCTCCTTCAGACGCTCCCAGTCGGCAAAGGCATAATCAGCCTTCAGCGCTTCTGTCACAGAGGCGATAACCGTCTTCTCAATAGTGCCCGAAGATTGCAGGCTCACCAGCAGCGAGAGGTTGTCGTAGGGGGTATAAGCCTTGTCAATGACTTCATAGTCGAAGGTTTCGGCCACAATCACACCGCGGTCATAGAGTCTTCGGTTGAGGGCGTCGTTGAGGATGGCAGCGGGAAAGGCACGGAAGATGTTTCCTCCCCCGAAATGTACCCACGTGGGTTCGTCGTGCGTCTTTTGTATAACAGCCTGTCGGTCAAAACGAGGGCATTGGTAGCCTTTGGCTTCCCATTCAGCCGCATCAAAATGCGGGCTCAATACATCAGTGAGTTTCATACTATTGGAAATAACGCTCAATCAAAGAAACCGGGTTGTTTGTAGGGAATGCCGAGTTCGCGGTCGACAGTAGCCAGGATACCCTGAACCTGTCCCATAGCGAACATACGTCCAAGGAATGAGTAGCCGGCATTGTAACCCTTGTCGCCATCATCAAGCATGGTCATGCCGTGGTCCACACGCATGGGCAACGAAGGATTCTGGCTTTCGAATATGCGGCAAAGTTCCACGATGTCGGCTCGTCCGCCCAGATGCGAAGCCTCTGTGAAGTCTCCGTTGGGGAAAATGTGGCAGGAACGCAGATGGACGAAGTGTGTGCGGGGTGCGAACTCCCGTGCCATAGCCACCACATCGTTGTAAGCCCCTGCCGACAGAGAACCGGCACAGAAGGTCAGGCCGTTGTGGGGGTTGGGTACAGCGTCGAGGAGCCAGCGGATATCGTCAGCCGTACGGACGATACGCGGCAGTCCCAGCACTTCAATGGGCGGGTCGTCGGGATGCACGCACATATTCATGCCGCACTCGTCGCATACCGGCATGATGGCCTCGAGGAAATATTTCATATTTGCCCGCAACGACGCCTTGTCGATGTCCTTGTAGAGTGCCAAGAAGTCACGGAATTTCTGAATGGGAGCCTCGTCGTTCTCGCTGAAGTTGCCGCTCACGAAGCCTTGTGTCTTGATGATAATGTTCTCTACCAATGCATGTTCCTTTTCGGGAGTCATGGTCAATGCCAGCGCTTCTGCCTCTGCCAGTACGTTGCGTCCTACACCCACTCCGTCGGGGAAGCGCAGTGCTGCCCACTCCTCGCGGGCACCTGCCCGTTTCAAGATATAGATGTCGAAATAAGCAAACTCCGCATAGTTGAAATAGAGATTCGTGGAGCCGTTTGGGTTGAGGTGTTGCAAGTCTGTGCGAGCCCAGTCGAGAACGGGCATGAAGTTGTAGCAGATGCAGTGAATGCCTTCGGCAGCAAGGTTGCGCAGCGACTCCTTATATACCTCTATTTGGTGTTCGCGGTCCGGACCACCATACTTGATGGTTTCTACTACGGGCAGACTCTCCACCACGCTCCAACGCATTCCATAACTTTCAATGTAAGTACGCAGGTCGTGAATCTTTTCGCGGGTCCACACCTCGCCCAGAGGTACGTCGTGCAGAGCGGTGACGATACCCTCCACACCAATCTGTTTCAGCATGGCAAGGGTGATTTTGTCATTCTTGCCAAACCATCTCCATGTTCTTTCCATACAAGTTGTTTCTTTGGGGTTGTTGCCGACAAAGATAGTGCAAGGCGAAAACAAATGCAAATTTATTTGCAATTAGTTGAGCCGCAGCCTATCTAAAACGCGAAGAAGTTAAAGATAGTGCAAGGCGAAAACAAATGCAAATTTATTTGCGAATAGTTGAGCCGCAGCCTAACGAATGCACGAAGAGTCCATCTTATTCGTTCAATTTGACTTTGTGGTTGATATTCTTTGTTCATCTGATGGCAGCGAATGTTCATTTGCTCACCGCTGTTGTTCAATGAAGTTCAGGATTTGAGTGCTTTTCCGCAGATTTGAATATTATTTTTGCTCCATTCTACCTTTCCCTGACGGAGTTTGCTAAGGATGCCGTCGAAAATGAACTCTATAAAGAAATTTTTGAACTTGGAAACGGATTTTTTGATGCAATGAAATTCAAACTTGATGCGATGAAAATCAAAATCAAAGCATTGAAAAATCCATAATTGAGTTCATTTTTCTTCCCGTATAGGATGTTTTCTTCTCATTTGCCTTCATTTTTTCTTTTGAAGGCAATGAATAATAAGGACATCATCTTCCTTGCAGGGAAGGATGCCCTCTGATGCTCTCGGATTAGTCCGTCAGTTTGGCTTTTGCGACGCCGAACTTGAGGAAGAGGTCGAGTTGGACGGGGATGTGGTCGGCATCATCGCTGATGTAGAATCGGATGACCTCGCTCTGGGTGGTGGCACCGTCGACGGTCTTGGACTGGACAAGGGAGAAGACGAGGCAGTTGGCCTGTTTACCGGAAAGGGTCTCGATGCTTTCCTTGCCCACGTAGTTGAGTACCTGTTCCTCCACGCGGCGACCATTCACCATGGGATAGGTGAGGCGTTGACCGGGAGTAAGCAGGGTGGTGTCGAAGGCTCGGGCGTTGACGAGCAGCGATACCATGTCGTAGATGGTACGGGTGTCGGTGTTGTCGCCCTCACGAACACGTCCGTCGGCATAAATCTTGATTTGCTTGGCGCGATGTTTGCCGTCATCGGTGCGTGAGAACCATGCCCGCTCATAGACGATGTCCTTTCCTTCCTCGCAGTGCTTGACGAAGTAGAGTGGTTCGAGGTTTGGCTTGACAATGGTGGTGAGGGTGTCGCGCATACGGAAAATGCCGTCGGCATTCTTGCTGGAGCAGGCCAGCAGGGTAGTCTTGTAGGCAGGCTGCCCTTCATAGGTGGTGGAACGGGTAGTGAGCGTAGCCTGCCCGGCCTTTATCCACACGAACTTCCAGTTGAAGAAGAGGGTGTAGTTGAGCGTTTCGCCGTTCTTGGGGGCGGGAGTTGCTGCCAGTGTGCCTGTGCAGGCAATCAGGAGCAGCAAGGGGAGCAGTATGCGGTGTTTCATCTTTGCAGGGTTGGTAGTTTTGCAGGGGCCAGACAATCTGTATCGTCAGAGTAGTGGGGCATTTATTTGACTGCGGATGGAAGACGGGGTTTAAATACTGTCGTCTACCTTTTAGAATCCGAAGTTGCCGGTGCTTTTGGAGGAGGAGACTCCGCTGGCTTTCTTGAGTTTCGCTTCCTCACGTTGCTGGTTCTTGGATTTCTTCTCCTTCTTTTCAGATTTGTTTTTCTTCAGTTCATCGGGCTTTTGCTTGTCGATGGGGGTGGAGAGGGGATCCCAGTCCTGATTGTAGTCCCAGTTTTCGCGCATCTCGATGGGCTGGGTATAGTACCAGATGGCTTCGGCAGGTGTGTGGGTCTCATAGAGGCCGGTATCCCACTCGCCGTCACTGTCGAGGTCCCAGAACATGCGGACGTAGTATGTGGCAGGCTTGACGAAGTAGAAGTCGGCATGGCCGTCCTTTACCACCTCCTGACGGATGACCTTGTCGGACTTATCGACGAGTTGGGCCACAAGTTGTGAACCGGGCTGGGCGAAACGGCTGGCCTGCTGGATGGTAAGGATGAATGTACTGTACTTGTCGAGGGTGTTGAACTTGATGGAGGTTTCGCTCTTCTTCGAGGAGAGTCCATACAGGCCTGTGAAGGCTGCGGAGTCGGTACTGAACTTATATTCCTCGCCAGGACGCCATTCGGCCAACAGTTCATAGGTCATGAACTGGTTTTTGCGCTGACGGAATACGAACGGCAAGTCTTCCCACAACGTGTCGACTTTGTGAACGAGGTGCAGGGAGGTGTCGCTGAAGGCTACGATGGGTTCGTCGAAATTGACGGTGACGGTGGCGTTGAGATCCATGCTTGCGCTTGCGTTGACCTTCATGGAAAGCATGGGTGTAGGCTTCTTGACTTCGGTAGAGTCGCCTTTCTTGAGTCGTTTTTCCCGCTCTTTTTCTTCCTCCTTCCGCTTTTTCTCCTCATCTTGAAGAATCTTTGCGCGTGTCTTCTTTGGCACGAGGTTGAGGGTGTCGGTACGAGGAGAGAGCAATCCCAGGGTGTCGGTAGCGTAATAAGTGAGGGCGAAGGAGAGCGTATCTTGATAATAGTAGAGCGTATCCTTCATCCAATAAGTGAGGGAGTCACCGCGTGCGTTGCGCTGCACGATATAGGAGGAGTCGGCAGGGAAGTTCAGCGGCTCGAGATGGGGCAGCGTGTCGGAGGGAGTGGAGAAGTAGAGGGAGAATCTGTTGAGTGCGGGACGCTCGTTCTTGACCAAATACCGGAAGGAGGGCGTCTCTGTGAAGGCAAGAAGTACGAGATCCTCGGGCAGGTAGTGGGTGACAGGAAGGATGCGGATGGTGTCAATGGTGAGGGAGTCTATCCAGGTGGTATCAGGCTCCATACGTACCTCTGTGGAGGGAATGACGAGCGAATCGAGCCAAGAGAGCATCTCGGATTTTTGGTCGAAGAAGAAGTTCTGGTTCATATCCTGCAGGGCATAGATGCGGTATTTACCCGGCGCGATGCCCTTTATGGAGAAGTGTCCGTCAGCATCCGTTCTACCCACCCGCTCGAAGGGCAGACGGGTGAAAGCACTGTCTTCGAGGTTGCTGTGCAGTCCTACGAGGATGCCCTGCACTGGCTCGAGATTGGTGGCATCGAGAACGAGGCCCGAGCAGGCCAGCGTATCGATATGGTCGCCCGTAGCGAAGGTGAAAGCGTAATTGCCCAAGGGATTGCCCTCGTTGTTGTCCACGATAGCATCGTTGAAATCAATGGTGTAGGTGGCGTTTTGGACGAGCGAGTCTTCAAAGGTGACGATGACCTTCTTTCCGCTGGTCTTGATAATGGGCTGTGTCTTCTGGGGAGGCGAGATGACGACCTTTTCGTTTGCCTTCTCCAGTTTGATGTATTCGTTGAAGTCAATGACGACCTTTTTGTCCTTCACCCCCAATGCGCCAGGCAGAGGGGTGCTGCCGAGCACTACGGGAGGGTCTTCATCGTAAGGCCCTCCGTCAGGCGAACCGATGGAGGCGCATCCGATGATGGCTGCCAATGCCAGGGCTATGCTGGTGATTATCAGCAGGTGGCGTGAGAACAAGTGGCGTTTCATCTCTTCTTCTTTTTTAGGTTCTTCTGTCGTTCTTTCTCGGCCTTTTCCTGCTGTTCCTTGCGTATTTCCTCCTCGGTGAGCAACTTGTCGATACGCTGTTTCAGTTCATCACCATAGATGTTGCTGGCTTGCACTTTGCGTTGCGGGTTGATGAGGATGTTGTACGGAAGATTCTTGATGCCCGCCATGCGGACGAGGTCAAGGTTCCAGCCGGTGAAGTTGTTGGCATGCGTGGCACAAAGTGAGTCTTCTTGGAGGGCTTGTATCCATGCATCGCGTTCTGTATCAAGCGAAACGGAGAGGATGGCGAAGGCACGTTCGGCAAACGAATCCGTTAGAGCGCGGTATTCACGTTGCCGCTCACGGCTTTCTTCGTCCCATGAGGCCCAGAAGGTGATGAGCAAGCAACTGTCGCCGAACTGTATGGTGGAAATGCGATGCCCCGTAGAGTCATTGACATTGTAGTTGGTGATAACGGTGCCAATGTTCTGCTGCTTGTAACCATTCAGCCGTGTACGGATTTCGCTGACGTAACTGTTGTCTTGCAGATTGCCGCTCATCTTGCCGATGCAACTGCGTATGGAGGCAGCCTCGGGTGAGGGCACTTCGACAAAGTACTTCTGTAACATCCACACCGAAGCATCGTCGAAAGGATGCTTCATAATGAACGTATCAACCTGATGGGAGATGTCGAGGTCCGACAGGACAGTGTCGCGCAACATGGCATCAAATGATGCCAGGAGGTCGTTCTGCACACCTCCACTGATGGTGAGGTGTCCGGCAGCGGCAGTGTCGCCCGTGATGAAGGTTTCTGTCTTCTTCTCTGCAAAAATGAACTCGCTGTGTCCGTTGGGAAACAGCAGCCAAAGAGGGGTGACAGTGTCAGGACGGAAGGTGAAGCGGAAATGTCCATGCCGTGCAGGTACGGGCACCAGTTGGTCAAAGAATTCGTTGTTGCCGCAAACATATACCGTATCATCGCCTAATGTATCGATATCACCCTTCAGTGTGAAGGTGTTGCGACGTCCTTGACATCCGGCTGCAGTGAGCAGGACGAGGACGGCAAGAAGGGGAATACAGCGACGAGTCTGCATAATACGGTTTACGAAGTTATCGATTGGCGCGTTTACGCTCCAGATGATCGAGGATGATTTTGCGCATACGCATGGACTTGGGCGTCACCTCAACGTACTCGTCCTCCTTGATGTATTCGAGGGCTTCCTCGAGCGAGAAGATGACGGGAGGTACGATGCGGGCTTTGTCGTCCGAACCGCTGGCACGCATATTGGTGAGTTGTTTCGACTTGGTGACATTGATTACCAGGTCATTCTCGTGTACATGCTCGCCCACGACTTGTCCGGCATAAACTTCGTCCTGCGGATTGATGAAGAACTTGCCACGATCCTGCAGATGGTCGATGGCATAGGCGAAGGCTGTACCACTCTCGAGGGCAATCATGGAGCCGTTGTTGCGACGCTCAATGTCACCCTTGTAGGGTTGATAGTTCTTGTAGCGGTGTGCCATGATGGCTTCGCCGGCAGAAGCGGTGAGTACGTTGGTGCGCAGACCGATAATACCGCGTGAGGGAATCTCGAATTCGATATTGATGCGGTCACCCTGGGTATTCATGGAGACCATTTCGCCCTTGCGTCGGGTAATCATGTCAATCATCTTGCTCGAATACTCTTCGGGAACGTTGATGGTGAGTTCCTCGATAGGTTCGCAGCGTACACCGTCGATGGTCTTGAAGATTACTTGTGGCTGGCCTACCTGGAGTTCGTAACCTTCACGACGCATGGTCTCAATGAGTACAGAGAGATGGAGCACGCCGCGTCCGTAGACCGTCCACTTGTCTTCGCCCTCAGCCTTGGTGACACGCAGGGCGAGGTTCTTCTCGAGTTCGCGCTGCAGACGGTCATGGATATGGCGTGAGGTGACATACTTGCCTTCTTTGCCGAAGAACGGTGAGTCGTTGATGGCAAAAAGCATGCTCATGGTAGGCTCGTCGATGGCGATGGGGGGCAGAGCCTCGGGATTGTCAACGTCACAGATGGTGTCGCCTATCTCAAAGTGCTCCAGTCCGACAATAGCACAGATGTCGCCACTGCAAACCGAATCAGTACGTTTGCGGCCCATGCCCTCAAAGGTGTGGAGTTCCTTGATTTTTGCCTTCTCCATGCTGCCGTCGCGGTGAGCCAGTGTGACGCTCATGCCGTCGGTGAGGTTGCCGCGATGTACACGTCCCACAGCGATACGTCCGGTGTAGGACGAGAAATCAAGCGAAGTGATGAGCATCTGGGGCGTGCCCTCTAACTGATGAGGGGCGGGGATATGTTCGAGAATCTGGTCGAGCAGATAGGTGATGTCATTGGTAGGAGTCTTCCAGTCGGGTCCCATCCAATTGTTCTTGGCAGAGCCGTAGACGACGGGGAAGTCAAGTTGGTCTTCCGTGGCATCAAGAGCAAACATAAGGTCGAAAACCATTTCGTACACCTCTTCGGGACGGCAATTGGGCTTATCGACCTTGTTGACTACAACAATGGGCTTGAGACCTATCTGGAGGGCTTTCTGGAGGACGAAACGTGTTTGGGGCATCGGTCCTTCGAAGGCATCGACGAGCAGGATGCAGCCGTCGGCCATGTTGAGTACACGTTCCACCTCACCTCCGAAGTCGCTGTGTCCCGGAGTGTCGATGATGTTGATTTTTACTCCTTTGTAATTGATGGAAACATTCTTCGACAGAATGGTTATTCCACGTTCGCGCTCTAAGTCGTTGTTATCCAATACACATTCGCCTTTGGCTTGGTCATTTTTGAAGAGATGACCGGCGAGCATCATCTTGTCCACGAGTGTCGTCTTTCCGTGGTCGACATGAGCGATGATAGCAATGTTTCTGATGTCTTGCATTTTCTTGTTTGTCAAATTCAGCCGCAAAATTACTCTTTTTTTCTGAAATAGGACGTTGTATAATAATATTAACTCTTAATAAACAAGAAAAAGACGAAATTTTTGCCTTGGAGATAGGCTAGAAAGGATGAAAAACAACGCAGAATGAAAAAAAGTTGGAAAAATGTTTGGCAGTTCCATCCGTTCACTATACCTTTGCAGCCGCTTTTGGAAAAAAGCACTTAACCCTTAATTAATTAACAGTATGTATTTAACCCCTGAGAAAAAACAGGAAATCTTTGGACAGTACGGAAAGTCCAACACTGATACTGGTTCTGCTGAGAGCCAGATAGCATTGTTCTCCTACCGTATTTCCCATTTGACGGAGCACCTCAAGGTGAACCGTAAAGATTATAGTACTGCAAGAGCCCTGACTCAGCTGGTTGCCAAGCGTCGTGCCCTCCTCAACTACTTGAAGGAAAATGACGTTGAGCGCTACCGTGCCATCATCAAGACTCTCGGATTGCGTAAGTAATCCAGCGTCGGTACGAAACGTTTCCGCATCTGAGCCGCAACCTGAAAAGGCTGCGGCTCTTTGTTTGAAAGAAAAAGGTCGTCATTCGGAAGGATGACGACCTTTTTTACCGATGAAAACGGCAATTTTTGTTTTCTTGTCAGTACGTTACAATGAGCGGACTGGCGACCTTTTGGGCATATTCATCAAGGTAGGTGGTCCACTCTTTCAGATTCTTCCATCCCGCCTTGCTCCATGCACTACCCCAATAATAGGTAAGAGAATCTTCGGCTGCTATATCACTGACAGCGAGCAAGTGTCCGCTGGCTCCACGTTGAGAGGCTTCCTTGGGATTGAAGGCCTGGTAGCGGGCTTCTTTCATCGTGGGTGATACGATGCCGACGTAGATGATGCCGTTGTCGTTGTGGATGTTATCAGTGAGATCCTGATAGGCGATGTATTTCTTTTCTCCTTCTAAGGCGTATGTGTCGGTGTTTTCTGGATGCACGACGATGCCTGCTGCTACAGGACTGTTACCTGAAAGACCTTGGTAACTTACTATGGTCTTGTTGAGTTGCGAACCCTTGGCCAGCGAAAGAATGCGGGTCTCGACAACAGTGTCGTTCTTGTATGCCATGGGGCAATAAGTGAGTTTGACGGTGAAGCGCAACGGACCATTCTCCATAATTTCGTAGTCAGCCCAGCAATAGGGATAATCGATTTCTGTGCCATCCAGGAGAGCAGCAGTTCCACCTCCGAGAGTTGGCCCCACCTTGTAACAATCAAGGCCGTTGCCATGATCCACATGGTAGGATACGGAGTGGTAGAGTTCGTTGGCCTCGTTGGCGTGTCCAGCCTTTTTCAAGTCAGCAATTTGTGCAGCCGTTTCAGGGTTGAGTTCGTTGGCATAGCGTTCCTCAACCACCAATGAGGGGGTATTCTTCACCCACACATCATAGCCGAACGCTTTCTCGCCGCTCTTCTGCAAGGCAGGCCCGTAGCAGCGATAGGCACAGACATCATTTTCCCAAGCAATGTCATCGACACGTTCAGGATAGTGGCGTCCGAAGACAGCGGGGGGTACTTCATCTGCTTCACCAATGGCTACTTTGTAGGTCGATGTGCCATGTCGACCGACGCTTACGGGAAACATCAGTTTGTCGTCATAGGTAATCTGGCAAGGTACCAGATCTCCTTCCTGATTGGTGACGATGTACTGGTCCTCATCAGACAACGGCATGCGATCCAGCAGATCGCTCATGGGTATTTCCACCATTTCATCAGTACGCTCGAGTGCCGTCTCGTTTTTCACGGTCACCACGAAATCACCCTGCATAGATGTTCCGCAACCCGTGAGAATGGCAAGTACCAATAGACTGAGGATATTCTTTTTCATATCTCGTTGTTGATTGGTTATTTATATCCTTTTTAAATTTGCATCCGGTAATGGACTGCAGTGCAGGGGGCCTTAGGGTTGTTTGCCGATATAGGCAAGAATGCCTCCGTCGACATAGAGCACATGTCCGTTCACGGCATCAGAGGCATGGCTGGCAAGGAATACGGCAGGACCTCCGAGTTCTTCGGGATTGAGCCAACGTCCAGCAGGTGTCTTGGCACAGATGAACGTGTCGAACGGATGACGGCTGCCGTCGGGCTGGCGTTCGCGCAGCGGGGCTGTCTGAGGGGTGGCGATGTAGCCCGGACCGATACCGTTGCATTGGATGTTGTAGGCACCGTATTCAGAACAGATATTGCGTGTAAGCATCTTCAGACCGCCTTTGGCGGCAGCATAGGCACTTACGGTTTCACGTCCGAGTTCGCTCATCATCGAACAGATATTGATGATTTTGCCTTCACGACGTTCCATCATCTCAGGTAGTACGGCTGCTGAGACGATATAGGGAGCAACGAGGTCCACATCGATGACGGCTTGGAATTCACTGCGCTTCATCTCGTGCATGGGAATGCGTTTAATGATGCCTGCGTTGTTGACAAGGATGTCAATCTGGCCGACCTCTTGGTGGATGGTTTCGACGAGAGCCTTCACATCGTCCTCTTTAGTGACGTCACATACGTAACCTTTCACATTGGTGATACCGGCTTCGCGATAGTTGTCAAGGCCACGCTGAAGAGCAGCCTCATTGATGTCGTTAAAGATGATGTTTTGGATGCCAGCGGCCACGAATGCTTTGGCAATGTTGAATCCAATGCCGTAAGAACCGCCTGTGATCCAGGCGTTCTTCCCTTCAAGTGAGAATGGATTAGTCATGATATATTGTTTTTGATGTTTTTACTTCAAGTCAGTAATTTTGCTGAAATCCTGGTCACCGTAGTCGAGGTTTTCTCCGCCCATGCCCCAGATGAAGGTGTAGTTGTGCGTAGCGGCAGCGCTGTGGATACTCCACTCAGGGCTGAGAACAGCCTGGTCACCTTTCATCCAGATGTGGCGTGTTTCGTCAATCTGTCCCATGAAATGGCAGACAGCCTGGTCCTCGGGTACCTCGAAGTAGAAGTACGCCTCCATACGGCGACTGTGTGTATGTGCCGGCATGGTGTTCCATACCGATCCAGGTGCCAATTCGGTCATTCCCATCTGCAATTGGCAGGTGGGGAGCACTTGGTTGACAATCATTTTGTTGATGTTGCGCTCATTGCTCATCTCCAACGATCCCATGTGTGCCACTACAGCATCGGCTTTGGTGACCTTGCGGTCGGGATAGGTGGTGTGGGCATTGGTGCTGTTGAAGTAGAACTTGGCAGGATGCTTCGGGTCGCAACTCTCAAAGACCACATCCTCGTTGCTTCGTCCAAGATAGAGCGCTTCCTTGTAGTTCAACTCGAAGGTCTTATCACCATGCCGCACCTTACCTGCACCGCCCACGTTGTAGATACCAAGTTCGCGGCGTTCCAGGAACCATTGGGCACGCAGCGGGTCGATTGCCTCCAGTGTGAGGGCCTCCGAAACGGGCATCGCACCGCCCACCACCATACGGTCATACATCGAGTAGACCATATTGACTTCATCGGCAGCAAAGACAGTTTCGATAAGAAAATCGCGGCGGATGCGCGTCGTGTCGTAATGCTTGGCATCCTCGGGATGGGCTGCATAGCGTACTTCGTAATTTGTTTTCATAGTTTTATATTATGTTTGATATACATTCTTGCCCACAAAGTTAGGATATGTTGAGGGAATAAACAAAATTATTTGATTGTTTTTGTCTTGTTCTCCCTTTTGCCATTATTATTAAGGCATTTATTGTTCGCGATGGTCTTCATCGTTGGCCATCACAGCCGAGATGTTTCGCTTGAGTCCTTCGTATCCAGCACGTTTCACAGCACTCCCCTCAAAGAGAGTCTCGTACTGTTCAGGACGGAGGGTATGCCAATCCTCCTTTTTCATGTTAAGGAGAGTCGGTGAGGGAGAGAATTCAGGCTCTGTAGTTGGCTGTGCAGCATGGTTCCAAGGACAGGCCTTCTGACAACTGTCACAGCCATAGATGCATTGGCCCATACATGTGGAAAAGTCCGATGGAATGGCGTTTTTTTGCTCTATGGTGAGATAACTCAAACACCTTCGTGCATCGAATGAAGCATCTTCGTCAAGTGCTTTTGTGGGACAGGCATCCAGACATTTCCGACAAATTCCGCAACGACTTTCCACTGGTTTGTCGGGTTGTATTTCAAGGTCGGTGGTCAGCACACCCAGAATGAAGAAACTGCCTGCATTGGGGATGATGAGTTGATGGTTACGTCCTATCCATCCCAGGCCAGCCTGTTCTGCCCAAAAGCGCTCGAGCAAAGGCGCTGTATCTACGAAGATACGTTGTGCATGAATCAGATTGCTCGTTTTGCTGTTTTCAAGTCCACGAATACCGTTGAGCCATGTTAACAAGTCTGTGAGTTTGTTGCGGATAACATCGTGGTAGTCACGTCCATAGGCATAATAGGCGAGTTGGTATTCGTTGTCAGGTATTCGTTGTTGCGGATAGTAATTCAATGCAACCACGATGAGGCTCTTGCATCCCTCGACGAGCAACGTGGGATTCAAGCGTTTTTCGACATTCCGTTCCAAATAGGACATTGTTCCTTGACGTCCCTCTGCCAGCCATTGGCGAAAGCGTTGTTGGACCACCTCATCAACAGGAGCAGCCTTGGCAATACCGCAAGCGGTAAAGCCAAGGCTGCGAGCCATAGAACGGATGGCATTTTCCATCAGAAGTGATGTTTTTGTCAACCTTTCACGCGTGATGAGTATTCAGCATAAATCTTATCAAATGCTTGAGTGTATCCTGCCAAGACTTCCTTATTGTCAGCATGTTCCATATATCGGAGAAGGCTGTACAAAGTCTTGATGTTGCTCTCGCAACTCCCTGCATTGGCTAAGAACTTGCTGTTGCTGAGGCTGAGGTACCATGTGGCATATTCGATTTCCTTGTTAGCCATCTCGCAAAGAATTGCCAGGCCTTTCTCTTTCTGCCCCAGTTCGATGTAATCGAGCGCCATGCTGTGTGAATAGCACATGTAGTAATCGTGCGGCAGGTTGTACGAAGGCAATTCACGCTCACACTTGTCGAGCAGGTTGAGGGCCTTCTCGTCCTTACCTTCCATGACCAGTTTGTTGGCCGCCAGCACGAATAAACGACGATGGGTATAGGCCATGCGTGTGATGGTCTCGTCAAGATAGATTCCAGGTGTACTCATACCGCCGAAATAGAAATTGTTCATCAGGTTATCGTACATCTTGTCACTATCCATGGTGAACTCTGAGCCTGGGTTGTCGATATAGCCAAGTTCCTTGTAGTTGAAAGGTGTGATACGGTAGGCAAGTCCTTCCTGCACGAAGAAGGCATCCAGGTTCAGATGATTCTCCGAACCTACTGTGATAGCCATGTAGATGGGACGCTCCCAGTTACATTCGGCGAGCATTTCGAGCATCATCAGTTCGTTCTTGTACAGTGCGCGTTTGCCCTTCAACGAGATGTTCATGCGGTCGGGCATCCGAGCCATCGTCTCTTCATCGGTAGCACCACGGAATTCCTTCGGGATGTACATGCCTGAACGCAGGATAGCGGCCTTGTCAAGGGTGATGTGCACGGTGTCGGTAGGGATGAAGTGGATGTCTTCGTTGTCGGATTGTACCCAATATTTAAGTATATTCTTCAGTTCGAAGGGGTCTTCACCGAAACGTTGTGCAGCAGCGGCAGCGTTCTTTTCATACAAAGCCAGAACCTGACTCTTGGCATCGGGTTGGATGGTAATGTAGTCGTTGCGCCCCTCAATGTATTGGAGGCGTGGCCAGCTCACGGGAACACTTGGGCTATCGTAGGCAGGACGACGCATCTGGTCGATGTACCAAGGTGTCTGCAGATAACTGAGGTTGCACACACGGGCATCGGTGCGGAAGCCTTCTGTCTCCTGATTATACCAGAGGGGGAAGGTGTCGTTGTCACCATTAGTGTAGATGATGGGATAACCTGTCTGTGAGATGGAGTTGAGGTAATTCTTGCCGAAGTCGCGGCACATATAGCGGTTACTGCGGTCATGGTCATCCCAGGTCTGGCTGCCCATCTGAATGGGTACCAGCAAGCAGATGACAGCAGCAAGAGCTGCACTTGCCTTGTCGTTTTTGATGGCTTTGCTCAGCAATGCAGCCACACCTGCCACGCCAAGACCAATCCAAATGGTGAAGGCATAGAATGAACCTGCATAGGCATAGTCACGCTCACGAGGCTGCATGGGCGTCTGGTTGAGGTAAAGCACAATGGCAAGGCCTGTCATGAAGAACAGGAAGAACACCTGCCAGAACTGCTGGATGCCTTTTCTTCCGCGCATGGCCTGCCAGAACAGTCCGATGAGGCCGAGCAGAAGCGGCAGTCCGTAGAATACGTTACGTCCCTTATTCTCCTTCAAGTCGGTGGGGAGCAGTGTCTGGTCGCCTACCAAAAGTTTGTCAATGAAAGAGATGCCGGTAATCCAGTTGCCGTTCTCCAGTTCGCCATTGCCCTGAATGTCGTTCTGACGCCCGACGAAATTCCACAGGAAGTAGCGCCAATACATGAAGTTCACCTGGTAGTTGAAGAAGAAAGCCAGGTTCTCGGCCATCGTGGGAATGGTCAGGGTGATGGATTCGCCACATTGGTCGTATTTCACCTTGTGGCCCTTGATACCTCCAGGGACCCATTGGTCGTATAGGTTGATCTGGTGTGAACCATAGTGACTGTGAGCGTCGCTGTACATGCGCGGGAAAATCATGTTCTGCGCGTAGATGTACTTGTCGCGGTTGCTTACCACAATGTAACTGTCCTTTTCATCAGCCGATTCTTTCTCTTTCTTTCCATAGATAGGAGCGCCCTTCTTGGTGACAGGTACACAATAACGCCCTTCGGCTTTCAGTTTAACCTTCGAGGCATAGGTTTGTCCGTAGAACAAGGGTGTACTGCCATATTGTTCACGACCCAGATAGTCGCCCAATGTGAAGATATCCTCTGGTGAGTTCTGGTCCATTGGCGTATTGGCCATCGAACGGATGACGATGAGGGCGTAAGACGAGTAACCTACAACCATCATCAACAGGCAGAGCAGGGAGGTGTTCATGACGCGAGTCAGATTCTTCTTGGAGGTGAACAGCACGACTCCCAGCACACCGAGGATGAGGATGCCCAGAAGGATGCATTTAACTCCATGTCCCATGAAGGGGATGCCCAGCAGGGCAACAGAGAGCAGGAAAGAAATCTTCTGGAGCAGGGCATTGTTGCGGTAGGTCTCGATAATGCTCCAAACCAGGCAACACAGCAGCAACACGATGAAGATGATGAGGCCTGTGTTGAAAGGCATGTGGAGGGTATTTACGAACAGCAGTTCGAACCAGCCTCCCACCTTTACGATGCCAGGAACGATGCCGTAGAGTACTACCGCGATGAGGAAGGCAGAGAGTATAAGTGCCAGCACAGTACCCCAGAAGGAGGCATCGGGCTTTTTGTTGAAATAATATACCAACACGATGGCGGGGATGCAGAGCAGGTTGAGCAGGTGGACACCCACAGAGAGGCCAATCATGTAAGCAATAAGGATGAGCCAGCGGTCGCTATGAGGCTGGTCGGCAACATCCTCCCATTTCAGGATGAACCAGAAGACGATGGCTGTGAAGAACGAACTGTAGGCATAGACTTCACCTTCGACAGCACTGAACCAGAAGGTGTCGCTGAACGTATAAGCCAATGCTCCCACCATACCTGCAGCCATGATGATGATGATCTTGCTGGTAGTCATCTCTTCGTCTTTACCGCAAACCAGTTTCTTGGTCAGATGCGTTATGCTCCAAAAGAGGAACAGGATACAACCTGCACTGAGCAAGGCCGACATGGTGTTGACCATGCGAGCAACCTGCGTGGGGTCACTGACCAACTGAGAGAACAGGTTAGCGGTAAGCATGAAGAAAGGTGCCCCAGGCGGGTGGCCCACTTCAAGTTTGAAGCCTGTGGTGATAAACTCGGGACAGTCCCAGAAACTGGCTGTGGGCTCAATGGTCATGCAATAGACTACGGCTGCAATGAGGAATGCGAGCCAGCCCATCAGGTTGTTTATTATGCGGTATTTATTCATAAATGTACGTATAATGTACTTTAAGTTTACAAAGTTATATATAAAAGGTAGAATAAGGGCAAATATTTGTTTTTTTTAATCTAATTTTATGTGATTATCCGCAAAAATCCCCGATTATGCAATTCCTTTTTATTTTTTGAGCCTTGAAACGGAATTTCCGATGCGATGAAATTCAAACTTGATGCGGTGAAATTTAAAACCAAAACTTTGGAAATTCCGTTTCAAGGCTTGTTTTTCTTTTTGCAAAGTTCATTTTTCTTTTTGCATCAATCATTTTTTCCCCCATTGCCTTTGTTTTCAAGTTCTCGGCAATGATTAAGGAAAAAAAGTCCATTTCTACCGATTTCGGATGTACAGACGGTCCGTTCGTTTGAACAATCTGCGTACTGGATTGTACATGCCGACAGCGGATTCATTGACATTTTTGTTCTCAAACAGTTCGATAATGCCAATTGCGGGTAAATCTCTAACTCATAAGGGGATTCCTTCGGATAATCACCTTATTTTATCAGATCACTCAGGAAATGAAGTCCTCGTGAAGTATCCTGCCGGGCAGTGGCATAATCAAGGTTCGGGGTCAGCGATATGATAGTCTCTTCGGGGGTGATGGTTTGCCGGGTGTACATGCTTTCTGCACTGACTAACAGGGGCTTCTCTCCTTCCTTGACAGCCAGATGCAGTGTGAGCAATGAGCCGAAATGATGGTTGGGGTTCACGTTCTGGTAGCAGAAGTTTCCGAGCGAATAGGCCACCATGCCCGATTCGTAGCATTGGATGGGTTGCGGAACATGCGGATGTGTACCGACGATGACGTCGCAGTAGTGATTGCTGAGCAAGTATGCGGCAAGGTTCACCTGGTCGCTGTGCGGGTAGAGGTGCATCTCGTAACCCCAATGGGGGAGGAAGATGTTGAAGATTCCTTCACTGAACATGCTTGCAATCTGTTCGGTGTCATCGTAATCGAAGTGAGGCGTGGCAAAACGGGGCTGGTTGCTCCAACGGGTGGTAGCATAGAGCCCGATGCCTTCGGGCAGCAGCAAAGGCTGTTGACGCTCACCCATCAGCAGATGTTTTTCACCCAGTAATTTACAGTGCTGCGTGAAAGCATCATCACCGAAATCGGCTGCATGATTGTTGGCCACGTTGAAGATGAGCGGACAGGGAAACAGTTGCTCCATTCGTTCTACCAAGTCGGTGTGGTGTGTCAGTGCCAGATAGCGATGCTGCTCTGTGAGCACGCCTTCGACGTTCACCACGAGGAAGTCCAACGTTTGCAGTTTCTTTGACAGTTCTTCACTCAGTATAGGCGTTTTCTCCCCGAAAGGCATGAAATCACCGATGAAACCGAGGGAAAAGTTTGGCGTTGCCTCGCTGAAGGTGTGGTTGAAATGCCCTTCATCCTCGAAATTTCCTTCGGTATGATTGATGCGGCAAGGGGATAGGATTCTGTATTTCAGCAAATCTATCTTCTCCCGAAGAGAGTAGGGGGAATGAATCCATGATGTCTTTGTGTTCATACTTAGGAAAGGCTTGTTAATGAATCAACATGGCGATGCCCAGATAGGGGAGGATAATGATAAGATAACGAACCAGTTTACCAACCGACATGGAGATGAAAGTCACTGGCACGTTGGTCCGCATCATGCCTAATGTAGTCAGCAGGGCACTACCCAGCATGGGCAACCATCCGAAAAATGCTGCCAGAGCCCCATGACGGTTGGCTACTTGAGCAGCACGCTCTATCTTTTCGGGTTTCACATGCAGCACCCTTTCCATCCATTCACGGTTGACGATATATCCGAGAAAATAACTGAGGATGCCGCCAATGATGTTTCCAACAGAGCCAAACAAGAACAGTTCCCAGGGATTTACTCCAAGTGCCAACAGAGCCAAGAGGACCACTTCGCTGCTGATGGGGAAGTAGACTGCGCTCAAGATGGCGGTGATGAACATGCCCCAGTCACCCCAGCTGATCAGGAAATCAGATATGCTGCCCATATTGGCTCAGTGATATACAATAGGTACAGTAACAATACGATTAAGAAGTAGATGCTTCCGAAACGTCCACGTGCCGAGATAAGCATTTGTGTGACAAAGATGCTGGTGACGGCTGTCAGAAGAGGATAGAACTCGTTCACCAGGCAAGGTTGCAGCAGGATGAGAACCAGTGTGCTCACAAACAGCGTGAAGAGGAAGTTGTAGCACACGCGGGCTTTCTCCCGAATGCTGAACGAAGAGCCTGGGTAGTGGAACATGGATGGAATGGCAAGGAAGAGGAGCAGGATCAGTGCTGTGATCTGGTGTGGGGAGAGAGCACCGTAGCGGATGGGGCAGAATTCGGCCAATTGGAGAAATGGAATGGCAAAATGGTCCATTTCATCGAGCAAAAACAGGATTCCTCCGCTTATCCAATAGGGTATGATGAGGCCTATGACAGCCGCCATGAAAGTACGAGGTGTGAGCGACTGGATAAGTCCGCATCCGATGATGAAGACGGGTATCAGCAGCATCCACTTAGGCGACAGTATGGTGATGAATCCAAGCAGTGCATAGCCCATGACATATTCGGTGATGGCATGGTGCATCTGGTAGGTCGTGAGCAGCACATAGATGGCCAGCATCATGATTGACAAGCAGATGTTTCCCGAATGAAGGGGAATAAGAAACCACGACCCTCCTATCAGGGCGATGAACAATCCTGGGGCAAAAAAGGTGCGGATGTTGTAGAATCCAAACTCGCTGATGGTCCTGTAAAGGAGATATACATCCAGAAGGAACAGCAGGATGCTGATGGTCGCTTGCAATCCGCTGCTCAGGGTGAAGGCATATCCGAAGAAACCCAATGAAACGGGCGTCACGGGATCACCGTAGATGGACAGCAGCACACTTCCCCATAGGATGAGGAAGAGTAATATACCGATTATCAGCGTGATATTACTTCTCAGCGCACGTTCCAGCAGCCCTTTTATCATCTCTGTGTTGCCTGTTTATAGGATGTCCTTTCCGATGTCTCTGCGGAAGTAACTGCCTTCAAAATGAATTTTCTGTGCGTTTTTGAACGAGCATGCCAAAGCCTCATCTCCGTCATTTCCGTACGAACTTACAGCAATGACACGTCCACCATTGGTGACGGTCTGCCCCTCTTTGACGGTTGTGCCAGCGTGGAATACGATGCTGTCCTCCACGTTGTCAATGCCGGTGATGGGGAATCCCTTCTCATAGTGGGCGGGATAGCCTTTCGATACCAGCATGATACATACAGCGCTGCGTGTGTCGATGCTGATGTGGCGTTCGTCCAAATTGCCTTCGGCAACACCTTCGAACAGTTCCATAATGTCGCTTTGCAAACGCAGCATAACGGTTTCCGTCTCAGGATCACCCATGCGGACATTGTATTCGATGACGTAAGGATTACCCGTGGAATCAGCCTTTCCCGTTCCTTCTTCAGCGGGAACGTTCATCAGTCCGAAGAAAATGAATCCCTTGTAGTCGATGTTTTCTTCTGCCAATCCCTCCACGGTGGGGCGTATGATGCGGTCCTCTACCTTCTTCATCCATACCTTGTCGGCAAAAGGTACGGGTGATACAGACCCCATGCCGCCCGTATTAGCTCCAGTATCCCCTTCACCGATGCGTTTGTAATCTTTTGCTTCGGGCAGAATCTTGTAGTGTTTGCCGTCGCTGATGACGAAAACGGAACATTCCACGCCGTCAAGGTATTCTTCTATGACAACCTTGTCGGAAGCGTTGCCGAACATACCGCCAAGCATCTCACGCAATTCCGTTTCAGCCTCTTCCAATGTGGGGACGATGAGAACGCCTTTGCCTGCACACAGTCCGTCAGCCTTCAGCACATACGGAGCCTTCAACGTCTGCAGGAAAGCAATGCCTTCCTCTATGGTTGAGCGGTCAAAAGTGCGATACTTGGCTGTGGGTATGTTGTGGCGCTGCATGAACTCCTTGGCAAAATCCTTGCTGCCTTCGAGCATGGCACCTGTGCTGGAGGGTCCTATCACAGGGATGTCCTTCAAGTTGGGATCGTTCTTGAAGAAGTCGCTGATACCTTTTACCAACGGATCCTCAGGACCTACGACGACCATGTCGATGCCTTTCTCGATGACGGTTTTCCGGATTCCTTCGAAGTCATCTGCCTTCAAGGGCAGGTTCTCACCCGTCTGCGTCGTTCCTGCATTGCCGGGGGCAATGAACAGTTGGTCTATTTTGGGACTCTGGCTGATTTTCCATGCCAATGCATGTTCGCGGCCACCACTGCCAAGTAGCAAAAGTTTCATAGAGAATAGTATACTTATTTTAAATAGTCTTCAAAGTAATTGGTTATGCGTTCGTGCAGATGAACACGGTCCCTGCCGACCATGTTATGTCCTTGTGAAGGATAGACAAACAGGTCGGGCTGAGTCCCTGCATCGATGCAGGCACGTAGAAAGGCCATGGTATGCTGAGGGACGACAGTCGGGTCGTTGCTTCCAATGATTATCTGCAACTTTCCTTTCAGTCTGTCGGCACGGTTCAGGAGGCTGGATTCAGAATAGCCGTCAGGGTTGGTTTCGGGTGTATCCATGTAGCGCTCACCGTACATTACCTCATAATATTTCCAGTCGATGACGGGACCTCCTGCAACGCCGACCTTGAAAGTTTCAGGGTAAGCAGTCATCAAGTTGATAGTCATGAATCCGCCAAAACTCCATCCATGTACGCCGATGCGGTCTGCATCCACATAGTCGAGTTTCTTCAGCATCTCGATGCCCTTCATCTGGTCTTTGCCCTCTTCAATGCCCAGATGGCGGAAAGTACAGTTCTCGAACTCCAGGCCACGGTTCGAACTTCCACGATTGTCAACAGTGAGCATCACATAGCCCAGTTGAGCCATGTAGATATCCCATCCGCGGGTGTCATAATGCCATCCGGCTGTGATGTTCTGGGCATGCGGACCGCCATAGACATAGACGACAGCGGGATATTTTTTCGCGGGGTCGAAGTGGGTGGGTTTGACGAGACGGTAGTAGAGGTCTGTGACGCCGTCAGCGGCTTTCAGCGTGCCGACGGTAATTTCAGGCACCTCGTATTCTGCCCAGGGGTCGGCGGCTTCATGAAGTGTGCTGACAGTACCCTTCACGACATCCACGAGGTCTACTTTCAGAGGAATGTCGGGTGCGGAGTATGTGTCGATGAGGAAATTGCCGGTTTCACTCAGCGTAACCCTATGCTGACCTTCTGCTGCACCCAACAGGCTGCGTTTGCCACTTTTGACGTTGAGTTTCCATGTCGTGGTGCTGAGAGGAGATGTCTCGCGGCTTTGGTAGATGACAAGTTTCTTCTTTTCGTTGAAACCTACAATGTCGTTCACGATCCATGCACCGTCAGTGAGTTGCTTCTGCAATTCGCCCTTTGTATTATAAAGATAGAGGTGGTTGTATCCGTTGCGTTGGCTTTGGTAGATGAACAGATCGCTGTTCCAAGGGAGGAAGGTGAGGGGATGTTCAGGCTCGACATACTTCTCGTGTGTTTCCTCGAAGAGCACGGCTTCCTTGTCACCCGTGATGGCATTGTAACGTACAAGCCAGGCATGGTTCTGGTCGCGGTTCAATTCGATGATGTAGATGCTCTTCTCATCCGGGCTCCAACTGATATTTGTCAAGTAACGGTCGGTAGTGTCACCTGTATTCAGCCAGATGGTTTCCTTGGTCTCGGGGTTGAATACACCGACAGTGACCACATGGCTTGTCATCCCGGCCATGGGGTATTTGTCGGGTTCAAGAGTTGAGATGCGTGTGGTGTGGTTGACTTGGGGATAATCAGTGACCATCGACTCATCCATGCGGTAGAAGGCAAGCAGATGTTGCTGGGGACTCCAGAAGATGCCACCGTTGATTCCGAATTCATTGCGGTGTACGCTCTGTCCGCAGACGATGCCCTTTGGCTCGTCTGTCACTTGATAGTCGGTACCATCAGCATAGGTCACAAAGAGGTTGTTTCCGACAGTATGAGCCATGTAGGCGGGTTTTTCAGAAGGTTTTTCAGGTCGTCCTTCTACACACTTGTCCCCTTCGAAATGGAAGGCTTTGTGCTCTGGGCGCAGGGAAGCATAAGTGGAGCCTCCGGGGATGAGGTCCTCAAGAGTGAAGGTCTTCTTGCTGTTGGTTTCCTGGGCCATGATATAGATGGCTGATGTGATGAGAATGGTTGCAATGGCAATGAAACGGTGGTTCTTCATATCAATCATTGTTGTTTTCCTTATGGTTGTCTGATTTGCGGAAGGACTTCTTGAATCCATCTTTCTTGAATCCATCCTTCTTGAAACCTGTGCGAGAGCCTCGCTTGGCATCCTTTCCGAAGCGTTCTTCCTTGCGGAAATTACTCTTGCGATCATTGGAGTCCTGTCTTGAACCCTTGAACCCTCGGCGTTCTGCACTGTATGACTTGCGTTCGCCTCTGTAAGAACGGCGTTCGCCATCGTATTCTTTGCGTTCACCTCGTTTCTCGCGTTCGGATTTACGTTCTTTGTCTTCTTGCAGGCGAACGAACTGTTTATGGCGGTCCAGTTTAGAGTTATATTCGCGTTCTTCCTCGCGGCTTTCAAAGGTCCGTTTTTCCTCATTGTTCTCAGTGTCGGGAGTGCTCTCATCCTGTGCCTGACGCAGGTGGAGTGGACGGCGTTCGCGGCTGGGGCGTTCCTCTTTGTTGAGTTGCTCGCCTCCTTCTCTGAACTCGCTGAACTTACCCGAGAACAACTCGTATTTGCGAAATTCGCAAGGCAGCGCACCATTGAACAATGAAATGATAACCGATGCCTTCAGACCAATTTTGAAGAAACACTCCTCCTTGTAACTGATGATCCACGCCTCGTTGCCCTGGAAAGAGTGCTTGAGGCGTTCACCAATGGTGCGGTAGAGGTCGTAGAGGTCATCGGGTTTCAGTCGTTCGCCGTAGGGAGGATTGGTGACCATGATGGCTTTCTCTTGTGGCTGCTCAAACTCCTTGATGTCGCGGTGGTCGATAGTGATGATGTTCTGCATTCCAGCAGCGCGCACATTGGCTTTGGCGATATTGACGGCCTTCCAATCAATATCGTAACCATAAATATGGTGTGTGAATTCGCGTTCACATGAGTCGTCGTTGTAAATGGCGTCGAACATATCCTGATCGAAGTCGGCCCATTTCTCAAAGGCAAACTCTTTGCGGAAAATGCCGGGTGCAATGTTCCGTGCAATAAGGGCTGCCTCGATGGGGATGGTGCCCGAACCGCACATGGGATCGTAGAAGTCTGTATCACCTTTCCATCCAGTGAGGAGAATCATGCCGGCAGCGAGCACCTCGTTGAGGGGAGCATCAAGCGCTTCTTGCCGATAGCCACGACGGTGCAGGGACTCACCTGAACTATCGAGCGACAATGTGCACTGCTCCTGTGCGATATGGATGTGGAACAGCAGGTCGGGGTTGGAAACTTGTACTGAAGGACGTTTGCCTTCTTTCTCGCGGAAATAATCGGCAATGGCATCCTTCACGCGGTAGGCTACGAATTTGGAGTGGCGGAACTCATCGCTGTAGACCACTGCGTCAACAGCGAAACTGGTGTCGACGGTCATGTAGTTCTCCCAGGGGAAAGTTTTCAGCAACTCGTAGACCTTGTCGGCATCCTTTGCCTTGAAGGTCTTGATGGGCTTGAGGATACGGATGGCGGTACGTAGACAGAAATTGGCCTTGTACATCATCATCTTGTCGCCCGTGAATGAGACCATGCGACGGCCTATCTGCACATCATTGGCTCCCAACTCGATAAGTTCCTTTGCCAGCACCTCTTCCAATCCTTGGAAGGTCTTGGCGATCATTTCAAATGTTTCCACTTTGGGTAATTTTATAATTTGGCTGCAAAATTAGTACAAAATAGGCGCAAAAACAAATATTTAATTTGTTTTTAGAACCATCTGTGGGAAGAAAACCATTGAACGACTTGTGTTTTTTTCAAAAATGACGTAAATTTGCACGCAAACAATGTGAGGCGATGAAGATAAAGAACAGTTCTTTCTTTTTTTTGGCAGCAGGTGTCATCATAGGCATCGGTGTGGCCTTCTTGTGTTCAAACCAGCAGGTTTCGGATGAGGAATACCCTCGTTCTGAGGTACCTTCAGTGGTCATTTCCCCCAAGGTACCTGCTTCGATGGAATTCGCCGGAGAGCAGGTGGACCTTCGTCGTGCCGACCTTCATGAACGTATGGATCGTGAGATGCTCGCCTTTACCTATTCGCACCAGTTAACACTGCTCATGTTCAAACGTGCCAACCGCTATTTTCCCATTGTCGAGCCTATCTTGAAGGAGTATGGCGTGCCTGATGACTTGAAATATCTCATGGTTATCGAAAGTAACGTCGATCCGAAAATAAAATCCTCGGCTGGTGCTGCTGGATTATGGCAATTCATGCAGACAAGCGGACGCGAGTATGGCTTGGAGGTGAACGACAATATTGACGAACGCTACCATGTGGAAAAGTCTACGCGAGCGGCTTGCAAATATCTCAAGAGCCTTTATAGTCGTTTTGGCGATTGGATGACGGTAGCGGCAGCCTATAACGGAGGACCTGGCGGTGTGCAAAAGAAACAGGAATCACAAGGCGTTCAGTCTTCGCTTGACATGCTTTTGGTTGAAGAGACCTCCCGATACATGTTCCGGATCCTTGCAGCCAAGGCAGTCTTTTCTCAACCTCAGCGCTATGGATTCGTACTTCGCAGTGAGGACCTCTATCCGTATATTCCTCCAAAGGAGGTTGTCACCACCACATCCGCAATCCCTGACCTCACGGCATTTGCCAAAGAGCATGGTGTTACCATTGCTCAGTTGAAGGCGGAGAATCCGTGGTTGCGTGAGAATACGCTGAACAACAAGTCGGGGCGCACATATGAGATAAAAATACCCGATGAAAAGGCACTTTTTTACAATCCAAAGGAGACTGTTGCCCACGACAAGGCTTGGGTGGTGGACCGATAAAAGTCTGCACATCGAATGTTATAATATGCTAAGTCAAGCATAAAAACATCCTTTTCCCGTTTATATAAAGTAAACTATCTGACATGTCTGCCATTGACCAGAAACGCATAGCCAAGAACACCCTGTTGCTCTACATCAGGATGGGTTTGATTATGCTTGTCAGCCTCTACACCTCGCGTGTCATCCTCGATGCGTTGGGCGAGGTAGACATGGGCATCTACAATACCGTGGCGGGCATTGTCATGATGTTTGCCTTCCTCAGCAATACCATGTCCACAGCTTGCCAGCGGTTTTATGCTTACGAGATGGGACGCGACAGCCAGCAAGGACTTCGCCTGGTATTCAGCCTTTGCGTCACGGTGTTCATCGCCATTGCCGTCATTGTCGTGTTGCTCTGCGAGACGCTTGGTATCTGGCTGCTGTATAAGAAGATAAAGACCGACGGACGCTTTGATGCTGCTCAGTGGGTTTTCCAATGCGCTATTCTGTCGTTTGTCTTCACCATCCTGCGCACACCCTACCAAGGCATGATTATCATCAAGGAGAAGATGAAAGTCTTCACCTACATCAGCGTCGTCGAGGCGTTGGGAAATCTTGGTATCGCATTGCTCATTGCCAACACTGCCAACGACAGGCTGATTCTCTATGGTATACTCATGCTTGCCATCAATATCCTCATTTCGCTTTATTACATTTTCTATTGTACGCGCTATTGGTCAGAGTGCCGTTACCGGCTTTGTTGGAGTTATTCCAAATTCAAGGAAATTTTTAGTTTTGCAGGGTGGAATATGATTGGCTCTATGGCAAGTGTCTTCAAAAGCCAGGGATTGACCATTCTGCTCAATATGTTCTTTGGAAACGCTTTGGTAGCCGCACGCGCCATGGCTTACAAAGTCTATTCCACCATCCAACAGTTTGCCGATAACTTCTTTGTGGCGATGAAGCCTCAATTGTTAAAGTCTTATGCTGCCGGTGACAAGGATGGAATGTTCCATCTTGTATATCAGAGTTCAAAGTTTTCGTTCTTCCTGCTTTACGCCATTTCGTTGCCTCTGCTGTTGGAAACGCCGTTCATTCTGGACATTTGGCTCAAGGCGGTGCCAGCCAGCACTGTCCTTTTCACTCGATTGGTCATCATCAATGCCTTGGTGGACGTATTGGCTACTCCGCTTGCCACGTCCATGCAGGCCTATGGCAACATTCGCAACTACCAGTTGCTATGCGGCGGAATGATGCTCCTCATTCTGCCTGTGGCTTGGGTCTGTCTCAAGTGTGGCCTTCCGGCTGCGAGCATCTTCATTGTCTCGATTGTCATTTGTGCATTGACTGTCATTCTGCGCTTGTTGTTGGTACGCCATTATCTCGGTATGCCGGTTCGGAAGTATCTTTGCAGGGTGTTATGCCCGTTGGTAGCAGTGGCCTTACTGTCGTCTGTTTTGCCATTACTGCTTGAGGTTAGACTGACAGCCGGTGTGTGGCGCTGCATTTGGGTATGCATCACCTCCTTGCTGATGACGGGCGTGGCCATCTATGCTGTCGGTCTAACGAAGACCGAGAGGAAACATATCGTCGAAAGTGTAAGAGGGGTACTCTTTGGTCGGTCGCGTCAGCGCTCTTGAAGCAGGCGAATGGCTTTCTGGATGGAAGCCAAATAACATTCTTCCAATTCTTTTCTCACTTGTGCATCCTGCTCTTTGTCCAGATTGTTCTGAAGGATGTTCAATGCCAATGTCGCATCCAGTTTGTCGACAGAGATGAAATTTTGAGGTTGCTTGATGTTCTGCCCCCAAAAGGCAAGTTTCTCATTCCACACAAAGGCTACGGCTGGAACCTGAAGAGCGTAGGCTACGATGCATGAGTGCATTCTCGCTGAGACGATGCCTTGATAGCGGGCAATAGTGGCGATGAGTTCTTCAATTGTCTTGGGAATTCGAACTTCTATGTTCAGCCCGAGCAACTTTTCAATGTCCGGAACAATGGCAAGGTCTTCATTGTTACCATTGGTGAAGAACTCCCATGAATACCCCATTTCTTCGATGCCTTTGCAGAGTCCCGCATAATACTCAGGCAGGTGGCACATGTCATAATCGGTATGATAGTCATGGAAGATGTCGTTGCGTATCAGTCCAATTCCGATTGTGCGTGATTCAGGGTCTTTTTCAATAGGATATACCTTCGTTGCGAAGATGGCAGGGTCAACGACCTTATCAATCGGTTTTTGGGGGGCATCTGTCAGATACTGCTGCAGTGTGGCAAAGTCATCGCGTGTGGAGATGTATTTTACATTTGATGCACATAAATAGTGTGAGAGTAGTCTGCAACGATGATTTTCTGGTTCGAAACCTTCTACACCGACGGCATTCAAAATCACAGGAATCTCTCTTTTTCCACAAGCTCTGATGAAGGCGCATACACCAATCCAACTATCATGTGTGCGATAGTGGATGACACCTCCTCCGGCGGCGATTCCCCAATCGGCATCCTTTAACAACGCGTCGTAGCCTTGTGCTGCCAGGTAAACTCTCAGTGTGTCCCAAAGGGAAAGATGGATGTGATGGTTGACTCTGCGAATTAAGACGAACAGTCCTTTTGCGACCTTGTTCTTCAGGTTCATGGGAACCCCTTCGAAGCAGTCTCTAAGGTTCAGTGGAATCCATTCCGTCTCTTCCAACAGTACATTCCTGTACATGTGTTTGACCGTTTCGCAAATCAGGGGGTCACCCAGATTGGCATCGGTATGATAGCCTAAGAATGCAATTCTTTTCATGTCGATGAATCTGGGACAAAATTAATCTTTTTTTTAATAAGCGGAAAAAATAAGTGTGAAATACCTTATGTCTTTTGAAGAAACGGGGGCTTTTGTTTTTCTTTCTACATATTTTGTATATCTTTGCCGCAATAAATGAGTTCGTCATGAATCATGTCATCATCGTTGCCGGAGGTGTGGGAAGCCGCATGAAGTCGGAAACCCCCAAGCAGTACTTGCCCGTCAAGGGGGTGCCGGTGTTTATGTATTCGTTCCGCAAGTTTGCATCCAGGACGGATATTGATACGATAGTGCTCGTCATCTCCGATGAATGGAAGGCTTTCGTAGCCGGATGGGTCGCCGCCGATCATTGTCGTCAGACGGTCCTCTATGCCCCAGCAGGTTCCTCCCGTCAGCATTCGGTCCTCAACGGGCTCAATATCCTCGCTTCTATGGCAGGTGATGACGATCTGGTATTCGTGCACGATGCCGTTCGTCCGTTGTTTCCTCTCTCAAACATCGACGATGGCATTCAAGGATGCCGCGATTATGATGCCACCCTTCCGGTGATTACCGTCAAGGATGCCACCTATCAGAGCCACGATGGAGTGACCCTCTCCACCATCCTGCCCCGCACGGAACTCTTCTCGGGGCAGTCGCCAGAGTGTTTCCGCTTTCGGCCATTCCTTGAAGCGCACCGCCTTTTCAGCGATGAGCAAACGGCCCAGATACGTGGCTGTGCCGAACTGGCCTATAAGGCTGGGCTGACGGTGAAACTGATACCCGGCAACGAACAAAATTTCAAACTCACTACAATCGAAGACCTCAAAGCCTTCGAGATGATTGTTGCAGACTGAAATGGAAGATTTTTCAAGATACAATGGCGAAGGAACTGCACTGCGTGACGCTCAGTTGACAATGCTGAAGATCCTGCTTGAGTTCGACCGTGTGTGCAAGAAGAACAACCTTACCTATTGGATTGACTTCGGCACACTGCTCGGGGCTGTCCGTCATGGAGGTTTCATCCCTTGGGATGACGATATCGATCTCTCGATGCCTCCTGAGGATTATCGTCGCTTCAAGGAAATAGCACAGGCAGAACTCGACCCTCAGTTCGTATTGCAGACTGAGGTGACAGAGCCCAGCTCAAAGCAGGGAGATGGCATGTTCAAGGTACGCATGAAGAATACCCTCTACCTAATGGGGCACGACGACTTGGCGCAACCTTACAATAAGGGCCTTTTCATCGATATTTTTGAGAGTGTGCCCACACCTGCCATCAACAAAAAGGTATTCCGTTTCCTGGTTCGACGCATCAGCAAGGCGCATGGTTTCATGCACTACAACAAGCGGCTCAACTTCGGCAATATCATACGTTATTTTGTCTTCCCTGTGTCGTATGTGTTTTTCTATCACATCGTGTGGAAGACCATCTGCCTGTTCAGCCGTAAGGATTGTGAGTTCACCCCCATGCGTCGTGTCCTTTATGGTTATCCCTCCCCACGAACGGCTATCTATCCGTTGGGCGAGATACAGTTTGAGGGATACACCTTCCCCTGCCCACATGACCCAGACCGTCGTCTCACCGATATGTGGGGCGACTATATGCAATTCCCTCCCGAAGAGAAGCGCAAGATACATTGCAAGTTCATCTGTACGGATACTTCCAAATGTCATGTAGGGCTATGAGTACCGTCCTCGTCATAGGTCCGAACTATTTCAACTTTCTCTCCGCCACCAAGAGTGCCTTTGAGCGGATGGGATGGAAGGTGGCCGTTGAAGGCTACGACAACCCCATTCATCCCTATACCACCGCCATGAAGTGGCGTTGGAAACTCAGCAGACATCGTGACCGCTTGCAGGCTCACAGCCGTGAGGCATACAACCAGTATATCATTGGTCGTTTTCATGAGGTGCAGCCAGACCTGGTGTTCGTGATGAACGGCGACATCCTAACGGGAGATACCCTCGATGCTTTCAGAGTCTCTGCCAAAGTGGCTGTGTGGCTTTTTGACACACGCAGCAAATTGCCCTCGTCGGTTGGTCATATCGACCATGTCGATGCCCTCTTCTGCTATGAGCAGGACGATGTGGATTGGTATGCTTCTCAGGGCAAGACTGCTTGGTTCCTGCCTCAAGCCTGCGACACCGATACCTATCGTCCGCTATCCCTCGACAAGGATATCGACATTCTTTTTGTCGGCAATCTCTACACATCCCCACGCCGTATGCACATCATGCAGCAGGTGGTAGAACATTATCCCCAGTGCCATATCGAAGTCTGGGGATTATACAAGCCTTGGTATAAGGGTTTGATACGTTGGCTTTTCCGTGAACATCGTGATATCTACAAGAACCGCACTGTTTCGCCCGATGAGGTCAACCGCCTCTACAATCGTGCTCGTGTAGTCCTCAACATCCATCAGGAGCAGCAGAAGGATGGTGCCAATCCCCGCACCTTCGAGATTCTCGGCAGTGGTGCATGGCAGGTGTGCGACGCCAATCCCTGTATCGAACGGCTCTTCCCTTCAGGAGAGATGGGCTTGTTCCACAACCTTGACGAACTCTTTGCCTGCATTGACGATGCCCTCCAGAACGATAAGTCGGAAGCGGTCGGGCGAGCACGCTGCAAAACTCTCTCGCAGCACACTTTTGATGTCCGAATGCATACTGTGATTGACACCCTCTTCCCCCAATAGCAATGAAGAAAGTATCCGTCATCTGCCCCGTCTACAATGCCGCTGACACCATTGGCCGTTTTCTGGACTCTATCGCTGCCCAGACGCTTGATGGAGTGGAGATTGTATTGGTTGACGACCATGGTGTTGACGACAGTATGGCTTTGGCACGCCGTCTGGCTGAGGAAAAAGGTCTCGATGTAGTCTTTGTCGATGGTGAGTATAATCGTGGTCCAGGAGGAGCCCGCAATCTTGGTATCACGGCAGCAACAGGTGACTATGTGGCTTTCATTGACAGCGATGATATCGTGTCGCCCGACTTTCTCGAACGGCTTTGGCGGGCTGCTGTCCGTCTCGATGCTGAACTTGCCTGCGGCTCCATCTCGTTCGATACTCCCGACGGACAATCCACACTCAGGACGAACCCTGTCGTAGAAGGGGAATCTTTCACGGGCAGGGTCAAAAGGCGTTTCCTACGGCATTACAAGTCCTATTTCACCACCTTCCTCTACCGACGCACCTTCCTTTTGCAGTCTTCCATCACCTTCCCGCCCACCCACAGTGCCGAGGACAGTTGCTTCCTGCTTTGTGCCCTTCTTTCAGCCGGACGACTTGCCCAGGATGAGGCTGCCATCTACCACTATCTCCTTTCCCCGCAGTCGGTGAGCCGGAAGAAAGACCGTCAGCGTTGGGTTCATCGCATCCGTTCATTCAAAACTGTCCGTTCGTATGCCCGATGTCAAGGTCTCTACCGGCGTTATGGATGTATCATCGAGTGGCTCATCTTCAAGAAAGGGTGGCTGCTCGCCCTAAAGGATTTACTGACCAATCTATAAGGCAAACAGATGAAACCAAGAATAAAAATCTTCTGCCGTTCGTTTGACCTCCGTCTCTATCGTTATTCGCGTGGTCTCTACGAGACACTCGGCATCCCCGTAGTGCGTCTCACCGATCAGTCTGCTGATGGCTACTTCTATACCATGTTGCGTGACGAAGAATGTGACATCGCCGTCAACATCGACGAGGATGCTTTCCTGGTCAGTCCCGAAGCCCTTTTTGCCCTTGTTGATCGTGTCATTGAGGGTGGATATGCCAATGCGGGCTGTCCTGATGGTGGTGGATGGTGTCCGCGCAGCGGAAATCCCATCGTCACCAATCCCTTCTTCAACGTTTTCAACCTTGCCCTCATCCGTACTCGTTTCAGCCGTGAGGCTGTCAAGACTTTCTCATATCCCGCACATAAGGATGTGATGGTGGCAGCCTTTCCCAAAGAGCGGCTCGAAACCCGATACACCTTCGACCGTTACGAATACGAGCCTTATTATCCCTTCTTCCTCTGGCTGGCATTCACGTTCAAAACGCTCTATCTGCCCAGTCGGCGTCATGATGATGGCATCTCCACCATCCTTCTCGATGAGCAGGGACGTACTCTCTGCATGCACTCCTGGTTTGCCCGCTTCTACACCACACCCTCCTGGGCAGTGAAGTTCTTCGAGCCTGAACGTGGCCGGCAGAAAGCCCGCATTGATGCCCTCATCCACGAAGCCTATGCTGAACGCGACCTTCCTCTGCCTCGGTTCGGCTTTTCCGACAAACTCGCATTTTTTGCCAACAAGGTCATCCGCTGGATCATCAAGGTCCCCCAGCGCATCTCTCGCTGGCCATACAAACTCAAGCGTAAACTCCGCAACCGTTTTTCCAAGTAGTAATTCATTCCGACACACAATATGCGTACTCGTTTTTCTTTCATTCTTCTGACTGTGTTGCTTGTTTCCTGCCGGCAGGCTCCGGACAGTGGCAACACCTTCACCCAAGTCAATAAGTGCATGACCCCGTTTGACGATGAAGGCAAGGCCGTCATCTTCAGTGCTACCGGTCAGGGACAGATTGAGAACTTCTTCTTTGCGGGAGATGGTGGAAACTGGCATCATCCCGGACAGTTTATCCTGAACGTCTACTGTGACGGACAACTCTGCCTCAGTGGCAAACTGTACGAACTGGCGTGCATGAACATGGATTATGTGGATGAGGAGACTTATCGTTCGTTGTATCTCGAGACACCTCTCTACTGCAAACTCGGCCGGAACAACAGCATCAACCTCAACTTCAAGATTCCCTACTACCATTCCTGTACTGCCGAACTGGTACAGCCTGTACCCGGCGTGAAGGACCAGGTGTGGACTACTGTGCGGGCTAACGACCAAGTGTGCATCTCCTATGGCGGACGAAAACTGCCTAAAGGTGCCTATTTCAGAGGAATCCGTAAGGGCAACGAGGTGATTGCTTCGGGCGATCAGTACACCTTGTTTGAGTCTTCACGCAATACCATGATGGTAGGAGTGAATCTCTTCCTTGACTCATCCGTCGAAAGTTCCATGGAAGCCTGTGTGCGGGCCTTCGATACCCGTGACGGCAGTGTGGAGTATCTCTCCAGCGGTCTGGAGGACTTTTTCCTGGGAACCTATTACTTTGATTCCGGTCAGTTCATGCGATATAATATCGGCCAGACCTGTCTTCGTCGGGAGAATGGGGGCGTTCAACTTAGTGCCTACCGTATGTTTACCGACAACCCCGTCTGCTTCAATCATCCTGTGAAGGTCACTGTGCGCAATGGCGACAACAACGAGATAAATCAGGACAGTGCCCTCACTCCTGAAGTGGCCTTCGGCAGAGGTTCTGCCACTATGGGCTCATTCTGCTTCTACTACGAGTGGTAAGTCTGTCAAACAATACGTTTTTGTCAAGGCTAACGAAAAAAACGAACGCAAAGAAAACAAAAACGAACTTGCAAACGGAAAAACGAAAACTTTGAGTTTACATTCCAAAGTTTTCATTTCCAAAACCAAAGTTTTGAAAAACTGAAAAAGAAGCCTCAAAACAATGAGGCTTCTTATTTTTTCCGAAAAGGATAGGCCAATCCGAAAAAGAAAGGTTCTTTTCTCCTTTCTTTCTTTTATCCCTTGATGTTTTTGTCCCTATTGTCCCCTTCGATGCTTCATTCTTTCTTCGAACGTTTCCGAGTCTTCAGGATGCCGAGAACGATGAAGGCGAGGGTAGCACCGTACATGAGGAGGATGCAGACCATGGAGAGGGCATCACCCTTGCGGATCGAGTCGGGATCAAATTCAAAGTGAATCTTATGGTCGCCGGCAGGCACGTTGAGGGCACGCAGGATGTAGTTCACGCGGTAGTGGTCGACGGCCTGACCGTCGATGGTGGCCTTCCAGCCGTAGGGGTAGTAGATCTCGCTGAAGACGATGGTGCCGTCAGTAGTAGAGTGGCTCTCGTAGTCAAGATAGCGGGGGGTGTACTTGGTCAGCACGACAGTGGCTGTGGAATCCTTACCGGGATTGAAATCCTTGACATAGGGGGCGAACTCCTTGTCGAGGACTGCCGTAGTGGTGAGGTCAAGGGTGGAGAGGGCTTCGCTCTCCTCGTTGGCATTGTCTGCCACGACGAGTTTCTCCACATACCAGGCATTACCCATCGCATCGGGATTCTGCATGGGCTGCAGTTGTCCGTCTTTGCTTTTCACGATGAAATACTTGGTATTGAGCATATTGAGGACGTTCATATCCATCTTTGAGAGATGCTGCTCGATGAGGTCTTGATAGCGGCGCAACTTGGCTGCACTGTAACCTCCGATGGACTTGAGGTAGTAGGAAGTACGGCCGTCGTTGAAGGTGTTGCCGGCTACGTTCATGACGCGGAAGTTGGGGTCGGGATCGGCCAAGATGGCCTTCTCGTAGGGCTGCATGGCATAGGCAGCGTTGCTGGATTTGGCATTGACGAAACTGTCATCGTTGAAATAGCGTTTGTCAACACCCCACATGTCAACGAGGATGAGCAGACCAAGAATAGCGGTGAGCCAGCCTTGTTTCAGTTTGCCTTTGGCGAAAATCCAGGTAACGAAGGCAGCAGCGAGGATGAAGAGGAATGAACGCCAAGCATCGCCCGAAAGGAGGGCTTTGCGTTCGCCGAGGATGCCTTGGTAGACAAAATCTGGCAAGTTGCCTGCCCAAGAGGCATCGGAGGCAGCACGGAAGTTGAACAGGACGCCTCCGAAAAGGGCGAGGATGAGGCAGATACCTCCGCTGATGCCGGCTGCGATGAAGGTGCTGCGTACCATCTTCTTCTGTTCCACCTTGCCGGCCATCATGTCACGCAGTGCCAGGAAGCCTAACAGCGGCATGGTGATTTCGGCCACGATGAGAATGGACGACACGGCACGGAACTTGTTGTACATCGGGAACCACTTGAAGAACAGGGCCGTGAGAGGCATGAAGTTGCTTCCCCATGCCAACATCACGGAGAAGAGCGTGGCTGCTGCCAAGGCCCACTTGTAGGGTCCTTTTACAACGATGAGGCCGAGCACGAAGAGGAAGCAGACAATGGCTCCCATATAGACATTGCCGGCTGTGAATGGCTGCGTGCCCCAGTAGAGAGGCACATTTGCGCAGAATTGTGCGGCAGCCCGACGGTCGACGCCCTGACGGACCATCTCTTTGTATAGTTTGGAATCTTGACCCACATTGTAGGCTGAGGCGCCTCCCATAACTCCCGGCACGATGAACGAAAGACTCTCATCGATGCCGTAACTCCATTGGGTGGCGTAGTCGAGGTCGAGACCGTCGGTCTTATTGCTGGAATCGGCAGCCTTTTCGAGGTCGGAGTGCCCTCCACGCATGGTTTGTTCGGCATACTCCTTGTTGGCAAAGACATTGGCACTGTTGGCTCCCAGTCCGACCAGGAAAGCAGCGGCAAAGAGGGCTGTGCCGACCAGAAGGTCTTTCCAACGTTTCTCCTTGATATGGATGCACAGTTCGGCACAGAAGAGGATGCCGATGAGGAGGCAGATATAATAGGCCATCTGCGGGTGGGTGACAAATCCGATGGCGGTAGGCAACATGGTAAGCACGATGCCGATGGCATAGCGTTTGCGGAAGATGAGGTAGAAGCCGCCTACTACCATAGCCATGAGGGCGATGGTGGAAGTCTTGCCGCCATGTCCGGCAGCGATGATGATGAGGAAGTACGAGGACATGCCTATGGCTACGGCTCCCACTATGCTGAGCCATTTGTCAACACCGAACGAGCGCAGCAGGACGAAGAAGCAGACAAAGTAGACGATGAGGGTGGCAGGGGGATAGTTGTGCCCCTTGTGGAAGATGGTGCGCAGAGGTTTGAGCCATGCCTCGGACTTGGCATGTCCTCCACCAATCTGGTAGTTCGGCATGCCGCAGAACATGGAGCCAGTCCAGAAACTGTACTCACCGGTTTCCTTGTGGAAGCGTACACCTTCCTGTACGGCTGAAAGGCCATTGACATTGTCTGCAGCCTGGATGACCTTTCCTTCGAGTGAGGGCGAACAGTAGATATAGCCAATGGCGAAGAATATGACAAGTGCAAGGATGTATGCACCGACTTTGCCGATGATGGAGTCTTTTTTCATTGTATGCTGAAGTTTATTCCGTGCAAATTTAATGCATTTTTTCTTTTTATCTGCAAACGAGGTGCAAATCTCATTGTTTTGTTCTGCTTTTCCTTCATTTGGCTTACCGAATCCAGCAGGAACGTTGGAAGATAAGGGCATAGAGAAAAAGAAAATAAGCGACCGGAAATCAGTCGCTTACTCTCTTGGAATGTTGTCCTATCCGGATTCGAACCGAATCAAACAGAACCAAAACCTGTTGTGCTACCATTACACCATAGGACAATCCTGAATGGTCCCTTTCGGAAACCGCTGCAAAATTACGTCAACTCTTTGTCTCTTGCAAATTTCTGACGTATTTTGTTGCTCTTTGGCAGTCAAAACGCTTACTCAGCGATGAGCAGGCAGTAGTTTTTCTTGCCTTTCTGTGCCAGCAGGTACTTGCCTTGGATGAGGCTGGCAGTGGTGATAGCCTGGTCGAAGGCCTCGAGTTTCTCCTTATTGATGCTTACGCCACCACCTTGTGCCATCTTGCGCATTTCGCCCTTGGAGGGGAACATGGGAGCAGCCTCGGTGAGCAGGTCGATGGCCTTGGTGCCCTCACCCTCGAGGAGGCTCTTGCTGATGGTATACTGGGGCACACCCTCGAAGACGGCGAGCAGTGTCCGCTCGTCGAGACGCATGAGGGCGTCGTGGGTGTTGTTGCCGAAGAGGATGCCGCTGGCTTCGACGGCTGCGTTGTAGTCGTCTTCGCTGTGTACCATGCAAGTAACTTCCTTGGCGAGACGCTTCTGAAGGATGCGGAGATGGGGAGCCTCGGCATGTTCTGCGATGAGAGCATCAATCTCGTCTTTGGGAAGGGAGGTGAAAATCTTGATGTACTTGGCTGCATCTTCATCACCTACATTCAGCCAGAACTGATAGAACGTGTAAGGACTGGTGTAGTCGGGGCTGAGCCAGATGTTGCCGCTCTCGGTCTTGCCGAATTTGCCGCCATCGGCCTTGGTGATGAGGGGGCAGGTGAGGGCATATGCCTCGCCGCCACTGGTGCGTCGGATGAGTTCAGTACCGGTGGTGATATTGCCCCACTGGTCGCTGCCACCCATCTGGAGCTTGCAACCCTTGTGCTGGTTGAGGTAGAGGAAATCGTAGCCCTGCAGCAACTGATAGGTGAACTCGGTGAAGGAGAGACCATCGCGGGCCTCACCGTTGAGACGCTTCTGGACGCTGTCCTTGGCCATCATGTAGTTTACGGTGATGTGCTTGCCGATGTCGCGGGCAAAATCGAGGAAGGTGAAGTCCTTCATCCAATCGTAGTTGTTGACGAGTTCAGCGTGGTTGGGAGCATCGCTGTCGAAGTCGAGGAAGTGGCTCAACTGCTTCTTGATGCACTCTACATTGTGACGGAGGGTCTCCTCGTTGAGAAGGTTGCGCTCCTGACTCTTGCCGCTGGGATCACCGATCATGCCGGTGGCGCCTCCGATGAGTGCCAGGGGCTTATGGCCACAACGCTGCAGATGACGCAGCATCATGATGCCGCACAGGTGACCGATGTGGAGACTGTCTGCTGTAGGGTCGATGCCGACATAGGCGGTGACCATCTCTTTATTCAATAACTCTTCTGTTCCCGGCATCATGCTGTGAATCATGCCGCGCCAGCGTAATTCTTCTACAAAGTTCATCGAAAAATATGTTTATATGTTATGCCTTTTTAAAATTGTCTGCAAAGATAGGGCGAGATGAGCGATTTTCCAAATATATTGACGAAAAACCGAAGTGATTCCTGCCTATTCCGTATTGTCTTGTGGATTCAGCAAACCGAGTGAAAGACAAATTGTTCAAGCCGAAGAGATAAAAGAGGTGTTTTCATCGTCCCAACAACCGTTGGATGTTGGTGTTGACTTGATTTTTCAATGTTTCGACGGGGAGGCCAAGACAGTCGGAGATGGCGGTGTAGACAGTGTTGATGTCGTCTTCATCGCTCTCAACGAACAGTTCGTCGAGAGGTGTTGCGCGCAGTGCTTCGTCGTTGAAGTGCAGGCCAAAGGAGAGGAGCAATCCTGCTGAACGGTATTGCTCGGCCTGTTGTTTTCCTCCTCGGAAACCGTGGATGATCCAAGGCTGTGTGGGTTGCATCTCCTTGTGGAGTTGCAGAACTTCCTGCATGGCTTTGACGCAATGGACAATGAGCGGTTTGCCAAGTGCCTCGCTAAGACGGATATGCTCGATGAAGACTTCGCGCTGGATTTCCAACTCTGGACCTTTCACCTTGTCGAGCCCAGATTCCCCGATGAAAAGGACGTTTTTTGCTTCTTGGGCATAGGTGTTGAAAGTCTCTTTCCATGTCTCGTCGATTTGCCAGGGATGGATTCCGTTGCTCATGATGGCGGTTCCGGGAACAGAGGGCTGATGATGAGCGTGGATGTCGATGATGGGAGGGAGTGCACCCCACATGCTCTTTTTATAGTAGAAGAAATGAAAGGTGTCGGGCACAGGATCGTAGCCGAATCCTCCGAAGGGGTTGCAGCGCAGTATGCGATAGCAAGTCAGCCAGAGGCCCTTGAGGGGACCATGTTTCTTCAGTGCCTCAACGGCATATTGTGAACAGGTTGGTTTGTAGCGGCAACGAGCGGGGAGAATCGGCGAGATGAAACGCTGATAGCACTTGATGGGCAGCAGCAACACGGCAGTGATGACTTTTGCCGGCAAGGAAGGAGAAGTGGTGGAATGCTCAGGCATTGTCTTTTCCCAGTATATTTGACATACGGGTGAGGGCAGATGCGAGCCGTTGCTCGGTCTCAGCAGCAGTGGGCTGTTGGTCAGCGAGATAGATGACGGCAAGGCAGACTGCCAGCCGCTGTGTCTGTGCTGTCTCGATAAGTAGATGTTTATGCGTGCGGTATGCTTCGCGGATCAGACGTTTGATCCGGTTGCGGTCAACGGCGTGATGAAACTTCTTCTTGGGGACCGAGATGAGTAGTTGTGGAAGGGGGAACTCGTCGTCGGCATCCGACAACGGGCGGGTCTTGAACACGATGCGGAAAGGCCAGACAGAAAAACTGTTGCCTTGACCGTCGAACAGCCAATCGATGGCTGTTTGGCTGCACAGTCTCTCTGCTTTGGTGAAGGTGTTCTTCAATAAGAGTGAATGCTTATTTCTTCTTGGAAGGTTTGGAAGCCTGAGCCAGATATTGGTCGAGGGCCATCGTCATCGAAGGTGCATTTGGCGTGGGGGCTTCCAGGTCGAGACGCAGTCCCTTGTCGCGTACTGCCTGTGCGCTGGCGGGGCCAAAGCAGCCGATGAGCATGTCACCTTGCTCAAAGCCGGGCTTGTTCTCGAGCAGTGAGTCGATACCTGTGGGGGTAAAGAAGACCATCATATCGTAATCATCAATCTCTCCGTCAGGGAAGATGGTGCTGACGGTGCGGTACATCACAACGTCATCGTGCTGGATATTGTTGGCATCAAGGATGTTCTTGATATCATCGGTATGGACGCTCGACTGGGGCACGAGATAGCGCTCATCGTGATGCTTGATGATGAGGGGCAGCAGGCTGTCGAATCTGCCGGTAGTGCCGAAGAAGACCTTGCGCTTGCGGTATTGGACATACTTCTGTATGTAGAGCGATACCGTCTCGCTGATGCAGAAATACTTCATCGTCTCGGGAATCTCAACACGCATTTCCTGACAGAGATGGAAGAAATGGTCGATGGCGTGACGGGAAGTGAAGATAACGGCAGTGTGGTCGGGAAGGATAGAGACTTTCTGTGCGCGGAACTCTTTCGGCGTTACGCTTTCGATGTGTATGAATTGCTTGAAATCAATCTGTACGTTGTACTTCTGAGCAATGTCATCGTAGTATTTACGTGCTTCTGCACCCTGAGGTTGAGAAACAAGAATCTTTTTGATTTTCAATGTCTTATCCTTTCAAATTGTTGAACATAAACGAATGAAGAACTTACCCATTACAAGGAGGGGAATCCATTCGAGCGTGCAAAGGTAGACAATTAATTGCAAATAGCCATATTTTTTTGCAAAAAAGATATGAAATGCTTTGAACATCAGCGTTGTTTCAATGGTGACGAGCAGCAAGATGAGGCATGTCATGAACAGCGGAGTGGACATTTCAAAGAAGATTCCGCACACGGCAATGACAAAGGTTCCCAGACCAAAGAACATGAAAACGTCCGTATAGGCTTTGTTCCATGCGTTCGTCTGTTGCCGTGTGTATAGGAAGGTGTTGACAATGATGTAGAGGACAATCTTCAGCCCGAGATAGAGTGCCACGGAAAGTGAAGAAAGGATGAGCCACTTGGCTGCGTCAAGGTCATCGGTGGCAATGCCTTGCATGTAGAGCAGGTAAGTGGCGCAGAGGCCGCTGCTGACGAATGTCTGGATGAGAAGGAACAGCCGCACCCAGAACGAACGCGATGTGTGTATCTCATCGTCGGAGGACTTGGAGTGTCCGATGGAGTTGTTATGGATGAGTTGAAGGAGATATCGGCTTTCGTCTCCGAAACAGAACACAAGCAGCAGGAAACAACCGAGCAGCACTCCGATGACGATGTCGCTGCCTGTGGGAGAGAAGGGGAGGTGTACCCTTTCTTCCAAAGCCTTGATGATGGGGCTGACAAGTTCGTCTGCGGGTTGCATGGCGGATGTGTGGATTGGAGAGGTCAGATGGCGGCGAACTTACGGATGCTGCCGTCCCAACAAGGAGTGTTGAGTACCATCTCAACGGCTTCTTCGGGTGTGTTGGCAACGCACCAGATATTCGAGTGTACTTCACGCATGAAATGCTCATCGACAGCGGTCTGCAACTGCTGCAACAAGGCATCGTAGTATCCTTCGGTATTGAGGATGACGATGGGTTTCAGGTAGAGGCCGAGTTGCTTCCAGGTGATGACCTCAAGTAATTCTTCCAACGTACCGCAACCACCCGGCAGGGCAATGCAGCCATCATTCATGTCAGCGATGGTCTGTTTGCGTTCGTGCATGTTGGCGGTGATGATGAGTTGTGAGAGTCCGGCATGATGCCAGCCCTCCTTGACCATGAACTCGGGTATCACGCCGATGGAGGTGCCTCCTTGTTGGAGGACGGCTTCCTGCACGGCATTCATCAGTCCCAGTCTGCCTGCTCCCGTGATGACTGCTACCTGTTTTTCAGCCAACAGGCGTCCGACTGTCTCGGCTGCATCGAAGTAGGATTGTCTGATTTTCGTGCTGCTGGCGCAGTAGATGGCGATTTTCTTCATTCTCTTGTCTGTACGGAATCAATAACGATAATGGTCGGCCTTGTAAGGTCCTTCGACGGGCACGCCGATATAGTTGGCCTGTGCCTCGGTAAGGGTCGTAAGGTGAACGCCGATGCGTTCGAGGTGTAGACGTGCCACCTCTTCGTCGAGGTGCTTCGGCAGACGGTACACGTCGATGGCATAGGGCTTGTTGAACAATTCAATCTGGGCCAGCGTCTGGTTGGTGAAAGAGTTGCTCATCACGAATGAAGGATGACCGGTGGCGCAGCCCAGGTTGACCAGACGTCCATCGGCCAGCAGGATGATGCTGTGTCCGTCGGGGAAGAAATAACGGTCGACTTGTGGCTTGATGCTCTGGCAGCGAATGCCGGGGAATGCCTTCAGGGCTGCTACCTGTATCTCGTTATCGAAGTGTCCGATATTGCATACGATGGCTTGGTCGGGCATCTTTTCCATATGGTCGATGCGGATGATGTCGATGTTGCCCGTGGTAGTGACGAAGATATTGCCTTCCGAGCAGGCCTCGTCAAGGGTGACGACCTGGAATCCTTCCATGGCGGCTTGCAATGCACAGATGGGATCCACCTCGGTGACCATGACGCGAGCGCCATAACTACGCAGACTTTGAGCACAGCCTTTGCCCACCTCGCCATAGCCACAGACGACAGCCACCTTGCCGGCCACCATCACGTCGGTAGCGCGTTTGATGCCGTCCACAAGGCTCTCACGACAACCATAGAGGTTGTCAAACTTGCTCTTGGTGACAGAGTCGTTGACGTTGAAGGCGGGGAACAGCAACTTGCCCTCCTCTTTCATTTGGTAGAGTCGGTGCACACCGGTAGTGGTTTCTTCACTCACACCACGGATGCCTGCTGCCACCTGCTGCCACCAACCGGGACGTTCGGCAAGAACACGCCGAAGGATGGCCTTCAGTTCTGCTTCGTCTTCACCACCCGATGGCGTGTCGAGGATGGAAGCATCGTGCTCTGCATCCACGCCCATATGAATCATCAAGGTGGCATCTCCGCCATCGTCGACAATCATGTTCGGACCCAGTCCATTACCGAAGTTCATGGCTTGCAGTGTGCACCACCAGTAGTCGGCCAGACTCTCGCCCTTCCAGGCGAAGACAGGGACACCCAGTTCTGCCATGGCAGCGGCAGCATGGTCTTGCGTGCTGTAGATGTTGCACGAACACCAGCGTACCTCAGCGCCCAGACAACGAAGGGTGCGGATAAGCATGGCTGTCTGGATGGTCATGTGCAGTGAGCCCATGATGCGGGCACCTTTCAGCGGCTGACGCGGGCCATACTTTTCCTGGATGGACATCAGGCCGGGCATCTCTTTTTCGGCCATGTCGATTTCTTTGTTTCCGAAGTCGGCCAATGTAATATCGGCTACTTTGTAAGGCAGTGTTGAAAACAGTTCCATTATGGTTATTCTTATCTATTCTATGTTTGAAAATTGGGACGTTCACCTCCCTCAACCGAAGGATAGCGACGTCCCATTTCTGTGCGTGGGCCATCTAGGGCTTGAACCTAGGACCTTCAGATTATGAGTCTGCTGCTCTAACCAACTGAGCTAAAAGCCCGCTCGTGCATACCGTAGCCCAATGGGTTACGGACTATTTCACGATGCAAAAGTAGTGAGTTTTTTCGAAAACTCAAACAATTCTCTGAAAAAAGCAGTACTTTTGCAGTTGATTTTTGAAAAGCAGGAGAGAAATGGAGGTTTTCACCCTCACCGACGATGGCTTGTCAGCCACCCCAGGAGCAGTGCCCAGCATCATCACTATGGGTGTGTTTGATGGTGTGCACAGTGGTCATGCCTGTGTGCTGCAGATGATGCAGCAAGAGGCAGCCCTTCGTGGTTTGAGGCCTGTGGTAGTGACCTTTGCCACCCATCCTGCGGCTGTCCTGGGACGTGAAGTGCCCTCATTGCTTACCACCTCCGACGAGAAGTTGGCTCTGTTGGCACAGATGGGCATACCCTATTGTTGCGTTCTTCCTTTCAATCGTGACATGGCTGCCCTTACGGCTCGGCAGTTCATGACTCAGGTGCTGCGTGATCGATTGGGCGCTCAGGTACTGATAATGGGCCATGACCACCGTTTTGGCAGTGATGGCAAGCGTGATGCGTCCTGGTATGAGGCTTGTGGTGATGAATGCGGCATAGAGGTGCTGCATGCTCCTCGATGTGGCGAGGCAAGCAGTACGCTCATCCGCCAGGCGTTGCTGGAAGGCCGTCTGGATGAGGCTACCCGTCTGCTCGGCCACACATTCACCTTGACGGGAACAGTCGTTCATGGACGTCAGGTGGGAAGAAAACTGGGCTTCCCTACAGCCAATCTGCATGTAGATAGCATGAAGCTGATACCGCAAAATGGAGCCTATGCTGTACGTGTCAGACTGGGCGACGAACGGTTTGTCGGTATGATGAACATAGGAACCTGTCCTACCTTTGAGTGTGGAAACATCCGTCAGCCGGAGGTGCACATACTCGACTTTGACCGCGACATTTATGATGAGGTTTTAAGCGTGGAATTGGTGCAACGCTTACGCGACGAGCAGCGTTTCGATTCGCCTGCCGCACTCACCCGGCAATTGGAACACGATTGTCAGGAAGTACGTCAACTGCTGCTGCACCAACTTGACAACACTCCCGAAAACAATACAACCCAAGCACTATGAAAAGAACAATCTGGCTGATAATGCTCTACTTGTTGTATCAGGTAGTCTTCACATTCCTGGTGATGCTGGGGCAGTTCCTGTTCATGTTCGCCAAAAATGCCGCCTATGGCGTTGTGACGGATATGAGTCCAGCAGAACTGCTGCAATCCGTGGGCAGTGGACAATATTTGGGAGACACCACCACAACCATCGCGTTGGGTGTGCTTCTGGCAGCATTGGCCATGCTGTGGACGCTCTATCGCCATCACTATGTATACAGTGATGCATCGTTTCTCCATCAGAAGGGGGCACTGCCCGTGCTCCTCGTGTGCGTACCTTTTATATATACAACCATGTATATGCTGAACCTGCTTTGCGGGGAGTTGGACTTGCCCAATCTCATGGAGGATTCCTTCATCGACTTGTCGGGCAACGTCTGGGGTATCTTATCAATGGCATTGGCTGCGCCGATTTTGGAGGAGTGTCTGTTCCGTGGAGCCATCGAGGGATATCTGCTGCGGATATGGAAGCGTCCTTGGCTGGCTGTAACGATGAGCGCATTGTTGTTCGGTGCCATCCACATGAATCCCGTCCAGATGGTATTCGGCTTCTTGGCCGGCATGGTGTTCGGATGGCTTTACTACCGTACAGGCAGTATCTTGCCCGGCATCATCGGACACATCCTGAACAACTCGCTGGCTGTAGTGAGCATGCAAGTATGTGACAAGGACACGGAATCACTCGAAGCATTACTCGGCGAGGCTGCCCAGCCCTATTTCCTGGCGGCTTATGGAGTGATACTTGTCCTGTCCGCTTGGTATCTATATAAAAAAATGAAACGTAACTGCAACTTTTATGAAACTGGTGCCGTCTAACGTGTGTAAAACGATTAGAAACAACCGACAAATAACAAGTTACGATTATGAAGAAAACTATTATTGCATTGGCAATCCTGCTTGGCGGCCTTGCGCAGAACGTTCAGGCAGAAGCGTTTACGATGAACGAGCAGCCGACAGACAAGCCTGTCAACAAGATTGTTGAGGCATACATCAACCTTGATTCCTTCGAAGGAATCTGCACGGATGTAGTGGCTAACATCAAAGTGATTCAGAGCAACCGCTACCGTATTGAGGCCGAAGGTCCTGAGCGCGTGATAAGTGTAATCGATGCTTCGGTAAAGGATGGAGTACTCCATGTCACCATGAAAAAGGATCTGCGCATGAAGAACGGTGAGAAGCTTTCACTGACCGTCTACACACCGACACTCAGCCGCATCCATCAAGAGGGAGTAGGCAGCATCCGGTGCGAAGGTCGCTTCGAAATCCAGGCGATGGAAATCATCAACGATGGTGTCGGAGGCGTGAAGATGAACGAGCTGCATTGCGAACTCCTGACCGTCATCAGCAATGGTGTCGGAGGTATCGACCTGTCGGGTGAGACGAAGAAGGCCATCTACAAGAGCGATGGTGTGGGAAGCATTGATGCCTATGACATGCATTCAGAAGTTACTGAAGTGGAACTGGACGGCGTGGGCAGCATCCGTTGTCATGCTTCCAAGCGTATCGAGGCGCACAACAACGGTGTGGGCAGCATCCGTTACGATGGCAATCCCGAGCAGGTGAACGTGCATTGTGATGGTGTAGGCAGTATCCGACGCAGATAAGCCATCCGTAAGTCCATTCATAGAAAACAATCAGGCAGGGTATCCACGAAGGATGTCCTGCCTGATTGTTTTTCTTGAGCGTGTCGGATGGTCAGCCTTCCAGCTGCGTGAGTATTTCTTTGCGGAAACGCGCCACCGACTGAGCCACCTGTGTGCGGTCCTCGAGTTCATCGGCGCAGAACGAACAACTTGCTTGGGCGTAGAACGGTGTGCGTGCATCGAGCATGTCGCTGATGTATTGTCGGAGGTCATCGCCCGACTTGCCTGCCAGCAGCGGACGTTGGGTGTGGCTGATGGTGAGACGTGTGAATAGCACATCGGGCGATGCTACGAGATGGACCGTCGTGCCATGACTGTTCATGTATTCCATGTTGTCAAAATAGCATGGAGTGCCTCCTCCGGTAGCCACGATGACATCTTCGAACTCAGCCACCTCGTGCAGCATGTTACGTTCCAGTTGACGGAAACCCGTTTCGCCGCGTTCGGCGAACAGTTCGCTGACGGTTTTGTGGAAACGGCTTTCGATGTAACTGTCCAGGTCGATGAACTCAACTTGCATGTCATGGGCCAGCGCTCGTCCGAGCGTGGTCTTTCCCGAACCCATGAAACCGACAAGGAAGATGCGAATCATGACGAACAGGTTGGCGAAAGCCTTACGACTTCTTTGTTGAGCGTGCGGACTGGCGCGACTTCTTGGGCGTGGAATCGGATGCCTTGGCAATGATGTCCTTGCATGCCTGGTAGGTCAGTTCTTCAGGCTTGGTGCCTTTGGGAATGCGGTAGTTGGTACCTGCATAGGCAATGTAAGGACCATAGCGGCCGTTGAGAATCTGCATGTCGGCATCCTCTTCAAACGACTTGATGTGGCGGTTAGCTTGTTGCTGTTCGCGTTCGGCAATGAGTGCCATGGCCTCCTCGTAGGTTACCGTCATGGGGTCGTATTCTACGGGAAGTGACACATAGGTCTTGTCGCAGCGGATATAGACGCCAAAACGTCCAGAACCTACGATAATGTCTTTTCCGTCCATTTCACCCAACGTGCGAGGAAGAGCGCAGAGCGACAATGCCTCTTCGAGGGTGATGGTGTCGATGGTCTGGCCTTTCTTGAGTTGTGCGAAACGAGGCTTTTCCTCGTCTTCTGCGGAGCCTATCTGAACGATGGGACCGAAACGACCGATTTTTGCCGAAACGGGACGGCCTGAAACGGGGTCAGTGCCGAGGATGCGTTCGCCCACCTTATGTTCGGGCTTGTCGGAGAGGGCACTCTCGACCAGCGGTTCAAAGTCGGCATCGAAGGCGGCAATGACGCCCAGCCAGGCTTTTTCGCCTTCAGCAATCTCATCGAATTCTTTTTCGATGTCGGCAGTGAAGTTATAGTCAAGAATCTGCGGGAAATGTTCCGTCAGGAAGTCGTTGACAACGGTGCCCACGTCTGTGGGGATGAGTTTGGACTTCTCGCTGCCGAAGGTCTCCACAATCATTTCGTCGCTGATGGTGTTTCCAGCCAGATGCAGCACATTGATTTCGTGTTCAACGCCCGGACGGTCTTCCTTCACCACATATTCACGTTGCTGGATGGTGCTGATGGTAGGAGCATAGGTGGAAGGACGTCCGATGCCGAGTTCCTCGAGTTTGTGAACCAGTCCCGCTTCGTTGTAGCGCTGGGGGGCTGCAGAATAACGCTCGGTAGCAGTGATGCCGACAGGCTGCAGCGTCTCACCAACGGTAAGGGGAGGCAGGATGCCGCTGTTCTGCTCATTCTCGTCCTCCTCGACAGACTCGCGGTAAACGCGCAGGAAACCATCGAAGGTGATAACCTCACCCGTGGCGGTGAACTGTTCGGTGGTGTCGGACATGCGGATAGCCACAGTGGTTTTCTCCAGCAGGGCGTCGGCCATCTGTGAGGCCAGCGTACGCTTGTAGATGAGGTCATAGAGACGTTTTTCGGCAGAATTGACACCGCTGATGGAAGGACGGTTCATATAGGTGGGACGAATCGCCTCATGGGCTTCCTGAGCACCTTTGATCTTGGCATGGATGTTGCGCATCTTGTAGTACTCTTCTCCCATGTTTTCAACGATGACTGCACGGCTGGCTTCCAGACAGAGGTTGGAGAGGTTGGTGGAGTCGGTTCGCATGTAGGTGATTTGTCCTGACTCGTAGAGACGTTGAGCCAGTGCCATGGTCTGTGACACGCTGAAGCCCAGTTTGCGAGCGGCTTCCTGCTGCAGCGTGGAAGTGGTGAAGGGCAGTGCAGGTGACTTCTTGATGGGACGTGTCTGCACGTCGTCGATGGTGAACGTAGCCGTCTTGCACTTTTCGAGGAAGGCCATGGCGGCTTTCTTCGTCTTGAAACGGGAACCGAGTTCGGCCTTGAGTTCAACGGTCTTGCCGTCAGCGGATGGTACTGCGAAGGTGGCAGAAACACGATAGGCAGGAATGCTGTTGAAGGCGGTGATTTCGCGTTCACGTTCAACGATGAGGCGCACGGCAACAGACTGTACGCGTCCGGCCGAGAGAGCGGGCTTCACTTTGCGCCAGAGTACGGGCGAGAGTTTGAAACCGACGATACGGTCCAGCACACGTCGTGCCTGCTGGGCATAGACGAGGTTGGTATCGATGTCGCGCGGATTCTGGATGGCAGCACTGATGGCTGTAGGAGTTATTTCGTGGAATACGATACGTTTTGTATTATCCGAACTCAATCCAAGCACCTCGAACAGATGCCAGCTGATGGCTTCTCCTTCGCGGTCTTCATCGGACGCCAGCCAGATGGTTTCGACCTTCTTTGCTTCGCGTTTCAGTTCTTCTACGACCTTTTTCTTTTCGGCGGGAATCTCGTATATGGGTTCGAAGGTTGTCTTGTCGATACTGTAACTTTTCTTCTTCAAATCACGGATGTGTCCGTAAGACGACATCACCTTGTAGTCAGCTCCCAGGAATTTTTCGATTGTCTTTGCTTTGGCAGGAGACTCGACGATAACTAAATTTTTGTACATTTTATATCGGCTTCTTGAAAATTTGCGGCAAAAGTACAACTAAATAATGACATACCGCAAACGTCAAACAATAAAAATCATCAAAACTTGATTCTTTGGGCATTGCCCTTCAGCGTCAGAACCTGGCAGTGACGCCCAACATGCCGCGTATTCCCTGTGAGGGATAGACGGGAGCAAGGCTGTAATGACGGTTCAGCAGGTTGTCGCCCTTTGCCCAGACGCTGATGTACTTGTTGATGCGGAAATCTGCACCAGCGCTTACATCTGCCACGAACGGTTCGCGCACATCTTCGACAGCCGTATAGCGGATGCAGTGGATGCCGGCATTGGCATGCAGACGGTCGAAAATCTGAGCCCGTGCACTGACGTTCAGGTTCATGTCGGGCTTCCATGCCAGCAAGGCAGCGTCATCGGCTTTCCACATCGTCTTTTCCAGTTCCGCACCAACGCGGAAGACATCCTTCCATGTGTAGGCCATGCTCACACCCATGTAGGTGGCCCGTGTGTCGGTGTTGCACAGTCCAGCCGTAAGCAGGCTGTTCACGGTATCACGGCATACCATGAGGTCATCGGCGACGAAACGGATTCCGCCCCATCCACTCAAGTGCAGGCCTTCTGCCAGACGGGCATCGGCCTGTGCCTTCGCGTTGAGACGCACATAGGCTTGTGCGGGCTGCACGTCGGCCGACCAATAGGGCGTCAGCGCATAGAGGTCCTTGAAGGTCTGCAGTGAACGACCTCCATCAGCCGTCAGGCTTAACTGCATGAACTTGAACGGGATGAACGTGAAGTGGCAGTCGGGCGATACCTGCACGACGCGATGCAGTTCGTTCTTGGTGTCGAGGTTCAGACCTAACGATGCCGCCCAGATGCGTCCCTTCTTCTGCCACGAAGGATTGATGTTGAGGAAATAGCTGTTGTTGTACTCCTCCAGTCCGGAGTAACCGAGGAAATCATTGTTTACTCCCAGACAGAACGAGCCCTTTCCATCGGTATCGTAGTGGGCAGCGACATTCGCCATCAGATGGCTTTCAGCGCTGCGGTTCAACAGGCCAGGAAGATAACTGTTCTGCCACTGGTCGATGGCCACGTCCAAGGTATAACCGAGGGGGATGTCGAGAGAGAGGTCCGAGGCTATGCCTTTGAGGGTTGCACGGGCGCCGTAGTCAATGGACTTCTGCATGTCGAACTCGGGCACAGCCGTGGAATCGGCCAGGATGTAGTTGAAAGAGTGTCGTCCGAAGTGGACTCCGGCATCCAAAGAGGTGCTCCCCTTATGGTGAAAGTCAGCCCGGAGCGTCATGTCGTTGCGGTTGCTCTTCCAGTTGTTGCCTCCATAGGGAATGGACCCCTTCCATCCTTCCATGGCAAAGCCGAGTCCAAGGGCATCGTTGTCGCTGAGGCTGAAAAGGTAGGAGGCCTGGGCATCCACGTTGAGCCGGTTACCGGCTCCGAGCCATGCAAAGCCCCGGTTGACGCGGCTGTCGTTGAATTTTATTCCGTCGAGGCGGATGGGAAGGCGTTCGTAGCCGGCTGCCGTCTGTGTCGTGAAGGCATACACGATGGGTTCCTTATGTTCTACGGCAGGCTGCTCCACAGGGAGGAACGAGCGTTTCTCTGACGATGTCAGCACGGGGTTGTAGACACTCTCCACGAGCACATTGCGCGTGATGGTATCATTGGCGGTCTTCTGTGCCCGCACGGAGAGGGGAAGCATTGTCAGGAGGAGTCCGGACAGTATCATGACATTTTTCATTGTTCTTCTTGCTGATGTTTGACGTGTGACCATTTTGTTCATCGTAGGTTGTCCGTGCATCATTCGAGTTTGGCCAGACGGCTTTCAATCATGGATGCGATATCGTCGTTGGCCTGATAGTTCTGTCGGAGTGAGAGGAGGTACTGCTTGGCCTCGATGTTCCGGTCGCTGCTCATATATACGTCGGCGAGCAGGATGAAACTGCGTGCCAGCCAGTAACTGTGGGGTGTGCTGACGTTGATGTAGTCGAGGACCTCCTTTTCGGCCTTGTCAAGTTGGTGATTGTCGTAATACAGTTGTGCCAGCAGGTACTTGGCTTCCGCGCCATAGATGTTGCGGGTATCCTTGGCAAGTGCTTTCAGGTCGGTCTGGGCCGTTTTGGTCTGCTTCTGTGCCAGGTAGGATTTGGCGCGGTAGTAACGCATCTCGATGGCGGTCTCGGGGGCCAGTTTGGCATCATCGATGAAGGTCCCGACTTCGCTGATGACGAGTTCGGTGTCTTTCAATGCCCACGCCGAGCGGACGATGTTGGTCTGGGCATGCAGACGGACATCGCTGTGCATCGTGATGGATTTCAAGTCCTTGTACGAGGCGAGGGCGAGGTTGAAGTCGCGTCGGGCATAGGCCATGTCAGCGACGCGTGACGTTGCATCCTCGCACCAGGTGCTGCTTTTGACTGCAGCGACAGGCTGGAGATGTGTCAGCGCTTCCTCATAGTTGTTCTGACCGCTGTAGATGCAGCCCAGATGATAGTGGGCTCCCAGCGTGTAGGCACCATCGGGGAACTGCTGGAGGTATTTGAGGAATCCTTCGGTCGCCGTCCGGGTCTCGTTGCGCATGTAGGCCTGCTCAGCGGCAGTGTAGGCCAGCGAATCATGTTCGGCTACGTCAATGACAACGCTGCCTTTGGTCTGTGTCGCAAACTCCACATAGTTCTCCACCATGTTCTCTTCCACGTAGAGCGACTTGAGGTCACGCATAGCCACGTTGGCCTGTTCGCTTCCGGGATAGTTGATGATAACCTTCTTGTATGCCTCGATGGCTTCGCGCACATTGTCGTCCTGATAGTAGATGAGGGCAATCTCGTTGCCGGCAGCGGGAGCATAGACGCTCTCGGGGTATTTTTCGAGCAATTCACGGAAAGCCTCCAACGCCTTTGCGCCCCGTTCGAGTTGTACATACGAGCGGCCTTTCTCATAGATGGCATCGTCGGCATAATCGCTCAGGGGGAAGTTCTCGGTGAGATAGCACAGCGTGCCGATTTTGTCGTCGTAGCGTCCGAGCAGACCTTGGGTGAACGCTTTCTGGTAGACGGCGTAGTCGCATGTGGAGGGGTCTACGCTGATGGCTTTTTCGTAGGATTTCTCGGCATTGGTGAACTGACGGGCCTGGAAGTAGCAGTCGCCGATGCGGCTCCAGGCATCGGAAACGGTGGCACGGTCGATGATGTTCACCACGTCGGACGACAGTACGAAGTTGTCAAACGAGGCATAGGCACCGTTGTAGTCGGCGAGACGGAACTTGCTGTATCCCAGTCCATAGAGGGCGAGCAGATATTCCCGGCTGCCCTTGTTGGCCGTGTTGGAGAGATGTTGCTGGTAGTCGTTGGCGGCTTTGCCGAAGTTGTTCTTCCGATAATACGACTCGCCTCTCCAGAAGTAGGCATCGGCAGCCGTCTGTGCGTCGTACTTGCTCAGCCGCAGCGATTGCGTGAAGTCCTCCAGCGCATTGTCGGTGAGGCTGTTGACGAAGGCTTCCAGACCGGCTTTGTAGAGCAGTTTCTGTTTGGCAGCCAGGATGGCAGTGCCGGGTTGCTGTATCTTCTCGATGGATTCCAGGGCGGCAGCATAGTTCTTGGTATTCATGTAAGTCTCTGCCAGATAGGCGTTGGCCTGGTCGGCATACTGCGACTCGGGGAATTCGTTGAGGAATCGTTCGAACATGGTCACCGACTCGCCGAAAGCTGAGTAGTCGGTTTCGTGGAGACAGACGATGTAGTTGTACATGGCCTGTTCGCGGAGGGCGTTGTCGGCAGTCATCGCGCTGGCCTGTTCGAGTTCCATGCGGGCACGTGTCTTGTCATCGGTCTTCAGGAAGGAGAGACCGGAGTAGAGGTGGGCGCTTTGTGAAAAGGCATCGTCCTGTTCGCTGACAAGGGCGAAGATTTCCGGAGCACGCAGATAGGCACCGATGTTGTACTCCGAGAGGCCCAGTTTGAGGAGTGCCTCGCGCGCGGGAGTTTCGCTCTCATTCAGGTAGAGTTCCAAGGTCGGTGCAGCCTTGTCGTAATCGCCTTTTCCATACAACGCCTCGCCCTTGATGCGGCAAGCCTCCAGGGCAAACTCTTCCTTGGAGAACTGTCCCAGATAAAGGCTGGCGAACTCGTCGGCAGCATCGTTGTCGCCTGCTTCCATGGCAGCCTCAGCCGAGAAGTAGAGGGCGCGGCTGCGGAAACGCATGTCGTCCATCACGGTGTTGAAACCTTCGATGGCCTCAGCGTACTTTCCTTCGGTGTAGTCGATGTAGGCATTGGCAAAGGCCACCTCGTTGGCGCAGTCTTCACTGATGGCAGCGACGGTGGTCAGTTGCAGCCGGGCCTCGTCGTTCTCGCCCAGCCCCACAAGGGCCATGGCATAGTTGAGGATGAGTTGCTGCATATCCTTTGATCCCAGTTTGTCGGGGTCGATACGGTTCATGAGGTTCACTACCGATGCGCAGTCCTTGTTGGCATAGTAGGCTTGGGCCAGCAGCGCATACATGTAGTTCAGGTTCGGAGCATCGGGCCAGCGCTCAATGTAGTTCTTCAGTATGGGCAGGGATGCTGCGGGGGTTGTCTGGAAGGCGATGCATGCCTCCAGTCGTTCCTTCTCGGCCTGCTGGGCTCGCGTGAGGGTGTTCACATCGAGTGTTCCCAAGGTCTGGAGGGCAGCGACGAAGGCTTCCTGATCGTATTGAGTACGCGCTGTGGCGAGTGTCCGTTCAGTGGTTCCTGCAGGTGTGGACTGGCTTTGTTCGGTCTTGGTATATTGGGCTGCCACGTTTCCGCAGAGGAGGCATCCGGTCAAGAGACACAGCCATCGGAGGGCGCAGGAGGAAAGGAAAAGTCGTTTCATTGGACGATATATATAAATTTCGGCTGCGAAGATAGGGCAATCTTCAATTACGGCAAAGCAAAAGTGGACCTTTTTAACTTTTAAAAGAAATAATTAAAGAACGCACGCGCGAAGTGCGGCCCTTCTCATTGGAGGTTTCCGACCGGTTTCCAAACAAAAAAAGACAGGCCTTTCAATCGGAAACTCTTTGGACTGAAGTTACCTTTTATTAGGGCCTATCTTGGAGGGATATCCTTGGAATAGACGCCAAAAGGCAAGCCTGCTTCGTGCAAAAAAAATATTTTTATTGAAAAGTTGCTACACGTTCTACACGATTGGGTATAAGTCACAGTAAACCTTCTTATTAAAGCGTGTAGCAACCCTCTTTTTGCTACACTTTGCTACACTCTGCTACACGTTTTGGCCCCAAAAACGGCCATTTTGAGGCAAAAAGTGTGGTAAAAAAGGCCAAAAATGTCCGAAAAAGACCCCTTTTTGTAACCAAAATAGGCAAAAATGCAGTGTTTTTGCCGAAAAAAAGGCACTTTGGACAGCGAAAAATGGCACTTTTGGACGGTAAAGATGGATTTTTCGGGCAAGAAAGAAGGCTCGTTAGTACGCGAAGAACGGCTCATTTGATTGCGAAGAAATGCTTTTTCGAACAGGGAAAAAGACTTCCCAGACAGGAAAAAGGCACTCTGGACAAGAGATTGAAACCTTCGGCCAAGGAAGAAGGCAATTTTCTGACCTCACAGCCTCAGCCGTCATTGCAAAGGCACACACGCAGTGGATGCGTGTAGCAGCGTGTAGCAGCGTGTAGCAAAATGGCCTTTGCTACACGGCTTAACAGCCACATATATAGACCATTATCGCCAATCGTGTAGAACGTGTAGCAAAAATGCAAAGATTTTTTTATTTTTTTGACCGTACAATTTATAAATCGCGGCGTGATTTTTATAAATCAGGGCGCGATTTATATAAATCAGGCCCTGATTTATAAAACGCAGCCTTCAAATAGAAAAATGGAACGTCTTTTTCCTAAAACAAATGCTTTGGTTTTGAATTCAAAAACATCGGTTTTGAATACAAAAGTGTTGATTCTCGAGAAAAGAACGTCGTTTATGAGAAACGAAAGGATGTTTTCTAAAATGAATGGACATTTTTATGAGTAGAAGTGCTTTTTTTGAGCAGAAGCCGGGCATTTCCGGATGCATTGGGGGCGAGCAGCAGACTCTTGATTGTTCGTGATACACAATGGGCAGGTATGTCCTCTATCCTACCGAGTGCCTTTTGTGTTTTGGAGTAAGAAACGAAACTCCATATTGATTTCAGCGGTCAAGGAGAAACTTCTCCCCGTCCTGTTCCCCTAATTGTTATTTCCCGTCAGAGGAACATCGGAAAGGACGGAAAAGTTTCGTACTTGACATTTCACATCGAATGTGCCTGGCAATTCCCATCCGAAGTTCATGCCTGTAATGGAGAAGTCCTGTGGCTGGGAATCCTTGAAGAAACCGTTCGTGCTGAGTGCACTGCAAGCGTCCTTGATGGCCTCGAAGACATCGACCGAAGCCTTATGCCATTTCTTGTCCTTCAGGTTCACGCCACCGAAGACCTTCTGCCCGGGAAGGCTGTAGATATAGGTGCTTGTGCCGTTGTCCCAGTTGCAATAGACTTCCGTGTTCATCCCCTTCTTGAAACGGTTGTCGAAGTATCCCATTCCCAGCCAGATGCCTTTGTTGAAGTCGGCTGATTCGGGATTTGTGTTGCGGACGTAGAAGTAGTAGAGGCATTGTGCGGCATGAATGGAGGAATCATACTTGTTTCCCATCTTGTTCCGGCACTTGGCGATGCGTACCTCGTAACTGAGCGTCAGTTCACCCGCCTTTGCGATAGGGATGGTGGGGAAATCGCATTGCATCAGGAAGTTTATCCAGGGATCGCTGCCGGTCCGCGCAGTCTTATAGACCCGGCTTGCAAGGACACCCATCGTGATGGTTCCATCTTTGTCGCGGGCAATCGAAAAGTTGCCGTCGGTATAGGTGATGCCGTATTTCGTGTTGGATGGATTTCCGCTCGAAAGTTCGGTCGGAAAGTTCCAGGAGCAGAGTTGCCAGACGGGATGATGGTGGTTGGCATCGAAGCGAAGCGTGTCGGTAGGCACACCGGCACCATTCACCGGCTTCGGAGCAAGGAGTTCGATACCTCTTCTTATCTGAGGGTCGACGAACTGTTCATATCCGTCCGCTTTGGTTTCGAAGCAGATGAATGATAATAGCAGCAGGGTTGCCAACCGGTATAGGTGCTGTAGATTTCGAGTCATTGACAGTGTTTTTTTGCCTTTGCCCAGCAAAGTTACGATAAAGGAGGAAAGAAAAGCGTTTCTGGCCGTCTTTTTGTATGCTTGTTTTTCATTTCCACAAAAAAAACAGGCCGGAGGACCGGCCTGCTGTCGTCGGAAAGAGGCGACTCGAACGCCCGACCCCTACGTCCCGAACGTAGTGCGCTACCAACTGCGCTACTTTCCGAAAGCAAACAAACGTCGTTCAACGCTGTTTGCGGGGGCAAAATTACGGCATTTTTTTGAATCTGCAACAAAAAAAACGGAAAAAACTTTGGGGAAGTCAAAAAAAGCCCTACCTTTGCAGCCGCATTTGAAAAAAGTGCAACGGCTTGGTGCCATAGCTCAGTTGGTAGAGCATCGGACTGAAAATCCGTGTGTCCCTGGTTCAAATCCCGGTGGCACCACCCAGGAGAGGAACAGCGTTCCTCTCTATTTTTTTGCCGCTCGTGTTCATTTTTTCGGAATTATGCCCAATAACATATCCCTTTTCATGCGTTGTTTCGGAAAAAAGCACTACTTTAGCAGACGAAAACAGAAAAATCGCCAATATGGAAATCAATCATAACTATTGCGTCATCATGGCTGGAGGCATCGGAAGCCGTTTCTGGCCATACAGTTGCACCGCAAAGCCCAAACAATTCATCGACTTTTTCGGAAAGGGCCGTACCCTGCTTCAGCTGACCTACGACCGTTTCAGCAAGATAGTTCCCAAGGATCATATCATCATCTCGACCAACAAGGCCTACTCGCAGCTTGTCCGCGAGCAGTTGCCGGAGATTGATCCGACGCTCATCCTCCACGAACCTGCCTACAAGCGAACGGCTCCGAGCATGGCGCTGGCTGCCTATCATCTGCGCGACCTCGACCCTGATGCCAACATCGTGATGGCTCCTTCGGACCAACTCATCCTGGACGAGGACAATTTCTGTGAAGACATCCGCAAGGCGCTCGACTATTCAGCCCAGCAGCCGCATCTCGTCACTATCGGCATCCGTCCCACCCATCCCGAAACCCGTTACGGCTATATCCAGGTGGGCGAAGAAGGAACGAGCGACTTCCATAAAATCAAGACGTTCACCGAGAAGCCGCAGATTGAGTTCGCACGCATCTTCGTCGAGAGCGGCGAGTTCTACTGGAATACGGGTCTGTTCATCTGGAAGGCCGATACCATCATCTCTGCCATGCACGAACTGCTGCCCGAGATGACAGCCCATTTCGATGCCATCTTCGAGGGACATCCTACCCGCGATGAACGCAGGGAAGAACTCTATCGCCGCTATGAATCCTTCCCCAGCATATCTGTCGACTACGCTGTCATTGAGAAGGCTTCGAACATGTACATGCAGGCGGGCACGTTCGGATGGACCGACCTTGGACGTTGGGAGGATATCTATCACGGTGCACGCAAGGATGCTGCAGGCAATGCCTCGCGTTACCCCAACGCCGAGTTCTACAACAGCCACAACAACCTCGTCCTGGTGCCTAAGGACAAGGTCGTCATCGTCCAGGACCTTGACGGATATCTCGTCAATGCAACCGATGATGTCATCATCATCTGCCGTCGTGATGAAGATGACATCCGTAAGTTCCGCAACGACATCATGATGAAGTACGGCGACAAGATGATGTAAGCCGTCTTTGTCCGTCCGTCGTTGTCAGCCTCCTTGGCCGTCAGGCTGTTTTCACTTTATGGATTTTCTATAAAGTCTGCAGATTTCTTTGTCTGCGCTGCCGATTAGTTGGAAACATTCTGTATTTTTGCAGCCGATTTTACTGAAAAGTCCGATGCTTGTCGAAAAAATGGTGAAACTCTACGCCTCACATCCTGGCGTGGAGGCATTGGGTAAAGTGTGGGAAAGTGGCGAGAAAAGCATTTTCCTGCGCGGCTTGTTGTCGTCGTCTTCCTCGCTCGCTTTGGCGGCAGCCAGTTCGTCGGGCCGTCTGAAAGGGTGTCCCGTCTTGCTGAGCGTGCTGAACGATGCCGAGGAGGCAGGCTACTACTATCACGACCTCACCCAACTGCTGGGCGAGGAACGCGTAATGTTCTTCCCCTCGAGTTACAAGCGGGCTATCAAGTACGGTCAGAAGGACGATGCCAGCGAGGTGCTGCGCACAGAGGTGCTCACTCGTCTGTCACAGACCGACAAGCGCAGCAGCCTTCTCCATATCGTCACCTTCCCCGATGCCTTGGCCGAGAAGGTAGTGTCGCGCAGCCATCTGCGCAAGAACACTCTGCGCCTCTCTGTGGGCCAGACCATCGATGCCCGCGACCTCGCTGCACGTTTCGAGTCCTTGGGTTTCAGCCGTACGGACTATGTGTATGAACCGGGACAATATGCCATGCGAGGCAGCATCATCGATGTCTTCTCGTTTGCTTCCGAATACCCGTACCGCATTGATTTCTTCGGCGATGACATCGACAGTATCCGTACCTTTGAGGTCGACACCCAGTTGTCACGCGAGAAAATAGATACTGTCTACATCACGCCCGAACTGACCGGTAACGATGCCGACAGCACTTTCATCGACTTCCTTCCTTCGGGCAGTGCCTTGGCATTCCGTGACCGTTTCTGGACCTGTGAACGTATCCGTTCCATCTGTCACGAGGCCACCTCGTCGCAGGCCCTTGCACTTGCCGCGACAGGCGAAGCCGTTGTGCCTCATCTCATCTCTTCCGAGGCTTTCGAACGCGGCATTGCCGGCATCCGGTACATCGAGTTCGGCAGCCATCCTACCGGCAGCCCTGCTGCTACCGTCACCTTCGACGTCAGCCCTCAGCCGCTGTTCCATAAGAACTTCGATCTGGTCTCCAACACGCTTGGCGACTATATCAAACGCGGTTACCGTATCTGTATCCTTTCCGACAGCACCAAGCAGACCGACCGTCTGCGCGACATCTTCGCCGAACTCGAGAGCCCTGTCGAACTGACCTTCGATCCTGTTGACCGCACACTGCACGAAGGTTTTGCCGACAACACTCTCCATATCTGTTTCTTCACGGACCATCAGATTTTTGACCGTTTCCACAAGTACAGTCTGCGCAGCGAGAAAGCCCGTCAGGGCAAGGTGGCGGTGTCGCTCAAGGAGTTGTCGCAGTTCGAGTTGGGAGACTATGTCGTGCACATCGATCACGGTATTGGCCGTTTTGACGGTTTGGTACGTGTGCCCAACGATAACGGACAAGGCACGCATGAGGCCATTCGTCTGCTCTACAAGGGCAAGGACAACCACATGGACATCGTGCTTGTTTCCATCCACTCCCTCCACAAGATTTCCAAGTACAAGGGCAAGGACGGGCAGCCGCCCCGGCTCAGCAGTCTGGGAAACGGTGCGTGGGAAAAAATCAAGGAACGCACCAAGACACGCATCAAAGATATCGCCCGCGACCTCATCCTCCTCTACAGCAAACGTATGCAGGAGGAGGGCTTCGCCTTTTCTCCCGACTCGTTCCTGCAGCACGAACTCGAGGCATCGTTCATCTACGAGGATACCCCCGACCAGTTGCGTGCCACGCAGGATGTGAAGGCCGACATGGAGAAGAACCGCCCCATGGACCGTCTGGTATGTGGTGATGTGGGATTCGGCAAGACAGAGGTGGCCATACGTGCAGCCTTCAAGGCTTGCGCGGACAACAAGCAGGTCGCTGTCCTGGTACCTACCACCGTCCTGGCTTACCAGCACTATCAGACATTCTGCGAACGGCTGAAAGGCTTCCCCTGCCGGGTGGAGTATCTTTCACGCGCACGTAGTATGAAAGAGGAGAAAGCCATCCTTGCCGATTTGGAAGAAGGCAAGGTCGACATCCTCATAGGAACGCATAAACTCATCGGCAAGTCGGTGAAGTTCAAGGACCTTGGACTGCTCATCATCGACGAAGAGCAGAAGTTCGGAGTGTCCGTGAAGGAGAAACTCAAGCAAATGAAGGTGAACGTGGATGCACTCACACTCACTGCCACCCCCATTCCCCGCACGCTGCAGTTCTCGCTGATGGGGGCACGCGACCTTTCCATCATCTCCACTCCTCCCCCCAACCGCTATCCTATCCGCACAGAGGTACACACGTTCAACGAGGAGGTCATCCGTGAAGCCATCAACTTCGAGATGTCGCGTGGCGGACAGGTGTTCTTCATCAACAACCGCGTGCAGAACCTTCCCGAATTGGAGGCGCTTGTACATCGCCTCGTGCCGGATGCTCGCGTGGCTGTCGGGCATGGACAGATGGATCCCGAACGGTTGGAGAAAATCATCCTGGGCTTCATCAACTACGACTATGATGTGCTCATTGCCACGTCCATCGTGGAGAACGGTGTGGACATCCCCAATGCCAACACCATCATCATCAACCAGGCACAGATGTTCGGTCTGAGTGACCTGCATCAGATGCGCGGACGTGTGGGACGTACCAACAAGAAAGCCTTCTGCTACCTTCTTGCTCCTCCTGCCACGAGCCTCACCGATGAGGCGCGTCGCCGTCTACAGGCCATTGAGAATCTCACCGAATTGGGCAGCGGCATCCAGATTGCCATGCAGGACCTCGACATACGTGGTGCAGGCAATCTGCTGGGCGCTGAGCAGAGCGGATTCATTGCCGACTTGGGTTATGAGACCTATCAGAAGATTTTGGCCGAAGCCATCCAGGAACTCAAGACCGATGAGTTCTCGGATTTGCTTGCTGAGGCCAACGCCGATGACAAGACGCCCTCGGGCGACTGGAGTTATGTGGGTGAATGTATGTTCGAAAGCGACCTTCCCGTACTCTTTCCTGCTGATTATATTCCTGTCAGCGGTGAACGCATCCTCATCTACCGTGAATTGGATTCGCTGGAAACAGACGAGCAGGTGGCAGCCTTCCGCAGCCGGCTGGAGGACCGCTTCGGACATATTCCTCCCGAAGGAGAGGAACTGCTGAATGTGGTTCCCTTGCGACGTCTGGGCAAGTCGCTCGGCATCGAGAAGGTCGTGCTGAAGGCAGGAAGGATGGCGCTCTATTTCGTTTCCGACCTTGACAGCCCCTATTATAGCAGCGATCTGTTCGGACGCATCATCACCTTCTCTTCCACCTGCCCGTGTGACTGCCAGATCCGTGAGGTAAACAAGCGTCGCAGCCTGCTTATCAATGATGTGGACAGTGTACAAAAAGCCTTGTCGCTCATGAAGATGATATAATGCTTTGTATTTTCTTGCAGATATACATTTTTTCCATTACTTTTGCACCATCTTTTAGAAATCGTTTTTGTCATGCATGAATTTTTTGCCGCTTTCAGTGTCAAGGAAACCTTGAGTGCATTCATCATCTTGCTTGCCATCATCGATGTGCTTGGTGCCATACCCATCATTCTCGATCTTCGGGCGAAGGGGAAGACCATCAAGCCTTTGAAGGCAACCCTCTGCTCGTTCGGCGTTATGCTGGCCTTCTTCATTGGTGGTGATGCCATCCTGCGGTTCTTCAGCGTGGATATCAACTCGTTTGCTGTGGCAGGTGCCATCTTGCTGCTGTTCATGTCGTTCGAGATGCTGCTTGACATCGAGATTTTCAAATACAACGGTCCCACCAGCGAAGCCACCTTCGTGCCGCTTGTCTTCCCCCTTCTGGCCGGAGCCGGAGCCCTTACCACCATCATTGCACTGAAATCGGAATATGCGGACATCAACATCCTGATAGGATTGCTGCTCAACATGATTTACACGCTCATATTGCTCACCATTACCGAGAAGATACAGCGGTTCCTCGGTGAGCAGTTCATCTACATGCTGCGTAAGTTTTTCGGTGTGATGCTGCTTGCCATCTCTGTCGGTATGCTCACTTCCAACCTCACCACGCTTATCCACAGTATGGGATAAGTGACGGCATACGATTCCGGTAACAGGGCCACTCCTTCAGGGTTCCATTTCCCACACATTTTTTTTTGCACAAAACGTCACCTTTTTCAAGGATTGGCTTGGTGAACTAAATAAAAAGACTTACCTTCGCAGCGTTTTCAGGAAAACTCAACAAATATTAAGTATATGATGAAGTGGACTGACGAGAACGGCGACCTTTTCCTTGTACGGGGAGAGAGGCGGCGTTGACGTCGGCCCTTTTTTATTTACAAAAAAATGGCATACAGAATCATTTCCGCAGCTGAGGCTGCAAACTATGTGAAAGACGGTATGAACATCGCATTGAGCGGTTTCACACCTGCCGGTGCCCCCAAGGCCGTAACCCCCGAAATCGCCAAAATCGCCGAAGCAGAACATGCTGCCGGCCGTCCTTTCCAGATTGGAATCTTTACCGGAGCCAGCACGGGCGACAGTACCGACGGCATCCTGTCCCGCGTCAAGGCTATCCGCTACCGCGCACCTTATACTACAAACAAGGATTTCCGCACCGCTGTGAACAACGGTGAAATCGCTTATAACGACATCCACCTCAGCCAGATGGCCCAGGAACTGCGCTATGGCTTCATGGGTAAGGTCGACGTAGCCATCATCGAAGCCTGCGACGTCAGCGAGGATGGCAAGATCTGGCTCACCGCCGGTGTGGGCATCGCTCCGACTGCCTGTCGCCTGGCTGACAAGATCATCGTCGAACTCAACAGCAAGTACGGCACAGCCCCCAAGGGTCTGCACGATGTCTATGAGCCCCTCGATCCTCCCTGCCGCAAAGAGATTCCCGTCTATACTCCCTCCGACCGCATCGGCAAAGAGTATGTTCAGGTGGATCCTTCCAAGATTGTCGGCATCGTTGAGGTAAACAAGCCCGACGAGGCCCGTGGCTTCACCGCTCCTGACGAGGTGAGCGAGAAGATCGGTCACAACGTGGCACAATTCCTCATCGGCGACATGAAGCGCGGTATCATCCCCAGCACCTTCCTGCCTCTGCAGAGCGGTGTGGGCAATGTTGCCAATGCTGTATTGAAGGCTCTCGGTGAGGATCCGGGCGTTCCTGCCTTCCAGATGTATACGGAGGTTATTCAGGACAGCGTCATCGGTCTTATCCGCGAAGGTCACTGCAAGTTTGGAAGTACCTGCTCGCTCAGCGTCAGCAACGAATGTCTGCAGAGTATCTACGACGACATCGAGTTCTTCCGCGACAAACTCGTTCTCCGTCCTTCTGAAATCAGCAACAGCCCTGAGGTGGCCCGTCGTCTCGGCCTCATCTCTATGAATACTGCACTTGAAGCCGATATCTACGGTAATGTCAATTCCACCCATGTCAGTGGTGTGAAGATGATGAACGGCATCGGTGGCAGTGGTGATTTCACCCGCAATGCCTATATCAGCATCTTCTCCTGCCCGAGCGTCGCCAAGGGAGGCTGCATCAGCGCCATCGTACCTATGGTCAGCCATGTCGACCACAACGAGCACTCTGTGAACGTGGTGATCACCGAACAAGGTATTGCCGATCTGCGCGGCAAGAGTCCTGTGGAACGCGCCAAGGCAATCATTGAGAATTGCGCCCATCCCGACTACAAGCAACTCCTCTGGGATTACTTGAAGTTCTCCTTGAAGGGCCAGACTCCGCACAACCTCGGCATGGCGCTTGGCATGCACCAGGCGCTGGCCAAGAAGGGCGACATGAGACTGACCGACTGGTCGGAATTCTGATTTACAACGGAGTGCTGTCTGCAGCGCTCCGTTTTTTTTGACATTTCCTTTTTCAAACAATTTTATCAATAACACTCATGAAGAAACAAATCGACAACCAGCCCATCTACGATGCACGCGAGTTGGGTAAGGGACGAATGCTCGTGCTCGGTTTCCAGCACATGTTTGCCATGTTCGGAGCCACAGTGCTTGTGCCCATCATCACAGGTCTCAGTGTCAGCGCTACCTTGCTGTTTGCAGGTATCGGCACACTCATCTTCCATTTCCTCACCAAATGGAAAGTTCCTGCCTTCCTGGGTTCCTCATTCGCCTTCCTGGGCGGCTATGCAGCCGTGAAGGAAATAGGCACAGGTCTTGGCTATACCGTTCCTCAGGCCCTCACCTATGCTTGTATCGGTGTCTTCTGTGCGGGACTGCTGTACTTCGTCCTCGCTGGTCTCGTGAAAGCCTTCGGCGTTCGCAAGGTGATGCGTTTCTTCCCTCCTGTGGTTACAGGTCCCATCATCATTGCCATCGGTCTCACGCTCTCCGGCAGCGCCATCTCCAACTGTCAGGCCAACTGGTGGATTGCCCTCCTGGCCATGGTTATCATCATCGTGACCAATATCTGGGGCAAGGGAATGATAAAGATCATCCCCATCCTGTTAGGTGTGATAGGTTCCTACATCGTGGCCGCTTGTTGTGGTATGGTGGATTGGACGGAAGTGAAGGAAGCCGCCTGGTTCGGACTGCCCTTCCAGATGGAGAATACGGCTTTTGCCGTGTTCAAAGATCCCAATTGGAACCTTATCTGGACCTCCATCATTGCCATCATTCCTATCAGCATCGCCACAATGATAGAGCATATCGGTGACATCTGTGCTATCAGCAGTACCTGTGACCGCAATTACATTACCGATCCTGGTTTGAACCGCACCCTCATGGGCGATGGTCTGGCTACTTCACTGGCAGCCTTGTTTGGTGCTCCTGCAAACACTACCTATGGTGAGAACACGGGTGTGCTGAACCTCACAAAGGTCTATGATCCCCGCGTGGTGCGCATTGCTGCCGTGCTGGCTATCATCTTCTCGTTCTGCCCGAAGTTCTCTGCCGTTATCCATTGTATGCCTGTAGCCACCATTGGTGGTGTGAGCCTGGTACTCTATGGTATGATTTCTGCCGTTGGTGTACGCAACCTGGTGGAGAACAATGTCAATTTCAAGAACAACCGCAACGTTCTCATTGCTGCTTTCATCATGGTACTTGCCATTGGTATTCAATATGGTCCCACCGGCTGCATTCAGTTGGGTAAGATCAGCCTCAGCGGTCTGGCTGTCGCTGCTATCGTCGGTATTCTTCTCAATGCCATCCTTCCCGGCAATGACTTCAAGATGACCTACGACTACACTGCAGGAAAGAACCTCGACACTCCTCCTCTCAAAGAGGAGATGCGCGTATATCCTCATGGCAATCCTGAAGCCGATGGCGCTGATCAATGATTATAGAAAATTCAGTATTCACTTTAGTAATAACTTATCTTTTATGAAAAAAAGTCTTTTGATGGTGGCTCTTGCCACAGTATGTATCCTGGGAGCCAAGGCTCAGACCAACCTGCAGATGTTCTACGACTTCGGCCGTCAGTACGTGACTACTACCTTTGAGATGTTCAAGGGCGACAAGTGGGGCGACACCTTCTTCTTCATCGATCATTACTATGCAGACTCCGACCAACGCGACTTGCTGGGTGTAGGCAGTGCTTGCAACGGCAGTTACTTCGAGATTGAACGTGGCTTGAACTTCTGGCAGGACACCAACCTGAAAGACCTCAGCGCCCATATTGAGTATGACGGCGCTACCTGGGGTACAGGTGTTGCCAGCATTGGTGCCAAGTACTTCCTCCACAACGCAGACTTCAGCAATACCTATACGCTTGCCCTGATGTGGGACAAGAACATCGGTTGTCCTCAGTCTACCTATCCCGTCAAGTTCTCGGGCGTTTGGGGTATGCAGGACCTCTTCGGCATTGGTGGCTGCCGTTTCAGCGGCTTCATCGATGTATGGGGCAATGACACCCAATACGGCAACTGGTCTGTGCTCACCGAGCCGCAACTCTGGTTCAACATGTCATGCATCGGCGTTGAGAACCTCAACCTCGGTGGTGAGGTCGAACTCTCCTACAACTTCGCAGGCTATGAAGGATTCAAGTGCAATCCTTGCCTTGGCTTCAAGTGGGCTTTCTGATATAAAACTTGATTGGTATCCGGCGTCTCTGCCGGATACTTTTTTTCATTCCTATTAAAAAACAATTATTATGTCAACATTCGTACAGAAATTGTTCGGCATGGATCCCGAGAAGCACAATGTGCGCACCGAGATAGTAGCCGGTATAACCACGTTCCTTACCATGGCCTATATCCTGGCCGTGAACCCCAGCATCTTTGGCGTTCTTGATGGCATGCCTCGCGGCTCTGTCTTCACTGCCACTGCCTTGTCGGCCCTTGTGGCTACTCTCGTCATGGCCTTGTATGCCAAGAAGCCTTTTGCTCTTGCTCCCGGCATGGGCCTCAATGCCTTCTTCGTCTATACTGTATGCCTGACGATGGGCTATTCCTGGCAGTTTGCCCTCACGGCAGTGCTCATCGAGGGTGTCATTTTCATCATCCTCTCTGCCACCAAGGTACGTACCTGGATTCTGAACTCCATTCCCGTGAGCCTCAAGAATGCCATCGGTGCAGGTATTGGTCTGTTCATTGCCTTTATTGGTCTGCAGAATGCAGGCATTGTCGTCAACAGCGATGCTACTCTGGTAACCTTGGGTGACATCACCCATGGCACGGGTCTGCTGGCTGTTATCGGCCTTGTCATTTCCGGAACGCTCGTCATGTTGCACGTCCGTGGCGGCATCCTGCTCGGCATCCTCATCACTACGGTCATCGGTATCTTCATCAAGGATCCCGCTACCGGTGCTGCCATCACCACATGGGGAGGCGTTGTTTCCATGCCCGAGAGTGTGGCTCCCATCTGTTGTCAGTTTGAGTGGGACAAGATCTTCACTTGGGACATGCTGGCTGTTGTCTTCACGTTCCTGTTCATCGATATGTTCGATACCATGGGTACGGTCATCGGTGTCAGCCACAAGGCTGGCTTCGTTGACGAAGAAGGACATGTTGAAGGCATTGACCGCGTGTTCATGGCTGATGCCGTCGGTACTGTCTTTGGTGCTTGCATGGGTACCAGCACCACCACTACCTATGTCGAGAGTTCTGCCGGTGTAGGTGCCGGTGGCCGTACGGGCCTCACCGCCTTCAGTGCTGCCTGCTGCTTCGCCCTGGCACTCTTCTTCTCGCCTCTCTTCTTGGCCATCCCCGGTGCTGCTACCGCACCGTCACTCATCATCGTGGGTATGTTCATGATGCAGCCTATCACCAAGATTGACTGGAGCAACTACCGCGAGAGCCTTCCCGCATTCCTTACCGTCGTGCTCATGCCTCTCTGCTACAGCATCTCTGATGGTATCCTCATTGGCGTCATTTCCTATGTCGTTCTTTATTCACTGTCTGGCAAGATCAAGCAGATCAGTCCTACCATGTGGGTATTGGCAATACTCTTTATCCTACGTTACATTTTCATATAACGTGCGAGTCACCAAATGATACAGAAAGGGGAGGGCACATAGGTTCCCTCTCCTTTCTTTTTTTGCGCAAAACGAAACAGGGTGTGCAATTCCTATCGTTTTTTTAGTAAAAAATTTGGTGGAGAATGAAATTGTAGTTTTCTTTGCATCGAATTTAATTCACCTACAAGTATTAACCAGTCCGCTGCTTTTGTGAAACAGCAATGATGAGCGGGCTACTTAACAAAAAGAATTATGGCAGAAATTGAAGCAAGAGTAAAAGCTATTATCGTTGACAAATTGGGCGTTGACGAATCAGAAGTAACCAACGAGGCAAGTTTCGCAAACGATCTTGGCGCTGACTCTCTGGATACCGTTGAACTGATTATGGAGTTTGAGAAGGAATTTGGTATTCAGATTCCCGACGATCAGGCAGAAAAGATTGCCACCGTCCAGGACGCCATCAGCTTCATCGAGAGCAATCAGGAGTAATACTCTGCACTCAAGAACCCTGAGCCATGAGTCTTTTGCCGCCGTGGCGGACAAAGGCTCATGGCTTTTCCTTTTTTAGAAAACAGTATTTTGACCTCGTAACCGACAAAGATATGGAACTGAAAAGAGTCGTCGTCACTGGCATGGGAGTGGTCACTCCAGTGGGTAACAATGTAAAAACCTATTGGAACAATCTGCTGGCAGGCGTAAGCGGTGCTGCCCGAATCACACATTTCGATCCCACACTCTTCAAGACTACCATTGCCTGTGAAGTCAAGGATTTTGATGGCGAGCAGTATTTCGACCGCAAGGAAATCCGTAAGATAGATCCCTATGTGCAGTATGCTGTTGCTGCTTCGACCGAAGCGCTGGAGGATGCGAAACTCGACCTCGAGCAAGAAGACCTCGATCGCATTGGCGTTGTGCTTGGCGTAGGTATCGGTGGCATCCGAACGTTCGAGGAGTCTCTCTTCGAATATGGACGCACCGAGGAACTCGGTCCGCGCTTTTCGCCGTTCCTTATCCCGAAGATGATTCCCGACATGTGTGCCGGCATCCTCTCCATCCGGTTTGGTCTGCGTGGTCCCAACTATACTACTTCGGCTGCCTGTGCTTCAGCCACGTGTGCGCTCAGCGATGCTTTCGACCTTATCCGTTTGGGCAAGGCCGATGTCATCCTGTCGGGAGGTGCCGAATCTGCGGTGAGCAAGTCCAGCATCGGCGGCTTTGCCTCCATGCATGCTTTGAGCACCCGCAATGATGAGGCTGAGACGGCTTCTCGTCCCTTCAGTGCCAGCCGCGACGGCTTCGTATTAGGCGAAGGAGCAGGTGTGCTCATTCTTGAAGAACTCGAGCATGCAAAGGCTCGTGGTGCCCACATCTATGCAGAACTGGCAGGAACCGGGCTCAGTGCTGATGCTTACCACATGACGGCATCCCATCCTGATGGCCTTGGTGCTATGAAGGTGATGCGTAATGCTTTGGCCGATGCCGGCATGCAGCCCGAGGATATTGACTATATCAATACGCATGGTACCTCCACTCCTGTCGGAGATGTCAGCGAGGTCAAGGCCATTCTCGGTGTGTTCGGTGAACATGCCTACAAACTCAGCATTGATTCCACGAAATCCATGACAGGCCATCTGCTTGGAGCAGCAGGAGCCATTGAGGCTGTGGCCACAGTGCTGGCTGTGGAGAACGATGTGGTGCCTCCTACCATCAATCATACCGAGGGTGATGACGATGAAAACATTGACTATCGTCTTGACTTCACGTTTGGTCAGGCCCGTCATCGCACAGTGCGTGCTGCGCTGTCCAACACCTTTGGTTTCGGAGGTCATAACGCCTGTGCCATCTTCAAGAAGTACAAGCCTTGAACCCTTTTGAATACCTTCGTCTGCTGTTTGTAGACGACAAGTCCTTTTGTCGCTCCATAAGCCGCATCATCGGTTTTTGTCCCCGTCATCCTGCTCTTTACCGGGAGGCGTTCGTGCATAGTTCCATGAATGGCAGCACTGCTCGTCATGGAGATTCAGAAGGCAATACGGGCAACAACAACGAACGGCTTGAATACTTGGGTGATGCCATATTAGGTGCCGTTTGTGCCGATATCCTCTATCATCGTTATCCCTCTCGTCGCGAGGGTTTTCTTACCACGACGCGCAGTCGCATGGTGCAGCGTGCCACCTTGGACCGTGTGGCCTATGAGATGGGGTTGGAGTCTTTCATGCACACCTCCATCCAGCAGCAGTCGCACAACAGTAACATCTTGGGAAATGCCTTTGAGGCTCTTGTAGGGGCCATCTATCTTGACCGCGGCTATCGTGTCTGCTATCGTTTCTTTGAAAAGCGTGTGCTGGGAAAGTACATACAGGTTGACGAAGTGGCCAAACAGGAAACAAACCATAAGAGTGCCATCATCGAGTGGTGTCAGAAGCACGGCTATCCCTACACGTTCACATTGCTCGAAGAGACACAGCAACCTGATGGTACCATGTTCCGCAGCGCGGTTGTCATCTGTGGCGTAGAAGCAGGCGTCGGAATGGGCTATTCCAAGAAGGAAAGTCATCAGCAGGCTGCCCGTGAAGCCCTCAATCACATCCATCATCGTCACGCAGTCTATAGAGACATCGTTGCTGCGGCACAAGCATTGGATCTTGTGCCGGAAACCCCTTCAGAGGAGGAATAATCACTCTTTTTTGTGCTCCTGCCGAAAGGAAGAAGAGATAATCCATATGGACATCTTTGCACCAACTTCTCCGTTGGTGCCTTTTTTTTTATAAAAAAGGCGGTTGTTTTGGAATAAAAAGCGTACCTTTGGCGAATATTTGAGAACTGTTGCTTTGACAATAATTTCAAAACATATTTAAATCATTAAAAACAAAAAGTTTATGTGGCTAATTAAATCATCTATTGGAAAGAAAGTAGTGATGAGTGTGACGGGTCTGGCCCTCATACTGTTCCTTACTTTCCACATGACAATGAATGTCGTGGCCCTGTTCTCCTCAGAGGCTTATGAATGGATCTGCAACTTCCTTGGCGCCAACTGGTATGCCATGGTAGCCACCATCGGTCTTGCCGTGTTGGTGCTCATTCACTTCATTTATGCTTTCTGGCTCACGCTGACCAACATGAAGGCCCGCGGCAGTCAGAAGTATGCCGTCACAGCCCGTCCCAAAGGCGTTGAGTTCTCCTCACGTAACATGCTCGTGCTGGGTCTCTGCGTCATCGGTGGTCTCTGCCTGCACCTCATCAACTTCTGGAGCAAGATGCAGTTGGTAGAACTCATGGGTGGCGAACCCGCCCAGGGCGTCGATGTCATCCGCAACACCTTCTCAAAGTGGTACTTCCTGCTTCTCTACCTCATTTGGTTCGGTGCACTGTGGTTCCATCTCACTCACGGTTTCTGGAGTGCCATCCAGACCATTGGCTGGAGTGGCCGTGTATGGTTCAAGCGTTGGAAGGTCATCAGTTACATCGTCATGACTCTGCTCGTTTGCGGCTTTGCTGCCGTCCTCGTGCTGTTCTTCTGCGCCACTGCTCTCAACTGGGTCATCTTCCCCGGATTGTTCGAAGGCCTTGTCTGATCGTTGAGTTAAAGATTCATTAATCGAAAATCGTCCAATTGTCAATTTCAAAAAGAATGGAAAACAAGATTATAACCAAGACTGACGCCAAGATCCCCGAGGGACCTTTGGCAGAGAAATGGACCAACTATAAGGCACATCAGAAACTTGTCAACCCCGCCAACAAGCGCAAGTTGGATGTCATCATCGTAGGCTCTGGTCTGGCAGGTGCCAGCGCAGCCGCTTCGCTTGGTGCATTGGGCTTCAAGGTCAAGTGCTTCTGCATCCAGGACAGCCCCCGTCGTGCACACTCCATCGCTGCTCAGGGCGGTATCAATGCAGCCAAGAACTACCAGAACGACGGCGACAGCGTCTACCGTCTGTTCTACGATACTATCAAGGGTGGTGACTACCGTGCCCGTGAAGCCAACGTCTATCGTCTGGCTGAGGTCAGCAACGCCATCATCGACCAGTGCGTGGCTCAGGGTGTTCCCTTCGCCCGTGAATACGGTGGTCTGCTTGACAACCGTTCCTTCGGTGGCGCACAGGTAAGTCGTACGTTCTATGCCCGTGGCCAAACCGGTCAGCAGTTGCTTCTCGGTGCCTACAGCGCCCTCATGCGTCAGGTCAACCTCGGCAATGTTGAACTGTTCACACGTTGCGAGATGCTCGACCTCGTCATCATCGACGGACGTGCACGCGGTATCATCTACCGCGACCTGGTAAGTGGCGAAATCAAGCGTTGCTCTGCCCACGCCGTTGCTATCGGCACAGGAGGTTACGGCAACACCTTCTTCCTCTCCACAAACGCTATGGCCAGCAACGGAAGCGCTGCCATGCAGTGCTACCGCAAGGGAGCCTACTTCGCCAATCCCGCCTTTGCTCAGATTCACCCGACCTGTATCCCCGTACACGGTGACAAGCAGTCCAAACTGACCCTGATGTCCGAATCGCTCCGCAACGATGGCCGCATCTGGGTGCCCAAGAAACTTGAGGATGCAAAGAAACTGCAGAAGGGCGAACTCAACCCCAATGACATTCCCGACGAGGACCGCGACTTCTATCTCGAGCGTCGTTATCCCGCCTTCGGTAACCTTGTGCCCCGCGACGTTGCCAGCCGCGCAGCCAAGGAGCGTTGTGACAAGGGTTTTGGTGTCAACAACACCGGCTTGGCCGTTTACCTCGACTTCAAGTACGCCATCGAGCGTCTGGGCGAGGATGTAGTACGCCAGAAGTACGGCAACCTCTTCGACATGTACGAGGAGATCACCGATGTCAACCCCTATCACAACCCCATGATGATCTTCCCCGCCATCCACTACACCATGGGTGGTATCTGGGTCGACTACGAACTCATGACCTCCATTCCCGGTCTCTTCGCCATCGGCGAGGCCAACTTCAGCGACCATGGAGCCAACCGTCTCGGTGCCAGCGCCCTCATGCAGGGTCTTGCCGACGGTTACTTCGTGCTTCCCTACACCATCCAGAACTACCTCAGCGACCAGATTCAGGTGCCTCGCTTCAGCACGGAACTTCCTGAATTCGAAGAAGCCGAGAAGGGTGTTCAGGCACGTATCGACAAACTCATGGCCATCCAGGGCAAGCGTTCTGTCGACAGCATCCACAAGGAACTCGGCCACATCATGTGGGAGTTCGTGGGTATGGGTCGCACCGAGGAAAGCCTCAAGACCGCTATTGCCAAGATTGAAGCCCTCGAGAAGGTCTTCTACAGCGACCTCTTCATTCCCGGCGCCAAGGACAGCCTCAACGTCGAATTGGAGAAGGCACTCCGTCTGGAGGACTTCCTGGAGATTGGCAAACTCATGGCCTACGACGGACTCAACCGTCAGGAGAGTTGTGGCGGACACTTCCGCGAGGAGCATCAGACTCCCGAAGGCGAAGCACTGCGCCACGACGACGAATACTCCTATGTAGCCTGCTGGAACTATCAGGGACAAGGCAAGGAGCCCGAACTCATCAAGGAGCCCCTCGAGTACGAGTACATCAAGGTTCAGACACGTAACTACAAGAACTAAGAGGTCGTTAATCGCAAATTGTAAAACGTAACATCGAAATTCAAAATCATGGACAAGAATATAAGCTTTACACTGAAAGTATGGCGCCAGCGCGGTCCCAAGGAGAAAGGTGAGTTCAAGAGTTACTTCATGGAAGACATCCCTGGTGATACCTCCTTCCTCGAGATGCTCGACATCCTCAATGAGAAACTCATCAACCGTGGCGAGGAGCCTATCGTCTTCGACCACGACTGTCGCGAAGGCATCTGCGGCATGTGTTCTCTCTACATAAACGGACATCCTCATGGTCCTGCCACAGGAGCCACTACCTGCCAGATTTACATGCGTCGTTTCCAGGATGGTGACATCATCACCGTCGAGCCTTGGCGTTCAGCCGGCTTCCCCGTCATCCGTGACCTCATGGTTGACCGTCGTGCCTTCGACAAAATCATGGCTGCTGGCGGTTACGTCAGCGTCAACACCGGTGGTGTGCCCGATGCCAATGCCATTCCCATCCCCAAGAAGGTGGCCGACGAAGCCATGGATGCTGCTGCCTGCATCGGCTGCGGAGCCTGTGTCGCTGCTTGCAAGAACGGCTCTGCCATGCTCTTCGTAAGCGCCAAGGTGAGCCAGCTGGCACTCCTTCCCCAAGGCAAGGTAGAGGCCAAGCGTCGTGCCAAGGCCATGTTGGCAAAGATGGACGAACTGGGCTTCGGTGCCTGCACCAACACCCGTGCCTGCGAGGCCGAGTGCCCGAAGTGCGTCAGCATCTCCAACATCGCTCGTCTCAACCGTCAGTTCATCAAGGCCAAACTTACCGACTAAGTTTCGCCTCGTTGCATTCAGCATCAGCGGCAGATACCCGTCAAAGGTATCTGCCGCTGGCTGTTTTCAGGAGAAGCCTGGCATTGGTAAAGGCAGCGGCTTATCCCCGGAAAGGATGTCTACATATTACAAGACATCCCCTTTCGGTGAATCAAAACTGCCGTTCTTTCTGGACCTCTGTCATGACGCGGAGGAAGTTTCCTCCCCAGATTTTGGCAAGGTCGTCAGGTGTGAGACCTTCGGCAAGCAGACGACGGGTGATGTTGGGCAGTTCGCTGGCATTGGCGCAGCCTGGCACACCTCCGTCACCGTCGAAATCGGTGCCGATGCCTACATGGTCGATGCCTGCCACATCGATGGCGTGGAGGATATGGCGTACTGCATCGTCAATGGTGGCTCCTCCACCCAGACGGAGAAAACCGTCGTAGAGGGTAATCTGAGCCACACCTCCGCAGTCGCGAAGAGCACGCAGTTGGTCGTCAGTGAGATCGCGGGGATGGTCACAGAGGGCCCGACAACTGCTGTGGCTGCAGACGATAGGAGTACTGCTGACGCTGATGGCATCGTAGAACGACTGTTCGGCTGCATGTGAGAGGTCCACCATCATGCCGACACGGTTCATTTCACGCACCACCTCACGGCCAAAGTCGCTGAGTCCGCGATGGGTAAAAGTGGGTTCCATTTCGCGTGGACGGGCTGAGGCGCAGATGGCATTGTTGCCGTTGTGGCAGAGCGTCATGTATACCACGCCACGCTGGCGCCAATGTGCGATGAGGCTGAGGTCTTCACCGATGGCGTAACCGTTTTCGATGGCAGGAAGGATGGATTTGACGCCTTTCTCCTTATTGATATATACTTCTGCGGGCGTGCGTGCGAGGGCAAGCCGGGTGGGGTCGGAGTCGGCAATACGGCAGATGCCGTCGAGCAGGCTTTCGGTGAGGGCTCGCGAGGCATCGTAGTCATAGTTTCCCGGCAGTGCCTGCGGAATGTAGGCAGCCATGATGGTGGCATCGAGTTGTCCGTCAGTCATGGCGGGGAGGTTGACGAGGATGCGTGGGTCGCGGGTCATGAAGTCGATGTTCTGCGGGAAGAACATCGGGGTGTCGCAGTGGGTATCGAGCGTAAGATGATGGTCGTGGAATCGGCGTGTGCGGGCAAAGAGGGTGGCTTCGCGGGCGAGCCAACGGAAGATGGGAAGGAAGGTGTCGTCATCGCCGAGCAACATGCATTCGGGATGCCATTGAACGCCGATGATGGGTTTGCCCTCGGTGCTCTCAACTGCTTCGATGATGCCGTCAGGGGCAACGGCACAGACACGGAATCCAGGGGCTGGCTCATGCACGGCCTGGTGATGGAAGGAGTTGACGGAGAGGGAGACTGAGGGTGTGCCCGTCACGGTGCATCCTTCCTGCATGATGCGGGCCAGAAGGGTGTCGGGAAGGAGGGTGACGGGGTGTGTAGCGATGTGACGAGGAGTGTCGCCCTGATTGTGGGCAAGGGTAGCGCCACCCTGTACGTAGATGTCCTGCCAGAGTTTTCCTCCGAGGGCAGCAGTGAGAATTTGAGCACCGCGACAGATGCCGAGGATGGGCATCTGCCGACGTGCTGCCATGCGGATGAGGGGCATCTCCTGAGCGTCACGCCGAACGTTGGGCTTGCCTACTTCAGGCAAGGGCTCTTCGCCGAAGAGATGGGGATCGATGTCGCCTCCTCCACTGAAGACGATGGCATCGACATGGTCGAGAAGACTTTCAAGCAAGGCCTCATCGGCATAGGGCGGGATGATGACGGGACTGGCGCCCACGGCAGTGAGCGAAGCGAAATACCCTTCCAGCAGGGTGCAGGTGCCGTCGGCATAATTGCCGGTGATGGCTATGATAGGATGATATTCAGACACGGTGTGCAGTTGTTTTTTCCGGGCAAAAGTACAAAAAAGAATGATTGGTGGATGAGATAAATGAAAAAAGTTGCAATTATTCAAAAACAAAAAAATCGGGAGACTCTGTGTGAGAGCCTCCCGATATGTGGGGGTTGTTTGAGCGGTTACTCCTTAGTCCTTGACGATTTCGAGAAGTTCAACCTCGAATACGAGAGCGGAGAAGGGCTTGATGGAACCCTGGTTGCGCTCGCCATAGGCCAGATCCTGAGGAATGTAGAGTTCATACTTGCTTCCTACGGGCATCAGCGTGAGGGCCTCGGTCCATCCGGGGATGACCTGGCTTGCACGGAAGGTAGAGGGCTCGTTACGCTTGTAGCTGCTGTCGAACTCGGTACCGTCGATGAGCGTGCCACGATAGTTGACCTTTACGCGGTCGGTCTTGGTGGGGGTAGCGCCCTTGCCTTCGGTGATGACCTTGTAGCAGAGTCCGCTTTCGGTCTTAACGACACCTTCGCACTTGGCAATGCTGTCCATGAAAGCCTCGCCGGCAGCCTTGACGTCGCCGAACTCAGCCATCAGAACCTCCTCGTGGAATTCTTCCATCAGACGCTGGGCAGTCTCCTGAGCCTCGTCGGCAGTCATTTCCATGCCCTTCTCAGTAGTACCTGCAATGAAGCCGGCAAGGAAGTTGTCCTTGCTCAGGACCTTGGTGCTGTCGTCACCGAAAGCCTCCTGGCTGATGCCGGGGATGATCTGGTTGGCAACCTGCTGGCCGATCTGGATACCGGTCATGTAAGCGCCCTGCTTGGCATCGTCACCCATCTTGACGCCTTCGACAAGGCCCTTGATGAAGTTGTCCATATAGGTAGTGTCCATACCCATACGCTGTACGAGGTAATCCTTCAGACCCTGAGTCTGAGCGATACCCATGCTGTATGACAGAGAGTCAATCTTATTGTTGATGTTTGCTTTGGGAGCAGGAGTCTGGCAGGAAGCAAAAACTGCCATGATGGCGATGGCCATCAGAATGATAGACTTTTTCATTTCGTTGTTGTTTTTTGTATGATAGAATTATAAAACGTTCAGTAATTCAACCTCGAAGACGAGTGTGCTGTAGGGAGGGATAGCCTGTCCGGCACCTTGCTCGCCATAGCCCAGTTGATAGGGGAGGAAGATTTTCCACTTGTCGCCTTCGCACATGAGTTGCAGGGCCTCGACCCAGCCTGGGATGACCTGGTTTACGCCGAAGACGGCAGGTTCGCCGCGTTCGATGCTGCTGTCGAAAAGCGTGCCATCGACCAGACGTCCTTCGTAGTGGCAACGAACCTTGTCGGTAGCCTTCGGACGACGTCCTTCGCCGTGCTTGAGCACTTGGTACTGCAGACCGCTGGCTGTGGTGATGACGCCGGGACGTTCCTTGTTCATTTTCAGGAACATCTCTCCTTGTTCAATGGCAGCAGCGGCAGCCTTCTTCTGGATTTCCTCAAAGTGAGCGGTCACAATTTCCTGTGCTTCGGCAAAGGACATGGCAGGCGTGTTACCTGCAAAGATATCCTTCAATGCCTGTGCAAAATCGTCGATGTTCAAATCGTCGGCACCCATCGAAATGAGGTTTTGGGCGATGCCAAGCCCGAGTCCGTAACTGTATTTGTCCATATATTTCCTGAATGAGCGGGCAAAAGTAGTTATTTTAATTTAATTTTATACTATAATAATACATAAATTTCACTATTTTTGCACTTTGAGTTTCTAAAACAAGAAAAAATGAAGAAAGTAGTCGTTCTCAGTGGTGCCGGTATGAGTGCCGAGAGTGGTATCAGTACATTCCGCGATGCGGGTGGGCTTTGGGATACTTACAGAGTGGAAGATGTCGCTACGCCCGAAGGGTATGCGCGTGACCCGCAGTTGGTGTTGGATTTTTACAATGCCCAACGACGTCAACTGCTGTCAGTTCAACCCAATGACGGACATCGGTTGGTGGCAGCCCTTGAAAAGCAATATGCCGTTACCGTGGTGACGCAGAACATTGACAATCTGCATGAACGGGCCGGGAGTACAAACGTCATCCATCTGCATGGCGAACTGATGAAGGCTACCTCGTCGTGGAATCCCAACGACTCGCGTTGCATCGTCACGCTTCCGTCCGACGACCCCGACATCTGTCTGGGTGACCGTGCTGCCGACGGCAGTCAGTTGCGTCCCTTCATCGTGTGGTTCGGCGAGAGCGTGCCGAACATCACCCCTGCTGAACGAGTGTGTGAGGATGCAGACATCTTCATCATTATCGGCACCAGCATGAATGTCTATCCTGCTGCTGGTTTACTCTACTATGTTCGTCCGAGCGCAAAGGTATACCTCATTGATCCAAAGCCCGTTGATGTCCATTCAAGCCATCCTGTGGAGGTGATACAGAAGGGAGCCTCGGAAGGCATGCGCCTCCTGACGGACATCTTGATGCCTTGATGTCCGTAGGGATACTTCGGGGCGTATTGTAATGCTCGGTAGGGGGATGTTCCTGCCGAAAAACGGCCTGCACGAGGAGGACTGATACGATGACGTTCATGGCGAAAAAGATTCGTGAAAACGAACCGTGATAATCCGCAATAAGTCACGATAATGCAATTCCTTTTCATCTTTTGAGCATTGTAACGGAATTTTTGAGCCTTGAAACGGAATTTCCAATGCAATGGAATTGAAACTTGATGCGATGAAATTGAAAATCAATGTTTTGAAAATTCCGTTTCTAAGTTCATTTTTCTTTTTACAAGGTTCGTTTTTCTTTTTACTAAGTTCGCTTTTTCTTTTTTCCTCAATCATTTTCGCCGTAATTGCCTTTGTTTTCCAGTTATCGGCAATGAATGTTGAAAAAAGTCCTTTTCTTCTTGGAAAGAAGTCCTTTTCTACCGGTTTCGGATGTACAGACGGCCTGTTCGTGTGAACAATGTGCGTGTTGGATTGTACCTGCCGACAACGGATACATTGACTTTTTTGTTCTTGTACAGTCTGATTATGCCAAATGATGGTATAGGTAAATGTCCATACTTATGGGGGTATTCTTGCGGATAATCACAAACAAAATCAAATTCATACGTTTTTTTTGACCCCACCCGAAAAAAGAACGTTTTATTTTGCCATCATTCATTTTTTCCGTACCTTCGCACCGCATTTGGTGAAAGGATTGCTTTCTTCCAGATAATTCTCTTGGTTCGGTTCCATCAAAGGGCTTTCATGCCAAGGAATTCATCGAAAGAATAATATAAATAGGTATTTATAGAAACCATTTGATGGATACTGTATATCAGATACTTAAGATGCTCGGCTGCCTTGGCATGTTCCTTTTCGGCATGTCTTTGATGAGCGGTGGCCTTCAGAAATTTGCTGGCAATTCGTTGCGCACGTTCATTGCCAAGATGACTTCCAACACGGGCAAATGTCTGCTCACGGGATTTGTTGTGACGGCACTCGTCCAGTCATCGACGGCTACTACCCTCATGCTTGTCAGTTTCGTGAATGCAGGATTGATGTCGCTGTACAATGCTATCGGCGTCATCATGGGTGCAAACATCGGAACTACTGTCACAGCATGGCTCTTTGCTTTGTCGTTTGATGGCTCGTTCAGCCTGGGCGCTATTGCCATTCCCGTGATGTTCTTCGGTTTTGTGTTCTACTCGATGAAGAGCCAGAAACTGAGGAGTTTCGGTGAATTTCTGATGGGTTTTGCCTTCCTGTTCCTTGGCCTCTCCACCCTCAAGGATACCTCTTATCCCCTGCTTGCCAGCGAGGGTATGCGTCATATCCTGGCTCCGCTGACCGGCTTTGGTTTCGGCAGTGTGGTGCTGTTCATCATCATTGGTGCTGTGATGACGCTGATGTTGCAGTCTTCTGCTGCCACCACCAGCATCACCATGCTGCTGCTGGCAGCCGGTGCCATTGACTTCCGTCTGGCTGTGGCAATGGTGCTGGGTGAGAATATCGGCACCACCATCACGTCGAACCTGGCTGCCACAGTGGCAAATGTGAGCGCCAAGCGTACCGCCCGTGCACACCTCGTCTTCAATCTGTTCGGCAGTCTGCTCGTCATCGCATGTTTCAATCCCTATCTGAAACTCAACGGCATCATCGTGGAGGCTCTCGGATTCCCCAATCCCTTGACTTCCGACTTCACCGTACTCAGCATGAGCGATGCAGATGGTGGTGCGCTGAAAGCCACTCTGTCCGCCAGCCTGCCCTACAGCGTGGCTATTGTCCATTCGCTGTTCAACATCATCACTACGCTCCTCCTTGTCGGCTTTATTCCTTGGATTGAGAAATTGGTCATCAAGATGGTTCCTGGCAAGGAAGGCGTGAAGGAAGAATTCCGTCTCCTCTATCTTGACAAGGGCGTCCAGGGCACGGCAGAACTCTCCCTCATGGAGACACGTCGGGAGATTTGCCACTTCGAAAACATCTGTCAGCAGGACTATGACTATATCAAGCGTGCTGTCCACGAGCAAGACCCCGAGAAATACGAGGAGTTGAGGCTCAAGTTGGTGAAATACGAAGAGATTACCGACAGGGTGGAATATGAGATTGCTGCCTACCTCAACCGCGTGAGTCAGAGCGAGATATCCGAAAAGGCTCGTATGCAGATAAAGGCTATGTATAAGATTGTCGGTGAGATGGAGAGTCTGGGTGACTCAGGAGAAGCCATCAGCCGTTTGTTGAGCCGGAAGATTGCTCACGGGAAGACGTTTGACGACTGGATGCTGACACGCATCGACGAGATGCTTGACACCGTGCAGCATGGCTTTGATGTCATGGCAGAGAACCTTGCCAACATGTCGCTCAACGACATCACCAATGCCTATGAGGCAGAAGATAACATCAACAAGTGCCGCGACAGACTGCGCGAGGAACATATTGTCAATATCGGGCAAGGCTCTTACGATTACACCTCGGGAGTTTATTACATCGACCTCGTGAGCGAACTGGAGAAGATAGGTGATTTCATCATCAACATCTCTCAGGCATTGATGAAGATTCAATAACCGCGCGGGTTATCCGATACAAAAAGCAAGTGGGTTCCACACATTCTTCTGTGAATGTAAGGAACCCACCTTTTTTATCCAGCAGGGGCTGGGTGATAGCGTCAGGAAGACTGTTGCTGTGGTGATATCAGATGGTCAGTTTCACTTGGGCGTGGGCTTCGACGACGTTGATGACGTAGTCGCCCAGTTTCTCACAGTCGGCGATGATGTCCATGTAATGGACTCCCATCTGGTAGTCGTATTTGCGGTCGTTGATATCCGATACGTTGTTTTCCTTTAAGCGCGAACGATAGTTGTTGATTTCATTTTCAATGTTCAGGCTCACAAGCGGGTCGACCTTATGGTTGGTATCTTCCAGCACAGCCTGCATCTGGGTGAGACCTTTCTCGCACAGTTCCAGCATGTGCTGAATGTGGTTGTATTGTTCGGGAGTGAAATCTACTTTTGAGCGGAACTTATGGTCGAGATGGCGTGCCATGTTGAAGCAACTGTCGCAGATACTTTCAATTTCGCTTATCTCGCGCAGCATGCTGCGTACTTGCAGTTTACTTTCCGGGCTCAGACGGCCTTCTGACACCTTGTTCAGATAGTTTGCAATCTCAACTTCCATATTGTCCGAAATGCCTTCATACTTTTCCGTACGGCTGTAGAGTTTGGTGAATTCCTCCTCGTCGGTCATGACCAGCAGTTGGGGGATGAACTGGAACATGCGGTGAGCACGGACGGCAAAGTGGTTGATTTCCTTGCGTGCCTCCAACAGCGACAATTCAGCCGTTGAGAGCATACCGCCAGAGATGAATTTCAGGTGCTTGTCTTCGTCTTCCTCTTTTCCCTTGATGATGCGGCAGACGAGGTTTTCCAGAGGTTTGACGAACCATACAAGGATGAGCACGTTGCATACATTGAAGCATGTATGGAAGGCACACAGTGCATAATTCACCAATGTGCTGTTCTGAGCCACCTCGGCCTCGTTGGAGGGAACAAAATAAGGATCAAAGCCAACCAGCGAACAAACCATGTTGATGAACGGCTTGAAGACGATGAGTACCCATACGACGCCGAAGCAGTTGAAGATGAGGTGCGTGAGAGCAGCCCTTCTGGCTTGTGTGGTAGCCGAAAGCGCAGCCACGTTGGAGGTGATGGTGGTGCCTATGTTCTCACCCAACACCAATGCAATACCTTGGTAGATGGGCATCACACCTGCCGAGCAGAGCAACATGGTGATAGCCATGATGGCTGCCGATGACTGCACACACATGGTGAGGATGCCGCCAATAAGCAGGAACAACAGTCGCGTCCAGATGGTATCGTCGAACGACGAGAAGAACCGTATGATGCCCTCGTTGTGGGCAAGGTCCATCTCGGCAGCATTCATGCGCAGTGTAGCCAATGCAAAGAACAGGAAGGCGAAACCAAACAGGAATTCACCGACCGACTTGCCGGTACTCTTCTTCTGAAACAGCAGGATGATGCCTATCAGGAAGATGGGCCATGCAATGCTGCTCATGTCGATGGAGAATCCGAAGAATGCCATCAGCCATGCTGTCAGCGTGGTTCCGATGTTGGCACCCATGATGACAGAGATGGCTTGCGCAAGGGTGAGCAGACCAGCATTGACGAAACTGACGGTGAGGACGGTAGTGGCAGTGGAGGACTGTACGGCAGCCGTAACGAAGGTACCTGTGAGAAGTCCAGTGAAGCGATTGCGAGTCATAGCGCCCATGATGTTGCGGAGATGGCCTCCGGCAAGTTTCTGAAGGGACTCGCTCATCACCTTCATTCCATACATCAAAAGGGCAAGGCAGCCTAAAAGCTTTAAAAAAGCAAAAACTGTCATCGTTTGTGGAAAAAGTTTGTTACCTTTGCAAAAATAATCATTGATTATCCAAGATGGAAAATCGTTGCAAAGATACGGAAAAAACCAGATACGACAAGGCTCGTGAGATTTTTTTTAGCATTTCCGACCACCTTGAAACCGAAGTGGCACAAAAGGAAGAAGTAGAGGTTCTTGTGCAGGATATGCTGATGCGTCATCAGCGTCTCCAGGACCTTACCGGTATCCATTCTGTGCAGGATTTCAATCTTGCTGTTCAGGAGAAGCGTGCCTTCAATGTCATCAACTTGTCGGAAGTCGTGCAGGCTCGTGGCATTGCCGGCCTGGCCGACGATATAGAGGAACGCGGCACTGTCCGCGTGGTGCTTATCGCAGGTCCCTCCTCCTCAGGCAAGACAACCTTCTGCAAGCGTCTCGCTGTGCAGTTGCAGGCTGTGGGGCTGATACCCGTCCCACTGTCTCTCGATGATTATTTCGTGAACCGTGTCGATACCCCTCTCGATGCAGATGGTGACTACGACTTCGAGTCGCTCTATGCCATAGACCTTGAACTCTTCAACCGTCATCTGGCAGCGTTGCTGGCCGGCGAGGAGGTGGAATTGCCCCACTATAACTTTGAGACGGGTCGGCGGGAATACAATGGAAACCGTATGCGTCTGGCTGACAGCCGGTCGGTGTTGGTGATTGAGGGCACTCATGCCCTGAATCCCGAACTCACTCGTGTCATTCCCGACGAACGCAAATATCGCATCTTTGTCTCTGTGCTCACGGGCATTGCCTTTGATGACACGGAGTATCTCTGTCCCAACGACAACCGTCTGCTGCGTCGTATTCTGCGCGACCGTCAGTTCCGCAATTTCTCGGCAGATCAGACCATAGCCCGTTGGCCCAGTGTGCGACGGGGTGAGGATAAATGGATCTTCCCCTACCTGCATTGTGCCGACTCGTTGTTCAACTCGTCATTCCTCTACGAACTGGCAGTCATGAAGGAGAAAGTGGCTCCCATACTCGAAGAAGTTGACGAGCAGAGCCCTGCCTATCCTACGGTACAGCGTCTGATGCATTGTCTGGACTGGTTTGAGCATCTCTCCGACAAGGCCGTTCCTCCCACATCGCTTCTTCGCGAATTCTTCGGTGGAAGTAGTTATTCCTATTAAAAACATGAAAGAACAATCGCGTCTCTCACAGGTTCAGGAGCAGCAAGGGGTACAACTCCAGCAGCAGAAACTCACGGCACAGCAGATGTTGGTCGTGTCGATGCTTCAACTTGGTACGCTTGAAATGGAGGACCGAGTACGTGCTGAACTCCAGGATAATCCTGTTCTTGAAGAGGCTCCCGAAGAGGAACGGCATGACGACGACACCAACGAAGAGGATGAATCATCTGGCGAAGATGGTGATACCACTCGTGAACTCGACGGAGATCTTTCCGACCGGCAGAATGGACCTGAGGACGACTATGGCGACAGCGACGACACCTACGACTACAGTGGTCGCGAGGTGCAGCGCGAGGAGATACCCATCGATGCAGGTACATCGTTTTTTGATGAGTTGACCGAACAACTGTCCGAACAGCCCCTCGATGAAGAGGAGCGGTTGGTAGGGGAGTTTATCATCGGATTGCTCGATGACAATGGCTTTCTCACCATGGACACTTCCCGGATTGTTGACGAACTGGCATTCAAGGAGTCGGTATATGTCACCCAGGAGACGGTGGAAAAGGTCCTTGACTGCATCCGTTCATTCGAACCTGCCGGCATCGGAGCACGCGATATCCGCGAGTGTCTGCGTCTGCAACTCTTGCGCAGAAATGCTGACGAGACCGTCAGTGTTGCCATTCATATCATCGATGATTGTTTCGACCTCTTCACTTCGCAGCGTTGGGATGAGATTCCTGCCGTTGTTGATGCAGATGAGGAGACGACGACCCGCGCCTTGCAGTTGCTCACCACCCTCAACCCTCGTCCGGGCAGTCCGCTGGGTGAGAGCATGGGCAAGAGTTCCCAGCAAGTGGTGCCTGATTTCATCTTGGAAGACAATGGCAATGCCGTGTCGGTAGACTTGAACAATGCAAATGTACCTACACTCCGCGTAAGCCGCGAATACCGCGAAATGCTCGAGGAGCAGAAACGCAGCAACAACCGCGAGACGAAGGAGGCTGCACAGTTCCTGCAGCAGAAACTCGACAAGGCCCAGAGTTTCATTGATGCTGTACGTCAGCGTAACAGTACCATGCGTACGGTGATGAATGCCATTGCCGAAGCACAGAAGGATTTCTTCCTTACGGGTGATGAAGACTTGCTCAAGCCTCTCATCCTGAACGATATTGCCGAGGCAACGGGATACGACATCTCCACTGTGTCGCGTGTCTGTGCAGGCAAATCCGTCCAGACGGTCTTCGGCGTCTATCCCCTAAAACTGTTCTTCTCCAACAAACGGGTGCAGATAGGCGACGGCAGTTTCGTCAACAGCAACGATGTGCTGAAAGTCCTTCAGGATATCGTGGAAAAGGAAGATAAACAAGCACCTTACTCCGATGCGGAACTCTGCCGGCTCATGGCCGAGGCGGGATACAACGTTGCCAGACGTACCATAGTAAAATATCGTCAGAAGTTGGGCATCCCCACAGCCGTTGAGCGTTGTCGGAAGTCCTTCCCGACAATTTGAACAACCCTAGACAAATCATTCAGAGAAAAGATATGAAACCAATCGTTAGCATCATCATGGGCAGCACGTCAGACCTTCCAGTCATGGAGAAGGCCGCTGCGTTCCTCAATGACATGAAAGTACCTTTCGAGATGAACGCTCTCTCAGCGCATCGCACACCCGAAGCCGTGGAGAAGTTCTCCCGCGAAGCGGCAAGTCGTGGCTTGCAGGTCATCATTGCTGCTGCCGGCATGGCAGCCCATCTGCCTGGTGTCATTGCAGCGCAGACCACATTGCCCGTCATCGGCGTTCCCATCAAGAGTACGCTGGAAGGTATGGATGCCCTGCTTGCCATCGTGCAGATGCCTCCAGGCATTCCCGTAGCAACCGTAGGCATCAATGCAGCCCAGAATGCAGCCATTCTTGCCGTGCAGATGCTTGCTCTGTCGGATGCTGAACTGGCCGAACGTTTCGCTGCATACAAGGAAGGCCTCAAGAAGAAGATAGAAAAGGCCAACGCTGAACTCAGCGAGGTGAAATACGAATACAAGTGCGACTGAGATTGCCAGAGCAACAAAAACAGAATCAGTGAAAAGCCTGTTTGATGCATGGCAAGTTTGTAGCAGTTCTTTCTCCCATCGTCCCTCATCATGTCCAATCCCTATTATTCCCGACGCCGTTCAATCGTTGTACACATAGGTGATACACCGCTGGGTGGAGAGTATCCTATCCGTGTGCAGTCAATGACCACTACCCCTACCGACGATACCGAGGCTTGTGTGGCACAGGTGCGGCGTATCGTGGCTGCTGGCGGCGAATATGTGCGACTTACCACACAAGGTGTCCGTGAGGCAGAAAACCTGTACAACATCAAGTCTGCGCTCCGTGCTGAAGGCATCACCACACCATTGGTGGCTGATGTACATTTCAATCCCCGTGTGGCTGATGTGGCTGCATGTTATGTCGAGAAGGTACGTATCAATCCCGGCAACTATGTGGATACGGCCCGCACTTTCCGTCAACTGACCTACACCGATGCGGAATATGCGGCAGAAGTGGAGAAAATCCGCGACCGTCTGGTGCCATTCCTCCAGATATGCCGCGAGCACCACACGGCCATCCGTCTGGGTGTCAATCATGGCAGTCTTTCCGACCGTATCATGAGCCGTTACGGCGATACGCCGGAGGGCATGGTGGAGTCGTGCATGGAATTCCTGCGTGTCTGTGTAGATGAACAGTTCATGGACGTGGTGATTTCCATCAAGGCCAGCAACACGGTGGTGATGGTGCAGACGGTGCGTCTGCTCGTGCGTTCCATGGATAAGGAAGGCATGGCGTTCCCCATACATCTCGGAGTGACTGAAGCGGGAGAAGGCGAGGACGGCCGTATACGCAGTGCAGTGGGTATCGGTGCCTTGCTGGGCGAGGGCATCGGCGATACCATACGTGTATCCCTCAGCGAAGAGCCCGAAGCAGAGATTCCTGTTGCCCGCAAGTTGGTCGCCTATGCCGAGGAGAGTGCCCAGAGAAGGGCATTGGCCCGAGAAGCCTGCCACGATGGTGTGCTCGTGCTTGACTATGCCGAGACTTCGCTCGAGGACCTTCAGTTGAAGGCATCCATGGTTGCCGGCTCCTTGCTCATCGATGGTGTGGTTCACGATCTGGTCATTCATAACAGTGGCGATGCCATCAGCGAGGCTCAACTCCGCGATACGGCCGATGCTATCCTGCAGGCTGCCAGGGTGAAGTTCACGAAGAACGATTACATCTCCTGTCCCGGCTGTGGACGGACGCTCTACAATCTGCAGGAGACCATTGCCCGCATCAAGGCCGCGACGTCTCATCTCAAGGGCTTGAAGATTGCCATCATGGGATGTATCGTGAATGGACCGGGCGAGATGGCCGATGCCGACTATGGATATGTGGGTGCTGCCCGTGGAAAGGTGAGCCTCTATCGTCGCAAGGAGTGCATCAGAAAGAATATTCCCGAAGAAGAGGCTGTGGAGGTACTCCTGGCCTTGATTGAAAAGGATAGTCAATAATCCCTCATTGCAACTCTGTGGTAACGACATTCTATATCATTGCAGTCATCCTGGGCCTTGTCGGTTTGATAGGGTCTGTAGTGCCGATACTGCCAGGTCCCATGCTTGCTTGGGGTGGATGGCTGCTGGTGTACTTCACCCGCGATGGAAGGGTAACCCTTACCTCGTTGCTCGTATGGGGGGTGGTGTTGCTCTTTCTCGTGCTGCTTGACAACTTCGGCTCGACATGGCTCACCAACAAGGTGGGGGGCAGCAAATGGGGTACACGAGGCTGTTTCATCGGCATGCTCATCGGCATGTTCTTCTTTCCTCCATTGGGATTGATTGTGGGGCCTTTCATCGGGGCCTTCTTGGGTGAACTCATCAGTAACTCCACCACCGGCCATGCCCTGAAGGTGGCTTTGTGGTCGTTCATCTCGTTCTTGATGACGACAGGATTGAAACTGATGTACTGCGGAGTGTTGTTGTTCTACATGGTGAAAGGGCTCATTGCCGCAGTGTAATCTTTTCACCTCAATTATCAGCGTGTCATGAGACGAATAAAAACTTTGTTGGCGCTTGTGTTCATTTGTTCATCCCTTCCTGCTTTGGGGGGTGACAATGGCAGCAGCAACTTCAAGATAGGTATTGGTGGAGGACTGAATGCGGGATATACGACCTCTTTTGAGTCCGAAAACCTGTTTCAACTCGACAGTTATTCGGGCTTCTTCATCGGTCCGCAAGTCCAACTTAACCTCACGGATTGTTTAGGCATTGGCTCTGCGCTCTTCCTGCAGAAGGACGAATTGTCGTTCGGCTTTCTCGGTGATGATATTGCCTTGACCTCTCTCCAGATACCTGTTAACCTCTCCCTTGCTTTCTTCCGTTCCGATGTCATCTCCTTGTTGATGGAGGCGGGTCCTCAGTTTTCATACAGGGCTTCAGAGAAGAAGGTGCAGTATGACACCGGCACGCTCACTTTTGCTGACTATACGTCCAGCATCAACATTGGTGTCGTAGCCGAAGTGGCCGATGCGGTTCGCTTGGGTGCTCGTGTCAACCTTCCAATCAACGCATTTGCAGATATCAAGGATGCTGTTTTGGATAGCAGGACTTTCAAGATGAGTACCTTGCAGATAACAGCCGCCATTCTCTTCTGAACCCCAACCCATCTTCCGTCCCTTCTGTCATGAACTACATTGATGTCCTTCTTCCTCTGCCACTCACGGGACGCTTCACCTATCTGTTGCCCGAACGGTTTGTGACGCAGGTGAAGATAGGGAGTCGTGTGGTGGTTTCCTTTGGAGCGAAGAAGCACTATTCCGGCATCGTCACCCGTATCCATGGGGAGGCTCCCCAGGAGGGCGTCCGCGTGAAGGAGGTGCTGGAGGTGTATGACCCCGAGCCTGCTGTACTCCCACATCAACTCGAACTGTGGAAATGGATGGCAGAGTATTACCTCTGCACCGAGGGCGATGTGATGAAGGCTGCCTTGCCGTCAGGATTCAATCTGGAGCAGGATACCCTCCTTGAACATTATCGTCCGCGTACCGAACGGCGTGTGTGCCTGTCGGCAGACTTTCGTGGTCCGGAACACGAAAAAGACCTCTCGGCTGTCCTGGATGGATTGAAACGTTCTCCCAAACAGCAGGAGTTGTTGCTGCATTACCTCGACTATGCCGGGTATGTGGATGGCTCCTGCAGTGATGAGGTGACCCGCTATGACCTCCTCGACCAGTCGGGTTCTTCCGTCGGAGTCCTCAACGCACTCCTTTCAAAAGGAATCCTCGAGCAGTATGAGGCAGAGGTGAGCCGGCTGGTCAGCACATCGTTGCACACGGTGCCTTCCTCGCCCCTTTCACAGCCGCAGGAGGTGGCTCTCAACGCTATTCACACGGCATGGCAGGAACACAATGTCTGTCTCCTGCATGGTGTCACTTCAGGAGGAAAGACCGAAATCTACATTCATCTTATCGAAGAGGCCTTGGCGCGCGGCGAACAGGTCCTCTATCTGATGCCCGAGATAGCCCTTACCACCCAGATGCAGAAACGTCTGCGTCGTGTGTTTGGTTCCCGTCTCGGCATCTGGCATTCACGGTTCTCCGAAGAGGAGCGTGTGGAGATATGGAAGAAACAACTCTCAGACTCTCCATACGACGTGCTTCTCGGAGTCCGTTCGTCGGTATTCCTTCCATTCCGCAAGTTGGGCCTCGTCATTGTGGACGAGGAGCATGAGAATACTTACAAGCAGCAGGACCCGGCACCTCGCTATCATGCGCGTGATGTGGCTATCGTCCTGGCGGCACAGTTCAAGGCCCACACCCTGCTTGGCACGGCCACTCCTTCCATCGAGAGTTACTACAATGCCTCTACGGGCAAGTATGGACTGGCTACGCTCACCGAACGCTACCAGTCCGTGCAGATGCCTGTCATCGAGGTGGTGGATGTCCGTGAACTTCGTCGCAAACATCGTATGTGCGGCTCTTTCTCTCCCCGTCTGCTTACCGCCATGCGCGATGCCTTGGGACGCGGCGAGCAGGTCATCCTCTTCCAGAACCGGCGAGGCTATTCGCCAATGGTGGAATGTAACACTTGCGGATGGGTGCCTCGCTGTGATCGCTGTGACGTCTCTCTCACCTATCATCGCCGTATGGGCCTTCTGGCTTGTCACTACTGCGGTAATACCTACCGCATGCCATTCACCTGTCCGCAGTGCGAAGAGCGCTCTCTCTCCAGCGTGGGATTCGGCACCGAACGTATCGAAGAGGAACTGCATACCATCATGCCGGAGGCCCGTACCGACCGTCTGGACTTCGACACCACCCGTGCCAAGACGGCGTATGACCGCATCCTCACGGATTTTGCTCATGGCGAGACGGATGTGCTCATCGGCACGCAGATGATATCCAAGGGACTTGACTTCGCCCGTGTGAGCGTGGTGGGTATCATGAATGCAGATACGATGCTGAACTTCCCGGACTTCCGCTCCTACGAACGGGCCTACCAACTGATGGCTCAGGTGGCAGGACGGGCAGGACGTCGTGACCGTCAGGGGCTCGTCATTCTGCAGACACGCAGCACCGACCTGCCAGTGGTGTCCCAGGTGCGCAATTATGATTATCTGGGCATGTATAACGACCAGCTCGAGGAGCGTGAGACGTTCTGCTATCCTCCTTTCTGCCGTCTTGTCTTCATCTATCTGCGTGGACGCGACGAGCAGCGTGTGGATGAGGCGTCACGTCGTATGCGTGTTCGTCTTGAGGCCGCCTTCGGTCCGCGTGTGCAAGGCCCCGAAGTGCCTCCCGTTTCCCGTATCCATAGTATGTATATCCGGAAACTGATGCTGAAACTCGAACGTGAGTACAGTTCCCGCACGGCCCGCATGGCTATCCATTCCACCTTTGAGGCGATGAGTAATGCCGGCGAACTGCCTGGTATCGTGCTCCATTGTGATGTCGATCCTCTGTAAACGGCTCATGGCAACGCGATTGTTTTTTCACATGGTTGTTTGAAATATCAGAGAATCTCCTTACTTTTGTCCACAAATCAAGCCGCATACACTCCGCAGCACTGTTATGAAACGATTCCTTGTATTCCTTCTTTCCATCGAGGTGGCATTATGGGCTTCAGCAGGCATTGACCGCACGGCACTTCTGGAGCGCAACAATCCTCAGATACATGCCTTCGATTCATTGGCATCGCTCACTGTGGGAAATGGCGGCTTTGCCATGACGGTGGATGCTACAGGACTGCAGACATTCCCCGAGCATTATTCCAAAGGTGTCCCCCTGGGCACTCAGTCCGATTGGGGGTGGCATTCGTTTCCCAACCCCAAGGGATATACGCCTCAGGATGCGCTGAAAGAGTACGACTTTGGTCATGGCAGCAGCACAGCCCTGTACAGTTGTCAATTCCGCGAAGCAGGACGGCAGCACGATGCTGCGGAATGGCTGCGCATCAACCCGCACAGGCTGCATCTTGGCGTGATAGGCTTCGAACTGCCCGAGGTGATAACGTTGGCCGACTTTACAGATATCACCCAGACGCTCCATCTCAGCAGCGGTATGATTACCTCTTCGTACAAACTGCAGGGCAACGCTGTCAGCGTGCAGACCGTCTGTCATCCCACTTCGGATGAGATAGCCGTTCATGTGAAGTCGGCGCAGCCTCTGCCTGTCAAGTTGCATTTTCCCTATCCTACAGGAGTGCATTCCGACGATGCCTGCGACTGGAACAGCGACAGCCGACATTCGACGAATATCGTCTCCATGCGCAGCAATCTGGTGGTCTTTGAGCGCAGGATAGATGAGGCGGTGTACTATGTGGCCTTTCAATGGCAAGGCAAGGCGTCGCTCACCCGCAAGGGCCCAAATTATTATGTGGTGACACCTTCTGAAGGCGATTTTGCCTTTACATGCGAATTCATGCCGAAATATCTGAATAGTTTCCAGGAGAAGTATGCACTGCCGACCTTCAGCGAGGTGGCTGACGCCAGTGCCGTTCATTGGGCAGCGTTCTGGAACACAGGCGGCATGGTTGATTTCTCCGACTGTACCGACCCCAGAGCCCCCGAACTGGAACGCCGTGTGGTGCTCAGCCAGTATCTGATGGCCGTAAACTGTGCAGGCGATACGCCTCCCCAGGAGACCGGACTGACGTACAACTCGTGGTATGGAAAGTTCCATCTGGAGATGTTGTGGTGGCATCAGGCGCATTTCCCGTTGTGGGGACATGCAGAACTGCTGGACCATACGCTGGAGTGGTACGAGAAGGCCGAACCGATGGCGCGCGAGATTGCTTCCCGGCAAGGTTTCGAAGGTGTACGATGGATGAAGATGACCGACCCTTCGGCTGCCGAGGCTCCTTCCAACGTGGGCAGTTTCCTCATCTGGCAGCAGCCCCACTTGATACATCTGGCCGAACTTGTCTATCGTTCGAATCCTTCCGATGAGGTGCTGCACAAATACTACCGCCTGGTGCAGAACACGGCCGATTTCATGTGTTCGTTTGCCACTTTGGAAGGAAACCGATATGTGCTGCGTGGCGTCATTCCTGCCCAGGAGACATTGCGTGCTGCCGAAACCGTGAATCCACCTCTCGAATTGTCGGGCTGGATGTATGGCCTGCGTACAGCACAGAAGTGGCGCGAACGGCTCGGGATGCGACGCGATGCGGCTTGGGATGATGTCATCGACAGACTGTCTGTCGTCGCCCAGAACGATGACGGCCTCTGCCTGGCAGCCGAAACAGCCGTGGCATCGTATGCCAACACAAGATATATGAAGGACCATCCTGCCGTCTTGGGTGCGGTAGGCATGTATCCCGAAAGCCGGCTCACGGACCGTGACGCCATGCGTAGAACACTTCTGGCCATCTGGAATGGCTGGGGCTGGGATACCTGCTGGGGCTGGGATTTTCCCATGACGGCGATGTGCGCTGCACGTATCGGGATGCCCGGCAAGGCTGTCGATGCGCTGCTCATGGAGAAGCAGAAGAACACCTACCTTCCCAACGGCCATAACTACCAGACGGACCGTCTGCGCATCTATCTTCCCGGTAATGGAGGACTGCTGACGGCCGTTGCCATGATGTGTGCCGGTTGGGATGGGGCACCGGATATTCCGAATCCGGGTTTCCCGCAGGATGGCAGTTGGAATGTCCACTGGGAGGGCCTTTATCCCTTGCCATGAGATAGAATCCTTTGTTGTTGAAACGAACAAATCGATATGAGTATGTTTTCTGGACGACGCGTAGCCATGATGATTCTCTCTCTGCTGACAGTGCTGACGGCACTGCCTGCAGAACGTTCATTCCATTACCAACCCGACGGGAACAGTCTTGTCTGCATCAATGGCGATGCCCGTTTCACCCGTGCCTTGTATGGCGGGAATACGGCGTTCAGGCTGGAGACATCGGACCGCCCTGAATTTGCACTGTGGCTTCCCGGCATGGGGGGAAACATCACCTTTTTCCTGGATACTCCCGACGGACGCTTGGACCTTGACAAGACATCGTATGTCTGCTGCCGTTATATTGCCGGGAAACGTACCTACCTGATTCAAGACAAATCCCTTGGTGAAGCCATCATCCTCATCGAAGCCCTTGCCGGCTACGAGCGGGAGGATGCCCTCTGGAAGATACAGGCCTTTGAACTGCCGCGCGGCACACGTCTCGGCATGCGCTTCGGAGGAGCGTCCGGCACACGTTTCAGCCGCAATGGCGATATGGGCGTGGATCCCGACGACTGCTTCGACCTCAAGCCCGAATACTGCAAGGGCAATGTCTATTCGCTGAACGACAACACCTTCACCGTCCGTTTCGCCCAGGACTCCAACCAAGGTGAACAAGCGCTGTATGGCTGTCTGCCTGCCGGGGCACAGTTGTCGTTGGAGTATCTCGACGAGGACTGTCCCGTGCTGAATGCCATCTGGAAGACAAGCAAGGAACCCTGTTACATCTGCCTGAGCCGCGAAAAGCCGGAGGCATACAAGAAGCAGGCCGACAGGTTCGCCAGGACGGATGAGGCGCGCGACAAACTGGCATCGCGTATTGTTTTCAGCACCCCCGATGCCTACCTGAATCCTTTGGGAGGTGCTTTGGCCGTGGCTGCCGACGGTATCTGGGATGGAAAGACGTGGCAACATGGTGCGGTAGGCTGGCGTATGCCCTTGGCAGGTTGGCGTGCAGCGTATGTCGGTGACTGTCTCGGCTGGCACGACAGGGCACGCACTCATTTCAATGCGTATGCTGCCTCGCAGGTTACCGAGGTAGAGCCCGTCATCCCTCATCCCTCACAGGATGCCGGGCTGAATAATGCCCGCGCTGCGAAAGAGTGGGGCACACAGATGTACAGCAATGGATACATCTGCCGCAATCCTGAGCGCAACGACCAGATGCATCATTACGACATGAACCTCTGTTACATCGACGAACTGCTCTGGCACCTGCAATGGACCGGCGATTGGAAGTATGCTGCCGAGGTCTTTCCCGTCATCGAGAGCAGTCTCGCCTGGGAGAAGCGCAACTTCGACCCCGATGATGATGGACTCTACGATGCCTACTGCTGCATCTGGGCAAGCGATGGTCTCTACTACTCCGGAGGTGCTGTCACGCACTCTTCTGCCATGAACCTGCGGGCAAACCGACTGACGGCCTTCCTGGCTGATGCCTTGAACATGCCCGAGAAGGCGGCCTTCTATCGCGCTGAAGCGGAAAAGATTTCCAACGCCCTTTCCTCTGTGCTTTGGAACGATGAGCAGGGCGTGTGGGCTGAATGTCGGGACTTGATGGGACATGGTCGTCAGCATCCCTATCCGGCCCTCTGGACCGTATACCATGCCATCGACAGCGAGGTCGGAACGGCTGCCCAGCGTTATAGTGCCACACAGTATGTCGACCGGGAGATACCGCATATCCCCGTGATGGACAATCTCTACACCTTGTCGACGTCGATGTGGCAGCCTTACTGCTGGAGCATCAACAATGTGGCTTTTGCCGAGGTGATGAACATGGCGCTGGCCTACTGGGAGGTCGGACGCTATGAAGAGGGGTACAACCTGTTGAAGGCTGTCGTCCTCGACGGCATGTATCTGGGCAACAGTCCCGCCAATTTCGGACAGATATCCTATTATGATGTGGCTCGTCATGAGGCCTACCGCGATTTCGGCGACCCCTTGGGCGTGGCATCACGGGCGTTCATCGAAGGTCTCTATGGCGTGGTGCCCGACAGGCTCAACGACCAGATTCTCCTGCGTCCGGGCTTCCCTTCCGACTGGAACGAAGCCTCGCTCACGACGCCGGATATCCGCTACGACTTTCGCCGGAAGGGGGCTACGGAAACCTATTCCATCCATCTGGCCGAGCATTTCAGCGCAGAGTTGCTGATGTTGCGTCTGCGTTCGGGCTACGACTACTTCGTCTCTGCTACCGTGAACGGACAGAGCGTATCGTGGCAGCCTGTGCCGGATGCAGTGGGTTGTCCTATGGTCGAGATTCCCATTTTCACCGATGGGAAGGGCGATTTCGAGGTGGAAGTCCGTTGGGGTGGCTCCCTTGTGGATCTCGCCTCGTCCGGCTCCGATGCCTTTGTTCCTGTACGGCAGGGACAGATGAGTTGGACTCGTCCTGCCACTCCGCGCGAGCCGACGCCTTTCGATGCAGGCTCTATCGCGACGGGCAGTTTCGAGGAGGTGCTCCCGGGCAGACTGGAGCAGGTGCGATTCGATGTGCTGCTCAACGATTCCGTCACGAACATCTTCCGTCCACGTTATCTGAGTCCGCGTCCTCCCTACACCACGTTGCAGATTCCCATCACGGGGATAGGCGAGTGGTGTCATCCGCAGGTGGACTTTGAGGTCGATGATGCAGCGATGCGTCAGGGCGACGTCTTCTACAGTTCCGTGGAAGTGCCTTTCCGCACACCCGCCAAAGGCAACAACATCGCCTTCACATCTCTTTGGGACAATTTCCCTGCCCGCACCACCATCCCCCTGTGGGGTCGTGCCACGCATGCCTATCTCCTGATGGCCGGCACTACCAACGCCATGCAGAGCCGCGTGGCGAATGCCGTAGTGCGCGTGGGGTATCTGGATGGCACCGTCGACTCGTTGCTGCTCGTGAATCCCGACAACTGGTGTCCCATTGAGCAGGATTACTACTGCGACGGGCTGGCATTCCCTCTCCGTGCGCCCCGTCCTCTCCGCGTGATGCTCTCGTCCGGACTCATCAGTCCCACTCCCAGCACGGCCCTGACGGCATCCGGCAGCAGCCGTACGTCTTCGGCCTCCTCCGACGATGCCCCCACCATCGATACGAATTCCACGGGTCTCTTCGGCAATTCCCTGCCCGGAGGTGCGGGACAACTCCTCGACATCCTTCTTCAACCGAAGAAGGAACTCCTCTATCTGGAGTTGGAAACCCTTTCCAACGATATTGTCGTCGGCATAATGGCCGTCACCCTGCAGCGATGAAAAGAAGTAAAACGTTCACGATTCCAAAGGTGGTTGTCTGTGCGCTGCTGATGATGGCCGCATCGTCATGCCACGACTCCTACAACGAATTCTGCTCACAGTATCCGGTATCGTTTTCGTGCGACATCACCTATCCCCCATTCAACAATATTGCCAGCATGGGGCAGTTCCTCACCGTGCGGCTGAAGGCAAATCGCACAGCCTATCTCGTCTACAACCCTGCCTTGGACAAGACGACGGAGATGGCCGTCTCGGAGATTGAAGCCCGTTCGATAACCTTGGGCTTGGGAGGACTTATCATCGGGCAGCCCTATTTCAACGACGGCACGGCCATGTATTATGCGTACGATCTGGCATGTCCGCACTGCGACAGGTCGTCGGCACGGCTCGACGTCGATGCGCTGGGACAGGCCAGATGCAGCCGATGCGATGCCGTTTTCGACCTCAACAATGGCGGTATTGTCATCGAGGGCGAAGGGCGTCCTCTCTATCGTTACCGCATCTCGCAGTCTTCCGTAGGCACTCTTTACATACACAATTGACTTTTTTTCGGTTATTCTTGTTGTGGAACCAAAAAAATGCACTAATTTCGCAGCCGAATTCTGCTCGAATGGTGGAATGGTAGACACTGGGGACTTAAAATCCCCTGCCCAGTGATGGGCGTGTGGGTTCGAGTCCCACTTCGAGTACAGGAAAATCTGCAAGCGGTTGAATGTCAGCACTTGCAGATTTTTTCTATCTTCACGGGGAAGGAAATCGGACCGTTTTTTTGGCTGTTTCGCAGAAAAGGGGTAGTTTTGTTGACGAATGAAAAGTGAGTGCCCATCTACGATATGAACTGAAAAGCAAGAAAAAGCGATGACGACAACAACCCTTCCTGCCCATTATCTCGAGAAACGCAATCAAACCATCGACCTGCTCCGCGCCTTGACGATGGCTATGATGCTCATGGTCAACGATTTCTGGTCTGTGCGCGGTATTCCCCACTGGATGGAGCACGCTGCCTGGGGCGAAGACATGCTGGGATTCTCCGACCTCGTTTTCCCCACCTTCCTGTTTTGTGTGGGACTCTCCATTCCGTATGCCATCACGGCGATGCGGCGCAAGGGAAAGAGCGAAGGCGATGTGATACGCCATATCCTGGAACGTTCGTTCGCGCTGATTCTGATGGGTGCCTTCATCTGCAATTACGAAGAGGGCATAGACCCTTCCATCGGCTATGGCCGCAATGCCTACTGCCTGCTGATGGCATTCGCCTTCTTTCTGATTTACAATCATTACAAGAACAAACGATGGCTGGTCCGTGTGCTGAAACTCCTTGGATGGGCCATACTTCTCTTCCTGCTGATTACTTCCCGCAGTCCTGAAGGCCGGACCTTCTATCCCTACTGGTGGGGCATCTTGGGATTGATAGGATGGGCGTATCTGTTTTGTGCCCTCGTCTACGCCCTTGCCACGAAAGTACGCACACAGGTGGTGGTATGGGTGCTGTTGTTCCTCGTTTGCCTCTTCTGCTCCGACACGGCCTCGTATTCCCTTTTCCAGGGGAGAACCATTCTGCCTCTCGAGGGGGAGAATATCGTCGATCTCACGCTCTCGACCTTGCAGATCGGCAATGCGTCGAGCCATCTGCTGGTGATGAGCGGAGTCTTGTTCTCCGCGCTCTTCCTGCGTCGTGCCGAAGGGTGGAGCATGAAGAAGAAAGCCGGCATGTTGTTCCTCCTGGCACTGGCATGCTTTGCTGTCGGGGTCCTGTCGCATCAACTCTTCATCACCTCCAAACTGATTGGCACCCTGCCTTGGATATTCTACACCCTGGGCATAGACCTGCTCCTTTACATCCTGCTCGATGCGTTGGTCTATTGCGGCAAGTCCTCCCTGCTGGGCTTCCTCAAGCCTGCCGGCACGGCTACACTCACCTGCTACATGATTCCCTACTTCCTATACCCCCTCATTTCGCTCACCATCGGGTGGGACTGGTCGTCCGCCATCCCCGCACCGTTCGGCTTCGTCAAATGCGTGATGTTCGCTGCGCTCTGCATTGCCATCACATGGTTGGTGGGTAAACTCTCTGTCAAGTTGAAAATCTGATTCGCTATTCCGCTGCAAACGTAGCGTTGTTGTCCTCCCGTTCGACTCTGCTATATTTGCAATGAAATAAGCCGTCACAGAGTGGCGGCTTTTTCTTTTGGGGTGAGCCGGAAAATCACAGCCGAAAGTAATCAGCGAAGACACTCTCGTGTCCTTACTGCCCACAATATAATCCCATAGAAGAACCCATTTAAACCCGCATAACACAGCCGAATACGAACCTGCTTAGCGGTGATTCTGACGCATACCCAATCTAAGCCTGCTCTTTGTATTCCTTATTTCTTGTGGATCAGTCGTCTTAATCTGATTCTGTTGAATCTTTGCAGACAGACATAAATGAGGTTGATGAGCAAGTCTATGATAGCTATTGTCACTATTATGTAGCCATGGCCAAACCATCGTATTCCTGCTATTGAGATTATACTGAGGACAGCGGCAATCTCATGCACGATTTCAGTCTGCGATATTATTCCGAGCAGATCCTCGTATTTCAAGGCTTTGAAATCATAAAATCTTGGATCGTATGTCGGAAGAAGGCGTTTCCATTTTCGGAACTTTATGAAACGGTAGAAATCTTTCTCCCACGATAATTCTCTGAACCAGGCACACCCATCATCCGCCCTGTTCTTTAATCTTCCGACGACCACGATTGCAGATAGAATCCAGATAATCAGATGAGCGGCAAGGCACCCTGTCAGTATGGCAAATGTACGGAAAAACGAATCCTCACCATTGCTGAAACAGGCTAAGATTATTGTCACGACGATTAACAGAGGTAATCCGAATATGAAAAGGTGTTTTGCCCTCATATGCTATGGTAAGTCAGCCCTTTTGTGTTGCAAAAATAGGGCAAAACCGGGACACTTGCAAACATCCGTGGCATAATGTGACATAAACATATACTTCAAGGTATGTTTGTCTGTGAAAAGACCTTACCTTGGAAGTATGGAAGACAATATGTTGATTTTTTTGATTTTTCATAATTGATAGATTTATGTCCCGTTACTCTTTTCCTCACCTCAGCATTATTGATGCAAGCATCATACTGCATTTCTATGGCCGCAGCCCATATCAAAAAACACAGTATAGATTCGCAATGAAAAAAGCCGTCACAGAGTGGCGGCTTTTTCTTTGGGGTGGACCGAAGTATCCCGTTACGGAACGAGTACCTTCTTGCCGTTGATGATGTAGATACCTCTGCTGAGCAGGGCATCGTCGGCGATTCTGCGTCCCGAGAGGTCGTAGATGGCGTTCTCGTCGGATGTGATGGGTTCAACCATCGGGGTGTCGATGGCAGTATCAGTGGCATCAGCGCTGACCAGAATCCACAGACAATTCTGGGCATCGTAGTCATCACCGATAATCATGCTGGAGGACTTCAGTGCGATGTACATGTCGCTGTTGTTGATTGAGTGGAAGGCATAGCGGCCGAGGCCACGTTCTTCGAGTTCAAACTGTACGGCGCTGGCAGCCTCGTTGGACATGGTGGGCGATGCGTCTTCGGGAACACTTACCACATAACAATCCTTCTGTCGGTTGCAGAGGTAGTATGTGTCTTTCTTGCTGTCGGCGACCTTGAAGTAGAAGCGCTTGGTCTTGTCGCGGTAGTTCTGGCTCATCGAGGGAGCGATTTGACGACGCGTCTGGTTGTAGGTGAAACTGTATTTCGGCTTTGCGGCAGCACGTATCACATAATCCTTGTCGACCTCCAGCGGTACGGTCTCGAGATGTGTGAGGCGCTCGAGTTCATCGGTGAGGCCCTGTACGTAACCCACATAGGAGGCCACGTCTTTCTTCTGATAGTGCTCGATGGCTTCCTTGGTGAGGGCGTCCAGGTTGAGGAGGTCGTTGGCGCGATAGAAGCCTACGATTTCGTGCTCACTGTCCGACATCTCCAGCACGCACTTGGCCTGCTGGATGAGGCGTGCCATGAGTTGTTCCTTGGTCTTGTTGCTATCCTCGGTGTTGAGCGGCTCCATGGGGCAGAGGGTGCCGTTGGCGGTCACGGAGTAGGCCGTCCAGGCGGTATCGACAGTGGCATTCGGCACGTAGAGGACACGTGTGTTGGAGAAACTGCGCAGCGAGCCGTCGGCATTGTAGGCAGCAAAGCCTACACCTCCCTCACCATAGACAAACACCGTGTCGCGCACAATGGCGCATGTGTAATGTGTAGGCTGTGCAGCGGCGATGGAATCCATATAGTCGGTGAAGTGGCCCAGTTCGCCATACTTGCCTTCTTCGTATCCCTTGCGTATCTGATTGGTGCCCGTTGCCCAGATGTCGAAGCGGTAGGTAGGCTTCACGCGGTCCTCGATGAACAGGATTTCGTGGTTCTTACGCTCATACTTGGCGATTTTCTTCTTCGTATCGTTGATGTCGGCCTTCGACAGGTTGAAGGTATGGGTGCCGTAGTCCTCACATTCCACGCGGGAGCAGGGGACGAAGAATCCCCACATCTCGAAGAAGTCCGTCAGGTCTTCATTGGCCACCTTGCAGGCTTTCTCCACGAACTTCATCATGCTCTGGTCGCCGTTCTTCCAAAGGGTGATCGGGTCGCGGCGCAGTTCCTTGATGAGTTCGGGGTAGAACGAGGTGTTGTGTCGGGCCATGTGATAGTAGAGGTAGAGTTGATAGTACATCCTCATCTTTGACTCGATGCTGCGTTTCACCCACGGCGTGTTGTTGGTGAAGTCGTTGTTCTGATATTCGAGGCTCTTACCCTTGGAGGTCAGGTATCCCGTGAGGTAGAGGGCGATGTTGGAGAAGAGGTTGTTGGATGCTTCCGTGCAGGTCTCCAGATTGAAGGCCCCCTGGTTGTTGTGTCCGCACTCATGGGCTACGCACCAGCAGTCGAAGTCTTCGTTTTCGAGGTTATAGGATGCCCTGATGCAGTCGACGCCATTGTATGATGTACGGTAGGTAGTGGAGTTGGCATAGCCGGCATCGTCGGGGTTGCCCTGGATGGAGAAGGTGGGATTGTTGCAGTAGGTGGGGTAGAAGGCATCGCCGCCCTTGAGGTTATAGGGAGGATAGTCGAATTCGCCTTGGGCCACAATGTCGGTGACGCCCATGAGGGCAAACTGCCACAGGCACTGGTTGTCCGACCAGGTGATGGAGTTGTCGACGGTCTTGGGCCATACCGTAGCATAGGTGGGTGTCTCGAAGTTCCACACCGTGCGACGTCCACGGATGGTGAACAGCGGGTATTTGGCATGGTCGCGCAGGTACTGATACTCTTCGTCGCTGGCATGGGTGATGTCGTAATAGCCGTCGGCCGTACCACCCTCGATGTGGATGTTGAGGTCGGGCCAGTCGGCGACCTTCTTCTTCAGGTTGTCAGTCTTGACCGTGTAGAGGATGTAGAACTGTGCCATCTCCTGACCGACTTTCACCACGTTCAGGCCCTTGCACAACTCGACACCGGTGTTGGGCTTGCTGATGAGGTTGTTGTCGGTAGTGCCGGCAATGTAGAGGGTGGCGTCGTCAAGGACATCATCCGACACGAACACATACAACACCTCGCCTTGCTTGGCCCAGATGCCTGTGGGGTTGCCCATGTAGGAGAGTCCCGTGGCCTTTATCTTGCTGCGCCATGTGTTGGCATCGCTGTAGGGGCCATAGGTGTGGATGCGGAACTGCTTCTCATAGCGTCCCCACTGGTCGTTCTTGATTTTCACTGCCATCTCCTGGAAGTCGGCGGGAATCTCTTTGGCCTCCATGGCGCTGCGCAGGTCTTCGTCGCTGTACGACTGATAGTCCGAGGCGATTTCTGTGCAGAGGTCATCGTTGAAGAAGGTGCGCAGGTTTGCCGCAATGGCTTTGTAGTCAACGCGCAATGTGTCCACGAGGTCGGTAACGAAGGTGACGCTCAGGTCACTCCAGGCACTGCGGTATGCCCGCTCCGAGTCGGGATGTATGTGCACTTTGGGCTTGGAGCCAAAGGTATAGAGCGCATAGGTGGGTGGCAATTCGGGATACATGTACACATCCGTCACGGCACTTGAACTCCAGAGTATGCCTTGCTCGAAGACGCTGACGTTGCGTCCTACGGTGACCTTCTTCAGGCCCTTGTTGTATGCCAGGCAGTCCATGCCCATTCTGCTTACGGTGTCAGGGATGACGACCTCGGTCAGGTTGTTGCATTTGCTCATGGCGCACTTGCCGACGGTACGCAGACCTTTCGGAAGCACGATGGCCTTCAGGTTGTTGCACTCGAAGAACATGTAATCGCCCATCACATCGTTGCTGGTGTTGGAGCCTTCATAATAAGCCTTTCCTCCGCTCACGATGCGTGCATCACCCATATCGATGGAGGTGAGTTTGTGCTCGAGGAGCATGGTACGCAGATAGAGGATGTCCGTGCCGTTGAGCGGTCCGCTGATGACGGCTTCGGTGGCTTCAATGTCCAGGACGGTCGACAGGGAACCGGCTTTGGGATTTTCCACCTGATCTGCCAGGGCTGTTGCTGCCAGGCAGAGTGTCAGGAAGGTGAC
>R22__coassemble_26_pt1 | contig 159262 bp, 121 predicted proteins | sample R22__metabat2_low_PE_006 | metagenome-assembled genome bin R22
CTGAAATAAAATCTTCCTGATTTTTCGGGGAAATATAGACCCAATTTTTAAGACCATATCTAATTCCTATTCATTTTGCTGATAAGGCAGGTGAGGACAATGCTGTCGATTTATGAGCTATTTCACTAATCTTGTTTATCGGCAAATTCATATGGAACAGTATGTCTTATACTGAAATAGGTGATGAAGATAAATAGTCAACCTAAATCAGGAAACCACATATTCTACAACGAGAAGCGTCCGCACATGAGCATCGGCATGCAGACGCCACAGCAGGCCCACTTGCAGTCAGGGCCGCAGCCAAAGTGCTGGAACAAGAAAAAACATCACCGAGCCTTGGACAATGAAGATAAATCCCTATCTTTGCCCACGGTTCATGTCGCACCCAGTCCGTCCACAGCAGCCGGAACTGTCAACCGAATCCGTACGATGTAAAGTTTTTCGGAAAGTGTAAACGAAAACAGGAAAGTGTCAAGTAAATACGTTTAATAAACCTCTGAAAGTGTCAACCTAAATCAGGAAAAGACAACGTAGAACATAAAATACAATATGAAATATTGTGTTTAGCCTTCATTCATTACGCTTCACCGACGAAGTTTTCCAGTTCACACAAAGTGATGTTGGTACGACGTTGGATAATTAAGTACCTTTGCAAACTCTAAAAAAGTCTGTTGAGACAATGAAGTATGTAAATATGATAAGGAGCTGGGGCATATCGTCGTTGCTGACATTCATGCTCTACGAGGTGATATGGAGTGTGACGAGTCATACGTGGCCGTTCCATGAGGAATGGCTGGTGCCTGTCGTTGACTTGTTGTACTGCTCGGCATTTGTGGCATCAAGTATGGCTATATGTGGTGCTTTGTCGCGCATCAGTATCTTCAGGCGCATCGACTTCTGGAGCCAGACATGGTTGTGCCTGCTGACGGTCATGGCCAACTTGCTTCTGGCTTTCGTGTTTGAGAGTGCGTATAACGGCATCCTCGAAACGAATGATACAGCGTTGATGCAAAGTGGTTTGTATGTATTCTGCACAGTAGCAACGCTGTTCACCCTTGTGCATCACACCAGCCGATTCTACCGCATCATCATACGGCAGAAGGACGAACTGGCGGACATGCAGAAGAAGGTGTTAAAGAGTAAACTCGACCCACACTTTGTGTTCAATTCGCTGAGCACGCTCACAGAACTGATTCATGAGTCGCCCGAAGATGCCGAACAATACACCATCCAGATTTCGCGTATCTACCGCCACCTGCTATCCACTCTCGACACTCAGTATGTGACGCTGGCCGAGTCGTTACGGTTGGTGGACGACTACGTATCCATTCAGAAGTATCGTGTGGATGGCGACATAGAAGTGAAGACCGACCTGCCGGAGAGTATCATGCAGAAGCGCCTCTTCCCCCTCGCCCTTCAAACGCTGGTGGAGAATGCCGTCAAGCACAATGCCATCAGCAAGGGTGGCAAACTACTGATTTCTATTTCGCTTTCGGGCAAAGATTGGATTGCGGTGGGGAACCTGAAAGAGAAGCAAAACACGGAATGCCATTCCATGGGCATAGGACTCCAAACACTCCGCGAACGTTACCGCCTGGAGCATCTTCCAGAGCCTGTGGTTGAGGAAACCGACAACTATTACGAAGTAAGAATCAGATTGATTGACAACGAAATATGAAACGCATACTCATCATAGAAAACGAACGCATGAGCGCCTCGCGCTTGAAGCGCCTCATCAGCGACATTGACGATACGTTTGAAATCGTTGGTCCACTCACAACCGTAGAGGAAGTGGTAGAAACTCTCAGGCAAGACACGGCTATCGACCTCATCATCTCCGACATCCGTCTGCACGACCACCTTGTCTTTGAGGCGTTTCACGAAGTGATGCCTCGCTGCATGGTCATCTTTACCACCGCCTACGACGAGTATGCGCTGGAGGCTTTCCGTCACAATGGCATAGACTATCTGCTGAAACCCATCGAGCAGGACGCACTCACGAACGCAATACGAAAGGCTTCAATCCATTCAACCCCCTCAACCTCTTCAAATATCCTTTCCGCCTCTCGCGAACTCCAATGCTTCCGCGAACGCATTCTCGTGAGTCGTGGCGACGAACTCATCCCTCTCCGTATCAATAGTATCCGCTATTTCTGTGTGGAGGACAACACCGTGACGGCATACACTGAACAGGGTGAAGCCTACCGCATCCCCCTCACCATGAATGACCTTGAGCAACAACTCAATCCCTATTTATTCTTCCGTCTCAATCGCCAGTACATTGCACATATCGACAGTATCCGCAAGATTAGTTTCTTCTTCAGTTCCAAACTCATCGTGCGCCTCAACGGTTGCGACGACGACCACATCGTCATCAGCAAAGAGAGGAGTGCCCAGTTCAAGCAGTGGTTGGATAGATAAAACTCATGACGATATGGATTTCAGCATAAGACTTTTACCAGAAGCAGAAGAGGAGGCTTTCAAGCAAGAGATGCAGGAAGCTTTCCAAAAAGGATATGAAGACCATTTTGGCAAATCGGAAGACACTATTCTCCCCTTTGCCGACATTGAGCAATCCCTTGCAGAGCATAACTCCATTGCCTACGAAGTCATACATCAAGGCGAGCGCTTAGGTGGAGCCATCATCGTGCTATCGGAAGATGGACGCAGGGGAGACTTGCATTTCCTCTATACAAAAGTGGGCTGTCAAAGCCGAGGTGTAGGACAATGGATATGGCGAACTATCGAAGCGCTACATCCCGACGTGGAACTTTGGGAGACCTGCACCCCTTATTTCGACACACGCAACATCCACTTCTACGTCAACCGTCTTGGATTCCACATCGTGGAGTTCTTTAACGCCCACCATCCCGATCCCCATATATCCAGCGATAAAGATGTTGATTCAACGGAAGGGGATGGAATGTTTAGATTTGAGAAGAGGAAATAAGCAGTCCATCGCTTCACCTCCCATTTTTTCCGCTTCGCACCGTTGGGCGTTGCCTGCTTGTGGTAATCGAAGTACTTTTGCATCCAAAAACAAGACTAACGATGCGGAAGTACTTCTTTTTACTTCTTTTGACAATGCCCTTTGCTGAGATGCTGGGGCAAGTGTCCGTCACCGATTCTCTCGCTCTGGATTCGATTGAAACGATGTGGGAGAAGATGATTGACGAGGTGACGGTGGTGGGGCATAAGCCAGTGGTGAAGTTCACCACCGACAAGGTGAACTATCGTGTGAAGGACGATCCAGACAGTAAGACGCAGACGGTACTGGAGATGCTGCGCAAGGTACCAATGGTGACGGTGGATGGTAAGAGCAACATCTCGGTGAATGGTTCTCAACAGTTTCTGGTGTATGTTGATGGTCGTCCGAGCACTATGATTACTCGTAACCCTACGAAGGTGCTACGCAGTATGCCGGCGGGTAGTGTGGAGCGCATCGAGGTGGTTACGAACCCTGGTGCGAAGTACGATGCCGAGGGCGTGGGCGGTGTGTTGAACATCATCACGAAGAAAAGCAATCGCCGGAAGCACGAAGAACTGTCGGGTACATCGCATACCACCATAGGAACGTGTCGGTGGGGACAGGACTTCATGCTCAACTATGCCAAGAACAAGTGGACGGTGGATATGAGTCTAATCGGCGAATATGAGTATCAAGGGCATAGTCCTATGAGCAGTTCGATAGAGAATCTCTCGGGAACGCCCTACACCGAATCCTCATACATGGACACCCGTCAGCACATGCCGTTCGGCATGGGCGAACTGAACATCGGCTATCAGGTGGATTCCGTGTCGGCTGTTCATCTGGCCCTATCGGGTACGCACATGGCAATGAACGAGGAGGGGTCGCCTACGTATTATTATAAAGGTGGGCAGTACGGTGATGGCTTGGCGCTGACGATGCAGAGCGAGTCAAAGATGCGTATGGAGTCGATGGACGGAAGTCTTGATTATCAGCGATTCTTTGGGCAGGACAAAGAGGGTTGCATGACGTTTACATATCAGTATTCGTTGAACCCTGTTCACATGATTAACCGATACAACTATTATGACAAGGCATTGGCAGAGCAGTTCGGATACTTCGACATCAATCAGGAGAGCACCGAGCGTTCGGAGAACCACAATGTACTTGCCGACTTCGTACTGCCTGTGGCAAACTGGCTGAAGATAAACACAGGGACAAAATATACGGCTGATATCAATCAGGGCAAGACGTTCAATCAGCAGCGTCATCTGGGCGCACTCTATGCGGAGGCAGAGACGGAGTATGCGTGGCTGTCGGCAAAGACGGGTCTCAGATACGAACACGTCTGGCAATCATCACACTACAAGGATGATTCTGCTCCGGGCTTCGACACGAAGAATGGTGTACTGGTTCCTTCTGCCAGTCTCACGGCAACGCTCAGCGAAAGCCAGACAATAGGTGTGACCTACAATCTGCGTGTGCGCCGTCCGAGTATTGAGGAACTGAATCCTTTTGTCTACCGCTTCGACCCTCTGACGCTGGAGTATGGCAATCCGCGCCTCGACCAAGAACGTACGCACAATATATCACTTTCGTATATGCTCAATCTGCAACGTCTCTCCATGCGTGCTGCTCTGACTCACCAGTTGACCAACGATGGCATCATGCAATACTCGTTCCAAAAGGAAGGCAAGATACACCGCACCTTCGGAAACATTGTTCGTACCAATCAGACATCGGCAAACGTGTACGTCAGCTGGGGCATGACGCAGACCACAAAACTCTTGCTCAACACCGAACTCTCGTACGTAGAACATCGCAGTTCGGAACTTGACGCTAAAAACCACGGTTGGAGCCTCGGCAGCAACATTGGCGTGCAGCAGACATTGCCATGGCAACTCAAGTTCACCACCAACCTGGAGTACATGAGTCGCAGTTACACCTTGCAGGGGTGGGAATCGGGTATGACCGAACTCACAGCTTCTATCTCGCGCAGTTTCATGGACGACCGTTGGGACATTGCCCTCACCGGCACCACAGGTCTCGGACACGGCGGCGACCTCGTGTGGACATCCTACAGCAAGACTTCCGACTTCATCTCCACCCAATCCTTCACCATGCCCGTGCAATGCATCACCCTCGGCATCACTTACAACTTTGGTGGTGGTAAAAAGGAATCTTTCGAACAAAGTGACTTAGAACTACCGCAGAAGAGGAATCGTAGAGGAAGATAATGCTTAATGGAATATTGTAAATGATAAATGAGCGAGGGTGTCTTTTCCTGAAATAGGTGATGAAGATAAATAGTCGACTATAATCAGTTTTAATGTTGAATGGAGTCAACTCTATCAAGGAATAAGATAGACAAGCAGTCAACCTAAGCCAGGAAACCACATATTCTACAACGAGAAGCGTCCGCACATGAGCATCGGCATGCAGACGCCACAGCAGGCCCACTTGCAGTCAGGGCCGCAGCCAAAGTGCTGGAACAAGAAAAAACATCACCGAGCCTTGGACAATGAAGATAAATCCCTATCTTTGCCCACGGTTCATGTCGCACCCAGTCCGTCCACAGCAGCCGGAACTGTCAACAGAATCCGTACGATGTAAAGTTTTTCAGGAAAGTGTAAACTAAAAACAGGAAAAGACACCATCCACATCACTCGCTTCACGCCTACAGAGGAAGCGCTCGTCAAGAAACAATCCATGCAGACTCTCCTCAACAAGAAAGCGTACAAAAACTAAAACGAACGAACATGAAACTCTTCCTAACCCCACTCTTGCTCTCCGCTGCCTTGACATGCGGGGCAACACGTATACCCGAACGCATCCAAGTATCAGACAACCATCATTATCTGGTTGATGAAAAGGGGCAGCCTTTCTTCTATCTGGCCGACACTGCATGGGAACTCTTCCATCGGTTGAATCGCGATGAAGCGGAACGCTACCTCCAAGACCGCGCCGAGAAAGGCTTCACAGCCATTCAGGCAGTTGCCGTAGCCGAATTGGACGGCATCAGCACGCCCAACGCCTACGGTCACCTGCCGTTTGTAAACGAGGACCCCAACCAGCCTGCCGTCAAGGATGGAGAGCAGAACGACTACTGGGACCATGTGGACTACATCGTTCGCACGGCTAACGAGAAAGGGCTCTATATAGCCATGCTGCCCACATGGGGACGCTACTGGCACGACGGCGACCACACGCCCTTCACGCCCGAGAAAGCACGCGCCTATGGAAAATGGCTGGCCAGTCGCTACCGCGAGGCGAAGATAATATGGGTATTGGGCGGCGACCGCAATCCCGAGGGCGACTACCACCGCGAAATCATGCGTCAGATGGCCCACGGCCTCATGGAGGGCGATGGACACACGCATCTGATAACCTATCACCCAACGGGTTGGTGCGGAAGCGCTCAGTTCTACCATCAGGAAGATTGGCTGGACTTCAACATGCGACAGAATGGGCATGAGGTACGCGTGGAGTCGTACAAGAAAACGCGTGAAGACTGGGACCGCTGCAATCCTGTAAAACCCGTATTGGATGGCGAACCGCTCTACGAGGATCACCCCGTTGCCTTCGATGCCGGACGCCAGGGGCATTCTGTATCTGCCGACTGCCGACGTGCCCTCTACTGGGACCTCTTCAACGGAGCATGCGGTCACACCTACGGTCATCATTCCGTCTGGCAGATGTGGAATCCCGAGAAGAGTCCCTATCCTATCAACAACCCTCTCCTGCCCTGGTACGAAGCCATCCAACAGCCAGGTTCGGCACAGATGCAATGGGGAAAGAAGCTCGTCCTGAGCCGTCCCTATCTGAGCCGCATTCCGGCCACGGAGAAGGTCCTCATCGAGAGCCACATCCCTTCAGCATGGCCAGGCGAGGGCATCTACCGCTTTGCTGCCACTATGGACGAGGAAGGCACTTACATGATGATTTACGCACCCGTAGGACGAAAATTCCACGTCAACACATCGTTGTTGGCAGGCAACAAACTCACAGGATGGTGGTATAACCCACGCAATGGCAAGGCACAGAAGATAGGTGCTGTTGAGAAGGCTGAAGATGTCACCTTCATCTCTCCCACCCCCGGTGAGGAATTGGACTGGGTGCTCGTGATTGATGATGCAAGCAAGAAATATAAACGTCCAGGATTATGAATTGCAGAAGAATAGCCCCTGCGCTACTCGTCATGAGCATGGCAGCATGCGCACAAGACATCGCTCCTGTTGATGGAGATGATGCCGTACTGAAGAACTACACAACCTCGTGGATTGCCAACGATGGTGGTTGGGAGGAAACACACATCCCTCACGACATGCTCAACATGTATGTCCGCCCCGATGGGACCGTGGCCACAGTATGCGGATGGGACGAGGGAGGCACCAACGTGGCCGTCTTCCGCAACGGCAAGTTACTCAGCCGTCCCGAGGGCTCTGGAACCGGTGGATGGGGCCGTTTCTCGTGGTTGGGAGTAGCCTTGGACGACAGTTATGTATACCACCTACTCACGCAGAATGGCTGTGACGGAGGCAACAACGACATGAACCAGAATGGTCTACGCCAGTATCCTCCCTGCGATGAGCAGATAGAATGGAAAACCATTCGTCGCTATGACATACAGACTGGCAACGGAGCACCTTTCAAGGGAGGATACGGCTACCTCGGCGATATGCTCATCGTAGCCACAGAGAAGTTCCGCACGCTTGCAGGACTTGCCATTTCTGGCGACAGGCTCTATGTGGCGATAGATGGAGGCAAGGAACACCAGATGCCCGATTCCATCAAGATTTACGACAAGAAGGATATGCGCTACCTGCGAGGTTATGCCGTCAGCGGAGGCGTAGGCCAACTGTATGCCGACAACCAGGGCGGGCTCTGGATGTACCAGGGAAGACAGATTGTGAGAATGAAAGCCGATACCGGAAAGTTGTTCCCTCAAAGCATCCAGTTGCCTGAGGGGGTAGAAGCTGAGACTTGCTGTATTGATTCCTATCAGAATCGCTTACTCGTCCCCAACTGCGGTCGTGATTTGAACATCCTCATCTACACGAACATCTATGACAAACCACAACTGGCAGGAACCTTCGGCACCACCGGCGGCGTTTATTCCCGTTCGGGAGACTATCTGCAAGGAGAGGTCGGGCCGATGCGTTTCACCGGACCGAGGGCTGTAGGCGTAGATGCGAAAGGGCGCATCTACATAGCCAACACAGCCGTTTCGGGTGGCAGAGGCGCTGTGCTCGAGGCATACCGCGAGGCGGACGCCAACCTGCTATGGAAGCAAGAAGGACTTGTGTTTACCGCCACGGGAGATTTCCACCACGGCTATTCAGACCTCTTCTACACGCCAGAGAAAGTTCACCTCGTAGACAAGTCGCTCGTGGGTGTGCGTACAGACAAGGTCATCGGGTATACGGGAGACCCCTTCACCTTCCCCGATGATGTTCGCCTACAATGTTTTATAACCTCCTGCTCACACCGAAACATACAAGGTCACGATTTTCTGACCGTTTCGGACATGTACGGAGGCACGTTAGCCGGTTATCGCTTCGACCGCGATAAGCATGGCTATGTGGGCATCCCTTCCTTCTCCTTCAGCAATGGCGACAAAGAGATTCCCTCCGACAGCGTAGTAAGCTGGACCGATGCCAACGGCGATGGACTCAGACAGGCGGATGAAGTGCGCATACATAATGGCTACAACCCCTTCTGTATGAGTTATTTGATGGACGAAAGGGGAAATGTATGGCGTGGTGTGCGCGAACGTGGCATAATGTGTTGGACGATGCGCGGATTGGACCAGAATGGTGTACCCCAATACGATGAGCCAACGTTGCTGCCTCTTCCCCAGAGGTTCCGCGATGCCAAGCGTGTGTGGTACGATGCCGAGCGCGACGAACTCTTCCTGGCGGGCAACAGCGATGTCAATCCTGACGAGCGCGACACCTGGTGGTCCATGTGCGGTACCATCGTACGATGCGATCATTTCCTGGAGCGCGTCCGCAAGGGCGAAATCAAGGAAGGTTGGAAGTCAGACCTGTCCATCTACATTCCCTTCCATGTGGAGGATGGCAAGGGACTGGACCACACGAATGCCAAGGCCTTCACCGTGGCGGGTGACTATGTCTTCGTCATTCTGGCACGCAAAGGATGGATTACCGTCTACGACCGCCAGTCGGGGCGCTTCGTAGGTCGATTGCAACCAGACGAGACCGTACACTGCCAAAGCGGATGGGCCGACTTCAATTATGCCATCAATGCCAGACAACTGTCTGACGGAACTTATGAGATTCTGGCCGAAGAAAATGCCTTCGGAAAGGTTCTATACTACCGTTGGAAGGGCGAAAGCATAGTTCGGAGCAAGACCACCCAAAATAACCTCTCATATTTCGGAGAATAATGTCTTTCCACAGAAAAAGTGGTTCTTTTCCTGTTTTAGGTTGACACTTTCAGGGGCTTATTAAACGCATTTACTTGACACTTTCCTAAGATAGTTTACACTTTCCTGTTTTCGTTTACACTTTCCTGAAAAACTTTACATCGTACGGATTCGGTTGACAGTTCCGGCTGCTGTGGAGGGACCAGGGTGCGGCTGGATTTTCGCGGGGAAAAAGACAGCGAGTCCGCCCTTTTGCGGGGACAGATACACAAATCGCTGGATAAACGCTGGATAATTTTCGGACGGGATTTTTGTAACCGCTTGAATTTCATCGGTTAAAAATCGGATAATTATCCAGAAAAATTATCCGGTCAACTATGCCCTAAAATGCCGTCTTTTGCAACGGGAATAGTCCCGAACAATCTTTTCAACAACCCAAAAACCGATATGAAAACGACCCTTTCTTCAACCAATCTCCTTTCCGTTTGCGCCATGCGCACCGCTGTTGCCCACACTGACTGTCGCCTCCCTTGGCACCTGCTCACTCCCGCCGGCACCCGCTGTCCGGCCGCCATCGCCCCGACGAAAAGTTTTGAACATTTTTCGTCAGATTTCTTCGGCTCCTCTTTGCAGTTCCCAAAAAAGTGGTATCTTTGCACAGCATATGGTTCTCCCCCTCCTGCTGCAAATGTGGCGGGTGGCGACGGGGCTAAGATGGGAACGCAGTGTGAATCTGCGACATTAGCCGATGCTGTGAGTCCTTTATTGCGCAGGGCCAACATGTCACTGGGTGGATACGATGAGTAGGCAATACCGTCGTTCGCGATGCCTGGGAAGACGACCTTGACGAGGACGAGCCAGAAGACCTGCCATGTGCCATTAGTAACAAGTGTCTGCGGGACTACGGACACGGATAGTCATTCAAAGCAATGTTGTACGGCAACCTCACCGGCCGACTGCATGTTGTATTTTCAGTCATTTCCCGGGGCTTCGTCCCGGTGGAGGCTGTAGCGTGCCGCCATGAGGCGGAGGGCATCGTCATGAACAATAACCGAAATACCACATATCATTTATGGAAACATATATCGTAAAGCGTGATGGCAAGCATGAGTTGTTCGCCATCGACAAGATTAAGGCTGCTGTAGCCAAGTCGTTCCTGGCATCGGGTGCATTTGCGACCGAAGAAATCATGACGGGTGTGCTGAGCCATCTCCACATCCAGAACGGACTGAGCGTGGAGGAAATCCAGAACCAGGTCGAGGTGGCCCTCATGTCCGAAGGGTACTACCAGGTGGCCAAGACCTACATGCTGTATCGCAACCGTCATGCCGAGGACCGCGAGACGAAGTCGAAACTGGAGTTTCTGATGGGCTACTGCCAGGCCTCCAACGCCGCCGAGGGGAGCAAGTTCGATGCGAATGCGAATGTCGAAAACAAGAACATCGCCACGCTGATAGGCGAACTGCCCAAGAAGGGTTTCATCCGTCTGAACCGCCGCATGCTGTGCGACCGCATCCGGACGATGTACGGCAAGGAGATGTCGGACCGATACCTGAGCCTGCTGAATCAGCACTTCATCTACAAGAACGACGAGACGAATCTTGCCAACTACTGCGCGAGCATCACCATGTATCCGTGGCTGCTCGGCGGCACGAAGTCCATCGGTGGCAATTCGACGCCTCCCACCAACCTGAAGGCTTTCTGCGGTGGATTCATCAACATGGTGTTCATCGTGTCGTCCATGCTGTCGGGCGCATGCGCCACGCCCGAATTCCTTATGTATATGAACTACTTCATCGAGAAGGAGTATGGCGAAGACTACTGGCAGCGGGCCGACGAGGTGGTGGACCTGAGCCTGAAGAAGCGGACCATCGACAAGGTCATCACCGACTGCTTCGAGCAGGTGGTCTACAGCATCAACCAGCCCACGGGGGCACGCAACTTCCAGTCGGTGTTCTGGAACATCAGTTATTACGACCGATACTATTTCGAGTCGCTGTTCGGCAACTTCCTGTTCCCCGACGGTGAGAAGCCGCACTGGGATTCGCTGAACTGGCTTCAGAAGCGTTTCATGAAATGGTTCAACGCCGAACGCACCCGCTGCGTCCTGACCTTCCCCGTAGAAACCATGGCGCTGCTCACCGAGGACGGTGATGTGAAGGACAAGGAGTACGGTGACTTCACGGCCGAGATGTACGCCGAGGGACATTCGTTCTTTACATACATCAGCGACAACGCCGATTCGCTGTCGAGTTGCTGCCGTCTGCGCAACGAGATTACCGACAACGGGTTCTCGTACACGCTGGGAGCAGGTGGCGTGAGCACCGGTTCGAAGAGCGTGCTCACCATCAACCTGAACCGCTGCGTCCAGTATGCCTGCAGGGTGGGCATCCAATACCAGGAGTACATCGAAGAGGTCGTGGACCTCATGCACAAGGTTCAGTTGGCATACAATGAAAACCTGAAGGATTTCCAGGCCAAGGGGCTGCTGCCGCTGTTCGATGCGGGATATATCAACATCAACCGCCAGTATCTGACCATCGGTGTGAACGGACTGGTTGAGTCCGCCGAGTTCCTGGGCATTGAGATTTCCGACAATCCGCGTTATGCCGAATATGTCCAGTCCATCCTCGGCATCATTGAGAAACTGAACAGGCAGTACCGTTCCAAGGGGGTGATGTTTAACTGCGAAATGATTCCTGCTGAAAATGTGGGTGTCAAACACGCCAAATGGGACCGTGAGGACGGCTACGCCGTGCCGCGCGACTGCTACAACAGTTATTTCTACAAGGTCGAGGATACGAGCCTGAATGTGATTGACCGTTTCAGGCTTCATGGCGCCAAGTACATCGAACACCTCACGGGTGGTTCGGCCCTGCACTGCAACCTGGAGGAACACCTGTCGAAGGCCCAGTACCGCCAACTGCTCAAGGTGGCCGCCCAGGAAGGCTGCAACTATTTCACCTTCAACATCCCCAACACCATCTGCAACGACTGCGGCACCATCGACAAGCGGTATCTGAAGGAGTGTCCGCACTGCCATTCCACCAATGTGGACTACCTTACCCGAATCATCGGGTACATGAAGCGGATAAGCAACTTCTCGGCAGCGCGTCAGGTCGAGGCCGGACAGCGTTACTATGCTTCCATGTAAGGCCATGAAGATAGCATCGTTCGATGTGGTATTCCAGGAGGTGCCCGGACAGGTCACGCTGGCGCTGAACATCTCGCAGTGCCCCAACCGTTGTCCGGGCTGCCACAGCCCGCATCTGCAGGAGGACATCGGCTACGAACTCGATGAGGCCTTGCTCGACTCCCTGCTTGACAGATATGGGAGGGACATCACCTGCGTGTGCTTCATGGGCGGCGACGGCTGTGTCCGGCAGGTGATGCAACTGGCCGCTCATGTCCATGCGTACGGGTTGCTGACGGCATGGTATTCGGGCCGTCAGCAGTTGCCCGATGGCTTTTCGTGCGAATGTCTGGATTATGTGAAACTGGGCCCCTACATCGAGGGCCGCGGGTCGCTGAACAATCCGAACACCAATCAGCGTATGTACCGGATAGAGTCACAGCAGTTGATTGACATCACCCCGTCGTTCTGGGGCCGGTCAGGAACGGCTCCCTTCACCACGACATTGGCGACCGGCAGCCGCGAACACGATACGGTCTCCACCCCGCTGCGGGCGGGCTGAAAGGCGGCAGGGAACGGCGCCTGGCGGCACGGGCGGCATCACTTCGGCGAGAGGGCGAAGGTCGTGCGGGTGCGGAAGGTGGTGAGCGTGAGGGGCATGCCGCCGGGGATGTCGTCGCCGGTGAGCGTGAAGCGCACTTTTCTGAAACTCCCGCCTTCAACCCCCTGAAAAAAAGCCCTCTCTGCCCCTGCTCGTCGTGTCGTTATTCCTTATATATATAATAAAAGGTAGAAAAAAAGATTGCCCGCACGGGATGGTGCGGGCAATCGTATGCGGGAAACCGGGAAGGATTATTCGGCCTTCTTGGTGTTCTTCTTCATGACGAGCTGAGCGATGGGGGCTGCCAGGAAGATAGAGGAGCAGGTACCGAAGACAACACCGAGGATCATGGTGAAGGCGAAACTCTTGATGGAGTCACCACCGATGAACAGGATGCAGAGGAGCACGATGAGTGTGCTGACTGAGGTGTTGATGGTACGAGCGAGGGTGCTGTTGAGGGACTCGTTGAAGAGTTGCTTCAGGTCACGCTTCGGATAGAGTTTGCGGTTCTCACGGATACGGTCGAAGATAACCACCTTATCGTTGATGGAGTAACCGATAACCGTCAGGATAGCGCCGATGAACGTCTGGTCAATCTCCATGGAGAAGGGCAGGACGCCGTGGCAGAGAGCATACATACCGAGTACCATGGCGGTATCGATGATGAGGGCGCCGATAGCACCGATGGAGTAAGCAACGTTGCGGAAGCGCAGGAGGATGTAGAGGAAGATACATGCCAGGGCGAGGATGACGCTGATGATGGCGCCACGGGTGATGTCGCTGGCGATGGAAGGTCCTACCTTCTGGCTGCTGATGATGGAGCCTCCGGCACGGTTCTCATGGTCGATGAAGGTCTCGAAGGTGAGGTCGTTGCTCAGGAGGTTGTTGCTCTTGAGGGCGTCGAAGAGGAACTGCTCAATCTCGGTGTCGATGGTCTGGGAGTCTTCGTCGATGCGGTAGTTGGTGCTGATACGGATGGTCTTCTTGTCGGTACCGAGGGCGATGCAGGTGAGGTTGGCATCACCGACTTCCTTCTCAAGGATGTCGGCTACCTGCTCGGGCTCAACGGGCTGCTCGAACTGAACGACGAAGTTACGTCCACCAGTGAAGTCGATACTCTTGTCGAAGCCACGCAGTGCATAGGCAGTAGCGAAGATGACGAGGAGAACGGCGAAGATGGGGAAACTGGTCTTCTTGGCATCCATGAACTTGAAATGGGTGTTCTCGGGCATCACCTTCTTGGCGAACGGAGTCGAGAAGGTAAGGTTGGTGAGCTTCTCCTTGTCGAGGAAGTGCTCGTAGACGATGCGGGTGAGGAACACGGCGGTGAAGAACGAGCAGACGATACCAATCATGAGGGTGGTGGCGAAGCCGCGGATGGGGCCTGTACCGAAGACGAACAGGATGATACCGGTGATGATAGAGGTGAAGTTGGAGTCGAAGATGGCCGAGAAGGCGTTCTTGTAACCATCCTTGAGGGCGGCCTTCACTTGCTTGCCGGCACGCAGTTCTTCCTTGGCGCGCTCATAGATAAGCACGTTGGCGTCGACAGCCATACCCAGGGTGAGCACCATACCGGCGATACCGGACATCGTGAGGGCAGCCTGGAAGCTGGCGAGGATGCCAAGGGTGAAGAAGAGGTTGAGCAACAGGGCACCGTCGGCGATGAAACCGGGAATCCAACCGTACATGGCGCACATGTAGAACATCAGGATGATGAAGGCGATGATGAACGACCAGATACCTTTGTGGATGGACTCGGCACCGAGTGAAGGTCCTACGACATCCTCCTGGACAATCTTGGCGGGGGCGGGCATCTTACCGGACTTCAGCACGTTGGAGAGGTCCTTGGTGTCCTCCTGGGTGAAGTTACCGGTAATCTGCGAGTTGCCGCCGGTGATTTCGCCCATGACATTGGGGGCACTGTATACGCGGTCGTCGAGGACGATGGCGATGCATCTGCCGACATTGTTCTTGGTCATCTGGGCCCAGTGACGGGCACCGTCGGTGTTCATGGTCATGCTGACGCAGGGACGGCCGTTCTGGTCGAAGTCGTCCTTGGCGCTGACGATGACGTCACCCTCAAGAGGAGCACGGTCGTTGCGCTCGGTGCTCTTGATAGCATAGAGTTCGAAGACCTGACCGGCCTCGTCCATGGCCTTCACACCCCACTTGAGGCGGAGGTCCTTGGGCAGAATGCTCTGAACTTCCTTGCGGGCGAGGAGAGCATCGATTTCGTCCATATCCTTGTGCATGGCAACGCCGACGACAGCACCGTAGTTCTGGTTGTAGGCGTTGAGGATGCTGAGCAGCGGGTGCTCACGCTTCATCTGGGCAGCGGTGGCAGCGTCGACTTCCTTGTCGGCGTTGTCGTCACCCGTGAGGGACGAGAGGTCGAGGTCCTCGGCAGCGGCTTCCTCAACGGCAGCGGCTTCCTCAACGGCGGGAGCAGCCTCTTCGGCGGCTTCTTCAGCAGCGGGAGCCTCTTCGGCTACTTCTTCGGCAGTGCCGTTCTCATAGGCGAGGACATCGCGCAGCTTGGCATCGGCCTGTGCAAGGTAGGTGTAGATTTCCTGTGCGGTGTAGGTCTCCCAGAATTCGAGGTTGGCGCTTCCCTGGAGGAGGTTACGTACGCGCTCGGGTTCCTTTACGCCAGGAAGTTCAATCATGATGCGGCCCATGCTGCCTTCCAGTTTCTGGATGTTGGGCTGGGCGACACCGAAGCGGTCGATACGGGTGCGGAGGACGTTGAAGGAGTTGTCGATGGCGGCCTGAACCTCGGTACGGAGGACAGACTCGACTTCCTTGTCGGTGCTCTTGGTGTTGACCTTATCCTTGAGTTGCTGGGTGGCGAAGAGTTCGGCCAGTGTGCCTTCGGGGTTGAGGCGCTTATACTCTTTGATGAACAGTGTGATGAAGTCGTCGTTGCTGGTCACAGCCTGCTTGGTGGCGGTGGCAAGGGCGCTCTTGAAGGTCTCGTCCTGCTTGTGGTCGGCGAGAGCGTCGATGACATCGGGAACGGAGACTTCGAGGATGACGTTCATACCGCCCTTGAGGTCGAGGCCGAGGCCGATACCCTGTTCGCGGCAGGTCTTGAAATCATAGACTCCGAGCCAAACTTTCTTGTTCATGACAGAATCGATGTAGGTCGAATAGCCTCCTTCGTATGCCTTGGCCTTTTTCTCATGATGGCTGGTAACGAAGGTGAAAGAGAGATAGAACAGACAGACAACTGCCAGTGCTATCGCGAGAAACTTTACAAATCCTTTGTTTCGCATTTTAAGTTACTTTATTGTTATTACTAATTTTTTATCTCTTTTCGGGATGATGGATGCTGCTTTCAAGGGAAGAATGTACCCCCGAAAAGGGCGCAGCAAGCATCATACTAATTTTCAAGGTTGCAAAGATAGGACTTTTTTTGCCAACTCAAGTGTTTGGGCAAAAAAAAACGTTGTTTTTGGGCCGTATTTGCTGTTTTTTTGCCTTGTTGACGCAAAAAACGGCTCTTCCGACCTCTTTTTTTACTAAAACGAACATGTAACGCGCGTATTTTTACACACGCGCGGAAAGGGTGTCGGCGCCGGCCGGATGGAGGAAGTACGAAATTGAAACCTCTGCCGATGTGCGGAGGGGGAGAAAGTGGTTATTCGCCGATGGTGAAGTAGGCGGAGATGGGATGATGGTCGGAGAAGGTGACGTCGTGATGGACGCGGCATCGCCAGGGGAGGAGGTTCTTCGATGCCAGTATGTGGTCGATGCGGAAGAACATGCGGTCGTGGGTGTAACTGAAGTCGAAGCCGTTGCCGCTGCGCGTGTGGGCATCGACGAGACGGCGTGTCAGCCGGTGGTGGGCGAAGGAGACCGGGGCGTCGTTGAAGTCACCGCATACGATGGTGTAGCGGGCACCGGTCTCGTCGATGCGGCGGGCGATGTCCTCGGCCTGCGTGGCACGCTGCGCACCGGCATCGCGCAGTTTCTTCACCAGTTCCTTGGTCTTGGTGGTGGCGATGTTGTCGCCGGGGGCGTTGAGGATGTCCTCGTAGACAGTCTTGTCGTCGTCATTGAGGCCGAAACTCTGCAGATGGCAGTTGAAGAGCGCCAGCGTGTCGTTGCCCATGAGGATGAGGTAGCGGGCGGCACCGTTGCCGGAACCTTCGAAGGTGATGTCCTGGACATCGACGATAGGGTAGCGGGAGAGGCAGTCGAGGCCATGGGCCCGCGTGCCGTTGCCCATGATGACATGGGCGCGGTAGGGATAGGCCTGACAGAAGGCCGAACGCTCGTCGATGTTGCGCATGCTGCCGACGTTGCACTCCTGCAGGCAGATGATGTCGGCATTGCTCTCGCGCAGGTAGTCAAGCGTGGGGGTGTCGATGAGATTGCCCGAGGGCACGTTGGTGCTGCAGATGTTGTAGGAGAGCAGGTGGAAGGCATCCTGGGGGGGATGTTGCCGACGCATGTTGACGGGACACATGGCGTGGATGGACGACAGGCAGGCGAGCAGCGTGAGCAGCGACAGCCAGCACCCCTTCTTCCAGAACAGCAGCCAGAAGAGCAGGAACAGCACCACGGCAGCCAGGGCGAAGGGGAAGGCGAGGCCCGTGAGCGACATCAGCGGCAGCCGCGTCGCCGGCAGATGCTGGCTGTAGGCGCACAGCACCAGGGCGGCAGAGGCACAGAGGTTGAGCAGCATCATGGGTGCCACCCATAACTTTTTGTACCATTTCATCGGTGTTTTCTGATGACGCATAGGACAGGATTATCAGCGGTTGGAGGCTTCGAAGAGTTTGCGCTTCTCCTCATCGGTGAGGCCGGCATAACCATGTTGCTTGATCTTCTCGAGGATGCGGTCGGTCTCATCGGACGCCTCCTTGCGCGAAGCATTGTAGCGGTAGTCTTCGGAGTGGTCGTTCTTGGGCTGCGCAGCGGCGTTTTTTGCCGATGAATTGGACCTTTTTTGCTTTTTCACCTTCATCTTCTTCACCTTTGCCTTCTTCACTTTCGGGCCTTTTGTCCGACCGAATCCGCCATGGGTGAGCCTGCCGGGAAGGTCGAAGAGCGCGTTGAGCCAGCCTGTGATGTCGACACCCTTGCGGAGGGCTGCCACGAAGGCCCAGCCGGTGAGCGCGCCGCCCAGATGGGCGAAGTGTCCGCCCGCATTGCTGGAGGCCACGAGGAGGACATCGATGATGACCGTGGCCACTGCCAGCCACTTGAGGGCTATATTGCCGAAGAAGAGCAGACGTATCTTATAGTTCGGTTCCCGTACGGCAACGGCGATGACGATGCCCAGGATGGCACCCGAGGCTCCTACGAGGTACGACTGCGCGAGATTGTCCTGGAAGAGGGGAAACAGGTTGTAGGAGAGGACGAACAGGGCTCCACCCACCAGACCGGCCAGGATGTAGAGGCCGCGCAGGTGGCGGGCCGAGAAGAACTGCAGGAACAGGCTGCCGAAACACCATAACCACAGCATGTTGAACAGCAGGTGCCAGACGTTGGCATGCATGAACATGTAGGTGAAGAGCGTCCAGGGACGGTAGAGGAGTTCATACGGAGCGGCGGGCAGCGACAGCACGTAGAGCCACGAGGGATCGACGACGTTGAACAGTTTCAGGACCGCACGCAGCACGGCGAACAGCAGAAACAGTACGCCATTGATGAGAATCAGTTGCGTGACGATGCTGCCCTGACGGTAGAATCTGCGTAGGGTGTCAATAGTTTTGGCCATTTCTGTTCTTCCTTCGGTAGTAGTTGCGCCAATAGAGAATCATGAGGAATCCGAAAATCATCCCGCCCAGATGGGCGAAGTGAGCCACGTTGCCCACGCTGAAGATGCCTTCGACAATTTCGATGATGGTATAGCCGAGCACCACATACTTGGCCTTGATGGGCACGGGGATGGGGATGATGTACATCTGCATGTTGGGGAACAGCATGGCAAAGGCGAGCAGCAGGCCGTACACGGCGCCGGAGGCTCCGATGACCGATTGCCACTGCGGGATGAGACCTACCAGTTGCAGCACCTCCTGCGTGAAGGCTGCTCCCAGACCGCACACCATGTAGTAGAGGAGGAAACGCTTGGCACCCCAGGCAGCCTCGATGAGGCGGCCGAACATCCACAGTGCGAACATGTTGAAGAACAGATGGTCGAAACTGGCATGGCCGAACATGTAGGTGATGGGCTGGAACAGGCGGAAGTAGGGCGAACCGACATAGTATAGCGCCATCCAACTCTGCAGGTCAATGCCGAAGGCTGTCCGCGGCAGGACAAATTCTGCCAACATGATGAGGCAGTTTATGATGAGGAGGTTCTTGACGACCGGGGGGAATTGTTTCATATCGAATGATTTTCTGCGCAAAAGTAAGGATTATTTCTCAATTTTCCCTAATTTTGCCCCCAAATTAAGAAATAATAAGATACAAGGATATGATAGAACAGCAATTGACAAGCAGTGTGGTGGCAGCCGTGAAAGCCCTTTATGGTGCTGACGTGCAACCCGCCATGGTACAGTTACAGAAGACGAAGAAAGAGTTTGAGGGACATCTCACGCTGGTGACCTTCCCCCTGTTGCGCGTGTCGCGCAAGAACCCCGAACAGACGGCCAACGAAATCGGTGCCTGGCTGCAGGAGAACGAGCCGCTGGTATGCCGCTACAATGTCATCAAGGGATTCCTCAACATCGTCGTCTCCGCCCAGGGCTGGACCGGTCTGCTGGCCGACATCGACGCCGACTCGCAGTATGGTTTCAAGAAGGCCGACGAGGCATCGCCGCTGGTGATGATTGAATATTCGTCGCCCAACACCAACAAGCCGCTCCATCTGGGACATGTACGCAACAACCTGCTCGGCTATGCCTTGGCGAATATCATGGAAGCCAACGGAAACAAGGTGGTGAAGACCAACATCGTGAACGACCGCGGCATCCACATCTGCAAGTCGATGCTTGCCTGGCTCAAATACGGCAACGGCGAGACGCCCGAGACATCGGGCAAGAAGGGCGACCATCTGGTGGGCGACTACTATGTGGCCTTCGACAAGCACTTCCGTGCCGAGGTGAAGGAGATTCTCGAGAACGACCCCGAGGTGCTTGCCATCACCGACGCCGACGAAGAGAAGCAGCGCGAACTGCGCAAGGCTGCCGCCGAGGCCAAGAGCCCCCTCATGCAGGAGGCACATGCCATGCTCGTGAAATGGGAGCAGGGCGACCCCGAGGTGCGCGCCTTGTGGGCGATGATGAACGAATGGGTATATGCCGGCTTCGACGAGACCTACCGAAAGATGGGCGTGGGCTTCGACAAAATCTACTACGAGTCGAACACCTATCTCGAAGGTAAGGAGAAGGTGGTGGAAGGACTCGAAAAAGGCCTGTTCTATCAGCGTGAAGATGGCTCCGTATGGGCGGACCTCCGTCCGGAAGGCCTCGACGAGAAACTCTTGCTCCGCAAGGATGGCACGAGTGTATACATGACGCAGGATATCGGCACCGCCAAACTGCGTTTCCGCGACTATCCCATCGACAAGATGATATATGTGGTGGGCAACGAGCAGAACTATCACTTCCAGGTGCTCTCCATCCTGCTCGACAAACTGGGCTTCGAGTGGGGCAAGGGCTTGGTACACTTCTCCTACGGCATGGTCGAACTGCCTGAGGGTAAGATGAAGAGCCGCGAAGGCACCGTCGTGGACGCCGACGACCTCATCGAGGAGATGGTGAACACGGCCCGCGAGATTTCGCGCGAACTGGGCAAGCAGGATGGCCTCAGCGAAGAGGAGTCCGAGGAGATTGCCCGCATTGTCGGCTTGGGCGCCTTGAAGTACTTCATCCTGAAGGTGGATGCCCGCAAGAACATGCTCTTCAACCCGAAGGAGAGCATCGACTTCAACGGCAATACCGGACCGTTCATCCAGTATACGTATGCCCGCATCCGTTCCATCCTGCGCAAGGCGGAGGCTGCCGGCATCGCCTGTGTGCTGCCTGCCGAAATTGAACCTGTGGAGAAGGAACAGGACCTGATACAGAAACTGTCGGAGTTCCCCGCCGTGGTGGCTCAGGCCGGTGTGGACTACAGTCCTTCGTCGATTGCGAACTATGTATATGAACTGGTGAAGACTTTCAACCAGTTCTACCACGACTACAGCATTCTGAGCGCCGACACCGAGCAGCAGAAGTCGTTCCGTCTCGTCCTGGCCGCCAACGTGGCCAAGGTGGTACGCCTGGGCATGTCGCTCCTCGGCATCGAGATGCCCGAGCGCATGTAAGAAACGGAGAGGAGGGGGCTGCACGACAATGGCCAAGAAGAAATTCTACGTCGTCTGGAACGGATTGCAGACGGGGGTGTTCGACTCCTGGGATGCCTGCGAACGGCAGGTGAAAGGCGTGGAGGGCGCGCTCTTCAAGTCTTTCGACAGCCGTGCCGAAGCCGAGCGTGCCTATGCTTCTCCTCCCGGTGACTACATCAGCCGCCGAAGTGCATCCAAACCGCGCACGGCCAAGAAAGCCCCCGATGCCGTGCTCCATTCCAACGCCATCGCTTCGGATGCCGCCTGCAGCGGCAATCCCGGACCTATGGAATACAGGGGGGTATACATCCCTACGGGACAGGAACTGTTCCACTTCGGCCCTGTGCACGGCACGAACAACATCGGCGAGTTCCTGGCCATCGTGCATGCCATGGCACTCATCGAACGCGAACACTGGCAGATGACGGTGTACAGCGACTCGCGGAATGCCATCAAGTGGGTCAACGAGGGACATTGCAAGACGAAACTCACCCGCGATGCTTCGACCGCACCACTCTTCGACATGATATCCCGTGCGGAGACCTGGCTGGCGGCACACCCCGCCGCATCGCGTCCGCCGCTGGCGAAGTGGGATACCGACCACTGGGGAGAAATCCCTGCTGACTTCGGAAGGAAGTAAAACAGAAAAGGGAGCCTGCGTGAGGGCTCCCTTTCTGTTAGGTGTGTGTGAGGATTACTCTTCCGATGCGAACATCGGGTCCCAGCACGGCAGCAGGGTGGGCTTCTGTGCAGCGGCCTTCAGAACCTTCTCCGGACAGTACTTCTTGTTGACGACGAGACGGAACATGTACTCGTTGAACCACTCGTCGGTCATGATGAGGTAGCCGTTTTGGCCAGAAGAGGCACCCCAACTGTTCTCCACCTTCCACATGGTAGGCTTTTCATCTTCCAGACGGACGGCCATGAGCGTCATGGCGTGCGACGAACCGCTGTCGAAGGTGCGTACACGCTCCTCCTTGTTCATGCCGAAGGTGACGCCGAAGATGCTGCCGTAGTCGTAGTTGTCGAGGTCGAGGAGTCCGCGCGTACGGTCGAGTTCCTTGCCTACATCGCACGAGAAGTACATGGCGGTGCTGTCCTGGATGCTGGCGATGGCCATGGCCTTGATGTCGTCGAGCGGCAGGTTGAGGTAGAGCCAGTTGTGACCGTCGTAGGTGTGACGGTCGTACTCGATTTCGTACGTCTTCCAATAGTCGCGAGTGGGGTCGTTCATCAGCATGATGTAGTCGTTCTGCAGGTCGTTGCCGAGATATTCGGCATAGAACTGCTGCGGAGTATATTCGCGAGGTTCGCTGGTGTACTGTCCCGAAGCATCCTTGGGGGCCCACTTGAACGTGGTGACAGGTTCACCGAACGCCAGGGCGAGCATGTGGTATATCTCGGCGAGCATGTCGACCTTCATGGCCTGGAGGTCGGCCTTCTTGCCGGCATCGCGCAGGCGCAGGCCATCCTCGCGCAGTTTGCGCTTGATGAGCGAGGTGAAGCGGGAGGTGTTGTTTGAGGCATAGGTCTCGGGCATGATGCCGGCGGGTACCACGCCATACTTGGCCGTGAGGTCGGCCACGCCGGTGAATGTGCCACCGTCGGACAGGGGGTTCTTGAAGAGCCACTCGACGGTCTTGTCGTCCATAGGCTGCGAACGGGTGTCGATGACAGCCTGCAGGAACAGGTTGGCCTTCTCCAACTGGTCGTAGAAGAACAGGTATACCTCGGAGAACTCCATGCCGTTGAGGTCGTGTTCGCGAATCATCTGACCGCGGAGGACGTTGAGTCCGGTGAACATCCAGCAGCGTCCGCTGGACTTCTGGTCGGTGATACCCTTGGTGGGAACGCTGTAGTTGAACCAGGTGTCCATCTCCTTCTGGTTGTCGTGGTTGACGGCCAGCGCGCTCACATCGCCAGCGGCGAGAGCGTTGTGGATGACCTTGTCGGCAGGGGTGGCGGACTGTGCGGCCTGCAGCCTGCTCAGCACTTCGGGAGTGAGGCCCTGGGCACTGATACCCAGGCTCAATGTGGCAAAAATACCGATGAAAAGGGACTTTTTCATATTTATTATGTTTGAATGAATTGTCAAATGTATCTGCATATTCTCACGAAACGAGGTCCTGTATTCGGACCGGATTCGGACGGGCGACACGGCCGTTTCCGGTTCAGTACGACACGCTGCAGGGCAATCCCGCGGCTTGCACCAAGGCAGCGATGCGGTCGAGTTCGGCGGGAGAGGCCTTGAGGAGTGTGGGACAGGGCGTCTCGCGGTCGATGGTGTAAATCATCACCTTGGCGGGAGCAATGTCGCGGACGATGTCGAGCCATGGCAGCACATAGGTGTCGGTGGTGTTGTCCACATCACGTCCTTCAAAATCGGTTCCCTTCATGAACATCGTCTGGATATCGCAGTGTCCCTCGAAGTCCTTCATCTTCTGGATGAGGGCGGTGAGGTCATACGACCCCGTGGGACGGTCGATGCGCTGGATGTAGGCAGGGTCCACGGTGTCGAGTTTCAGGATGTTGTTGTCCACGCGCATCAATGCCTCGAAGACGCTTTGCCGCAGGATGCAGGTGGCGTTGCTCAGCACGCTTACCTTGGCCTGGGGGAAGTATCTGTCACGCAGTGCGATGACATCGTCCACGATCTCGGCGAAGTGTGGGTTCATGGTCGGCTCGCCGTTGCCGGCAAACGTCAGCACATCGGGCTTGGGACCCTGGAGTGCCATGTCGGCGAGGCGCTGCTCCAACGCCTCCCGCACCTCCTCCCGCGTCGGGTAACGCAGATGAGCAGGATGCTCGCAGCGCAGACCACACTCGCAGTAGAGGCAGTCGAATGTACACAGTTTGCCATCACCGGGCAACAAGTTGATGCCCAACGACACACCTAAACGACGGCTGTGCACGGGTCCGAATATCGGGGATGGATAGATGATGGTTGCCATATCGAGTGCGAAGGTACATGAAAAATATGAAAGAAGGAATAAAAGGTGCCGTTTTTTTGTCGAAACGACGATGACAGCGTGGTTCAGCGGATGTTCCAGCGAACCTGCAGCGCGAGGTCCTCGGCGTGCGGTTGGTCGATGCGTTGGGCTCCGCTGCTGATGGTGCTCCGGTCGAAGAAGCAGGTGCTGCTGACTTTTGCCGTACAGGTCAGCACATCGAACAGCGTACACTTTGCCATCAACATGCCCCGCACGCCATGTCCGTAGTAAGCATGGTAGTTCCAGGCATAGAGCAGTCCCCGCTCATAACCGTACAGACGCGTGTCGTAGTTGGTGGTGCGGAACCAGGAGCCTTCGGCGCTGAGGCTCCATCCTCGGCAGACGCTCTTCGGTGAGGATGTTGCGGGTTGTGTCCATCCGAGCCGCTCACCGATGCGCACACCGCTGTTCCGCTCTTCGGCGGAGGCCAGACAGCCGTCGACGACAGTCTGTGTGGTCCAGGCGTTGCCCACCGCCCTATCCACGCTGAGATGCATGCGATGCGTCTTCTCCCTTACCAGTCCTTCTACCCCCATCTCACGATAGGCAGCGGTGGCATCGCGCTCCTTGACCTTCGTACGCCAACGGGCCGTGATGTTCCATGGCGTGGAGGGCGTCCATTGCACAAGTGCCTGCATATCACATCCCTGCGATGCTTCGGACACGCGGTAGCGTTCGCCCGGAAAGCGGAAGAGGTCTGCGCTACCCTGAAAACGCCAATTATGGACGGCCTGGATGTCCGCACAGAGGTACATGCCGTCTTCGTTCCGCACCTCGCTGCCTTCACCGAAGGCATTGGCTTGGAGTCCCCAATAGTCTTCACTGTAATGACGGTGGAGCAATGTGAGGTAGGTACGGTCGAAAGGTTCTGCCCGCAGCATGTTGAGCGTGGCCAGAGCGCCGTTGCCACTGATGGCCGTCTCGCCGGTGAAGGTGAGGAAGCGTGAACACCAGGTGTAATCGGTGGAAGCGTTCACGAAAGTCTGTCCCTGCGGACTATGTTGCCGATATCCCTGCGTGCCGGGGTTGATGGGACGGTCGAAGGTCTGTCCGAGGAGGGTGGCGCCAAGGTGCATGCCGCCGTAATGCCAGCGCAGATGGGCACCCGCCTGGGCGGTACGTGTGTTGGCGCGCTTGTCGATCTCGATGGATGTGCGGTGCAGACCTGTCTCCAGGAGGGTGACGATGGAGTCGCCGGAGAGGGTGGCATCGCAACGCCGGTACGAGAGGAATGCCGTGATGTCGGCCTGCCTGCCCAATGCCATGGTGGCTGCCCCGCCACGCAGATAAGCCCCTTCACCTGTGCCGCCATGACTGCTGATGAGACTGCCGACGACGGAGCGCTCGAGAGTGGTGCCTGCCGCCGACTTGCCCAGCGAGAAATTGCTGTTCATGACCAGTCCAAGGCCGAAGTGCAGACGGTAGTTGCCGACGATGAGGTCGCGCAGCCACCCCGTGTCGCGCCGGCGGACATATCCGCCATAGTAGTCGAATCCCTGACGTCCCAATAGTTCGCCGTCGATGCCTCGCACCAGGAAGGGTTCGCCGGGGTCGCGTTCGGCCGCTATCCCCCAAGAGAGTCGTTCCCCGCTGTGGCCGGCATAGCGTATGGAGTTGTACATGGCATTGCCCCAGTAGTGTTGCGAAGGGCTCTTCTCCCACTCTTCGCGGGTGAAGGGCGTATATCCCGCCCGTTGGTAGAAGGGAATATCTGTGCGCAGCGTCAGTTCGCTCCTGCGGTAAGCCAGTTGCTGCCGCAAGGTGGGCGGGGTGGCAGCCGCAGGCTCCCCCCACAGCACGAACCACGGCAGCAGACGACGCGCATCGGCATCAAGGGCACTGATGAGAATCAGTTCGCCGGCATTGTGCAAAGGACCATATCGGTCAAGATAGTAGAGAATCTCCTCGACCTGACGGGGCGTGAGAAACGGCAGCCGCTCCAGTTCGGCGCGTGTGGCTGTGTTGATGTTGAAGGGGTGCTGGTGAAGGTCGGTGAACATCTCCACGAGGTTTTCCATGTGGGCATCATCCGTGAGTTCATCATTGGTAAGAAGGGTTGACAGACAGTCGTCCCACGAAGCGTCCTGCGCCTGTACGATGGTTGTATACACCAGGCAGGCAAGCCAGAGGAAGAGAAGGTGGGGACGAGGCGTCATCATGCTGCAAAGATAACAAACGGAGGCGGATATCTGCAAATGAATGATAAGAAAACGCGCACTTGTGGCTCAATCGTCGGTCGTTTCCTCTAAATAGTGTGAAAAAAGCGGTTCCCTACTCATTGTTATGGAAGGATTTGCATACCTTTGCGGCATGAAAGCGGTGAAAAGTATCATTGTCGTGTCGGCGCTCCTTGTAGGTAGCCTGACCGCATTGCATGCCCAGGATTATGTGATCAATGGCGTATCACTGCCTGTTACCGTATACGATGGCGACACCATTCCCGTGGTGAACCTACGCGACGTGTACATCTTCGATTCTTCCCGCTTCAAGAACAAACGCAAGGAGAAGGAATACTGGCGTAAGGTGCGCGACGTGCAGAAAACGCTCCCGCTCGCCCGCGAAATCCGCGGCATCATCATCGAGACCTATGAATACCTGCTGACGCTGCCCGACGACAAGGCCCGCACCCAGCACATGAAACGCGTCGAGAAGGAATTGATGGAAACCTATACCCCTCGCATGAAGCAACTGACGCTACGTCAGGGCAAATTGCTCATCCGGCTTGTCGACCGCGAATGCAACCAGACGGGCTATGACCTCATCACTGTGTTCCGTGGCAAGTTTCGCGCCACCTTCTACCAAGCCTTTGCGGCCTTGTTCGGTGCCAGTCTGAAGAATACCTACGACCCGGAAGGCGAAGATGCCGACACCGAGGAAATCATCTACATGATTGAAAACGGCTGGATTTAATCCGCCACACTGCGGCATTTCCGGACCCATTCACATTCTTCCTTACTATAAAAGAAAAGACCCCTGATCTGTTGCAATCTGGGGTCTGGAGGAGTATGCGCCTTCGCGTCAGAACCTGACGAGGATGCGGAAGACTTTGCCAGGGCTGGCGTGCCATTGCTGCATGGCCGTGGCAGCGTCCTCGGGAGGAACGACGGCACTGATGAGGCGGTCGGTGGGACAGTTGCCGCGTTGGAGGTAACGGATGACAGACGCAAAGTCGGCAGGGGTGGCATTGCGGCTGCCTCGGATGTCGAGTTCCTTCTTCACGAAGAGTTGTGTGGTGAGGGCGATGTCCTGTTTCGCATAGCCGATGCAGACCACGCGTCCGGTGAAGGCTACCTTGTCGACCGCCATACGGTAGGTGGGTGCGCTGCCTACGGCTTCGACCACTACATCGGGCTCGGGCACCGGGGCGGCATCGGGCTGCAAGGTGTTGAGGGTGTAGGTGGCTCCCAGGAGACGTGCAAGGGCGAGTTTGTCGTCGTCGATGTCGGCAGCGATGACCTTTGCGCCACGCTCGGCTGCTGCCACCACGGCACCAAGTCCCACCATGCCGCAGCCGATGACCATGACGGTATCATCGGCGGTGACCTGTCCGCGGCTCACGGCATGGAAGCCGACGCTCATAGGTTCGATGAGGGCACAGTCGCGCAGGCTGACGCCCTCTACGGGGATGACCTTCGTCCAGGGCAGGGTTACCCACTCCTGCATGGCGCCGTTCCGCTGCACGCCGAGTGTCTCGTTGTTTTCGCAGGCATTGCTGCGTCCCCGCCGGCAAGCGGCACAGTGTCCGCAAGCGGTATAGGGGTTGACGGTGACGATGTCGCCCACCTTGAAAGGAAGGTCGGCGGGCATGTCGGGCCCGAGGGTCTCGACAGTGGCACCAATCTCGTGTCCCGGGATGCGGGGAAAGGTGGCCATGGCGTTGAGACCTCGCCAAGTGTTGAGGTCGCTGCCGCAGAAGCCGGCATAGGCAATGCGCAACAACACCTCTCCAGACTGTGGCGCGGGTTGCGGATGTCGGGTGACGGAAAGGGTGTATTGCGATGTGATTTCTACTGCTTTCATTTCTGCTTCTTATTCAGACATGTTCTTGATGTAGGGGAGGGAGAGAGGAGAGGTGATGCCATAGAACCGCTGGGCATTGCCGCCGAGGAAGTCGGCCTTCTCGTCGTCGGTGAGAAGCGTCGAGCGGAGGACAAAGTCGTAGGACATGCGGTAGGTGATGGCGGTGATGGTGCGGGGATAGTCGGAACCCCACATGAGGTGGTCGATGCCTACGGTATCGGCGGCCTCGCGGATGGCCCGCATGGCGGAGGGATAGGGATAGAACTCACTGTTGTAGAGCCAGGTGATACCTCCACTCTCGATGTATACGTTGGGAGCCTCGGCCAGACGGATTTGTTCGTGCCAACAGGTACCTGTTGCCATGCCGAAGTGTCCGACAGCAACCTTCAGTGCCGGGCATTCGGAGATGACCTCGCGCATCTCGCCAATCTGCCGGGCATCATCGGCCAGGCAGATGGAGAGGAGGATGCCCTGCTGCTCCATGAGGCGGAACATCTGCATCATGGTCGGGTCATTGAGCGGCGTGTGTAGCCGGTGTGCAGGGATGGCCAGAGCCCGGAAGCCGCGGGCGAGGAGGGCCGTGGTCTGTGCGAGGATGTCACTACGGCTGAAGTCGACCATGCCACAGCAGACGAAACGGTCGGGGTACTTACGTTGCACCTCCTGGAGATAGTCGTTCTGCAGGCCATCGATGACTTCCTGGACCACCACGGCGGCCGACACCTGGGCGTAGTCCATATTGGAAAGGAACACCTCGGCACTGTTGCGGCCGTCGATGAGGAAGGGCGGCAGCATCTGTACCTCGTTGCCAAAGAACAGGCTGCGTCCGCGGGTGGTAGTCCGTATGGGCTGGCCATCCACAATGGTGTCCTGCCGCAGCCACAAGTGCGAATGGGCGTCGATGATAATCATCGGTTCGTGCATCAGTAGGTCCACTGGTGGAAGTAATCAAAGTCGGCATAGCCGCCCGTGGCCGTGGTGGCGTAGTTGTAGAGGGCGGAACGGTAGCCGGTGAAGAAGTCGAGGGTGTAGCGCATCTGCAGGCTGTAGGGTGCTTGTGTCCACTGCCGGCCATCGAAGGAGACGGCGAGGAAGGCATGGTCGGCATCCTCGCGTACATCACCGTTGGCGAAGTCGGGCGTGAAGATATAGCGGATGCGGGCATAGAGGTCGTTGCCAGGCATGGGGATGCTGAGCACGCGACGTACTTCCTCCTCGGGCTGGAAGCGGTTGCCAGGTCGACGGATGTCGATGACGGCGGTACGGTTGCCCACGGAGTCCACCTCGACGCCCACGGTGGCATAGTGGCTCTGGAAGGCGCAGATGCCGGCATGGTCGCCAGGCTGCATGCCACTGGCATCGATGTGTACCTCGCTGATGGAGCGAGGACCTACGGCACGCTGCGTGAGGGTGCCACGAGCCTGGGTGAGGTCATCGGTGACAGTGGTAGTGTAGAGACGAAGCCAGCCTTCGTGTTGCGTGAGCGACCAGCCTCCCTCGACAGGACGGTGGTTCCACTGCCAGACAGGCGAAAGGAAAGCCTTGCCGTCGGTGAGGAAGGGCTGCGGGGTGTCGCCCTTGTGGGCGGGAGTGACATTGAATTCATCAGAACTCCAGACATATTCGCCTCCCTGGTCCTCGGGAATGTTGATGACGAGCGTATCAAGGGGAGTGCCGCCATCGCCCATCATGGGCCAGCCGTCCTCCCACTTCACGGGCTGCAGCGTGGGGATGCGTCCTACGGCTCCATGATCCTGGAACATGATGGCATACCAGTCGCCCTCGGGCGTGTCGATGATGGCACCTTGTGCCACACCATCGCCACGACCGCCGATGGTGCCTTGCAGGACGTCACGTCCTTCGTATTCACCCAGCAGCGTGGCGCTACGCCAGCATCCCTCGGTGCGTGGCTTGCCTGCCGGCCAATCGATGACGAGCGCGTAGTACCAGTCGCCGATATGGTACATGTGGGTACCTTCGGCACCCAGACCACCCCGGCGGGGAATGTTGATGAGCACTTGGTCGACGCCTCCCTCACGGATGGCGCTGAGGTCGGGCTCGAGTTCGGTGATGCGCAATTCACCATTGCCCCACACCACATAGGCGCGACCATCGTCGAACAGCAGGCCGGCATCGTGGAAGGGACGGTCGTAGACGGCATGCCGCTTCCAGCCCCCCTTGGCGATGTCCTTGGTGGTGTAGACAAAGGTCTTATGCTGGTCGTTGGCGATGAACAGTGCGTAGAACACACCGTCGTGTTCACGCAGGGTAGTGGCCCACTGGCCGCGGCCATAGGCATTGCGGCCGTTCTGCAGGTTATAGATGTCATCGTCGGCCAAGGCGTCGTAGATGTAGTTCACGATACGCCAGTGCACGAGGTCCTTGGACTGCATGATGGGGGCACCCGGACAGAAGTACATGGTGGTGCTCACCATATAATAGGTATCGCCCACACGGATGACATCGTTGTCAGGGATGTCGGTGTAGGTGAGAGGATTGAGGACTTCCTGCGTGGATTCTTTGGACGGACTGCTGCAACCCGCGACGAGCAGGGCAAGGGTCAGCATTGGGAAGAGAATCTTTTTCATATTGTATGTTTTTTATTGCCAGAAATGGTGGGATGTGGAGGAAGGGGATACGCACTACTTGGCGAGCAGCGGCAGCATGACTTCACCGTAGCGCTGGCCGAGCAGACGGTAGCCGGCAGCATTGAAGTGGATGCTGTCGAAACCTGTGGTGCAACCCTCAGCCGAGATGACATGGGCCGTGGGAATCGTCTCGGGCAGACGATCGATGATGTTGTTCATCACAGCACAACGTCCGCCCTGGTCGGCAGCCACCACTTCGCCTGCCAGCAGAGGCACTTCGTCGGCATTCAGACCGAGGTCGGCGAGAAGTTGGTCATAGACGGACTTGACCCATCCCGGCCAACGCGGATCGCCGGTGTTGGTCTCGCCCTGATGGAGAAGAATGCCTTTGATGACACCTTCCTGCTGAGCCAAACGACCCATCTCGAGCAGACGGGCATAGGGGTCGTTGTTGTAGCATTCGAGTTTGGATTTCATCCAGTCGGGAGCAGTGACGCGGTATGAGGCGATGCTGTCGGACATAAAGCCCTTGATGTCAATGCCTCCGACGGCCACATTGATGACGCCGATGCGAACCTTCTCGGGGAGGTTTTCAACGAGATAACGACCGAAATAATCGGCCGGACAGAGTCCATACCACTGGTTGTTGAGAGGTGGCACGGCTGTACACCATTCGCCTTTGGTGCGGTTCATGCCAGGCATGTCGACGGCCGGCAGCAGGAGGAAGCGTTCGGGCACATTGACGGTATCCTGAGGTTCCACGGGGGCATTGCCCTCCATGTTCGACTGGCCGAAGCAGAGGAAGATGTAGAAGTTGGGGTCTGGTTTCGGATTCTTGGGAGTGCAGGAGGTGAGGGTCAGCGTAAGGCTGGCGGCAGCCAGCAAGGCTGCGGAAAGGAAGCGTTTCATAGGGTTTATTGTTTGATTAGAATTGTTGTCAGGGCAAACGTGTTGGGTCGGCGGCCGTGTAGTTGTCCATATCGAGATGGAAGTGCATGAGCTCCTCGAGCGTATGCTGTGGAGCGGGCGCTCCATCGGGCAGCGGCAGGCCGTTGAAGGATTGGAAATAGAGCAGGCAGGCGTCGCGCCACCATACGGCGTCGAGGGCCTGCCGTTCGAAGCGGAGGGCCTGACGCTGCCAGCGTACATCATCGACATAGGGACGCATGGCACGCCAGATGTCAACGAACGACTGTGCCTCGGCGACACCACGGTCGTAGTGCATGCAGAGGCGTTGCCAGAGGTTCTGCGACGAGCCGTCTATAGAGGTCCAGTCCGGACGGGTGAAGGTCCAGGGCAGGTGGTGGAACCACAGCAGGTATGCCTCAGGGCAGGTCAGGGGATTGTTGTAAACGGCACATAGGGAATCGCCGTACTGGGCGACAGCCCCACTGCCGGAGAGCGTGCGGTCGAAACCAATGCCTTGCGCATCGGCCTGATGGTAGTAGGGAGGTGTCCAGTCGCGACGCCAGCCGGGAGGATTACACCAGGGCTCGGGACCATAGTGATGTCCTCCCGCAAAGAGGTGGTGCAGACCCATGGGCATCATGTAGTCCACAGCAGCCTCGTAGGAGCGTAACAGAAGGTCTGTCATAGGCTCGACGAAGCGTGGGTCGTCGGTGAAGGTGAGCGAGAGCCACTCACGGGCAATCTGTGCCGGGGTGAGGGAAGGATTGGAGGCCAACCGACCGAATGCATACCAGTTGGCCTGGGCCATGTCGCTGCCACACCAATTGATACTGTTTCCGATGTTCGCCACTCCGGCTATGGCCGGGAAGGAGACGGCTCCATCGGACCGCACCTCGGACAGACGGGCGAAGTATTCGCTCCACTGCGAGGCGAGGAACACGGTATGGATGCTCTCGCCCAGATACTCCTGAGTAATCTGCAGTTCGGGCATGACGCGTGTGTGCTTCATGCTGAACAGCAGGGGGCTGAGGGGCTCACGCGGCTGAAAGTCGATGGGACCGTTCTTGACCTGGAGGATGACATTGTCGCGGAACTGTCCGTCAAGGGGCATGAACTCTTCGTAGGCCTGACAAGCGCGGTCGGGACTGTCGGGCGCATAGACGAAAGCCCGCCACATGACGATGCCTCCGTGGGGTGCCAAGGCATCGGCCAAGAGGTTGGCACCGTCGGCGTGAGTGCGTCCGAAATCCATAGGTCCTGGTTGTCCCTCGCTGTTGGCTTTCACGAGAAAGCCTCCGAAATCGGGGATGAGGCTGTAGATTTCGTCAACCTTGCGTTGCCACCAAGACACCACTTCAGGGTCGAGGGGGTCGGCAGTGCGCAGTTCGCCTAAGGCCATGGGGGTGGCGAAGTTGACGGCGAGGAAGACACGCATACCCTCACTGCGCAGTGCGTCGGCGATGATTGCCACTTTGTGCAGCCACTCCGATGAGAGTATGAGCGGCTTGGCATTCACGTTGTTGAGCACGGTGGCACGGATGCCCACGGAGGTGCAGGCGCGCGCATATTCCCTATAAACCTGCAGGGCGGAATCGCTGGTTTCATCCCACTGCCAGATGGAATGCCCCGCATAGCCACGCTCTACAGTGCCATCGGGGTTGTCCCAATGGTTGAGGATGATGAGCCGTTCGTCCCCGGCCTGTGTGGCAAGGGCGGTTCGGGATGCTTCCCCGTCGCGCAGCCACAAAGCATGTCCGTCTTCATCGGGAGGTGAAGAAGTGCGGGGGGTGCAGGAGAGGATGAGCAACGCCCCCAGGAGGACGAACCAAGAGGGTCGGTTATTCATCCGTGCCCTCGATGGTCTCGATGTCGCCGTTCGCGTCGAACGTCAGTTCGCAGACCTTCAGGCTACGCAGCCACGATTTGCCGCCTGAGGGGACACTGTCGTGGTGGAACAGATACCACTTGCCTTTCCACTCGATGATGGCATGGTGAGTGGTCCATCCTACCACCGGAGTGAGGATGACGCCGCGATAGGTGAAGGGACCGGTGGGGGTGTCGCCCACGGCATAGCAGAGCAGATGCGTGTCGCCAGTGGAGTAGGTGAAGTAGTACTTGCCGTCCTTCTTGAACACCCAACTGGCCTCGAAGAAACGATGAGGATCGTTGGCCTTGAGCGGCTTGCCGTCGGCATCGAGCACCTCGACGGCCTTGGGGGCCTCGGCCCACTGCAACATGTCTTCGCTGAGGGTGACTACCCGTGCAGGCAGGGCGTCCTGTTCGCCTTCGGGAAGATAGGGCGTCTCGAGATGGATGTTGTCCTTGTAACGTTGGAGTTGTCCGCCCCAGAGACCGCCGAAATAGACGTAGTACTTGCCGTCTTCGTCCTTGCGTGCACACATGTCGATGCTGTAACTGCCACGCACGGGGTCGGGTTGGGGAATGAAGGGACCTTCGGGACGGTCGGCTACGGCCACACCCCAATGGAAGACATCACAGCGGTCTTTCATGGGGAAGTACATATAGTACTTGCCGTCCTTCTCGGCGACATCGCAGTCCCAGAGTTGCCGTCCGTGCCAGGGGATGTCCTCGAGTTTGAGCACGCAGCCATGATCGGTGACAGTGCCGGTGAGGGGATCACCGTCGATGGATAGGACATGATAGTCTTTCATGACGTACTGGTCGCCGTTGTCATTCTCGACATTCTCGCACTCCCAGTCGTGGGAGGGATAGATGTAGATTTTACCATTGAAGATATGCACCGAAGGGTCGGCCATGTAATCCTCGGGGAAGAGGTATCTTTTCTGAACTTTCTTTGCCATGATAGGTTGTTGTTAATGGATTTGTAATAGGTTGATAAGTAGAATGTTTACTCTGTTGCTCCCTGGGCAATCTTTTGGGCGAAGGGCTTAAGTTGGTAATTGCGGTCCACGAAGAGCGGATAGTCGGTCCGTCCGGGAATGGGCCAGCCGTTCTTCCAACTGTCGCCGTCGCTGACGCCCCACACGTTGACACGTCGGATGACGTCGCTGTTGCGAATGAACATCGCCATGACCTCGCCGAAGCGGTTGTTCCAGGCCTCTTCGACCTCTTGGGGAACGCCATCCTTGTAGGGGTTCATGCGCTCTTCGAAGCGGGCACGCAACTCCGGGTTGTTCATCATCTCTTCGAAACTTACAGCTCCCAGGTCGGCACTCTGGGTGATGGAGGGAAGAATGCTCATGTCGAGTTCGGTGATGCAGACGCCTACGCCCGCCTCGTCGTTCATGCGGCGGATATGCTGCTGATAGAGGTTGAGGTCGGGATAGTCCATGCCGATGTGTGCCTGGAAGCCGACGGCGTCGATGCGGATGCCACGCTCCTTCATCGCCTTCACCATGCGTATGACGGTCTCGACCTTGGCGGGCTCGTTCATGGAGTAGTCGTTGTAGTAGAGTTCACAGTCGGGGTCTGCCTCGGAGGCACACTGGAAGGCCCAGGGAATGAACTCCTCGCCGAGAATCTGATAGAAGGGACTGTTGCGATATGAGCCATCCTCCATGATTGCCTCGTTGACCACATCCCAGCCCTTGATGCGTCCCTTGTAACGCGACATGAGCGTCGTGATGTGCTGTTTCATTCGGGCCTTCAGTTCATCGGCAGAGATGAGGTTTCCCTCGCTGTCGTAGCAGAAGTCGGGCGTACACTGGCTGTGCCAGATGAGGCAATGGCCGTAGACGGCGAGACCATACTTCTCACCGAAGGCGACATACTTGTCGGCCAGTTCCCAATCGTATTCGCCGAAGCGTGGCATGATTTCCTGACTCTTCAGACAGTTTTCGGGTTCGATGGCATTGAAGTGGCGCAGGAGCACCGAGTCGCCGCGAACATCCGTTTCGCGTATCTGGTTTTCGTTGATGGCACAGCCGATGAGGAACTTGCCATCAAGGGCATCCTTGAGAGTTGGTTCTGGCTTGGGTTCTCTACAGGCCGTGAGGACCAGGGTGAATGCAGCAGCACCCAGGAAAGAGAAGATTGTCTTGTGGTTCTTCATAATGATGGATTTTGAAGGATGAAGGAGCAGGAGCGTGCGCCCCTGCTCCAGAGAGTTTGTTGCGTTTATTCTTTTGCCCTTGCCTCGATGGCAGCGTTGATTTCGTCCATCTTTTCGTCCGACAGTTCATACTTGCTGATAATCCAGATGGCGAGCAGCAGGAGCAGGGCGGGGATGAGGCATACCAGCCAGAGAATACCCTGTTCGGCGAGAGGTGTCTGCTGCTGCAGTTCAGCGTTGAAGCCCACCCATGCAAGCACGAGGCCCGGCACGACGCCACCCAGAGCCATACCGGCTTTGAAGAAGATGCCGGTGAGGGCATTGACGATGCCGGCGATGCGTCGGCCTGTGGTATACTCACCATAGGCTACTACCTCGGGCACCAGTGCCCACATGTAGCCCGTGGCCACGATGATACCGGTACTCTTGATGAACTGTGCCACGCACAGCAGCCAGAAGTGTTGCTTGATGGAAGGCACGGAGACAAATACATACATCATGGCCATGCCCACGATGGCGGTGCCGAGGAAGAGGTAGAACATCCCCTTCTTGCCGATTTTACGCTTGATGGCAGGCACGAGCGGCATGAAGATGAAGGCGGGAATCGTTCCAAGCCACATGAAGACAGTGGTCATGAACGGCGTGGCCCCGATGTTGTAGGTCATGAAGTAGGCATCGGCGGCATTGCTCACGCTCATCATGGCGAAGGCTGTGACGAAGAAGAATGCCAGCACGCGCAATGGCTTGTTGCGCACGAACTCCATCCACAGGTCGCTCACCTTCACCTTGGCGGCTTCCTTCTCGTCCATCACCACACGCTCCTTGCACTGCGAGAAGCAGAACACCAGGAGCAGCAGACCGGCGATGGCGAAGATTGTCATCGTGATGAACCATGCAGGAGCCGCATCCGGGGTGTTGATGACAGCCTCCATCTTGCCGGTCTCGGCATTCATCGCCTTGGGAGCGAAGATGGCGATGATGAGCGGCAACGACTTGACGCACAAGGCACCGAGGTTGGCCATGAACATACGGGTGGAGGTGAGGATGGTGATTTCGTTGGTGTCACGCGACAGACTGGAGTTGAGGGCGCCATACGGCACGTTGACCAATGTGTAACACATGCTCATGCCCACATAGGTGACATAAGCGTACAACAGCGAGCCGCTGAAGCCGTTCCAGAAGCAGAGGATGGCCAAACCCACCAAAGGAATGCCACCGAGGATGAGCCACGAACGATACTTACCCCAGCGTGGGTTGCCCTTGTCGACGAAGGTGCCTACGAAAGGATCCCATATGACGTCGACCAGACGAACGATGAGGAACATCAAAGCCGCAGCACCGGGGTCAAGGCCGAATACATTGGTGTAATAGAACAGCAACCAGATGCTGATGGTCTGGTAGATAAGATTCTGGGCCATGTCGCCCGAACCAAAGCCGATGCGTTGCATCCAGCTCAACTTGCAGAAACCATTGTTGTTTTCCATATTCGAGATTCTTATATTATTGTTTTCTGCATGCAAATATAGAGTTTATTTATTAAAATTGTATCTTTTTATCCTTTATTCTTATGAAAAAGCGTCATTCGGATGTCCATGTCAGAAAACTTTTCTACCTTTACCCTGTCAATCGGAATCATGATTCGTAAAATGAAGACACGCCCCCATATTCCAGTCCTCCTTCTTGTTCTGCTGGCAGCGGTGCCGCTGCATGCCCAGGAAAAGTACTTCACTCCCGCCATTCCCGAGGTGGTAGCACCCGACGCAGAGGGTTTCATCCGACGTTGGACGGTGTTGGAGCCCATCCCCAAGCCCCTCCGCACAAACACCGTCTTTGTGGATTCGTATCTGCGCGAAGTGTTCGCCCATCCTTACTTCAAGCACCAGATGACCCTTGTTCCCAAGGACGGTGAAAAGGTGAAGGTGACCTTTGAGCGTGAGGTGCAGATGCCCGGACAGCCGATGGACTTCCGTCGCATGCAGGAGCCCCCCAAGATGGAGAAAGCCACTGAGACACTGCGGTGGCATAAACTTGACAGCAAACACTACAACTTCAAGTTGATGCGTTTCGGCGAACAGGAGAGCCAACGGCTGTATGGCGTTCTCTTCTGGGTGGTGACAGTCGTTGACTGTGCGGAAGAGATGGTCGATGTGCGTCTCTCGGTAGGTTCCAACTCCGCCTCGCAATGGTGGGTGAACGGTGAGGATGTGCTGCTGCTGTCGGGTGACCGCCGCATGGTGGCCGACGACGGCATGTCGCATCGCCTCACCTTGACGAAAGGCGAAAATGTGATTCGTGGAGCCATCATCAACGGTCCGGGCATGAGTGACTTCTGCGTCCGTATCGTGGATGAGGACGGCAAGCCGCTCACGGAAGGATATACCATCAAGTAAAACCCCTGAAATGTACAGACGATGAAAACGATGAGATATAGAGTATGGGTCGGCATGGCTCTGAGCCTGGCCACCATCGCGGCAACGGCACAAGTGGGCCATCCTTTCATTCACGACCCTTCCACATTGGCAGAGTGTGACGGCAAGTACTATACCTTCGGAACGGGGCAAGGAGGCTTGATATCGGAGGATGGCGGCTACACCTGGGAGGCCGGGGCTGTACGTCCGGGTGGAGGTGCTGCTCCCGACGTAATCAAGATAGGCGACCGTTATCTCATTGCTTACGGTGCCACAGGAGGAGGTCTTGGCGGCAGTCACAGTGGACGTATGCTCACGATGTGGAACAAGACGCTCGACCCGCAGTCGCCCGATTTCCAATACAGCGAACCTATCGAGGTGGCAGGGTCGGTAGATGGTGATGATTTCGACTGCATAGACCCCAGCCTTTTCCTCGACCCCACCACCGGCAGGCTGTGGCTGACCTGCGGCACCTACTTCGGACATATCCGTCTCTTTGAACTCGATTCGCAGACGGGTGCCCGTCTCGCAGGCAACCAGGAACTCGATGTGGCCATCGACTGCGAAGCATCGGCACTTATCTACCGGGATGGATGGTATTACCTGCTGGGTACTCATGGCACCTGCTGCGATGGCGTGAACTCGACTTACAACATTGTCTGCGGTCGGGCTAAGGAGGTCACGGGCCCCTATCTCGACAATGTAGGCCGACCTATGCTGCAGGGAGGTGGCAAGATGGTGGCCAAGGCACACAGAAAGGCCGTGGGGGCAGGGCACTTCGGCCGCACTGTCGTGACAGAAGGCCTCGAGAAGATGTCGTTCCATTGGGAGGCTGACTTCACACAGGGAGGCATGAGCACATTGGCCATCCGACCGCTCCTTTGGCGCAACGGATGGCCCGAGGCTGGCTATCCCATCCAGGAAGGTGTGTATGAACTGGAATCGCAACGCCATGGCTATTCGCTCGAACTGGCTGTGGATTTCCAACGTCTCCAGACGGGGCGTCGACGCTTCGGCTGGCAACCCGACGACGAGCCTCTCACCGAGATTCCACGTCAGACCTTGGAGGATGTGAAGGATGCCTGGCCCGACGGCGACATCCCCGTCCGCAATGGCGACTTCATGGTGCGTCCTCACCAGCAGTGGCAGATTACTCCCGTGGAAGGTAAGGGCGGTTTCCTGGGTGCTCCTTACTTCAAGATTACGCTGGCAGGCACCGACCGTGCACTTTGTGCTACGGCCGACAAGGAGGTCACCACGGTGGCTGTCTTCAGCGGTGCCGACGAACAACTTTGGCAGATAGACCAACTCACCGACGGTACCTTCCGCATCATGCCTAAGGCCATTCCCGGCACCAGCGAAAGGCTCTGCCTCATCTCCATCGCCGACAGCACACCTACTTTGGGTGACTTTGACTTTGGCAGCGACAATTCCAAATGGATGCTTCGCGGCATCGAGTAAGCCTTCAACGTTTCTATTATCTATATCACTCACGAATATGCATCTTCCCAAATCCCTTCTTGCAGCCGTGTTGTGCTTGTTCACACTTGCTGCTTCTGCCCAGAACCCCATCATTCGCGACCAGTTCTCTGCCGACCCTACAGCGCGCGTCTTCAATGACCGTGTCTATGTGTTTCCCTCGCATGACATCCCTGCGCCGGAGGATTATCCTCGCAAGGACTGGTTCTGTATGGCCGACTACCATGTCTTCTCCTCCGACAACCTCACCGACTGGGTGGACCACGGTGTGATTATTTCACAGGAGGATGTGGAGTGGGGCAATCCCAAGGGATATGCCATGTGGGCTCCTGACTGTGTGGAGAAGGATGGCAAATACTACTTCTATTTTCCCAACGGGCTGAAGACCAGCCGTGGCTTCGGCATCGGTGTGGCAGTTGCCGACCTGCCCGACGGCAAGTATACGCTGCAGTCTGAACCCATCAAGGGCCTTTTCGGCATCGATCCCTGCGTCATGCAATGCAGCAACGGCGATGCCTATATCTTCATTGGAGGCGGATTCATCGGCGTGGCCAAGATGACTCCCGACATGCTGGGCATCGAGGGAGAAGTGCAGCGCATCACCACGCTCCCCAAAGGCTTTGTGGAAGGACCTTTCGCCTTTGAGAAGGACGGCAAGTATTATCTGACCTTCCCCTGGGTGGAGAAGAACACCGAGACGCTGGCCTATGCCATCAGCGACAATCCCATGGGCCCTTATGAGTTCAAGGGCAAAATCATGGAGGCCTCGCCCACCGGATGTTGGACCAATCATCACAGCATCGTGGAGTACAAGGGTCAATGGTATCTCTTCTACCATCACAACGATTATTCGCCTCGTTTCGACAAGTTGCGCAATGTCCGCTGCGACTCGTTGTTCTTCAACGAGGATGGCACCATACGCCTCGTGAAGCCCACTTTGCGTGGTGTGGGTGTGAACGATGCCCGCACGAAAATACAGATTGACCGTTACAGCACCCTCAGTCCCGAAGGGGTTTCGGTGGACTTCCTCTATCCCGACAGCGTGGACCGCTTCAAAGGCTGGAAAATCACCTATGAAGGGAAAAGGGCGTTCAGCACTTACGACAAGGTGGACTTCGGGCAAAAGACGAAACGTATTTCCATCCGTGCCATGGCTCCTGAAGGGGCCGTCCTCACGGTGAAAAACCTCACACCACCGACTTCCCGCAAACATCATCTGTTTGGCTTTGGCCGAAAAAGCGGCAGGGTGGCTCGTGTCAGGATTCCTGCGTGTGATGATTTCCAGGTCATCACCGTCCCTGTCAGACGTTCTCCCTGCGGTGTTGCCGACCTGCAGTTCGAGAGCAAGGATAATCGTACGCTCTCTGTGGATTGGGTTGGCTTCGACCTGGAGTAACGACAGGTTTCGTCAGAAGAATCCGACAGATTCAAAGGAAAAAAAGAAAGGAGGAACGGCTGACCGTTCCTCCTTTGCTGTGATCCCGTTGGGATTCAAACCCAAGACCTTCAGAACCGGAATCTGACGCTCTATTCAGCTAAGCTACGGGACCAGATTCAAGACTCGTGCAAAGGTACGCAAAAAATAGATACCAAGCATCATTCCCTGTGGTTTTTTTGGAAAAATGAGGGGAGTTGTTGGTTTTTCTTCGTATCTTCGCACATTCAATGATTCTCATTCCATTCCGTATGAAACGAATTTTTCCTTTGCTTCTTGCCTCGTTGATGTTGGCCTCCTGTGCCGGTAGAGAAAACCACGATGCTGACACCCCTTGCTTTGAGTGGAGGGGTGTGCACTTCGATGTGTCGCGTCACTTCCTTCCCGTCGATTACATCCAGAAACAGATAGATGTGCTGAGCGGGTATGGTATAAATGTACTCCACATCCACCTTACCGATGCGGCAGGATGGCGCATGGAGAGCAAGGCGTTTCCCGAACTGACCGAGCAGGCAGCATGGCGTCCTTATCCCGACTGGAAGGCATGGGATACGGGTGGACGACGCTACTGCCAGAAAGACGACCCGGAGGCGCAGGGAGGTTTCTTCACGCAGGATGAACTGCGCTCCCTTGTAGCGTATGCTGCCGAGAGAGGCATCACCATCGTGCCCGAGATTGAGATGCCCGGACACAGCGAGGAGGTGGAGGCTGTATACCCCGACCTGACGCTGCTCCATCCCGGGGCTGATGAGGCTGCCCTGCAGGCTCTCAACGAACGGTTGCTGGCCTTCTACAAGACCATTTTGCTGGAAGTGATGGATGTCTTTCCTTCGCCCTATATCCACATCGGAGGTGATGAGACGGACTATCCTCTTCAGCATGAGTTCATTGCCGAGATGGCCCGTTTTGTCCATGAGTATGGACGTCGTGCCGTGGCATGGGACGAGGTGCTCTGCCCCTCCTTGCCAAAGGACGTGGTGGTGATGATATGGCATGGCATGGACAAAGCGCAGGATGCTGTTCGGCAAGGATATGATGTCGTGCTCACGCCGGGTGCCTACTGCTACCTCGACCACTATCAGGATGCGATGTTCTCCCAACCGGAAGCCATCGGTGGCTATACGCCGTTGGAGAAGGTGTGCGCTTTCCGCCCGCTGGACGGCATGAACGATGAGGAAGCCTCGCATATCCTTGGTGTACAGGGAAATATGTGGGCGGAGTACATCAGCACTCTTGAGCATCACGAGGAGATGCTCTATCCGCGCATCCTCGCCCTCGCCGAGATTGGCCGCAAGGGGTGCATCGACGATTACCCGGCTTTCCGCCGTTATGCGCTTGCCGAAGTGGAGCGGCTGCGTGCTGCCGGCATTCATGCCTTTGACCTCGCCCATGAGGTGGGACAGCGTGCAGAGTCCCTCACACCCATACATCATCTCGCCGAAGGATGCAAAGTACGCTACAATGTGCCCTGGAGCCCATACTACCCCGCAAGTGAGGCGTCCACGCTCACGGATGGACTGTGTGGAGGCTGGCATCATGGAGACGGACGCTGGCAGGGATTCATCCCGAATGGCCTGGATGTGTGCATCGAACTGGGCGAGGCGAAATGGGTGAAGGAGGTCTCGCTGACCTTCTACAATTCGCCCGGTGTGGAAATCTTCCTTCCCTCTGCCGTGCAGGTGAACGGGCAGGAGGCCTTGCCTGTCGGAGGACCGGTCGACGAGGAGGCTTTCGGGATTGTCTGCTATCGTGCTGCCGTGGATGCAGAAATCAGCGAAATACACATCACCGCACAACACAACATACGACGGGGATGGCTGTTTGTGGATGAAATTGTAGCAAAATAGGTGGCAAAACTGCAAACTTTTCGCTATCTCCTTTATTATCGTAAATAATAGTTGTACTTTTGTGCAAAATTTGCAACTATGAGTTTTTTGATAAAGCCATCGGATTATCGTCCTCTGCTCGACATGAAGCAGACGGAACAGGGCATCAAGCAGATAAAGGATTTCTTCCAGCAGAATCTCTCTACCGAACTGCGGCTGCGTCGTGTGACGGCCCCTCTGTTCGTCCTTAAAGGATTGGGTATCAATGATGACCTCAACGGCGTGGAACGTCCGGTCACCTTCCCTATCAAGGACCTTGGCGATGCGAATGCCGAGGTGGTGCACTCATTGGCAAAGTGGAAACGGCTGACATTGGCCGAATACAATGTACGTCCCGGTTATGGCATCTATACCGATATGAATGCCATCCGTGCCGATGAGGAACTCGACAACCTCCACAGCCTCTATGTGGACCAGTGGGACTGGGAGCGTGTCATACGTCCCGAGGACCGCAATGTGGAATTCCTCAAGCGCATCGTACGCCGCATCTATGCCGCCATGCTCCGCACGGAGTATATGATAAGCGAGGTTTATCCCCAGTTGATGCCCTCGCTGCCCGACGATATCTACTTCATCCATGCCGAGGAGTTGCTGCAGCGTTACCCCAACCTCTCAGCCAAGGAACGCGAGCATGCCATCGCCAAGGAATACGGCTCGGTCTTCATCATCGGCATTGGAGGGAACCTCTCCAACGGAGAGCCTCACGACCTTCGTGCCCCCGACTATGACGACTGGAGTACGCCCACTCCCGACGGCAATGCCGGACTGAACGGTGACATCATCGTCTGGAACGACATCCTTGGCCGTTCGTTCGAACTCTCATCCATGGGTATCCGCGTGAACAAGGAGGTGATGCACGAACAACTCTGCCAGCGGGGTATGGTGGAGCGTGAACAACTCTACTTCCATCAGTGTCTGCTCAACGATAAACTGCCCTTGTGCATCGGTGGTGGTATCGGGCAGAGCCGTCTCTGCATGCTGCTGCTCAAGAAGGCGCACATCGGCGAGATTCAGGCCTCCATCTGGCCCGAGCAGATGCGTCGCGAGTGCATGGAATGCAATATCCCCCTTATCTGACGAAGGCATGAACGTACGGATTGAAGAGTCCTGGAAAAAGGTGCTGCAAGAGGAGTTCGACAAGCCCTACTTCGAGCAGTTGACGACCTTTGTGCGGCAGGAATATGCCCGTACGGTCATCTACCCTCCCGCCAGAGCCATCTTCAATGCCTTCGACCATTGTCCGTTCGACAAAGTCAAGGTGGTGATTCTCGGTCAGGACCCCTACCACGAGCCCGGTCAGGCCAACGGCCTTTGTTTCTCCGTGGCTCCCGGCACGCAGATGCCTCCCTCGCTTGTCAATATCTTCAAGGAGATACAGGACGACTTGGGCAAACCCTTCCCCGCGAATGGAGACCTCACCCGTTGGGCCGATCAAGGTGTGCTGCTGCTCAATGCCACACTTACCGTCCAGGCCCATTATGCCGCCTCTCATCAACGCAGAGGATGGGAGACATTTACCGACGCTGTCATCCGGCTGCTGGCTACCCAACGCGAACATCTCGTATTCATCCTCTGGGGTTCCTATGCGCAGCAGAAAAGCGTATATATCGACCCTACACGCCATCTGGTGCTGAAAGCAGTCCATCCCTCACCGCTGAGCGCCTACCGTGGGTTCTTTGGCTGCAAGCATTTCAGCCGGACAAACGAATACCTCATCCAGACTGGTCAGCAGCCTATCGATTGGTAGGAAGATACGAGGCAGCGACATTTTTTTGACAAACATTGCTAAAACGAAAAAAGATTATGGCACGATTCAAACGTATTCTGCTCAAACTGAGCGGAGAGAGCCTTCAGGGCGAAAAAGGGTATGGCATTGACGAGAAGCGTCTGGCCGAGTATGCACAGCAAATCAAGGAAATCCACGACATGGGCGTACAAATCGGTATCGTGATAGGTGGAGGCAACATCTTCCGTGGCCTCACGGGTGCCGGCAAGGGCTTTGACCGTGTGAAGGGCGACCAGATGGGTATGCTGGCAACGGTTATCAACAGCCTGGGACTGAGCAGTTACCTGAATGCTGCCGGCTGTCCCACACGCGTGCTGACTGCCATCCGCATGGAGCCTGTCGGTGAGTTCTATACCAAGTGGAAAGCCATCGAGGCAATGGAGAACGGCGAAGTGGCCATCTTCAGTGCAGGTACCGGCAACCCCTACTTCACTACCGATACCGGCAGTTCACTGCGTGGCATCGAGATTGAGGCCGACGTCATGCTCAAGGGCACCCGCGTGGACGGCATCTATACCGCTGACCCCGAGAAGGACCCCACTGCCACCAAGTTCGAGGATATCACCTACGACGAAATCTACAACCGTGGACTGAAGGTGATGGACCTCACTGCCACCACCATGTGCAAGGAAAACGGACTGCCCATCTATGTCTTCAACATGGATGTTCCCGGCAACTTGAAGAAGGTCATCGAAGGCGAGAATATCGGCACATTGGTACACGCCTGATTTCCCCCTAAGCAAATCCTATGCGGGAAGCCCTCTCCGAAGGCTTCCCGCTTTTTTTTCGAGGAAGTCCTCACACTTTTTTGCGAGGAAATCCCTACACTCTTGCATCTCACCTCCATACTTTCCATCTCACCTCCATACTTTCCATCTCACCTCCATACTTTCCATCTCACCTCCATACTTTTGCATCTCAACCCACACTCTGCATCTCACCCCTATACTTTCTCGCATCACCCTCATACTTTTCTTTGTTTCCACCCAAACGCCCTTTATTTCCACCAAAGCGCCCCTTTGTTTTCCGGAAAAGACCTTTTGTTTTCCAGAAACGTCCTTTTGTTTTTCCAAAAAGAACCTTTGTTTTGAAAAAACGACGTTTGTTTTGCAAAAACCAAAGTTTTCGAATCCAAAATCAAAGTGTCCGTTTGGAAAACGAAAGGTTTCATTTTTCCATTTGAAGGCTCTTTTTTATAAATCACGCCCTGATTTATATAAATCGCGCCCTGTTTTATAAAAATCGCGCCGCGATTTATAGTTTGCGCGGTCAAAAAAATAATAAAAATCTTTGAAATTTTGCTACACTTTCTACACGATTGTATATAACGGACTATGTATGTGCTGTTTAAGCCGTGTAGCAAGCCCGTTTTTGCTACACTTTGCTACACGCTGCTACACGCATCGGTTTTCTTTCGCTTTTGTCGATCATGCCGGGGCGGGTGGTCTATGAAGGTATCTTTTGTCTGCTTGAAAGTCTCCTTCTTTTCTGCCAGGAAGTGCCTATCTCTGCCGGAAGGTGGATTTTTTCTTACACGAAAGTGCTATTCTTCCTGTTCAAACGAGCCTTTTTCCTCGCAAAAACACGGCTGTTTTGCCCTTTTTTGTTGCAAAAATGCTGCATTTTGGTGCTTTTTTTGACTATTTCAGCCGTCTTTTTTGCTTAAAAATGGCCGTTTTTGGGCAAAAAGGGTGTAGCAGGGTGTAGCAGGGTGTAGCAGAAAAAGGCTGCTACACCCTTTAACGATAAGAACTACAACACATTAGGCCAAAAGGTGTAGCAGTGTAGCAACTTTTTAAACTTTTTCCCGCGTGCGCACGCGCGAGACGATGCTTACATTCAACGGACAGTTCTATGAACGAGGTCTTTGGAGACTGCCAACAACGCACCCCATTTCCCCAAGAAGGTGAAACGACATATCATTCCTTTTTAAATGGGAGGCGGAAAGTCGCGGAAGGATTATTTCCGGATGAACGAGGTCTCGAAAGTCACCGTCTGCAAGGAGGTGTTGGACGGGACGCTGCGGATGCCCGTCAGGAAGCCCTGCCACTCGTTGCGTGCAGCAGGCTCTTGATCGGTGATGACGAAGTGATAAGTGCTGCCTAACTGGAATTGGGGCGCACTGCAGAGAGAATAACTGCGGCGCATGCTGAACGGTATCTTCAAGGAGAAGAGAGCGTTTCCCTTTTCGTCCGTCACACAGAGATGACTACCTTCGGAAAGTGCCACGCCAGCCAGACAACAAGTGGGCTGGAGCGCTGTCTGCTGGGTAGGCACAGAGGGTGCGGGACCCAAGGTTCCACCCATAGTGAAGAGATAACCACCACTGACATGAATTGGTGCGAAGTCGCTGTCGAGACCTTCCTCGGGATTTCCGCGAGACGATAAAGCCAGCGTGATACCGCCCTCGATGTATATTGCACCTTGGTCGTAGACATTGCAGTCGATGGCATCGTTGCCCGTAGAGACGCAGAAGACGCGTCCACCACGGATGATGATGTCGTGCGAGGCGTTGATGCAGTCGTCGTAGGTGTGGCAGACAATATCGCCGCCATCGATGAGGATGGATTGCTTGCTCTCCAATCCCTCACCGCCTTCGGAGGAGGTATCCAACGTGATGATGCCGCTGTGGATGAAGATGTCGCCTGCTGCGCGGATAGCCTTCGCGTACTTATGCGCAGCATTGCCATTTCCCATAGGACCGCCAGGACCAAAGCCGGGACCTCCCATAGGACCTCCAGGTGGGGGCATCATACCTTCGGGGAAACCACCTTCGGGAAATCCTCCACCTGGAAAACCTCCGCCCGGAAATCCCCCACCGGGGAAGCCATCCGGGAATCCTTCAGGGAAACCCTCGCCCGGGAATCCTTCAGGGAAACCCTCGCCCGGGAATCCATCAGGAAAGTCTCCGCCTGGGAATCCTTCAGGAAATCCATCTGGAAAATCTCCATCAGGGAAACCTCCACCCGGGAAATCGGGAAATTCAAAATCATCGGGGAAACCGGGACCATCAGGACCACCGAAAAAGTCCGGACCTCCGGGAGGGGGCATCATCATTGCCATATCACCTACTGGTTGTCCGGTAGTTTTTATCGTGAGTATGGGGCCTTTGGTGTCGGAAGCACCGATAGTGAGGTCTGATGCCACGTTCAGTCCTTTTCCACCCCGACCGCTGTTGAGCAGTGTGAGTGTTCCTCCCAGCAGTGTTGCCGTTCCCTTGCTCTCGATGCAGCAGGGGGCAAAGGCGGTAACGACATTGTCGACGGTGAGCGTGTCGCCATCGGCTGTGCTGTTGACGGTGACCGTTCCGCCCGACATGATGAAATCGTCCTTGACATGGATGCCATCCTTGTTCGGAGCAGGATTGTGAATGTTCAGCGTCCCCGACGAAACGGTGATGAAATCATCGGAACACAAGGCATGATGCGTGGAGCCCTGAACCGTGAGCGTACCACTGCCGCTGAATACGAGGCCGCCTTCGCTGAAGAATGTGGCTTTGCGGTCCTCGTCGGAGGGGGCATATTCGGCTCCATCAGCAATGACGTTGTCGAAATCCTTCACCAATACCACATTGGTCTTTGCATGTGATTGGATGTTGATGGCAGGGCCGTCAGCACAAGAGAGTGAAAGTCCAGCCAGACGCAGTTTCTGGGGAGAAAGTCCCGTGATACGAACGCAGCCATCGGAACAAGTGCCTGCAAGTTCAAAGGTGACGGCCTCTTTGCTGTTGTTGGAGGCTGTCACCTCAGTGCCGCAGACAGAAACCTCGACGCCACGTTCTGCCAAGGGATTGGTTACCGCTACGCTGTTGTCCTCGAAGACGATGCGCACCACATCCTTGTCTCCCGTACAGCCGGAAAACAAGATGATGACAGGTAGCAGAAAGAAGAAGTTTCGCATCAACTTATCGGGTCACAAGCCATCCGGCACTGTGCTGGGTAGCAGCAGCGGAAACAGCATGGCCTTCGCTGAAAGCGTGGAAGGCGCCACCCGAGAAGGAGAAGGTCTGTGGGGTGTACAGAGCGTCGTCGACCGAGGAAACACAAACGGAACCTCCGCTTACGGTGAGTCCGGAATCGGCAGTGATGCCACGCGCGCGGCAAGTCTTGCCACCTGTGGAGTACTTGGTGCCAGTGGTGACGACTGTAACCTGACCGCTCTTGACGGTGAGGAGCCCTGCCGTGTTGATACCCTTGCCACCCTGTGCCGATGCCTTCATGGCCAGCGAGATGCCATCAATGGTGAGCGTGCCACGGCAGCGGATGCCGGCAGCCGACGATAGGTCGGAATCCTCTTCATCGTAGATAGGCAGACCTTCAGCCAGCAGGGTAGCCTTGCCGCCCGTAAGCGACATGTTGCCGTCGGCATTGAAGGCCTTGGAGCCTTGTCCCTTGACGGTAGCCTGTACGATGCCACCCTTTTGGGTGAAATCTTTGATGGTCTTGAAGGCCATACCTTTGTCGCCGGTAGTCGTTACCTTGACCAAGCCACCACGGATGGTGATGTCGGGAACAACAGCCGGGTCGTTTTCCTCGTTGCCGGTGACGATGCCCTCGTCGACGGAGTTGATGGTGAGTTTTCCACCTGCAATGTCAACATATCCCTTATTGACGCTGATGCCATCGTCGGCAGCGTTGATGGTGAGTTCTCCGCCATACATCAGGAAGTAGTCGTTGACGCTGATGCCGTCCTTCTCGTTGGAAGTGGTGATGTTGATGATGGGGTTGTTGTTGCCTCCACGCAGACGGATGTAGTCGTTGCTGGCAATGCCATGACCACTGTTTGCCTTCACATTCAGCGTGCCTGTGCCAGAGAAGATGAGTTGTCCCTTGCTGAAGAAGGTAGCCTTGGTCTTTCTCACGGGAACATAGTTGCCATCCTCGATGGTGTTGGTGCCGGAGAGCACTACGAATGCCGTCTTGCCTCCGTACTCGGTGGTTCCTAAAATGGTGTCGGGCATCATGATGGCTGGTCCGTCGGCGTTCTTCAGTGAAAGGTTGTTCAGCGTCATCTTGCACTTCTTCGCTCCATAAACGGTCAGTGAACCATTGGTAGAGGAACCTTTGAGCACATAATCGACCTTCTTGGTGGCATATAACACCACGTCGGAAGATGTGCCCGACATGGCCATGACAGCCTTGTTCTTGAGGTTGGTCGGATTGTAGGTGATGGAAGCCGTGTTATCATTGTAGGTGATGGTGACGGTACCCTTCGACTCCTCGTCGTCCTCGTAGTTCTCCACGAAATCGCCATATCCGGGAGAGGTTTCCTTTGTGGGAACAGTCTCGGTGACAGAGTCATACGATGTGTCGTCGCTGGCATCAAAGGTGACATCGAAATCGGTCGCATACACTACGGGCGTGCTGCCGGAAGGCTGTTCGAACTCGATGCTTGTGAGGTAACTGACGGGATAGGTGGCAGTGACGCCATCATTGGCATGGAGATAGAGGTAACTGCCGTCAGCGCTGAAGGTGATGTCGGTGACAGCGGCAATGTCGTAGGCTTGTACGCTGCCATCGTTGCAAGTGACGTATGCGGTATAGTCGGCCCATGCCGAAAGCCCTGCCAACAGGGCAAACAGAGTAAGACAAAGGCGTTTCATCATCGTGCAATTTTAAGGGTTTTACCTGCAACCTCAACCACGTAGATACCCTGAGGCAGGGAGGATAGGTCGATGGGGGACTGCGAGACGGTTTGAACGGCAGATGCTACGCGTTTTCCGTCGGAACTATACACATTGACAATAGTCCCGGCCTCACAGCCGAGCGTGAGTTGGTGTGTGAACGGTGACCATTCGGCCAGGTTCTTCTCGTCCAATGTCTTGATGCCTGCACCGCTTTCGTCGAAATAGAGTTTCACGATGTCGGCAATGGCGAAACTGTTTTCCGTGCCATCTGCCAAGGTAGCAACCATGTTGCCTTTGGAGAAGGTGAGTTTGCTCAGTTCGCTGAGTTTCAACTCAGCCTCGTTGCCTGATGTCTGGTTCACATAGAGGCTTTGGGCTTGAGTGGTGATGCATGCCAGCAATGCGGCAAGCATCAATAGTTGTTTCTTCATATATCCGTTCATTAAAAGTCGAATGAATAGCCGATACCGATGACGTGGCCACCCACTTCATCCTCATCGGACTGATCCTGATAGCGATAGTATGCCGACAGTTTCGACGTCTTGCTCAACTTGTAGTCGGTACCGAAGGTGTAGCGAATCTTGTCGATGGCAAAGGTGTTGTCGATGTTGGTGTATATCTCCAGTTCGGCAAAAGGCTCGAACTTGCTGTGCTTGATGTTGTAACTTGCCGACAGACGGCTACGCAACTTGTTGTCTGCCTTGGGACTCTTGCTGTCGGTCAAGAAACTATATTCTGCCGACTCGGGGTCTTCCTCCAGATACCACTCGTCGACCTCTTCGGGGAAGAACTCGTAGAATGGATTGTAATACCATCGTGTGCGTTCGCAGTTGGCAGCGGCACGGTAGGTGAACTGGTAGCGTTCGCGCAGTCCGATTTTCCATCTTCCAGCCTTGAAAGAACCGTTCAGAGAGGCGGTGGCGCGGTGTTTGGCACCCCAGTAGGCAGCGTCGTCATTCTTGTGCTTGGGCGTGATGCCGTCAGCCATGTATTTGACCGTTGTCTCAGCAGGGTTGTTCTTGTAGATGAACGTATACCCTACATCAGCCTTGAGCCAAGGGGCTAAGTTCTTGTTCTTGTAGGAGAGGCTGACGCCAAACGATGTACGGTCGGTCGTGCTGATATGGTCGCGCATACGGTACTCTGCCTCCATGGAGAGCCCTACACCTTGAGCAAGTTTGGTGTTGGCCTCGATGCTGGTCCATAGTCCCAGGTCGGCATTGTCGGTCTGTGCCACGATGGCTGCCACCGGCATCATCGCTGACAACAGAAGGGTTGTGATATGCTTTCTCATACGCTTTGGAATGATTTATCCGCGCGGCATGCGTCCCACGCTGTCCACGCTGTTGTTGATACCGCTGAGGGGTTTGTAATAGATGCGGAGAATGGCACTGTCGTTGACATAGTTGATGGCACCGACCTCTACGCGGAAGACCTCCAGGCCTGTGCGTTTCTTGAGGTCCTCGATGAGTTCGTCGTTCTTCTCGGGAACGACCAACTTCACGTTGTCGTACTTGATGAGTTTGCTTGCCTCGTTCTTGACGAAGATGGTGCTCTCGCATACCCAGATGACGCCAATGAGCAGCAGGTCGGCAGCAATCAGTTCAACGTAACTGAAACTCGGTGCCACGCCATTGATGACGCTGATGGCAACCAAGACGAAGAGATAGTTCATCTCGCGGATGGGTACGCTCTCCGTACGGTAACGGATGATGCTGAAGATGGCAAAAAGACCGAGGGCCACACCCGTCTTCAGTTTTGTTCCACCCAGGAAGAAGATGAGCATGAACACGCTGATGCTGACAAGCATGAACGTGAAGAAGTAGTCTCTACGACGGCTTTTCGGATAGTAGAAACAGCGTACGATGACGAATACCACTGCAAGGCAGAGGAGGAAGCGAATGCAAAGGTCACCCAATGCGGTCCAGTCGGCCAACGCGTTGTTCACGGAAGGCACGGTATCCATCACTTCTTCAATTCCTTCGTCTGTCAGGGACAGGAGTGTTCGGGCTCCCGCCATCAAAATGCTTGTAAGTGTCATAACTGTTATTGGGGATTTTGATTATTGTTTTTCCATTTTGTAAGGGAGGGTGATGCCGGTGACCTCTTCGCCGACCATTTTCTGTATTTTCCGTATCTTCTTGCGGAAGTTGTTCTGCTTGAGGGTGGGGTTGGTCATCAGTGAGCCGATGCAGTACTTGCTGAATCCCGATGGCCGTATGCGCAGTTTCCGCATCATGTCGAGAACAGGACTGTCCACATTGCCGTCGCGTTTGAGTTCGATGACTACGAGTTGGTCGAAGGTGTTGTTGAGTTCTGTCTCGTGGTGGTGGAAACGTACATGGCAGTCAATCGTGAGACGTTCTGTCTTGCCCATGTTCACCATGGTGATGCGTTCAAAGTGGTTTTCCATCTTAGGCACCAACTGTTCGAGTCTGTACCATGCGGTTTTCTCCAGCAGTTCATTGCCGCCCACGCTTTCAAGTTGCTGCATCAAGTCGGGAGCCGATAGGATGTCGGGCTGCTCGCCTCCGCTCACATGCATGCGCTTTTTCTTTGTCCGTCCGTGGTTGTCTTTGTTCTTCACCTCCAAGAAGGTGTCACCGCCCACCAGGTAGGTCCTCACGCGAATCTTCTGACGGGGAGAACGGCGGTTGTGGTGCATCAGATACATCTGCTCGTCGGGGGTATCAAGATAGAGCGTACGGTATTCGCAGACACGGTGCCCGTCGATGACCTGCACCATATACTTGCCTTCCGCCATCATCAAAAGATCCTCAAGCTGACTGATTGTGGCCAGATACTTCTGGTCCAATCGGTTCATCAGACGAATCTCCTCCATTTCGGCTAACGAAATGGAAGGGAACGTTGCGAGCATTTCTTCAATTGCCTTTTCCATCTTTAGCGCGCAAAATTAAATATTTTTTCTTATATATATCTCTTTTTTCTTGTAAATTATCCTCTTGGGATTTTTTTTAACGCAAATTGGGTAAAATGCCAAATATTTTGCCTATCTTTGCCTGCTGTAATAGAATGAATTCACCTTAAAAACAAATAATATGCAAGAATTAAAAACCTATTTGTCCGACGCCGAAGAGATGATGGAGATGGCCATCCTTCACATCGAAGACGAACTTGGACACATCCGTGCCGGCAAGGCAGACCTTCGTCTCATCGACAGCATCCGCGTTGACAGTTATGGCTCGCAGGTGCCCATCAACAATGTCGCTGGTGTCTCCACGCCTGATGCCCGCACCATCGCCATCCGTCCGTGGGACAAGAGCATGGTCAAGGTCATCGAGAAGGCCATCATCGACTCTTCGCTGGGTATCATGCCGCAGAACAACGGCGAAATCATCCGCATCATCATCCCGCCCCTCACCGAGGAACGACGCAAACAACTTGTCAAGCAGTGCAGCAAGGAAGTGGAGACTGCCAAGATCAGCATCCGCAATGCCCGCCGCGACTGCATCGAGGGACTCAAGAAGGCCGTGAAGGAAGGTATGCCTGAGGATGTCCAGAAGGAAGGCGAAGAAAAGGTCCAGAAACTCCACGACAAGTATATCCGCAAGGTCGACGAAGTCTTCGCCGCCAAGGAGAAGGAAATCATGACGGTATAAAGGCTCGTTACAGCGAGGTAGGGGCGATGCAGCCCGGACAATGCCTCGCGCAGCCGAGTCAAGATTGAAGTTCATATCGTGCAGGGACTGGTCATCAGGAACACCGGCAGCCATTATCGTGTGCGCACCGATGACGGTGTGTACTGTGATTGTCGTGTAAAGGGCAATTTCCGGCTCAAAGGTATCCGCAGCACCAATCCTGTGGCTGTGGGTGATGTCGTATCCTTCGAATATGCCACCGACAAGGATGGCGAGACTATCGGCTGGATTAACGATATCGCTCCACGACGCAACTATATCATCCGTCGTGCATCAAACCTCAGCAAGCAGAGCCATATTCTTGCCTCCAATGTTGACCAATGTCTCCTGTTGGTCACCGTTGACTATCCTGAAACCAGCACGACCTTCATCGACCGTTTTCTGGCTACTGCCGAAGCCTACCGTATCCCCGTACACATCGTTATCGGCAAGGCGGACCTATATGACGAGTCACGTCGTCGCATTGCCGACCTCCTCGTTGCCCTCTATGAAGGCATCGGCTACCCTTGTCACATTGTCAGTCTGAAGACTCTTCCCGACGAGACGTCGTCGGCCGGTTGGCTTGATGCCGCTTCGTTGCTTCCCTTCCTTGAAGGACGCACTACGCTGCTGAGCGGCAACAGTGGCGTTGGCAAAAGTACACTGCTCAATGCCTTAGTGCCGGGTCGTAAGCAGAAGACGGCCGAGATTTCCGATGCCCACAACACCGGTATGCACACTACCACCTTCAGCGAGATGTTTGCCCTGCCGTCAGGAGGATGGCTCATCGACACCCCGGGCGTCAAGGGTTTTGGAACCTATGACATGGAACGCGAGGAAGTGAGCCACTATTTCCGCGAAATGTTCGCAATCTCTTCCGGGTGTCGTTACGGCAACTGCACCCATACTCATGAGCCGGGATGCGCCGTTCTCCAAGCACTTGACGAACAGCGCATTGCTCAATCGCGCTATGCCTCTTATCTTTCCATGCTTGACGATAAGGATGAGAGCAAGTACCGCTGACAGAAACCATCTTCCCTGTTTATGCCGCTCTTTTGAGTGGCAGCGTTGTCTCGCTTTTGTGCAGGCATTGTTGTTGGTGGCGCTCCTCCGTGCTCAGGTGGAGTTTCCCGCTGGTTTTTCGTCCGACTTGCAAGGACGTGAGGTTGTCATCGCCAACCGCATGTACATCACAGGCAACTACAGTTACACACCCTCCAACCCCACTGTCGTGATGGCCCCCGAGGTGTTGGTGACGGGAACGGAGGTCGTCAATCCCGGCATTGATTACCAACGCCAGCATGCCTGGAACAATGATAATATGCTCACTGTGACCAACTTCCATGTTGACGATGCCACTGTGCGTGTAGGGGCGTATGTGGATGGTCTGCGTGGAGTGGTGACACGGAACGGCAATGCGTGGACCATGCGTTTGACGGCTGAACCTATACTCTGTGGCAACGAACGGCCTGAAATGCCCTTGCCACGCGATGACAGCCGCTGCAATCTTCGTGTGGCGGGTTTCAATCTTCACTTTTTCCTGGCTTCGCCCAGTTGCTGGGGTAGCGGTTATGGCGCTGACGATGCCCAGGCATTTGAGCGTCAACGTACAAAACTCCTCGCAGCCTTCACGGAGATGGATGCCGACATCTATGCCCTCTGCGAGGTTGAAGAAGGTGATTACACCATAGCCCGACTCACCGACTGGCTCAATGACTGTCTTGGCTTACGGGTGTTTGAGTATGCCGATGCCGGCGATACATACATCGACACCTATACCAAGAACGCCTTCATCTACCGTTCGGACCGTGTGCTGCCGGTAGGCCTTTTCACTTTTACCGACAATGACTACCTCAAATTGCGCCATGTAGCCCAACGTTTCCGTCTGCGCGAAAGCGGTGAGGAACTCATCATCTCCATGAACCATTTGAGGTCCAAGAGCGGAAGTGGAACGGGGGCAGATGCTGACAAGGGCGATGGGCAGTCATCGCATAATCTTTCGCGTGTGGAGGAGGCAGAGGCTGTCCTCAACAGTTTGAACAGCATGTCGCGCAAGTGCGGAGAAACGGATGTCCTGGTGATGGGCGATCTGAACGCATACAGCCGCGAGGATCCTGTCCAGGTGTTTGTCGGTGCGGGCTATGTCAACGAACTGCGGCTGCACTCCCCCCAAGGCTGGAGTTACTGTTATGGCAATGAGGTAGGTTACCTCGATCATATCCTTGCTTCGCCTACCATGGCAGACCAAGTGGTGACAGCCATGCCCTGGGATATAAATGCCTCCGAACCTCGCTATTTTGATTACACCTATTCCGAGTGGTTTCTCCCCGAGCACTATTTGGCTCATTGCAGCGACCACAATCCTGTGCTCGTGTCGCTTGATTTGGGTCATCGTTGTGAGGTGCAGACTTCTCAAGGCGACATCTGTGTTCGTCTCTATTCACTGCAGGGCGAAGTGCTCTTGGAACAGAATTTGGACACGATGCCTTCCGCTACTGTGTTCTGGAAGGGACTTTCGGCAGAATTGCCCTCCGGCATCTACATCCTGACAATGTCTTCCTCCACGGGCAGTACCTCACAGAAGTTCTTCAAACCTTAAATAAAACTCGTTTGGCTATGTCGTATTTTGTCGAATGTTGCTGTCAGAGTGCTGCCGATGCAGCCACCGCACAGGCTCATGGAGCCTCGCGTATTGAACTGTGTGAGGATTTGGCGCATGATGGCGTTACTCCTTCAGAAGACAATATCCGTGCGACATTGTCGGCTGTTTCTATTCCTGTGAATGTGTTGGTGCGCTGCCGTGCGGGCAGTTTTGTCTATACTGATGAGGAAGTTGAAACCATGTTGCGCAGCATTGCCCTTTGTCGCGACATGCAAGTCACTACGCCAGAGGGAGTGGTGCGCAAGGTGAATGCCGTAGTCATCGGTGCTCTCGATGAAGGGTTGGATGTGGATGTGCCGGTTGTGACACGCATGGTTGAGGACGCTCGCCGTCCGGGCAGTACCTTGGCTATTACCTTTCATCGGGCCTTTGATGTCTGCCGCAATCCACTGGAGGCGTACGATGTCATCTCTTCGCTGGGCATTGAGCGTCTTCTCACTTCAGGACATGCTTCCACATCGTTGGAGGGCAGTTCGTTGCTGGCAACATTGGTGGAGCGCAGCCACTATTGCCCGACGCAGATTCTGGTTGGAGGCGGTGTGCGTCCATCCAATATTGACAGGCTTGCAGGCGAGACATCAGCAGCAGAGTACCACTCCTCCCATCTGTATTGGGACTGAGCAGGTATCTCGCATGTGTTATTTGGTCAGCGCGGTTCCTGGCGTTGACTGACAATATACTTTTTCCCTTGATAGATATAGATTCCCTTGTCGGGATGGCGCAGCGGTTGTCCTTGCAAATCGTAGTAGTCCGTTGTCTGCTGCAATGATGGGAGCATCATCACCCCAGTCTCTTCCAGCGATGTTGCACCGATATGGGCAATGCCGTCGTGGACAAAGACGGGCACTTTGGACCGCGTGGTGTTTAGCAGGTGCATGGGGAAGGGGGTGGGGGTATTAAGTTCTTGAGCGGCAGGTACCAGCCACCACACCTTGTCTTCCGTGAAGACATCGGCATCCATCGGAATCTCGTACCACAGTTTGTAGACCGTGAGCAGGTTGGCTTCTACGGTATCGGGAATGTCAAGCCACCGCTCAAACTCCATATTTTCGTCGTATAGTCCGATGCCTACCGTTCCTGTGAAGCAAAGCGTACTGTCAATCGTGGAGAATGTGCTGTTTGTGCAACCCATTTCCAACACTTCGATGTGGAGTGTATCGCCCAATGGAATCGGTCCATCTTCCACAACGATTTCGTCGGCATAGAAGATATCTTCATAGGATCCCAGCGTTTCGGGGGTGATACGACATGTCAGGTCTTGCCACATACCATAGGCGTCTCCTCCGTAGGGCGAAAGGTTGTCGAGAGAGAAGTAACCGTCGGCACTTCCCGACCAACCCCAGTTGATGTGGTAGAGACCTTTGCCATCGCAGCCATCCACCACAAAGGCATGTCCGGACGTTTCGTTCTTTGCTCCGCAATAGAGTACGGGCCGTCCTTCCCGCAGTTCCTCACAGAGGATGCGGTGCCACTCGTTTTCGGGGAAATAATCGCGGCTGTAATGCGCACTGTACGGGTTGTAGCCAAAGAAGTGGTGCAAGGCATACGGTACATCCTCGCTGTAGGCGCCTGAGCCTGATGGGGAATAGGTCATGCCCACCGAGACACCGCATGCATACATGAGTTCGGCAACAGCGTGGCTCTCCTCTTCGGTATAACGTCCGGAGTAATCTGTGCGCATGTGGTCCCAGTCAAATGTCGTGGTGCCGAAATTGAACGAACAAGGCATACCATTATCACCTGAAAGATAAGAATAACTGCCTGCTCCCTTTTCGGGTTGCTGGTACAGGTAGAGAATCTGTGCCATTGCGGTGGCTACGCAGCCGGCAGCGCAGCGGTTGCTTCCCTTCTTCGGGCAGAGTTGATTGTAGGGTGACCCCTGTCCCCAACGTGTATGCAGAAGGGGTTCAACGATAGGAAAGTCATCAAAAGGAACTTCGGTAGAGTCGCCCAAAAGTGGCGCCTCGGTGCTATCCAGCAGCGCATATTGGCAAGCATAATAGTCCAGCAGCCATGCCAGACCTTCGGGGAGGTCATCAGATGGGAATGCGGATGCGTCCGACCATCCTAAAAGGGTGGTCATGCGGCTGTCGCCTGCCACCACCACAAAGGCATCGCCTGCTGTGCTGTCGTAGATATAGAAAGGTTCGCCCTTTGCTCTTGAGGATGTACGTAGCGCATTGGCTTGGGAGAGGTGGACATCAGGTATGCGTACCGGTACCACTGCCGTCGTCGCTATCCCTTTGGCATGAAGCAGGTGTAATGCTTCGGCTTCGGCTTCCTGAGAGGTGCGCTGGCGTGCAGAGACGTTAGGTATCAGCAACAGGGTGCCGAGAAGACAGATGACGATTGGGAAAGCGTTACGTGAGATTCTCCTCCGAGAAGAAGAATCAAAGGCCTGTGATGACGTTGTGCAGATCATTGCTTAATGAGGTGTTATATCCTTGTGTGAAATAGACGATGCGTCCGAATGAGTCGGTGATGACTACCACGGGAAGACGGTCAAACTGTGTGCTGCAGCCCTCGCTCAACTCTTTTACCAATGCTTCGGGTACCACACGTTCAGTGAGTGGCATTTCGGTGGTCGTACTTCCAATGGAGACCTTGGCGAGGGAAGAGCCTGGATGCAGTTCCACAATCGGACGTCCCCAAGCCGCCAGTTCCTCCTTCATGCCATCGAGGAGGCCTCGGGCATGTACGGTGGGCTCATCTCGTTCGCCTAATATGGCCAGCATGTAGTAGCCGCGTCCGGTGAACGGCAGCAGCGGGTCGGCGTCAAAGTGCCCGATGACGGCCACATTCTCGTTGGCTTGGCGCATCACTAAAGGCACTGCTGCCAGACGGTCGGATTGCATGAGGCTATCCTTCGACAGGCCTACACCGACGAACTCCAAGTGAGCCAACACGGCCCCAGAGGCAAGGCGTGTGCCGGACGTTAAGAGATAATAGCCCTTATCGATGCGATAGGGGTGGCGGAGAAGCGTCTCCCATGAAGCCAGCGTCCCCACTTCGGTGTTCTCGCCCTCCTCGAAGTTGAAGAGGTGAGCGATACCGTCGTTGAGTGACGAGAGGGTGAAGTGTGTATAATAGATAGGATTGGGCAGATAGGGCTGTGGTTGGTAATATGCTTGCAGCCCGCAATCTTCTACGGATGAAATAGTATCGGCATCATTGTCAGAGGGAGCCTCTGGCTTCACCCATTGCCCTTGCCAGTGATATTGCGTCTCACCAGTGACTTCGTTGATGCGTGCTTCGAAGCCCAGTGCACGGCAGAGGGCCACGAAGAAGATATCGCGTCCGAGGACATCGGCAACGCGGTACTGCCAGACTGCGGCTGGAGCCAGACGCAGGTGCTGCGGGTTCTGGTCGTCAACGATGCGTACTTGTTCGTTCACCCATTGCCATACGGCTTGAGGGGTATCGAGTTCAAATGCCAACTCTGTCACCAAGGAGCGGAACGGGCGCAATTGCTCGTTTTCCACACGCGGACATTCGATGTATGCCGACCACACGTCTGTATGGGGATGTCCGGGCAGGGTGCGGGCGCTGTAGTCCATGGCATCATCGAGGACTTCAGGTGTGACGTCGCGTCGGTCCTTGTCGGTGAGGGATGCCACGAGTTGTTGGGCTAGGGAATACTGCACGGGGTCGGTGGCATAGCGTGCCAGGAAGTTGTCGATGACGACCTTCCCTGCGGGCACAATATGTGAAGCCAACCGTAGTGAATCCTCGTAGGCGAAACGTTGGGCGCAGATGGCGCGCTCGTCAGCAGTGGCCTCAGCGGGGATAGGATTCTCGACAGGCGGAATGATGTCGATGTTGACGGAGAAGCGTTGGCCAACCTTGTGGTTGAGTACGATGACTGCTTCGCCAGGCATCATCTCGCGTCCGGCAGCATTGGCATCATCCTGTAGTTGAGGCTTCGTGCTTTCCTGTGCTGGCTCAGAAAGACCTGTGGCAGAACATGGGAGTGTGTCACTGCTGAGTTTGGCAAACCCGAACATGTCATCCTTGCTTGCCCACGCCAACAAGTCACCTTTGCCTGTGTTGAGTGAGGCTTGTCCGTTCTTATCTGTGTGATAGGTGGCAACGGTGTAGAACTCGGCGTAGTTGTATATCTTGAATTCTACCGTTGCATCCTCAACCGGTTGGCCTTGAGTGTCGATGACGGTGACAATGTTGCGTCGCGTGGGAACGTAGTTGGCGATGACGTTGATTTCAGTATGGAGAGCACTTCGGTCAATGACATCCTCGGTGCCATGGTAATCGCCAAAGACACGGGTGTGCATGAGCATAGCCCGGCTGGCTGGAGCATTGAACCATGCCATGTTGAGTTTCGGTTCGGGCTCACATGCTCCCAGGAAGTACCATTTTCCGTCCACCCATGCCTCTACCCATGCGTGGTTGTCATCGGTGTGGGCCCATCGAGGAGTATATACCTGTCTGGCAGGAATGCCAGCGGCACGCAGAGCAGCCACACCCAGCACGCTCTCTTCGCCACAACGGCCGAAGCCGTTGGCAATGGTAGCCAAAGGACTTGATGTGCGAGCATCGCTGGGCTTGTAGGTGGCTTGTTCGTGACACCAGTGGTTGATTTCGAGTACGGCGTCATACATGTTCATTCCCTTCACCCTGCGGCACAGCGAATCGGCCCAGATGGTGCGGAAGTCATCGAGGTTCTCGTTGTTGACGCGGGTAGGCAGGACGAAATGGCGGAATTCCCGTTCGGGCACATTCCACCCCATACGTTCTCGCACGTTGAGAGTGGTGCGTACCTGTGTGAGCCAATAGTCAAAAGGATACATCGCCATGTCGGGCAGCGGCAGATAACTGTACATGAACTCAAGGCACGCGCGTTCATCGGCGGCCAGGGCACTCGTATCGAGAGGAGTCCATACCGTTTGTTCAAATTCGGGCAGGGATGCACGCCGTTCGGCCAGTACCTGACGTTGGCCGTTTTGAGGTCCACAACAGCCCAAAAGTAAAAGAGAAGAAAGGAGGATGGTCGCAGAATGACGGAAGAATGGTAACATGGAATGGAAGGGTTGAAATCTGGGAATCTTGAATTTACGGAGAGAGAAAAGAGCAGAACAATCTTTTCATTCTCATTTTTCGTTCACCAATGGTTTGGCAAAAGTGAGTTTGACCACCAAGTCGGGAGCGGAGGAGGTGGGGGGACAAAGGTCGGCAGGCAAGGAAAGGCTGATGCCGTCCTTGTTCTGAACAAAGGGCACTTTTTCTCCATTTTCGAAGAGGCAGGCAGTCTTCAACTTGTTTTGTGCCTTTGGAATCTCCACCCAGACGGATTCTTTGCCTGTGTCGGTGGTGAGGGCTGAATTCAACACGTGGACATAGAGCGTGTTGTCGCGCTGCGTGGTCACGCCCCAATTTTGCTCACCGGTGCAGCCACCTTGTGTGCCGTAGATGGTTTCTCCATATACGTTCAGCCAATCTCCCATAGCCTTCAGACGACTGATGGCTTCTTCAGGTAATGTGCCGTCGGGACGTGGGCCAATGTTAAGCAGCAGGTTTGCCCCCTTGCCGGCAGTACGCACAAGATATTGGATGAGGTATGTCGGTGATTTGTAGTTGGTGTCCTTCATGCGGTAGCCCCAACTGTCGTTCATAGTCTGGCAGGTCTCCAATGGCAGACGACTGATTTCCTGTCCGGAGAGCCCAGCCTCGTTTTGTCCGGGAATATCACGCTCGAAGATTTGAATATCTTCCCCCTCAAAAGGAAGCAAGTGGTGGTTGTTGCCGATGAGGCACGATGGTTGCAGTCGGTGGATAAGGGCATACTGTTCCCAAAGATTCCAGATGCGTGGTTGGGCTTCACGCGAATAGGCATCCTGATCCCATAGACCATCGAACCAGATAGCTCCAATGGGTCCGTATTGTGTCAGCAGTTCGGTGAGCTGGGTGTTCATAAAGTCAAAATAACTGCGAGTGAGGGGAGTACCTTCGCCTTCAAACTTGTCGGCCGTCGGCTGTAGACCATTCTGGTTGGGATCCTTGGCTTCGGCTTTCAACTGTTCGTATCCTTTTTGGGCGATGGCGCGTCCAGTACCCCATCCGGTGCGTCCGAGGGGGTAGTAATCCTCGCGTCCCCAGTCGAGATGGCTGTAGTAGAAGTGGAGGTTGATGCCCTGCGCGTGACATTCCTTCGCCAATTCACCGATGATGTCACGCTTGAAGGGTGTAGCATCGACGATGTTGTAATCAGAGGCTTTGGTGTTGAACATGGAGAAACCATCGTGGTGACGCGATGTGATGGTGATGTACTTTGCTCCACTGGCTTTGATGGCATCTACCCACTCCTTGGCATTGAACTTTGAAGGATAGAAACCGGCCGCCATACGAGAGTATTCACTGTAGGGCATATCCTGCACCTGCATAGCCCATTCACCGTCGCCCAACATGGAGTAGATGCCCCAGTGGATGAAGATACCGAAGCGTTCTTGGTCAAATGTCTGGCGGGCAGCCTTGTTGGCCTCAGTGGGCACATACCCTGGCTGAGCCATTGCTGTCAGGAAGAAAGAAAAACTCAGAAGAAAGAATGCAATGCTGAAACGTTTCATGAGCCTATTTGGATTTTGATGATTAAACGAAAAGATAAAAAGATGATAATAGAACTATATCGATTCCGCGATTACTCCTTGTATGTAATTTCTTCCCATCCTGGTGGGGTGACGCCAAGGAGATGCCGCACGAAGAAGTCGTAACGTTTGTGCTCGCCATAAGCCTCACCTACGGTATGGTGTGCACCGGGTACCACGATGAGCTCAAAGTCCTTGTTTGCCTTGATGAGGGCGTTGGCCACCTGCATGGTCGAGGCGGGATCGACATTGTCGTCCAGTTCGCCCACTACAAGCATCAAGGGGCGTTCGAGCATATGGGCATTCACCACGTTTGAACTTTCCGCATATTGTGGGCCAACGGGATACCCCATCCACAGTTCATTCCACCAAATCTTGTCCATACGATTGTCGTGGCAGCCGCAGGCACTGTAGCAAGCCTTGTAGAACTCCGGATGGAACAGTGTTGCGCTGAGCGACTCCTGTCCGCCGGCGCTGCATCCGTAGATGCCCACGCGGTCGATGTCCATGTAAGGATATTTCTTGGCCGCAGCCTGTATCCAAGCGATATGGTCGGGTATGCCGGCATCTTTGAGGTTGTGCCAGCAGATGTTTTCAAACGAACGGCTGCGGAAGGAAGTGCCCATGCCATCCACCATCACCACGATGAATCCCAGTTCGCACAGTGGCGTAGCATAGTAGTTCATAGCTTGGAAGGACTTGGGTACATATTGGTCGCCCGGGCCTTGATAGATGTATTCGATGATGGGGTATTTCTTTGTGGGGTCAAAGTTCGACGGGCGGTAGATGAGTCCCCACATGATGGTTTGGCCGTCGCGTCCAGGAGCAGTGAATACCTCGGGAGCCTTCCATCCTTCCGCCTCCAAGGCTTGGGTATCGGATTGTGCAAGAGTGCGTATCATGCTGCCGTCGCTGCCGCTTCGCAGGACAGTGGTCGGAGCCTGTGCCACCGTGCTCCAAGTGTCAACCAGATACTTGCGGTCGGCTGAGAATGAGGCTCGGTGATTGCCTTCTACGGGCGTGAGGTCGGTCATCTGCGAGCCATCGAAATGGATGCTGTAATAATGGATGAAGTAGGGATCTTCGCCTTCTGCTGCACCGTTGGGGGCGGCGTTCACGCCATTGGCAGTGAAATAGATAGTCTCGTTGGCCTCGTCCACTTGAAGCACTTGGCGTACATACCAGGGCCCTTTTGTGATTTGGCGTATGGGGGTTCCGGTAGCACGATCATATAGGTAGAGATGTTGCCAACCATCTCGTTCGCTTGACCAGATGAACCGTTTCCCGTCGGTGAGGAAGTGATTCCAGAGTCGTGGGTAGTTGACATAGGTGTCGCTGGTTTCTTCAGCCAAGATACGTACATCGCCTGTCTCTGCCGATAGTTCCAACAGACGGTACACCTGATGTCCGCGGGCATTGAATTCAAAGCGCACCGAGCGACTGTCGTCGTTCCACACAGGTCCCTCCAGGGAATACTGGTTGGTGAATAGGTCGGTGGAGGGAACGATGGCTCTTCCCGTTTCCACTTCAAACAGACATGGTGTCTTCTGCATCAGCTCGTCGCCAGGCTTTGCATATTCCTGTTTGTGGAGTTTGGGCTGGAGTTGGTCGGTGGGTGATGACTCCACATAGTAGGCATACCGTTTCTCGGCCACGGGGTGAATGAGGTTGGTAGCGACATAGCGACTGTCGGGACTCCACGAAAGCCATGCCGAGTAGTAGGCTCCGAGGGTACCGTCGATGCTCAACTGCCGTGCTTTACCGCCGCGAGTCGGACGCACCCATACATTATTCTCGCGGATGAAGGCCGTCCATAGTCCGTCTGGAGAAGGAACGGGCTGACCTTCTTTCTCGTCGTCCACTTCCATCCAATGTCTTTCTTGTCGGGGCCATTGTCCGCCACGTGCCATGCGGGGCGCCTCGTCGGCAGTGAGAGTATTCTTTTTTATGCTGTAGGTCCACTCTTTGCCTTGGGCAGAAAAGTGCAGCGTGTCGGCTTGGTCGTTGGCACGTAGGCGTTGCAGGTCCAGGGCATCCGGCTTCATCTCCTTGCCGCCTTTTGTGCTGAGCAGACGGGCCAGTTTGGCTGTGCTGAAGAGAGGACGAACACTGTTCTTGTCGGCATCTACCAAGAGGTACTCTACTCCTTCGTTGCCTTGCAGAGTGTACCAGAAGGTGTGCGTATCGCCCAACCAATGGGCTTCAATGCGTGTGTTGAGTACTTTGTCGGCACTGTACTTTCGAGCCACGCTGTAGGCGCGGTTGTAGTCGTCAATGCTACCTTGCGCGGCTGTTGCCAGGGTGACGGAGAGCAAGACGATGAGCAGTGAGAAATGTTTCATGGGATATGGGATTATGGATGATGAAATCTTGTTTCATTATTTTTTGCTCTCGGTATAATGGAAGGTGAACTCTCTCTCGAGGGTGAGGGTAGTAGCAGAGGATGAAATGCCCAGAATGCCAACGCCGCCGTCCACGTTACTGTATACGGTCACAGGCTCAGAGAAAAGGGTCCAATTAGAGCTGTCGAACTTGTCGGACGACTGCAGGTAGTAGTAATAGGCGGGGGTGATGGTCTCGAGGGAAACGGTGACCACGAAGGTGATCTGATTGTCCAGATAGTCCCAGGGCGAACCGAGGTCGATACTTGTCTCTTCTCCGTCAATCCATTGCGAGTTGTAAGTGTGTATGTTTTGATCGTACCAGCCGGCGTTAGTGTTGCTGTCCCACCAGATGGGGGTATGCATCCAGATGTCAAAGACAATATCGGAAGTGCTCCCGGCGCCATGGAGATACTCGTCGGTGAAGATGAAAGATGTCTCTCCGCAATAATAGGTAGAGCCAATGCTCATGCTGATGCCGAATTCGCTGAGGTCCTCATCCTGAACTCCCAATGTGAACTGTGTGCTGGATGGCAATCCGAAGTAGATGTCGTTGAGGAAGGTCATCATTCCATCCTCGTCGGGCTCATAATCTGCTTCTCCGTAATTGAGGACCCAAATATCTGTCCCTTCGGGCGTGATGCGTCCGACACTGTTGACCTGAATGTTCATGCGGTAGAAGTTTGTCTCCTCAGCGGGGTCGTCGATATGCAGTGCTACCTTCCACACAGAGTCGGTGCGGCTGTAGGTAAACACTCCAGGCAACTCATCGGTGAGCGAAGAGTTGGCGGTGCCTGTGAAGGGTAGGGTACTCTCCTTGAATGACATGCTCTGCTTGCGGGGTACCACATCTTCGGCGGTTACAGTGCCGAATTTGGGATGGGTGACGCTGACCTTCAGACGGTCACCTTCATGGAGAATGCGCTCGTCGACGTAGAGGTCCCATTCCTGGTCATAAGCGAGTGTGGCGGATTTTCCGTTGACCTCGAGGGTCACTACGGCATCCTTCAGTGACATGTCTACCTGTTCCGTGCTTCCTAGAAAGAAGATGCTGTGCGAGACCGACACATAGGCTGTGCTGCCAGCCTCGGCAATACAGTTGAGGACGAGCAGCGGCTCCTGCTCGTCACCTTTATATTCAATCTCTGTCTCGCAGGCTGTAAATGCTAAGGCGAGGAGAGTGAGGGCGGAAATGATATGCTTTTTCATCGTTTTTTGCTTTTTGAATCTTCGATAGAACAACCGTTGTCTCTTTTCAATTGTTACCAACTCAGTCCGTAACTGATGGTGGGAATGATGGGGAAGAGTGTGACTTGTTTGAGCACTGTATACCAGACGTTTGTGGTGCTGTCATAGTTCTCGTCGGTATAGACGAGGAAGGGGTTCATCTGGTTGTAGGCGTTGTACACGCTGATGTTCCAGGTGCGCTGCAGTTGTTTTCTGCGGCCTATCATCTTGTGGAAATTGGCGCTGAGGTCAAGACGATGGTAGGGATTCATGCGGAAGTTGTTGCGTTCAGAGGCATAGCCCAGTGTCGGCACCCATCCCCATTCGTTGCGCGGACCCAGATAATACTGCGTGTATACAGTACCGCAGTTTCCTGTGGCATATATCCAGGTGGCACTGAGGTCAAAACGGTCAGAGAACTTGTAGTTTCCGGTGATGTCCACCTCATGCGTACGGTCATACTTGGCATTGAAAGGCTTGCCCTCGTTCAACACCATGCCCGGACGGTCAAACTGCCGGCGTGTGCGGCTCCAGGTGTAGGCAATCCAGCCATTGAGACGTCCTACGGAGCGCTGTGCCATCACTTCAATGCCGTAACTCCAGCCTCGTCCCATTGCCACCTTCTGCTGCCAGTCCATGCTGCCCAGCATGAAACTCACACCTTCCTTGTATTCGAGCAGGTTGTCGGAGAACTTGTAGTAGCCTTCCACACTCAAGTCGCATACACCGTCAATGGCGTAGAAGGTTCCGAGGGCCACCTGATGCGACTTTTCCGGAAGGATGTTCTCTGTCACGGGCACCCACAGGTCTGTGGGAAGTGACAGGCTGTTGTTTGACAACAGGTGCACATACTGGCTCATGTAGGCATAGCCGGCCTTGATGGAAAGGTTGTCAGAGAGCAACACGCGGCTGCTCAAACGTGGCTCGGGCGAGAAGTAACTGCGGCCGTTCACGTTGAAGAACGAGAAGTTCAGGCCCGCGTTCATCTTCACGAAATTCCACAGCGACACGTTGTCTTCGATATACATCTGGGCTTCGTGCGACGAGGTCTCGCTCTGGCCATACCGTTCGTTCTGCTTCTGCTCAACGGGGTCGCCGCCCTCTTCCTTTGGGGCCCTGTAGAGAACATCGAGGGCCAGCACTTCAGGGCGGAACATATGGTGTGTGGCTACACCGCCGAAACGTACTTCGTGCTGGGCAGTGGGCGACCAGTGGAAGTCTGCACGGACTGTCTCGTCGAAGATTCCCGATTTCATGTTCAACTCAATATTTTGCATGGTCTTTTCCTTCGGGTATTCCTCTTTCATTTTTATGCCCATGTTGTGGCGGTACTGTGTATAGTTGGCGCTCACGTCCATGAACAGTTGCGGATTGATGACATGATTCCAACGTGCTGTGCCTACCATGTTGCCCCACTTCCATCCGAAGTTTGTCTTCATGGTATATTCTTGCATCTCCTTGTCTTTCAAATGGAAGTAGATGTCGTCGTTGCCGTTGTACCAACTTACATAGAGGCGGTCGCGTTCGTTGAACTTATGGTTGAGTTTTACATTCAAGTCGTCGAAGTAGTAGCCCAAGGAGGCTCCGTCAAGGTCCATTTCCCGTTTGACGAACTGTGAACCCCAAAGGGCGAGGTTGAGCAGTACATCGCTGTAGGTACGTCGGGCACTGATGTTGAGCGATGTCTTGCCCTTCACAATGGGACCTTCAACGTTCAGTTTTGACGATATCAGACCAATCGATGCGTTGCCGTGCCATTTGTACATGTCGCCATCCTTCATTCGCACGTCTACTACGCTCGACAGTCGTCCGGCATAGCGTGCAGGGAAACTACCTTTGTAGAGGGTGACATTCTTGATGGCATCGGGGTTGAACACGCTGAACAGGCCGAACATGTGGTTGACATTATAAACAGGCACGCCGTCAAGCAGCAACAGGTTCTCGTCGGGATTCCCGCCACGCACATACAACCCTGCCGTGCCCTCCGTGCCGCTCTGCACGCCAGGCAGCAGTTGCAGTGCCTTCAGCACGTCAGTCTCGCCAAACATTGCAGGCACTGCTTTTATCTGTTCAACCGGGATGTCAATGGCACTCATCTGTGAGCCTTTCACACCCAAGTCCAGACGGTTGCCCACGATTTCCACCTCATCCAGTTCGGCCATTGCCGGCAGTTGGATGTTTACCACAGTGTCGCGGTCAAGGTGCAAGGCTATCTGCGTTGTTCGGTAGCCCACATAACCTGTTTGCAATTTCACTTCGCCATCGGGGAGGGTCAGCGAGTAGAATCCGTATTCATTGGTTACCGTTCCCTTGCCTGAAGGGATATCGAGAATGGTGGCGCTGATAAGTGTTTCGCTGCTTGTGGCATCGGTCACATAGCCGCTTATGGTGTGCACTTGTGCGTGAACCGTCAGCAGGGATACTGCCAACAATCCAATGACAGCGGCAGGTCTTCTTTTCTTCATACCTCTTTTATAATATATATTTTGGGGTGTAAAGATACGGCAAAAAATCATACCTTTCCGCAAAAACATCCTTAAAAGATACGAATATGCCTTTATTTGCCCCACTCCTCATCCTTTTTCCCCGTTCAACCTCGTCCCACAAGGCCGAATTGCACTTCTCTTACAGTCTGCCCGCAACTTCTTTCAGAACCCTTTTGACGTTCCGCCTTTTTGCCGTATATTTGCAGCACGTTAATGTCGCAGTCCCTTTTCAATGATACCAGACCTTCTCCAGACATACCTTCGCCGCCTCAGTCAAGGCGATGTATCTATGCTGCTGCCAGACGATGTCGATGCGTTACGCCGACATGCAGAACGCTGGGTTGAGGAAAGCGACCTCACTGAACTCTCCGTTGCTCTCGAATGTTATCCCACCCACACGGCCGTCCTTGAAGCCATCCAGCGCCTTGCGGATCTTCTTGAAGCCTGCATCACCGACTAGCCATGATCTCCATCCTCTTCCTCTGTCACGGTAATATCTGCCGCAGTCCTATGGCCGAATATGTCATGAAGCACCTTGTTCACTGTGCTGGCCGCGATAAGGAGTTCTTCATCGACTCTGCTGCTGTCTCCCTTGAGGAGATTGGCAATCCCATCTATCCTCCCGCCCAACGCACTCTTCGCGCTCATGGCATCCCCTTTGACGATCATCGTGCACGTCGTGTCACTCCTGCCGAATATGCCACCTACGACCACATCGTCTGCATGGACGAAAGCAATCTGCGCTATCTACGTCGCATCATCGGCTGCGAGCCCGACCCTGAGCGTGTCCGTCTGCTGCTTTCTTTCGCCGGTCTCTCACGTAGTGTCGCCGACCCTTGGTATACCGATGACTTCGAGGCTACCTACCGCGACCTCATTCTTGGCTGTACGGCCATGCTAAACACCTTGTAATCAGCAAAAATACTTTCTATTCAGGGGGAGACTGTCAGGGTAATCCAAAAAAGAGGATACATATCCACATGATTGTTTTCATAGCACTGCCCGGACTACGCAGTTTCGAAGAATGAAAGATAGCGAATGAGTGCGAATTATTGCGAAGTATTTCCTCTTTTCCTTTTTTGAACTTTGAAACGGATTTTTTGATGCAATGAATTCCCATTTTGATGCGATGAAATTCAAAATCATTGCATTCAAAAATTCAAAACTAAGTTCGTTTTCCATCCTGTATGGGATTTTTTCATCCGTATTTGCCTTCTTTTTCCATCTATTGGCAATACTTATCGAGAAAACGCACTTTTTTGCGTGTTTTCGATGTACATACCGCTGGCCAGGATGAACATTTTCCGTACCGCGATGAACATGCCGGCGCGATATTCTTTGTTATTTGTATGGAAAAGGTAATCTTTGAGGACAGAAAGTTCAAGACCGCCTTTCTATCCATTTAAAAAAAGAGCCGCCTCAGATGGGGCAGTCCTTGACTCGCGTTGGAGGAAGTCCGAAATGGACTCCTCCGTGCGGTTGAAAAAATGATTATATATAGAAGTGTTGGTGTTGGTCAATTATTTCCGATGCAAAATTAGATATAACTGATGATATCCAATATGAAAAATCGAGCAAAAATATAGGACTTTTCGGTCTATTTTCACCTATTTTCCTCCGAATGGACGTTTTTGGGTAATAAAACCTTACAATTTTGGGTAGACTTTTTCGCTTTATCCTCTTTTTTCTCCTGTTAGCATTCTGCTTTCTTTTTCTCCTATTTCTACACCAGCAGCGTCTGCCCATATCCTAATTTTGTCGATTTGTTTCAACTACCATTTACCGGAAAATGACAATAAGATTTGACTTTTTTATATATGTGTAGATGGATGGAATCGTAGAGCCTTCATGCTTGAAAAATGAAAAAAAGAGCAAACGGGATGATTTACTTAAATTTTATTGCTAACTTTGTCATGGTGATTTGTAAATCTTTTCATTTCTCACAGTACGGAACAAGTCAAAAAATCTACTATCAAACAGTTGACTCCCGACAGAAGAAAAACAAGATCTACAAAAGAATTCCTTGATTGACAGTTCTCCTGTTCATTTGCAGATAAAAAAGATTTCCTTATGAATGTTCGACAGAACCTTCTCCTTCTGAGTAGCGGTGCATCGGTATTTGCCGGTTTGCATCCGGGTGCAGTCTCCGCTCAAGACGCTCTTCCTGCGCAGCGGCCGAACATCCTGTTCATCATGTGCGACGACATGGGTTATGGTGATCTTGGCTGTTATGGACAACAATACATACGTACTCCACATCTTGATGAGATGGCTCGCGATGGCATGCTTTTTACGCAAGCCTATGCGGGGAGCCCAGTGAGCGCGCCTTCTCGCGCCACTCTCATGACGGGTCAGCACTGCGGACATACCTGGGTGCGAGGTAACCGCGAGTATTGGGGCAATCACGCGCAGAAGAATCTATATGGCAATAATACCGACTATACCGTGGTGGGGCAGGAACCCTACGACACGGCTCACATCATTCTGCCAGAAGTGCTAAAGCGCAACGGTTACACTACCGCGATGTTCGGCAAGTGGGCCGGTGGTTATGAGGGGTCTGTGAGCACACCCCGTACACGTGGGATAGACGAATTCTTCGGGTATATCTGCCAGTTTCAGGCACATGCCTACTACCCGAACTTCCTCAACCGATATAGTCCTGCACGGGGCGACAAGGATGTTGTACGCATCGTGCTGGAGGACAACATCCAATACGGCATGCCCGCGACAAGCACGTATGAGAAACGCACACAGTATTCGGCAGACCTCATCCATCACGAGGCCATGGCATGGCTTGAAGAGCGTGCCGCAGAGCCGAACCAACCATGGTGTGGCATTTTTACTTATACGCTGCCCCATGCGGAACTTTTTCAGCCGTGCGACAGTATCCTCACATCTTATAAGGATATGTTCTGCGACGAGAAGACTTTTGGTGGCAGTGGCGCTTCGTGGTATCACTACACGGACCATGCCCATGCACAGTTTGCTGCCATGATTACCCGCCTGGATGCCTATGTGGGTGAGATTCTTGCACTGCTCGACGAACGGGGACTTGCAGAGAACACATTGGTGATATTCACTTCCGACAATGGCCCGCATGAGGAAGGCGGTGCTGACCCGACCTTTTTCAACCGTGACGGCCTTTTGAAGGGTATCAAGCGCTCGACCCACGAGGGAGGTATACGCGTGCCATTCATCGTTCGTTGGCCAGGACATGTGGCTTCTGGAACAGTGAACGCGCATCCACTGGCATTCTATGACGTCCTTCCTACCTTCTGCGACCTCATCGGTGATGGGCAATTCCCCGACGGCTATCTCAATCCTCGTCTGCAGGGTGACTGTTTCGACGGCTTGTCGTTTGCTCCCACTCTGCTGGGAGACGATGAACAACAGCAGGAACATGATCATCTCTATTGGGAATTCCACGAGACGGACATGCTTGGAGTACGAAAAGGTGATTGGAAAATGGTGGTGCAGAGTGGTAAGTGCCGTCTCTACAATCTGGCCACCGACATCCACGAGGACCATGATTTATCTGCCAGTTACCCCGAGGTCGTAGAGGAACTGAAGGAAATAATACTCAACGAGCATACACCAAGTTCCCTTTTCAAGGTTACTCTGCCGTGAGGAGAAATCCTGAGCAGTTAGTAAAAGGCTTACAACTCTATCGGAATAAAGTCGCTGATTTGATGCTCCTGCGGCTGTCAGTAAACAAAAAGAGCCATCTTGCGAGATGGCTCTTATTTTCCTGAAAAGAAGTTCGAGACTTGGAATGTTCTTGTCCTTCTTATTTCTTGTTGCGACGGCTCTTTTTGGTAGCCTTCTTGTTCTGCTGCTCAGTCTGCTGCTGGGCTTGCGGCTGTGCCTGCGGACGCTGTCCACCTTGGCCATACTGACCGCGTGGTCCACCCTGCTGTCCGCCCTGCGGACCGCGCTGCTGCCAATCTTGGCGGGCGGCTTCGTATTTTTCAAACTGCTCCTTGGTGAGGATGGTGCGGATGCTGTCATCCTGGGCCTTCTGCCGTTTTTCCATTTCAGCACGGCGTGCCTGCATTTCTTCCTCGCTTGGACGCTGTCCGGGCTGCATCTGCTGACGCTGACCCTGTCCTTGTCTCTGCATGGACTTCATCTGACGAAGGTAGAAAGCATAGAGAGCCTCGTACTGCTCGGCGCTGGCGCCAGTTGCTTGTTGAACACGCTCAGCCTGACGCTTTGCGAAATCCTGCGGATTGAACTCACGACGTTGACCGCCCTGCGGACCCTGTGCGGATATGCTCAGAGTGATTACTGTTGCCATAATGGCAAGAATGATTTTTTTCATGCGAATGTTTTTTTAATGGTTGGACTTTCGGATTATGCTTTGTCGGCAAACGACATTTTTTGGACATTCTTCGCGACAAAAGGTTTAATTTCCGCAAAGTTTTCTTTTGATTTATCACCTTCTCAGAGGATGGAGGGGGCGATATTCATGCGTTGAGGGATTGCCAGGCTGCAGGCAAGAAACGAATGATGTCGGATGATGTCATGGCTGTCTGTCCTAATGCATCGGCTGCCATATCACCCGCCAGACCGTGAATCCATACACCCAGACGAGCGGCATCCCATGTGGAAAGATGCTGGGCTCGCAGTGCCAGGAGTATGCCGGTGAGTACATCGCCGCTGCCACCTGTTGCCATGCCTGCATTGCCTGTAGTATTCACGGCCACGCGTCCGTCAGGGGCAGCCACAATGGTAGCAGGGCCTTTGAGGATGATATGTACCCCCAATCGTTGGGCGAGGGCAGAAGACTGTTCTGCGCGTTGCTTAGGGTCATACTGTTCGCCGAAAGGTTGCAGCAGCCGTACAAACTCGCCGGCATGGGGCGTGAGCAGCGTTTCTTTATCGGCTTGCTCCAGCACATGGGGTTGGGTGGAGAGCAGAGTAAGCGCATCGGCATCAAGCACGGCGGGTAAGGAGTGTTTTGGGTGCAGCATCTCCATAAGCAGAGCCAAGGTGTCTGGATGACGGCCTATTCCAGGGCCTATGGCCAGTGCGGTGCATTTTTCAGGCAGATGTGGCACGCTGTTAGGATAGTCTTCACCGCACACCAATGCCATGGCTTCGGGTACTGCACACTGCAAGATGGCTCGATTACATTCGGGCAGACAAAGCGTCAACAGTCCCACACCGCTGCGCAGACAAGCCTGTGCTGCCAGTATGGAGGCTCCTGCCATTCCCTTGCTGCCAGCCAGAAGGGTGGCATGTCCATAGTCGCCCTTGTGACTGTCGCTCCAGCGATAGGGTATCAATGGCCGAATCGTATCGATTGTGATATTTTCCATGGTAAAAAAGTAAAAACCGTCTATTGACCTATCCATGCTTGCCAAGTTCGATGACCTCAAGGTCTCGGATTTCGCCAGCATCAAGGGTAAAACGCACAAGGGTGCGTACTGCCTGCTGCCCATACACTCCTGCTGCGCCCGGATTTATATGGAGCATGGAAAGGGTTTTGTCGTACTTCACCTTCATGATATGACTGTGGCCGGAGATGAACAACTTGGGCGGGTGCACGAAGAGTGTTCCCCGTATGGAGGGGTCGTAGTTGCCGGGATAGCCACCGATGTGCTTGATGAGGACATCCACTCCCTCGACCTCGAACCGGTTGATGACGGGGTAACGCAGTCGGATGTCGTAGCCGTCGATGTTGCCGCTCACCGCACGGAATGTGATGGGCAACTGCTCGAAACGGTCTGCGAGTTCAGCCGAGCCGATGTCTCCGGCATGCCATACCTCATCGCATTCGGCGAAGTAATGGGCGTAGCGGTCATCCCACCATGCATGTGTGTCAGAGAGAAGGCCTATGCGTAACATATATATAATGGTATAGGGTTACTCCTCGTCCGCCATCCTGCGGTCGATGTAGTCGATGAGCAATTGTGCCGTGCCCTCGATGCCGAGGCGGCTTGTGTTGATGCAGAGGTCATAGTTCTCTGCGGCCCCCCAGACACGCTGAGCGTAATAGTCATAGTAGCCTGAGCGCTTACGGTCGCTCTTTTCCAGGATGAGGCTTGCTGCTTCGGGGGTCGTGCCGTCGTGCTGTGCATATCGTTGCTGTCGGTCAGCGAAATCGGCGGACATAAAGACACTGATGAGATTGGGATTGTCGCGCAGGATATAGTCGGCACAGCGGCCGAGGATGATGCATGACTCACGCGACGCAATGTCGCGAATCACATCGCTCTGAACCTTGAAAAGAGCGTCGTTGTCAAGAGGACTCTCGGCATGATGGCTGGTGGCGCCTCGTCCGCCAAACAGGAAGTGAAGGAACGAATGGGAGACATGTTCGTCGGCCTGTTCGAAGAACTGTTTGCCCAGACCGCTCTGTTCAGCAGCCAGTTCAATGAGTTTCTTGTCGTACACGGGGATACCGTAGTGTTCGGAGAGGATGCGCGCCACAGAGCGTCCGCCGCTTCCGAACTGTCGGCCGATGGTGATAACGATGTTTTTCTTCATAGCATTATGTGGGAGAGAGATAATCGGTTACTCGAGATTCATTTTCTTGAACTCTTTCATCTGCAAGGCAAGCATGGTGAAGCCCGTGATGCAGGAAATAAGGTCTGAGGCGGGCAGGCTGAACCATACACCGTCGATGGCTGGCTGCCAGAAGGTGGGGAAGATGAGCAGGCAGGGAATGAGGAACAGGAATTGACGCGAGAGTGAGAGGAAAATGGCCTTCCACGGCTTGGCAATGGCTTGGAAGAAGTTGCTGATGACCATCTGCGAGCCAATCAAGGGGAAGATGTAGGCATTGATGCGCATGCCTCGTACAATCTGGGCGATCATCTGGTCGTCCGAGGTGAAAACCTTGGCGGCCATGCGGGGGGTGAATTCACACACGATGAATCCTAATGTCATTGCCACCGTGCCCCAAGCAATGGCGAGTTTGAGTACGCCCACCACGCGGTCAAATTGGCGAGCACCGTAATTGTAGCCTGCGATGGGTTGCATGCCCTGGTTGGTGCCCATCACGAGGGTCACGAAAACGAATGTCACCTTGTGCACTACGCTATAGGCACCTACAGCATAGTCGTCGCCATAGGTCAGGAGGGCACGGTTGAAGAAAATGACCACTACGCAGGCTGCCAGATTCATGAGACAGGGCGAAATGCCGATAGAAATAATCTCGCGTACAATCTTTCCTTTCACGCGGTAGATGCCTCGGTGCAGGTGAATCAGTTCACGTTTGTCGGTAAGGATTTTTAGTTGCCAACACAGCGATACACATTGGCTAAGGATGGTGGCGATAGCCGCTCCGCGTATGCCCATGTTGAGCCCCCAGGGAAAAATGAAGAGAGGGTCGAGGATACAGTTGAGCAATACCGTGAGGATTGTCGCCTTCATGGCCTTGTCGGGATGTCCAGCACTGCGCAGGATGGCGTTGAAACCGAAGTACAGATGGGTGAAAACGTTGCCCAACAATATCCAGAACATATACTCGCGGGCATACTGCAAGGTATTTTCGGAGGCACCGAAAAAGAGCAGGATGGGGTTGAGGAACGAGAGGGTAAAGACACCGATGAGCACACCCACCATGATGTTCAGCACGAAAGCGTTGCCAAGGATTCGTTGGGCGGAGTCGTAGTCCTTCTGTCCTAATCGTACGCTGATCATCGTTGAGGCGCCGACACCAACCATCGCTCCAAAGGCGGCGGAGATGTTCATCAAGGGAAAGGTGGGGGCCAGTCCGCTCAGGGCCATGGGGCCTAAGCCGTGGCCGATGTAGGCACTATCGACGATATTGTAGATGGACGAAGCAATCATAGCCACAATGGAGGGTATGGCATACTTCGTCAGCAGTTTGCTTATCTTCTCTGTTCCCAACTCGGTGGGCACAAGTTTCTCGGTCATTCTTTTTGAATCCTCTGTTTTTTCGGCTGCAAAGTTATGCAAAAACCACGGGAATGGATTATCTTTGCCGCGAAAAGTTGACGTAAATGGCTAAAAAGGTTCTCGTTGGCATGAGTGGCGGTGTGGATAGTACGGCCACATGTCTGCTCTTGCAGGAGCAGGGCTGGGAGGTCGTGGGGTTCACTATGCGTGTCTTCGACTTGCCCTCGCAGTGTGTTGACGGCGAGCCTCGTTTTATCGCTGAGGCCCGAGACTTGGCTGCTCGAATGGGCATTGCTCACTATGTGGCCGATGTGCGGTCTGAGTTCCGTCGCCAAATTGTGGATGTTTTCTGCGACGAGTATCTTCGTGGACGAACCCCCAACCCATGCGTGATGTGCAACCCGTTGTTTAAGTTCAGACTTCTTGTCGAGTGGGCTGACCGCTTGGGTTGTTCACACATTGCAACCGGGCACTATGTTCAGATGGTTGATGGTTGTCTCTGTGAAGGACGTGACAAGCGCAAAGACCAGAGTTATTTCCTTTGGCAGGTAGACCCTGGAGTGCTGCAACGTTGCCTGTTCCCGCTTGGCGGAATGACAAAGGACGAAGTCCGTAGTTACCTTGTTTCCCGCGGTTATGCCCTGAAAGCCAAGGAGGGGGAAAGCATGGAGGTATGTTTCATCGAAGGCGACTACCGCGACTTCCTGCGGCGTGAAGTGCCTGACCTTGACGAGCGGTTCGGGCCAGGACGCTTTGTGGATAATGCTGGACGCACACTCGGCATTCATAAAGGGTGTCCCTACTATACGGTAGGACAGCGTAAAGGTTTGGGCATCGCATTGGGCCGACCGGCTTTCGTGCTCCGCATCAATGCTGATCGCAACACAGTAGTGCTGGGCAGCGAACAAGATCTGATGACAGAATACATGTTGGTGGAAACTCCCAATTCCACAGCCCAAGGAACCTTGCAGCGGTGTCAGACTACATCCTCGCCTCTTTCTGTGCGTATCCGATACCGCAGCCGTCCTGTTCCTTGTGAGGTAAAGGGCGAGGTCGCACCCGGGCTCACCTTAATCCATCTGCTTGAACCCGTGTCGGGCATCACTCCTGGACAGAGCGCAGTGTTCTACGACGGTGAACGGATGTTGGGCGGAGCCTTCATCGCTTCGCAGAAGGGAATAGGACAATTCATTGATAAACGAGATGATGCATCATGACACAGGCACCCTTCCTCTCCCTTTTTGAACTCAACAACCGCGTGCACGACGCTGTGGCTGCAGGATTGCCTGATACTTGTTGGGTGCATGCCGAACTGAGCAGCGTGAACATCAGCAACGGTCATTGCTACCTTGAACTGGTGCAGAAAAATGATTGCGGTGACGGACTCGTAGCCAAGGCACGTGCCACCATCTGGGCAAACCGCTACCGTATGCTCGCCCCGGCTTTCAAACAGGCTACAGGCATGCGTCTGGAACAAGGAATCAGTGTTTTGTTGGAAGTTACAGCCGAGTTCCACGAACTCTATGGCCTTTCCTATATCGTCCATGATATTGACCCAACCTATACGCTGGGTGACCTGGCGCGACGTCGCCTTGAGATACTTCAACGTCTTAAAGCCGACGGTACTCTTCATCTCAACAAGGAATTGCCCCTTGCTCAGGTTCCTCGTCGCGTAGCGGTAGTATCATCTGCCACAGCCGCAGGCTATGGGGATTTCTGTCGCCAGTTGGCTGCCAATTCCTATGGTTTTGTCTTCCACACACGTCTGTTTCCCTCCATCATGCAGGGCGACAAGGTCGAGGCTTCGCTGATTGCAGCCCTTGATGCAATAGCAGAAGAAATGGATGAGTGGGATGTCGTGGTAATCATTCGTGGCGGAGGTGCAGTGAGCGATCTGACGGGTTTCGACACCTACGATCTTGCCTCCAACTGTGCGCAGTTTCCCTTACCTATCATCACAGGCATCGGACATGACCGCGATGAAACTGTCCTTGACGTAGTTGCACATACCAGTCTCAAGACTCCTACCGCTGTGGCAGACTTTCTGGTGGAGTGTATGGTCAATGCTGCCGACCATCTGACGCGAGACATGAACCGATTGGCCAATGCCCTCACCCAACGTCTCATCCACGAGCAGCAGCACATCCAGCAACTTGCTGTTCGGCTGCCTTCTGCCTGCAACCTGCGGAAAAACTCCGAGGAACATGCACTTGAACGGCGTCAGCAACGACTTGTCACCGCTCTTTCCGTGTTGTTCAATGAGCAACGTCACCGGCTTGAACTCTTTGACAAGGTGCTTGATGGGGCTTCGCCCGAACGAATCCTCCAAAGGGGTTATAGCATCACGCTTGTCAACGGACACGCCGTGCGCCGTGCTGCCGATGTGCAGCCCGACGAGGTGCTTCTCACCCGCTTTACTGACGGAGAAGTCTACAGTAAGGTATTGTTCAATAAATCCAACAAAGAAAAATGAAATACGAAGAAGCTATTCAGGAACTCGATGCCATCGTAGCCCGCATCGAAAACAACCAGTTGGACATCGATCAACTCACCGTCCAACTCAAGCGTGCCAAGGAACTCATCGCATTCTGCAAGGAAATCCTCTACAAGACCGACGAAGAGGTAAAAAATCTCCTCGAAGAAACGGAAGCGTGATAGTTGGCGTTCAGTACAGCCTTATTGGGTAATCCCTTAGGCATTTGCCGTCATGAATCTTCATAAAACCGTCATCGGACGGTGATGTGGAGGCATTTCTGACGGTGTTCCCACTTTACATAGCAACGTTCCTTGTCGCGGAAGTCGCTGGCTACCTGCATGAGTATGTCATACAACTTGTTGTCATCGTTGATGGCATGAGAAGCAGGACGGTCAAAGCGTGTATAGGTGATATCGAAAGTGGTGGCATAACAATGGCAGGAGTTCTCCGTGGCATTCACATTGCCGTGTGAAAGGTTCTTGACATCGTCGCGCGTGCGGGTGACGCTGGTAACAATGAAACGGTGTCTTCTGTCATAGCCGCGCAGATAAATGGAGTCCTGGAAGGCCACAGCCATGTCGTTGAGCAACTTTGCGGCTTTGGGTACCAGATAGGGAGACGAGTGTGTGAGTTCGTCCACCTGATAATAACGGCAAGTCTTGATAAGTTCCACGTCGTATTTCCCCGCAGCGAGGTCTTCGCGTGAAAACGACTCGTTGATGCCATTCTTCTGAGCAGCTACAATCTGCACGTCCTGAAGGTCGGTAAGTATCTTGGAGTAACTGCGTGTAGGTTCACGATGGTCCTTGTTGTTGGGGTTGTATACATCCTTATCGACTTTTTCATGTTCGTTCTTGTCGATTCCGTCACAACTCACGAACATCTTGACAGCGCTGAATATCAGCCCCACGGCAAGCAGGGTTATCAACGCCAAATGAACAAGCGCCTGTGCTTTTTGCTTCTTTTTCAATCTTTTCTTACCCATTATCGAGTGCAAAAGTAGTAAAAAAAACTCAATTCAGTTAGGTGGAATAGGAAAAATGTCCTAACTTTGTGGACATGATTGATCAAGAAACAAAAAACCGCATTCTGGAGACCGCACAGGTGTTAGACGTGGTGTCGGAGTTTGTCACGTTGCGTCGACGTGGTGCTAATTATATCGGCCTCTGCCCCTTCCACAATGAGCGGACCCCTTCGTTCAATGTCAATCCCGCCCGTGGCATCTACAAGTGTTTCGGCTGCGGAAAGAGTGGCGATGTGGCCCGTTTTCTCATGGATCACGAGCAGATGACTTTCCCGGAAGCACTGCGATGGTTGGCACACAAATATGGCATTGAGATTCAAGAACGTGAACTGTCGCAGGAGGAACGCGAGGCCCAGAGCCGTCGTGAGAGCGTTTCGGTCGTGAACGAATATGCCTGCAAGTGGTTTCATGACCAACTGAGCACGGACGAAGGACGTGCCATCGGCCTTGCTTATCTGCGCAGTCGTGGTTTCCGCGATGATATCATCGACCGTTTCCAACTGGGATATTGTCCCGAAGGACCGCGTGGCACCAATCCTTTTGCTGATCAGGCCATTCGTGGTGGATATCGCGAGGAGAATCTGGTGTTGTCTGGAGTATGCTACAAGACCGATGAAGGCAAGATTCGTGACCGTTTTCACGGGCGTGTGATGTTTCCCATCCACAGCCTTTCGGGCAAGGTGATTGCCTTCAGCGGACGTGTGATGCAGAAAGATGCCAAAGTAGCCAAGTATGTCAACTCTCCCGAATCGGATATTTATGTAAAGAGCAATGAACTCTATGGAATATGGCTCGCAAAGGCTGCCATCGTCAAACAGGACAAATGTTTCCTTGTAGAAGGCAACACCGATGTCGTGTCGATGCATCAGGCAGGCGTGGAAAATGTGGTTGCATCGTGCGGAACATCGCTCACGACAGGCCAGATACGTAAGATACACCGTTTTACCAATAATATCACAGTCCTCTATGATGGAGATTCGGCCGGCATTCATGCTTCGTTGCGAGGCATCGACATGTTGCTGAAAGAGGGTATGAACGTGCGGGTAGTGCTGCTGCCCGACGGCGAGGATCCCGACAGTTTCGCCCGTGCCCATCATGCAACGGAATTCCAGGAGTATATCAAGGAACACGAGGTGGACTTCATCACCTTCAAGACCAACCTCCTGCTGGGAGAGGTGGCTGGAGACCCGCTGCGCAAATCAGAACTGGTGCGTGATATTGTGACGAGCATTTCCATGATCCCCGACGAGATTACCCGCTCGACCTATATCACCATGTGCAGCCAGCGGATGAACATCAACGAGAGTGTGCTCATTCGCGAAGTGGCCAATCTGCGCAAGCAGGCATATCAGGCACAGCATACACAAACGGCTGTTGCGACACAAACGGAGCAGGCAAAGGATGTGCGTGTCGTGGAGAGCACGGAGTCTTCAGCCATGGCCCCAACTGCTCAGCCAGAACCTTCAGCCACGCCTCAGGCAGGCCAAAGTCCATCCCTCATGGTGGCTGCCAGCAATTCGCCGCTTTTTCCCAAGGAACATTTGCTGATGCGCGAGATGGTTCGCCATGGTGAGGAAGTCCTGTTTGTTGACAATTTGCCCGATGGAAAGGAGGTTTCTATCAAAGTGGCGTCGTTCATTATGGACGAATTGGAGAATGATGACATAGCTTTTACCGTTCCCCTCTTTCGCCGGATGGCCAAGGAATTGATGGCACATATTGACGAACCGGGCTTCAAGGCATCCAACTTCTTCGTTCATCACGACGATGCTCAAGTGAGTGCCTATGCCACAGAACTCGTGAGTGAACGCTATGAACTGAGTGAAATCTTCAAAGGAGATGTAGGTACCAGTTTAGCCGATGTGGTGCCACATCTTATCAACGACTATAAACTGGAGATTCTCGAACAGGATATCAAGCAACTCTCTGCTGAAATGAAGAAGCCGGATGTGGTCAACGACCCTATCCGTTGCCGTCAGGTCATGGAGCAGTACAATATGCTCATTGCCAACCGCAAATCCATTGCCAAAGAACTGGGGACAAGGGTGTTCGGAGGTTCATGACATGCTGTCGGGCGAGAAGGGATTCTCGTTTCAAAGAACGGAAACAGTGTGAATGTCCGCAAAAAAACCTTGAACTATCAATAGGAGTATGATAAGACCCGCAGGCGAAAACACCTGCGGGTTCTTTTATGCATTCCCCTTTTCAAGGCGCAAGCCTATCCGTCAGCCTCCAATCAAGCCTTCTCGCCTAAAATTTCTTTCTCTGCATTTTTCAATTGAGAAAGAAAAAACGCCATTTCATCGTTCTTTTTTTCTTTTTTGAACTTGGAAACGGATTTTTTGATGCATTGAAATTTGAACTTGATGCGGCGAAATTCAAAATCAAAACTTTGGAAATTTCGTTTCAAAGTTCATTTTTCAATTTGCATCCACTCTTTCTCCATTATTTGCCTTTCTTTCTCCATTATTTGCCTTCATTTTCTCTTTTTAGGCAAGGCCTTTATGAAAAAAGTCCATTCTGCTTGCATATTTGTCCATTCTGTCTGAGCCTTTTGTCCGCACGGCTTGTCTTTTTTGCCTATTCTACATGTTTAACTGTCCATTCTGCCGTTTTCCGATGTACAAACCGCTCGTCCGGATGAACAGACTCCGTACTGCTATGAACATACCGATTTCGTATTCATTGACTTTTTTTGCTTGCAAACAGTCCACTTATGCACATTGAAGGAGAATTGTCGGCAAATATCCAGACTTTTGAGGATATTCTTGCGGCAGATTACAAAAAACAAAAAAGGTACTCGCGCGAGTACCTTTCTTATTTTAGGGAAAATGATTATCTGCGGAAAATCAAAATGTCAATCGTGACGGATGAGATTCATGAACTCTTGCCGCGTTTTGGCTTGGTTGAATGCCCCTGTGAAATCCGAGGTGGTGGTGATGGAGTTTTGCTTCTCCACGCCTCGCATCTGCATGCACATATGTTGTGCCTCGACAACTACCATGACGCCCAACGGATTGAGGGTCTGCTGGATACATTCCTTTATCTGTAATGTCATGCGTTCCTGAACCTGGAGGCGGTGACTGAATATGTCTACCACACGGGCAATCTTACTGAGTCCGGTGATATAGCCGTTAGGGATATAGGCTACATGGACTTTGCCGAAGAAGGGCAGCATGTGGTGCTCGCAGAGGCTGTAGAAATCAATATCCTTGACGATAACCATTTGGCTATAGTCTTCCTTGAACATCGCAGAACGAAGTACAGCGGTCGGATCCTGATTGTATCCGCGTGTGAGTGTCTGCAATGCCTTGGCGACACGTTCGGGAGTCTTGATAAGTCCGTCGCGGTCAGGGTCTTCTCCCAACTCAATCAGCACGTTGCGCGTGTATTCGCTCAACTTCTCGGTCTTCTCGGGATTGATGTAAATCGAATCGTCAGCCATGGATCAATAAGAGATATTGATGAGTTGGTTGGGGATGATGGTTGCATCGCGGAAGAGTCCCTGCTTCTTGAATTCGCGCAACTGTGTGTCTGCCTCTTCATACGTCTTGTAGTCACCTACACGACACAGCCACCTCGGGGCGATGAACTCGGTGTATACGCTCAGATCGGGACTGGCATGTCGTGCCTGTGCAGCGGCAGCATTGGCTGCATCGCGTGAGGCACGTGTATTGCCTCCTGCATAGATTTGAATGCGGTATCCCTTGACTTGCATCTTCTGATTGGGGTTGTAGTAACTGCCCAGCAGGTCATACAGTGCTTGATCCTGATGGACAGTGACAGTGCCCTGATTCCATGCACTGCGTTGCATACGGTCAGTGATCTTCTCTTGTGCGGGAGACAGCAAGAAGAAGGTCAGAAAGAGTGCTGAAAGAAGGATTTTCTTCATATTGAAAAGGCATTAGTGAGATGCCAGAATCCTTCCCTGGCCTTCTCGGAAAGGAGGCCAGGGAAGAGGATGGCTATTTACTTGAAAGCATCGATGATGCCTTTGAAGTCCGCAGCCTTGAGGGCAGCACCACCGATGAGACCACCATCTACATCGGGATTGGCGAACAGTTCTTTGGCGTTGGAAGGCTTGCAACTGCCACCATAGAGTATGGAGGTGTTGTCGGCTACTTCGGCACCCCACTTCTCAGCAACGACGCTGCGGATGAAGGCGTGCATGTCTTGTGCCTGTTCGGGAGTGGCGGTCAGGCCTGTACCAATAGCCCATACGGGTTCGTAGGCCAGGATGATCTTGCTGAAGTCCTCAGCACTGAGGTCGAAGAGCGAGCCTTCAATCTGAGCACGTACAACCTCGTTCTGACGCTCTTCAAGACGCTCTTCCTTAACTTCGCCGATGCAGAAGATCGGGGTGAGTCCGTTGGCCAGAGCCAACTGTACTTTCTCCTTGAGGATTTCGGGAGTCTCGTGGTAGTAGGCACGACGCTCGCTGTGGCCCAGGATGACATACTGAGCACCCGTTGAGGCTACCATGGCTGCGCTGACTTCGCCAGTGAAGGCACCAGAAACCTTGTCTGCACAGTTCTCGGCACCAACACCGATAATGCTGCTGTCAACAGCGGGAACGACAGATGCCAGATGGATGAAAGGAGTGCAGATGACGACATCGCAATTGGGCTTGTCGGCGTTAAGCACTTCGTTTAACTCTTTTGCCAGTTCAATACCCTCCTGAAGGGTCTTGTTCATTTTCCAGTTTCCTGCAACAATGTTTTTTCTCATTTTTGATAGATTTAATGAATTATTTATGGTTAATCAGTTTTTGAGTCAGCCGTTGCTGATGCGGATTTTTTTCTCCTCAACTTCTTCGGGAATACCTTTTCCTCAGCATGAGGAACAATGAGGCAGAGCAACGCGATGAAGAGATAGGGGAAAAACATCAACACGGTAGCACGCAGATGTCGGTGTCCAACCTCATGTTGTGTGGTGACAGACCAAGGCTGTGTCGCTGGCGAGCCACTCAGCATGCCGTCCTGAGGAAGATCATGACGGCTCCATTTGCCTGTGATGATCCCATCGTGAATGAGTACGAGACCGGGATCTGAGCGCACAATGGTTTTGAGGGTGATGTCATCCATGTGGAAGATGTCGTAGCGAGCACCTGTATTTTCACGCCAACGATTGATTTCTTCGGAGGTGGAAGAGGTAAGGGCGTAGAATGAACAGTCCCAGATGGATGCATAATCGTACAGATCGTTGATGGCGTCAAGCATATCTTCACCACGCAGATGATTCATGACGAGGAGGAATGTCCAACCAGGTTCGAACAGCATTTCGGTGATGTCGTTGCCTTCATTGTCAATGAGATTGAAGTCGGAGATGGGAGGTACATATCCCGGATCGATGAGCACACTGCGCGATTTCACGAACGTCCATGTGCTGTCAGGATAGTTGTCAAGTGTGAATTCCTTTTCTTCATTATCTCTTGTGAGCGTGAAAAGCGTTTCATACTTGGCTTGAGGAGCATCGTCGGGTATGCGCATCGATGCTTCAATATCTGCGCCAATGTGCCATGGCCTATAGTCGACGACAGGCAAATGCCGCAGGTTGTGACCCATGAAGATGTAGATACTTACCAACGAAAAGGCTATGATCATCCATTGCCAACTGTTTCGGATAAATCGGATGATATATTGATTGTTGATAAGAACGAAAACGGTGATGGAAAGCAGGACAATGTTCTTCCAGAAGGTCTGCCAGTTGGTGAGGATGATGGCATCGCCGAAACAGCCACAGTCACTTACGGGATTGGCAATGGCCAGGTAGAAGGTGAGTGGAGTCATGGCACTCAGAAAAACGAGTATGGCGATGAGGGTGGAGCGTCGCCAGATGCCGAAAAGAAGGCAGATGCCGATGACAAACTCAAACATGCACAGTGCCATAGCTGCCATCATCATCAGCCTTGGATTGGCGATTCCCGCCATTCCAAAGGCTTCGGCATAATCACTCATTTTATAGACGGTGCCCATAGGGTCAACGGCCTTCACGAAACCGGAAAAAACGAAGGTGAGTGCCAGAATGACGCGAAGCACATTCACGGAAATACTCAAAATGTTGCCGCGTCGTGTCGTTTTTTCCTCGGAAGTGATATGGGCGAAGGATTGCATCGGCAGTGTGGAAGGGGTGGGGCTATTCGCCAAAGTCTATCTTGATGAGGCCGAATACGGAATAATTGATCATATCCATGTAATTGGCATCAATTCCTTCAGAAACGAGGGTCTGCCCGCCATTATCTTCAATCTCCTTGGTGCGGTTGAGTTTCATGAGGATAAGGTCGGTGTAACTGCTGATACGCATGTCTCGCCAGGCTTCGCCGTAGTCGTGGTTCTTAACCTTCATGAGTTCGAGTGTCTTGGCGGCAAACTTGTCGTATTCAGCCAAAGCCTGTTCTGCCGTCATGTCGCATTGGTCGACAATGCCGTGGGACAGTTGAATAAGTCCGATGATGCCGTAGTTGACGATGCCGATGAACTCTGGCCGGATGCCTTCGTCGACAAGGTTTACGCCTGTCGTCTCCAAGGTGCGGATGCGTCTGGCCTTGATGAAAATCTGGTCGGTGACAGAGGGGATGCGTAGAATACGCCATGCTGCGCCATAGTCCTTGAGTTTCTTGGCAAAAAGATCGCGGCACTTGGCGATGATTTCTTCAAACTGTTCGTTGGTATTCATTTGCGTAAACGAAGAAGACAGATGGTTCGTTGAATGGATGTATCAATGTACGCGCAGACGTTGTCCGGGGCGGATAATGCTGTTCTGGGAGATTCCGTTGAGTTTGCAGAGCGCCTTGATGGTGGTATGGTTACGCTGGGCAATCTTGGACAGGGTGTCTCCCTGACGCACTTTGTAGTAGGAGGCGCTGGACTGAACGGCTTTTGTGGCGGCTTTCTTAACAAAAGTGTAACTGTCACCGGTGATAGTCTGATGAGGGAAGTCAAACATCAAGGCGGGGTTGATGGCTGTACCCACGAGACGCGTTTCGAAATGCAGATGGCTGCCCGTGCTTCGTCCCGTACTGCCGCCTAATCCAATGGGCTCTCCTGCTGTTACGAGTTGGTCCTCATCGACAAGAACTTTCGACATGTGGCCATAGACGGTTTCGAGACCGTTTTCATGGCGCAATACGAGATAGTGGCCGTAGCCCTTGCGTTGGAATGCACGGATGCGCACCTTACCGTCAAAGGCAGCGCGGATGGTGTCGCCCGTCTCAACATCGATGTCGAGGCCGTAATGAACACGGCGACGACGAGGGCGATATCCAAAAATATCGGTGATGACGGTGTTGTTGGTAGGCATGCAATAACCGCGAAGGTCAATCTCAAAATTGTCGGGGGTGGTAGAGCCTTCAATGACAGAAATGCCATAGTTGACCCATGTCTTGTAGAGTTCGGAAGAAGGATTCGCGGTAAGTGTAGGAAGAAGAAAACTGCCGAAAGAACAACAATCGACGTTGATCATTGGGGTGTCTACCGCGGCAGGAAGAGGTAACTCGTCCTGCGCATGGCAGGGTACTGTGGCCAACGTAATTATCGTAATGAGGGCAGTCTTGATTGTCCGAATATGCATGAGGTATGGAGCGCTCTATATAGTTATATACTATTGTTATTTTAAAAAATCGTACAAAGATATGGATTTCCCGCAAAAAATCCAAGCAAACTCTTTTTTTTGTAATTTGTTAACGCGCTAAAAGTGTGAGTTGCGCGTGAGAATCAGGAAATAGACGACCAGTCCACGTTGGTTTTGCGAAGCGCCTTGAGGCGTTGCCAGAACAAACTGTAGGCGGGGTTGTTTTCATCGGGATCAGCCTCTAAAATGCCTCCGGCTACTTCGCGGACATGTTGTAGAAGTTGGCCGTCTCGTGCCAGGTTGGCAATGCGAAGGTCGAAGGCGATGCCACTCTGCTGGGTTCCTTCAAGGTCACCAGGACCACGTAGTTTCAGGTCGGCCTCGGCAATCTCGAAACCGTCGCAAGTGCGTGTCATGATGTCGATTCGCTTGCGGCTGTCGTCAGAGAGTTTGAAGTTGGTGACAAGGATGCAGTAGGATTGTTCGGCGCCACGACCTACACGTCCACGCAATTGATGCAGTTGTGAGAGTCCAAACCGCTCGGCGTTCTGGATGACCATGACGCTTGCATTTGGAACATTTACGCCCACTTCTATGACGGTGGTGGCAACCATGATTTGAGTCTGTCCGCTGACGAAACGTTGCATCTCAGCCTCTTTCTCAGCCGCTTTCATCTTGCCGTGAACCATACTCACCTGATACTCGGGGAACACTTCGCAGATAGTCTGGTAACCTTCTTCAAGGTTCTTCAAATCCATCTTTTCGCTCTCTTTGATGAGAGGATAGACGATGTATACCTGCCGCCCTTCGTTTATCTGGGACCGCATGAACTGATAGAGTGCCCCTTTCTGCGTGTCATAGCGATGTTCTGTGGCTATGGGCTTACGTCCAGGGGGCAGTTCGTCGATGACCGATACATCCAGGTCGCCATAGAGTGTCATGGCCAGGGTCCGGGGAATGGGAGTGGCCGTCATGACGAGGACGTGGGGAAGGAAATCGTTTTTGTTCCACAATTTCGCACGCTGCGCAACACCGAAGCGATGTTGCTCATCAACTACCACCAGTCCCAGTGCATGAAAGCCCACATTGTCCTCAAGCACGGCATGTGTGGCAATGAGCAGATGTACGGAACCATCCCGCAGCCCAGACAGGATGGGGGCTCGTCGCTTGCCTTTAATGCTGCCCGTGAGCAGTTCGACGCGGATGGGGAGTTCACCGAGAAACGAGCGGATGGTGGCATAATGCTGTTCGGCCAGGATTTCGGTGGGGGCCATGATACATGTCTGATAGCCGTTGCCGATGGCGATGAGCATGGCCATCAGGGCAACGAGCGTCTTGCCGCTGCCGACGTCGCCTTGCAGCAGACGATTCATCTGTCGCCCGCTGTTCATGTCGGCCCGCAACTCGCGGATGACACGTTTTTGTGCCCCTGTCAGCGGGAAGGGCAACCGAGTATTGTAGAAATCGTGGAATGGCTGACCGACCACCTGGAAGCGCAGTCCATGGCTCTTCTGTTGCTTGGCCTTGGCATAACGGAGTATATTGAGTTGGATGTAGAACAACTCCTCGAATTTGAATCGGTATTCAGCGTTACGCAGTTGCTCGGGATTCTTGGGGAAATGTATGCAATGCAGTGCTTCGTCAAGCGGCATGAGATTATGTTCTTCGACGAACCAAGCGGGAAAGGTCTCTGGGACGGGCGTCTTCAGAATGTCGAACAGGTTGCCTACCAATTTCTCAATCAGTCCTGAGGTGATGCCGTGTTTTTTCATCCGATCGGTCGTGTTGTAACAAGGACGAAGGCCGATGGTTGATAAGTCGAGTTTATCCGCAGGGTCGATATCAGGATGAGCGATGTTGAATTTTCCGTTGAAAAGTGTTGGCTTGCCGAAGACAATGTATTCGCGTCCTTTCGGGTAGCGTTGGTCGATGTTTCTCATGCCTTGAAACCATACCAGTTCGATGGTTCCTGTGCCGTCGGAAAAGAGTGCTACCGTTCGATGCTTCCGTCCTGCACCGATGGTTTCATACGATAGGATTTTCCCCTTGAGTTGTATGTAGGGCATGTTGCCGTCCATCTCGTGGATATAGTAGAGACGGCTTCTGTCAATGTGTTTGTACGGAAAATAATAAAGTAGGTCGTTTAGGGTGGTGATGCCCAATTCCTTACCAAGCATATCTGCCCGTTGTGGTCCGACACCGGGCAGATATTGGATGGAACGTGATGCCAAATCGTTCATCTTCTCCCTTCGTTGAGCATTTCTGCCATCCGAAGGTCGAAGGGCGTGGTTATCTTGATGTTCTCCCGGTTCCCGTCCACCAAGGTGATGGCATAGCCGGCAGCTTCAACCACTGAAGCGTCATCCGTGAACTGCGGGCTATAGGGCTGCTTGAATGCTTCGCGCAGGATGTCAAGGCGGAAAGTCTGTGGAGTCTGCACCAATCGTAGCCGGTTACGGTCGATGGTGTGGCTGCTCTGGTCGTCCAGTTGGCGCACTGTCTCCACAACGGAGAGAACGGGGATGGCAGTTCCCGACTGTTCGGCTGCGGCAAAGCAGTTGGCGATGGTCGCATGTGAAACAAAAGGCCGAACGCCGTCATGTACGGCCACCAACGCTTGTTCTGCATCAATGAGGGACAAGCCGTTTTTCACTGAGTGAAAGCGTGTTTCCCCGCCATCGGCAATCTTATGGGGTAAGGCGAAGTCATGCTGTTGACAGAGCGTTGCCCAATAAGACTGTTGTGCTGTTGGCAGAACGAGGATAATGTGGAGCGTTGGATCGAAAGCGTAGAATGTGGAGAGCGTATGCATGAGCAAAGGTTTCCCGTTTAAGGGAAGGAACTGCTTGGGAATGTCTGATCCCATGCGGAGTCCTTTCCCTCCGGCTACCACGATGACATATCTCTCCATGGCGGATATTGCGTTTGTGGGTTAAGACCTCCCGAACATCATCCCTTCGCGCACTTTGTCGGCGGTCTCCTTGTCAAGCAGTTGCTCTACGAGGGCAAAGGCCATCTCAAAAGCAGCAGCAGGTCCGCATCCGGTGATGACGACATGGTCGTTTGCATCAGTGTCCTTGACGATGAAGCCCGTGTTGTCGACATCTGCCTCTTTCAAGTGCTCCTCGAAGCCTGGGTAGCAGGTGGCGCGGCGTCCCTTCAACAATTCCAACTCGCCCAATACGGCAGGAGCAGCACAGATGGCTGCTAAAGCGACACCCTCGCGCGACTTCTTTACGAGCAGTTCTCTCAGCCCTTCATGGGCCAACAAGTTGGCCGCTCCTGGCATACCTCCTGGGAGGAACAGCAAGTCTGCGTCGTCGAAATCACAGAGCCCAAAGATGGTATCGGCCATGAAGGCTACGCCATGAGCGGCTACCACATACAAGTCTTCGGCGATGGATACAGTGTCCACTTCAATGCCGGCTCGGCGCAGGATGTCGATAGGTGCAAGGGCTTCGACTTCTTCAAACCCTTCTGCTAAGAATACATAGACTTTTTTCATTTCGTTCTATCTGTTTTGCCGATGAAAAGGCGGATTTTTATCTTAGTTTAAAGTTATAGGTGATAGTTCCCTGCTGCTTGTCTGCACCTGCGAGAGGGGCGAATTTTGCCCGTTTGGCCGCCCGCACTGCTGCGTCACGCAACTTGGGGTTTGTGGTGGTGGTTTTGAGGTTGATGGCGGTATCGATGACGTTACCTTCACTGTCAACTGTGATGTTGACGACCACCTTTCCCTCGTCCTGCACGTTTTCGGTCGGGGTGGGGAGGGAGCCCAGGATACCTCGTCCACCCAAGTCATAACTGCCCGATACACCGTTGCCGCTGGTACTCGTGGAGGAAGGATTGCCATCTGCTGAGCCTTGTGTACCGACGTCGTTGGCATTGACGGAACCCTGTGCCTCCATCTTGTTGCTCTTTCCGAAGGCATTGGCCATCTGTGTGGCTGCAGTCTGGGCAGCCTTCTTTTCTGCTTCGGCCTTCTTTTCTGCTTCGGTTTTTTCTTCCGTCTTGATGGCTACGGTCTCTTCGTCGTTTTGGGTGATGATGTGCTCCTCACGAGGTGGCGTAGTGTTTTCAATGACTTTTGGCGTGGGCGTCACGTCAGGCTGTATGGTCTGCACTTCCGTATAGCGATACGATGCTTCATTCCCCTTGGCGAGAGGCACATCACCCAATGTCACTTCCATGCCGCTTTCCTCGTATTGCTCTGGTGAGCGCATGACGATGAGGAACAGCAGCAGAATTACCAGCGCATGGATTAACAGCGTGCCGACAATACCAATTATTTTTGAGTCATTCTGCTTCACTTCCGGTCGGGTTTACGGGTAGCGAGTACCATCTTGAAGTTGTTTTCGTTGGCGATGTTCAGCACATTCACAATCTCGCGGTAGGGGACACTTTCGTCGGCATAGAGGGCGACATACATCTCGGGCTCCCTTTCGGCCTGTGCCTGCAGGTAGGTGGGCAATTCTTCGAGAGTGATGGGCTTCTCCTTTTCGTTGCCGAATGCTGCGTAAAAGTTGAGTTCCTTATCGATGACGACTCGTGTCAGCGGCTTCGCTGAGGTCTGCTGGCTTCCTTGCGGCAACAATACCTTGATGGCATTCGGGGATACCATTGTGGAGGTAATCATGAAGAATATCAGCAGCAAGAAGATGATATCCGTCATGGATGCCATGCTGAAGGCAGGGTTTATCTTTGTCTTTCTTTTCAGTGCCATGGCGGGTTATTCCTTTATCATGTCCATGAAGGCGAGTGTCTGGGCTTCCAGTTGGTTGGTGATGCTGTCGACGCGTGATACGAGGTAGTTGTAAGCAAACATGGCTATGATACCTACGATGAGGCCGCCGACGGTGGTGATCATGGCTTCGTAGATACCTCCGGCCAGCAGTGTGATGTCGATGTTGTTACCGGCATTGGCCATCTCCCAGAAAGCACGAACCATACCGAGCACTGTGCCCAGGAAACCGATCATAGGTGCACCGCTGGAGATGGTGGCCATGATGGAGAGCCCTTTTTCCAAACGGGCTACCTCAAGGTTTCCGGCATTGTCGATGGAGGCGCGTACATCGGCTGCGGGACGGCCTATGCGCTCAATGCCTTTTTCTATCATATTGGCGATGGGGGTACCCACGACGCGGCAGTAATTGATGGCGGATTTCTTCTCACCGTTCTGGATATAGTCGCGGATGCGGTCCATGAAGGAGGGGTCGGTCTTCTGAGCCTTCTTGTAGACGGCAAGGCGCTCAAAGAATATGTAAAAACAAAGGACTGACAGGATGGCGAGGACCACCATGATCCATCCGCCTTTGAGAGTCATCTCCCATAGATTCATTTTGTTACCAGTCTCTACTACCTGTGTCAGTACTGGGTTCTCAATCAGTTGTTCGGTGGCAGCCTGTGCGGCTTCTGCCTGAAGAAAAATCATTGTTTATTGAAGTTTTTTAATGTGAATATTCTATTTAGAAAGGCATTGCTTGTACTGGCGTATGGTTTCTTCAATGCCGAGGTAGAGTGCGTCACAGATGAGTTGATGCCCGATGGATACTTCATCAATCCAAGGAATACGTTCGACGAGGAATTGGAGGTTTTCGAGGCTGAGATCATGGCCTGCGTTAAGACCGATGCCGCACTCATGGGCTTTCTTGGCTGCCGCCACGAAGGGGGCTATGGCTTTTTCGCGGTCCTGAGCATATCCGGAGGCATAAGGCTCGGTGTAAAGTTCTACACGGTCGGTACCGGTACGGGCTGCCCATTCCACTTGTTCGGGGTCGGCATCCACAAACAGCGATGTGCGGATATTGGCGCTCTGCAGACGATCAACAATGTTGCGGAGGAATTCGAAGTTCGTCTTCACGTCCCATCCATGATTCGAGGTGAGTTGGTCGGGGGCATCAGGTACCAGTGTCACTTGGGTGGGCTGGACGCTGACAACCAGTTCCAGGAAGGATTCGGAGGGATAGCCTTCGATGTTGAGTTCCGTACGAAGACGAGGACGAATAGCGAGTACATCACTGCGACGGATATGACGTTCGTCCGGTCGTGGATGGATGGTGATTCCTTCCGCACCGTAAGATTCGCAGTCGAGTGCAAACTGCAGCACATCGGGGCGATTGCCGCCACGTGCATTACGTAGGGTGGCTACTTTGTTGATATTGACACTGAGTCTTGTCATATAAGGAAGCCTTTTTCTAATTATCGATGCAAAGTTAATACAAAAATGCGAATAATGCTCATTTTTAAATATGATTAATAAAAGAATTGCTTTTTATTAATAGAGTCTAAATGCTTGGGAAAAGTTTTATATCCATAGTTTTTCTTCTGTTTTTGTCTCCTTTTCCGAAAAATCATTACCTTTGTGCTCGGATAATCTCATTGAGTTATGAAAGTAGCATTGTTTGGAACGGTAACAAGCGAACAGGTGCAAGAGCGTCAACATTCGCTGGTGGACCTGTTTGCCTCGTATGGCGACGAGGTGGTCTATGATATTGACGATACTGTAGACTTGGTCGTCAGTATGGGAGGCGATGGTACTTTTCTGCGTGCAGCCAGCAAGGTAGGTGGGCTCGGGATTCCCATTGTGGGTGTCAACACCGGTCATCTCGGCTTTTTGGCTGATGTGCAGCCCGATGAGTTGGACGCCTTCGTTGCTTCTTTCCATCGCGGTGACTATGAGGTACGCGAACGTAGCGTAATCCGTGTGGAAATTCACCCTGCAGCCTCCGAAGACGCACCTCTTGTATCCTATGCTCTCAACGAGGTAGCCGTGACCAAACACGACAGTGCTTCGATGATTTCCATCCATACCTTCGTCAATGGTGAGAAGCTCACCACTTATCAATCGGATGGCTTGTTGGTAGTCACGCCCACCGGCTCTACTGCCTACTCGCTCAGTGCTGGTGGCCCTATCATCCATCCTCAGTCGGAGGTTTTCCTGCTGAATGCAGTAGCGCCGCATAGTCTCAACATTCGTCCTATAATCCTCTCTGATGATAAGGAAATTGAACTTGTCGTTGACAGTCGCAGTGGCCATTTTCTTGTCGCAGTGGATGGCGAGAGTGAGAGTTTCCAGACGGGCACCCGTTTGGTGCTTCGCAAGGCCTCATACAAGATTCGCGTCGTGAAACAGACAGGCAGCACCTATTTCCGCACTTTGCAGGAAAAGATGATGTGGGGCGTGCGTTGATGCCTCATTTTTCCCCTTTTTGCTGCCATTCTGAGGGTGAGAGCATCTGAAAATGCCGGATTTCGCCCCAAATTACTCGAGAAACAAAAGGACAAATTTCAAGTTTTGTCCCCAAATACTACTTTTTGCCCCGAAATAATGGGTTTTATCCCATGAACGGCGCTGTCACCCGCTTTTCCAATCTTTTTGTGAAAATACTCCGAACTTTGCGGCCGAAAACCAATTAAGTTTTGCGAGTATGGAACATTATTTGAATTATGTGGAGAGTGCCATCAAGAATTCTTGGAATCATAAGGCACTTTCAAATTACGGAAAAGAAGACTTTACTTATGGCCAGACGGCTGAATATATCGAGCACATGCATATCGCGTTGTCCCTGCTTGGGGCAGCCAAAGATGATAAGATGGTGCTGTGCGCCCGAAACTGCGCACAGTGGGCGATGACTTTTCTCAGCATCACAACGTATGATGCAGTGGCAGTTCCGCTGTTGAATGATTTTCTGCCCGAGAATATCCAATTGCTGACGGCTCATTCCGACAGCACTGTCCTCTTCACGGAGCGTTCTGTCTGGGCCTCCATGGATATTGCTGCCTTGCCTGCACTGATTGCTGCCTTTGATGTACTTGACGGCACGCTTCTCTGGTGTCGCAGCGGTCAGTGGAACGACGCTGCTTTCCGTGATGCTGTTAACAAGGAGTACCGACTCCGCTTTCCCGGAGGTCTCAAACCCTCGCAGGTCAGTTATCCCACTGGACCGCTCGATGAACTGGAAATCATCAACTACACCAGTGGTACCACCAGCAAGCCCAAAGGGGTGATGCTCAGCGCTTACAACATCAGTTTTATCAATGAGTTTGCCATCAATCGCCTTGTGGCTCATGAGGGTGATACCCTGCTCTCCATGCTGCCGATGGCCCATCTTTATGGACTGGCATTCGAGTTCATCTACACTTTTTCACAGGGTGTGCACATTACCTTCCTGGGCAAATCGCCCACACCAACAACCCTTGTCAAAGCCCTTTCCGAAGTGAAGCCTTACATGACCATCACTGTTCCGCTGGTGGTTGAGAAGATTTTCAAGAGCAAGGTGATTCCTGTTTTGGAGAAGCCTGTCATGAAGGTACTCTTGAAGATTCCAGTCGTCAACACCCTCATCTACAGACGCATCCGTCGTTCCTTGATAGATGTGTTTGGCGGTGATTTGCGATACGGGCTCATCGTTGGTGGTGCTGCTATCAACGAGAAGGTCGAAAAAATCATGCATCGTATGCATTTCCCCTACACGGTTGGATATGGCATGACGGAATGTTCGCCGTTGATCGGCTATGAAGATTACGACGACTTCGTTCAGCGTTCGTGCGGAAAACCCGTGCCAGGTGTGCATGTCCGCATCGACTCTTCCGACCCGCAGCATGAGGTGGGTGAGATTCAGGTGCAAGGCCCAAATGTGATGATGGGATATTACAAGAATCCCGACGCTACCCATGCCGCTTTTACCGAAGATGGATGGCTGCGGACGGGCGACCTTGGACTTGTTGACGAGAATGGCAATATCTTCATCAAGGGTAGGAGCAAGAACATGATTCTCAGTGGAAATGGCCAGAATATCTATCCCGAGGAGATAGAGGACAAATTGAATGCCCTGCCACTCGTTACGGAGAGTATCGTGGTGAGCCGCGCCAAACGGCTTGTCGCCCTTGTGGTTCCGGACATGAATGCCTTCCAGAAGCTGGCTGCAGAGGGACGCACCCTTGACTCCATCATGTTGGATTATCTCTCCCAAATCAATGCCAAGTTGCCTGCATATTGCAAACTCCACAAAATAGAACTGCACCTCAATCCCTTCGAGAAAACCCCGAAGAAGAGTATCAAGCGGTTCATGTATTCTTGATTTTCATCATTCGAGCCAAGGAGAAAGCGTTTCTCCTTGGTTTGAATTTTGATTTTTTAAGTATGTATATTTTTGCTTTTGGAATGGAATGATTATTTTTGCACCCGAATATGAGTGAGAACAACGAAACAGAGTATCTTTCACAACAGGTAGCCGACTACCTCCTGTCAACGCGCAATCAGATTGGCATGATGGCGCTTGTTGCTGTGTTCGGTCTGCTGTTTGTCAACCTTTTCCGTCCTTACGAATTGCCCCAGGCCATGGGTGTCACCAATTTCATGTATTTTGTGTGGTCGTTTGTGCTGGTGCTGTTCGGTATCATCGTGTTGTTTCTCAGCCGTCTCGGCATGTTCTTCATCGCCCGCAAACGACCCATCACGCGTCTCAACTATGTCATGTGGGTGGTTGTCGAACTGTTCATGCTGGCCGTCATTTTTGCCGTCTGCTTCTACTGCATCCATGTTGACAGAGATTTCATGCGGGCGTTTCTGCGCTGTGCGCTCTATTCTGCATTGATACTTATCCCGCCATATCTGTTGGGCATGTTCTACCTGTCGATGCGCGACAAGTCGCAGAAACTCAAGAACATGGAGAGCCAACTCGACATGGCGATGACGCAAAAGGCTGCCACGAAGAATATCATTTCCTTCTATGACGAACGTGGAGAGTTGCAGTTGTCGGTGACAAAGGAGAACTTCCTTTACATCGAATCTGCCGACAACTATGTCCACATCTGGTATCTGAAGAACAACCTGCCCCGCAAACTCGTCATGCGCAGCACCATGCAGCGTATGGAGGAGGAGTTGTCAGGCACCAACGCCATGCGTTGTCATCGTTCTTATCTGGTCAACATGGATCTGGTCAAGGTGCTGCGCCGCGACAAGGATGGTTTCTTTGTTGAGATGGGCATCAACGGTGTCCCCGACCTGCCTGTTTCCAAGACCTACAGCGAGGCTGTGCTCAAGTGGCTTTCCGTGTAAGTTCTTTGCTGCTTGTCTTCGCTGCGTTGGCATAAGAAAATCAATCATTTACTCTTTTGCATTGCTGTTCGATATAGTCTTTGCTATACCGAACCGAGCCTGAGCCGAACGGTCTTGGGTAGTGATTGTTTCGTTTGTGCCAGCCTTGAAATTCCTACCTGCAGCGGTTATTTCTTCCATGCAGAAGTCAATGAATACGCTCTCGGCATGTTCAGGGCAGGACGCTAAATGTTCATCCGGCGAGGCGGACTGTACATCCGAAATCCGTAAACAAGGACTTCTTTTCAACAAGCATTGTCAAAAAATGGAAAAGAAAGGCAAATGCTGAAGAAAAATCCGACGCAAAAAAGAAAATGAACTTAAATACGGAATTTCCAATGCGGTGATTTTGAATTTCAAAGTTTCGATTTTGAATTTCAAAGCATTGGAAATTTCGTTTCAAAGTTCAAAAAACGAAAAGAAAAGGACTTTTTCTTCGTCATCCTTGACTTTTTGGAAATGCAAGTAGAAGATTCTGTGAGTAGGGATTGCGTTTGGTGCAAACACCTTCTCGCTGGGTTGGAAAAGAGGTGTGGATACGGCCTACTGGATGCGTATCGTGTAGTCGCAGTAGTCGATTACGGAGGTGCGGTGTGTGATGAAGATGAGCGTCTTGCCCAGTTCACCTTGGGTGATGCGTTGCAGCAGCGTTTGTTCGGTTTCAATGTCGAGGGCGCTGGTAGCCTCATCGAGCAGCAGCACACTTCCCGAACGCAACAGGCTGCGTGCAATGGCGATACGCTGTGCCTGTCCTTCACTCAGACCTCCTCCTCCCTCTCCGCAAGGGCTGTCCAGCCCTTCAGGCAGTGAGGCGACAAAATCGGCGCAGGCCATGTGCAGCGCTTCCCACAACTGCTCGTCGGTGGCTTCGGCATTGCCCAGCCGCAGATTGTCGCGGATGGTACCGCTGAACAGTGTGTTGCCTTGAGGGACATACACGAAGTTGCAGCGAGTGGCCGGCGAGGCATTGATACTTTCCTTTTCATCATAGACGCACACCTTACCCTCGTTGGGCTTGATGAGTGCGAGCAGCAGACGTATCAGCGTGGTCTTTCCAGCACCCGTCTCACCCAGAATGGCAGTGGAGGAGTGGGGTGGGAAGTCGGCTGAGAAATGCGTCAGTACATTCTCTTCGCCGTCTTCATAGCGGAAGGTGACGTCCTCGAGGCGCACACCGGCAATCCCGTTCATGGGATGTGGCTCGTCGTTGCTTTCCAGCGGCAGTTCTTCGAGTGCCATCAAACGTTCACCTGCGGTGAGAGCCCCCACGATGGAAGGTATCATGCGGGCAAAGTCGGTGATGGGGCGTTGGATGCGTCCTACCAGTTGCAGGAAAGCAGTCATCACGCCATAGGTGATTTCTCCGGCTGCAATGCGGAAGGCTCCCCAGAGGAAGGCGGTGAGGTAACCAGCCGTGAATCCGGTGGAAACGATTGCCCGTGTGCTGATACTGAAGCGAGTACGTCGGATGACCTGGTCCTCCAGCGTGTCCTGCAGTCCGGCCAGACGGTCCAGGACCTCGTTGTTTTGTTCGAGTGTCTTGATGACCGTCTTGTTTTGGATGCTCTCCTGCATCACGGCATGGATGCGGCTGTCGCTTTCCCGCACTTCGCGTGTCATGGTCCGCATCCTCCGTACATAGAACCGGCTCAAGAGTAGGAATACCGGCATGATGACGATAAGCAGAAGGGCCAACGTCTTGTCGAGGGAGAAGAGGAAGAAGAACGATGCAATGAGTTGCACGCCTGTGATGAGCGCCATCGGCAGCGTGTCGGTAATCAGGGAGGAGACAGTGCTGATATCGTTGATGAGGCGGTTGAGGACATCGCCGGAGTGATGCTTCTCGATGCCCCGCCATTCGCCTTGCATCAGTCTGCCGAACATATTGTATCTCAATTTGTTGCGGGTGCGCACACCGAGGGTGCTGCTGATGTAACTGTCGAGGGCACGCACACCGATGCTTGCCAACTGGGTGACAGACATCAGGATGGCGAAACGTACAAGGCTTCCTTCGTAGTCTCCGGTAGCAATGTCGATGGCTATCTTGCAGAACCACACGAAGAGCAGCCCGAGTGCTACATCGATGATGCCGACCAGGGCATTCAGAGCCACCATGCCACGTGCTCCGCGCGAAGTCTGCCACAGCCAACGCACGATAGCGGATGTCTTGTATTTCCTCTCTTCTTTCACCTTTTTGCGTTCTTGTCCGCAAAGATAGGATGAACAGAGTGAAAAACCAAATTTATTTGTGTTTTTCCGAGAAGGTCGTCATTGAAAGTCCTGGCAAAAGACGGGGGGAGAGGTGGACGACATCCCTTTTTTTCCAAAAAATGGCCCGCTTTGACAATAATTCGCGCATAGGCGCGTTTTTAAAGGGTATAGGTGTGTCATACATACGCACCTACACGCGAGAATAACTACAAATAACAACGATGATTGAGTACATTAAAGGAGAATTGACAGAACTCACCCCTGCAACGGCAGTGGTGGAGTGTGCAGGCGTGGGCTATCTGCTGAACATATCCCTGAATGCCTATTCGGCCATACAAGGCAAGAAGGAAGTGAAACTCTATGTCTATGAGGCTATCAGCGAGGACTCCCATACCCTCTACGGCTTTGCGTCCAAGCAGGAGCGCGAACTTTTCCAGCAGTTGCTGTCGGTGAGTGGCGTCGGAGGAGGCACAGCCCGCATGATTATCTCCTCGTTCACTCCTTCCGAATTGTGCAATGTCATCAGTTCGGGCAACGAGCGTATGCTCAAGTCTGTCAAGGGCATAGGACTGAAGACCGCCCAGCGTATCATCGTGGATTTGAAAGACAAAATCAACCCCTATGCCGCCAGCGCAAAGGGTGGCACGAGCATCGCTCCTTCACCTTCGAGCGAGGTGAGCAGCGAGGCTGTGAGCGCCCTCACCATGCTGGGCTTCCAGACGGCTGCTTCGCAGAAGGTGGTCTCTGCCATATTGTTGGAGAATCCCTCGCTGGCTGTCGAGCAGGTCATCAAGGATGCTTTGAAACGTCTCTGAACAGTCTTTGAGTGGGATGAAGGGTCTTCGGTTCATTCGGTTGTCGCTGTTGGCAGTATTCCTTTCTGGGGTACTGTCGGCAAATGCTGCCGTGTCCGACCCCGACTCTCTGGAGGTGAAGCCCCGCTTTGAGGTCTCCAAGACCTCTCCCGACAATGAGGATGACCTTGCCCGTAAGGCCGCTGACCTGCGCGACCCTGAAAACCTCACCACCACCACTACCTACGATGAGCGCACCCACACCTATCTCGTGGGCAAGAAAGTGGGCGACTCCTACCTCTCCGTGCCCCTCCTGATGACTCCCGAGGAGTATCAGGCGTGGAGTATGAAGCAGAGTCTGGACGCTTTCTTCCGCAAGAAGAACGACGAGGAGTTCCAGAAGGAGGGCGTTCAGGACAAGTTTGACTTCACCGACATGCACTTCGACCTCGGCCCTGCCGAGAAGATTTTTGGCCCAGGTGGCGTACAGGTGAAGACCAATGGTACAGCCGAACTGAAGTTCGGTTTCAATCAAAAGAGCATCGACAACCCCACGTTGCCAGCCCGTGCCCGCAACACCTTCGGCTTTGACTTCGACGAGAAGATTAACCTCAGCATCAACGGCAAGGTTGGCGACAAGGTGAACATGAACATGAACTACAATACCGAGGCCACCTTCAATTTTGATACCAAGAAAATCAAGATGAAATACGAGGGCAAGGAGGATGAAATCATCAAACTCCTTGAGGCCGGTAATGTCAGTTTCCCCACCAACAGTTCGCTCATCTCGGGAAGTACTTCGCTGTTCGGTATCCGTGCTGACTTGCAGTTTGGCAAACTCGCGCTGCAGACGGTAATCTCGCAGAAGACCTCCGAGTCAACGAGCGTGAGCAGCAAGGGAGGCAGCCAGACCACTGACTTTGAGATTGATGTGGCCGACTACGACGAGAACCGTCACTTCTTCCTCGCCCATTACTTCCGCGACACGTATGACCAGAGCATGGCTACGCTGCCTACCGTCATGAGTGGCGTACAGATTACCCGTATCGAACTGTGGATTACCAACAAGACCAGCAACTACGACAATCCGCGCAACATCGTGGCGTTTGCCGACTTGGGCGAGACCTCTCATATCGGAAACCGACGCTGGACGGCTGCCGAGAATTCCCGTCTGCCGGCCAATAATGCCAACGACCTTTATTACCGCATGGTGAACGACTATGCCGATATCCGCGACATAGACCGTGTGGGGGCTGTGCTGGGTGATTTCCTCAGCGGTAGTGCCGACTACGAGAAGGTGGCCAATGCCCGTCTGCTCTCCTCCAGCGAGTATACCCTCAACAGCACCCTCGGCTATGTGTCGCTGCGTTCGCAACTCAAGAGCGACGAAGTGCTGGCAGTAGCATTCGAGTACACTTATGGCGGCAAAACCTATCAGGTGGGTGAGTTCTCGGCCAACCAGAAGGAATCGGGCAGCACGCTCTTCGTCAAGTTGCTGAAGTCCAACAGCATGTCTCCCACCAACAGCACGTGGGACCTCATGATGAAGAACATCTATAACCTCGGTGCAAAGTCACTCACCAGCAAGGACTTCAAACTGAACATCGAGTACGAAAGCGACAGTACCGGCACCAACCTCACGTATCTTCCCGAGGCGAACCTCAAGAGCCGCACTCTCCTGCAACTCCTGAATCTCGACCGTCTTGACAATAAGCAGAACGCCAATCCCAACGGCTTCTTCGACTATATCGAAGGTTACACCGTACGCTCATCATCGGGTGTCATCATCTTCCCGGTTGTCGAGCCCTTCGGCTCTCATTTGCGCAAAGTCATCGGAAATGACCGTGTAGCCGACAAATATGTCTTTGAGGAACTCTATGACTCCACCAAGACGACCGCCAAGCAGATTGCGGAGAAGAACAAATTCCTTCTGACGGGCGAATATTCCGGCGGTTCGGGCAACGTCATCAAGTTGGGTGCTTACAACATCCCACGCGGTTCGGTCAAGGTGACGGCAGGTGGTGTCACGCTTACCGAGAACAGCGACTATACCGTCAATTACTCCCTTGGCGAGGTGGAAATCATCAACCAAAGCATCATCGATGCAGGAACGGCAGTCAATGTCTCCATGGAGAGCAATACCACCTACAACATGCAGCGCAAGACGATGCTCGGCATGAACTGGGCGTATGACTTCACCAAGAATTTCAAACTGGGTGGTACGCTCATGTACCTCAATGAGAAGCCTCTCACAAGCAAGGTTTCCATGGGCGACGAGCCGCTCCGCAATACCCTCTGGGGCTTGAACATGGCCTGGAAGCGTGAGAGCCAACTCCTCACCAACATGCTCGACTTCCTCCCGGGTCTGCATGTCACCCAGCCTTCCAGCATCAACTTCACAGCCGACTTCGCCAAACTCATTGCCGGCGTGAGCGACCAGGTGCAGGGCAGTGCCAGTTACATCGACGACTTCGAGAGCAGCGAGAAGGAAATCTCGCTCAACACCCCCAGCGCCTGGATGCTGGCATCCATCCCTTCGTCGCAGCCTTATGCCTCGCTCACTAACGATATCCGCACTGGCATAAACCGCGCTCTGTTCAACTGGTTCTCCATTGACCCACTCTTCACTCGCCGCAACAGTTCCCTTACCCCTGCCCATATCAAGAGCGACCTCGAGCAACTCTCCAACCATTATGTCCGCGAGGTATATGAACGCGAACTCTTCCCCAACAAGGAGAGTACCTATGGTGAGTCATCCACCCTTACCATTCTCAATCTCGCCTATTATCCCGACGAGCGTGGACCCTACAATCTTGACACCGACCTTACCCCTGAGGGTAAACTCAATAATCCGCGTCAGCGTTGGGGCGGCATCATGCGTCAACTCACTACTACCGACTTCGAGACCAGCAACATCGAGTACATTGAGTTCTGGATGATGGATCCATTCGTATATGAAGAGGATGCCGAGGGCGGTGATTTCTACCTTAACATCGGTGAGGTATCCGAGGATGTGCTCAAGGATGGCAAGAAGTTTTATGAGAACGGCATGACGGCTACTACCACAGGCACCGACTCTGTGCCTTACACCACTACCGTCTGGGGTCGTGTTCCCAAGGCGGCCAGCCTCGTCTATGCCTTCGACAACAACAGTGTCAACCGCAACCGCCAGGATGTAGGTCTCAACGGCCTTTCCAGTGAAGATGAGCGAACATTCCCGACCTATGCCAACTGGCTGGCTGCCGTGAAGTCGCGTGTCAATGCCGATGTCTATGCACAGTTTGAGGAAGATCCTGCGGGCGATACCTTCCATTACTATCGAGGCTCCGACTACGACGAGCAGCATCTCTCCATCCTCGAACGTTACAAACGTTACAATGGAACCGAGGGCAACTCCCTCTCTACCACTGACAACGAGAGTTACGATAAGTCATCCAAGACCACGCCCGATGTGGAAGACATCAATCAGGACTACACCCTTGACGAGTACGAGAAGTACTTCGAGTATCATATCTCCCTCCGTCCACGCGATATGGTGATGGGTCGCAACTGCATCTCGGATGTCCGCACCGTGAAGACCAAGTTGCGCAACGGCAATTTCGAGAGTGTCAAGTGGTACAAGTTCCGCGTGCCGGTTGACAACTACGAGAGTGTTGTGGGTGGTATTCGCGATTTCTCGTCCATCCGTTTCATGCGTCTTTACATGACCGGTTTCTCCAAGCCTGTCATCGTGCGTCTGGCTACCCTTTCCCTCATTCAGGGCACATGGCGTAAATACGACCAGCCTATCTACTCCACGAACAACATGTCGCCCAAGGTCAGCGGCTCCATGGTGGTGGGTTCGGTCAACATTGAGGAGAATGGAGACCGCACACCGGTCAACTACACCATGCCTCCAGGCATCACCCGTATCCTCGACCCCAACCAGCCGCAACTGCGTCAGGACAACGAGCAGGCCATGAGCATCCAGATTACGGACCTTGAACCCAACGAAGCCCGTGCCGTCTATCAGAAGAGCAACCTCGACCTTCGTAAGTACAAGCATATCCAGATGTTCGTGCATGCTGAGCAACTCGTCGACAGCGACCTTCCCCTTGAGGATGGTCAGATGAGTGTCTTCATCCGTCTGGGAAGCGACTACCGAAGCAACTACTACGAGTATGAGATTCCTCTCACCGTCACACCTCCCGGCTACTACGACGGCAACACCACCTCAGGCTGCCGCTCGGTATGGCCGGCCGAGAATATGCTTGACATCGAATTCAGCGTCCTCACCGACCTCAAGCGTCAGCGTAACAGCGAGGAGGGCGTGAACCCCGATGTCTCCAAAACCGTTTTGTACTCTGTCTACGATGAGGATAATCCCCGCAACCGTATCTCCGTCATCGGCAATCCTACCCTCGGCAAGGTCAAGACCATCATGATAGGTGTGCGCAACAACAGTCGCAGCAGCCGCTCTGCCGAAGTGTGGGTCAACGAGTTGCGTATCATGGGCTTGGAAAACCCGGGCGGCTGGGCTGCACAGAGTGCTCTCAACGTGCAACTCTCCGATGTGGGCAGTGTCAACGTTTCCGGTCATGCCGAGACTGCAGGCTTCGGAGGCCTTGAGCAGGGAGTCAGCGAACGGCGCAACGACGATCTCTACCAATACTCCTTCACCACCAATTTCGATCTCGGACGCTTCTTCCCCGAGTCTCTGAAACTCACCCTTCCGCTCTACTACTCCAGTTCGCGCGAGAAGATTTCGCCCATGTACAGTCCGTTCGACACAGACCTTTATCTCGACGAGATGTTGGAAACCTTCTCCGACGATGCTGAGCGGGATTCTCTGGCCCGCATCGCCAGCCAGATATCTTCTACAAAGAACCTCTCGCTGTCGAACATCCGTATGAATATCACCTCCAAGGTGCCTATGCCCTACGACCCCAGCAACTTCACCTTCGGTTTCTCGCACAGCACCCGCGACAATGGAGGCAATACCATTGACTACGAACATCGTCTCAACTGGAAGGCTCAGGCTGCTTACACCTATGCTACGCCGCTCAAGCCCATCACGCCTTTCAAGAAGGCCTTGGAAGAGAAGAAATCCAAATGGTTCGACATCTTGCGCGAACTTTCCATCAGTCCGTTGCCGCAGAGCATCGCCTTCACCACCGACATGGACCGTCAATACTACGAGATACAGATGCGCGACCTCGAGGGCTCATACGAAGCACTCGGTATTCCCGTCAGTTTCTCCCAGGAGTTCCTCTGGAACCGCAAACTGACTGTTCGCTGGGACCTCACCAACAACCTCAAGATGAATCTCGCCACAGGTACGAATGCCGAAATCGAGGAGCCCTATGCTCCTGTCAACAAGGCCATGTACCCCGACGACTATGCCTTCTGGAAAGACTCCGTGCGCTACAGCATCAGCCAGATGGGTCGTCCGCTTACCTATCAGCAGACGTTCACCGCTTCTTATCAGGTTCCTATCAACAAAATCCCCGTTCTCGACTGGCTCAATGCCGACGGTAATTACACCTCATCGTACAATTGGAAACGCGGTGCAACCCTCTCCAACGGTGGTAGTTACGGTAACAACATCTCCAACCAACGCGCAGTTACCCTCAACGGCAAGGCGAACCTCGAGACACTCTACAACCATGTTGACTTCCTCAAGGAAACCAACAAGAAGTTCGCTTCATCGGGCACCAACAATCCTACCACACGGCGTGCAGGATCCACTACCCGCAAGACGGCCGACAACACCAAGGACAAGAAACCCGAGAAAAAGAAGAAATTCACCACTGAAATCGAAGTCCTTCCCGACAGCACTTACGTCATCACTCACAGTCAGAATTCCAAGCGCGTGGAGGTGTCGGCCCGCACTGTCGACGGTCATTCCTTCCCCTTCCATTACAAACGGGTGGATGTGAACAGCATCAAACTCACGGCCGAGTCGCCTGATGGCAAGAAGGGCAAGGCTTCCCGCCGTTCCAAGAAACAAACGGTTGAGACGGATTCGCTCGGACAGCCCATACCCGACTCTGCTGCCGTCGCTCCTCCCGCTCCGGTTCCCACTAAGATAAAGGTCACCGTAGGACCGGGTCCTGAGCGTTCTGAGATGGGATGGTACAAGGCTGCCCAATATGCTGCCCGCTTCGCCATGATGACCCGCAATGTCAGTCTATCCTATAAGAATACCAATTCACTGGCTCTTCCTGGCTTCATGCCCGAGATGGGAGGTGTCTTCGGACAGAGTACCCTCGGCGCGGGGGCTGCACCAGGCTGGGATTTCGCCTTCGGTCTCAATGGCGACAACTACCTGCAGACTGCCCACGACAACGGTTGGCTGCTCAGCAACGACTCTGTGGCCTACTCATCGGCCTCCAGTGCCGTCGAGGAACTGCAGGTCAAGGTTACCCTCGAGCCGGTTACCGACTTCAAGATTGATGTCAATGGCAACTGGATGAAGAACAATTCGCGTTCTGTGCAGTTCATGTATGCCGGCATGCCGGAAACCCGTACGGGACAGTTCAACATGACAACCATCACCCTGGGCAGTGCCTTTGAGCCTCGTCGCAGCAGTGATGGGTATGCTTCCCGCTGGTTCAATGACTTCATCGAGAATCTCTCCACCTTCCAGCAACGCGTTCAGGCTCAATACGAGGGCTCCCGCTATCCCGCCCAGTCGTCGATGTCCGGACAGCCCTTCAACCCCGCCAACGGCAGCATGTCGCTCTACAGCCCCGACGTCATGATTCCTGCCTTCCTGGCTACTTACAGTGGAGCCAATGTCAACACCTCCTCGCTCAGCATCTTCCCGTCCATGCTCTCCATGCTGCCCAACTGGAAGATTACGTACAGTGGACTTTCCAAACTCAACTTCTTCAAGACCTACTTCAAGAGCGTCAACCTCAACCACTCCTACAAGAGCGTCTACAGTGTGGGTGCTTTCAGCACATTCTCCTCGTTCATGAGTTATATGGATGACCTCGGCTTCATCGAGGATGTCACTACCGGCAATCCCATCCCGAGCAGTATGTACGACATCGGTTCTGTGAGCATCAACGAGCAGTTCTCGCCGCTCTTGGGTATGGATGTCACCATGCTCAACAATCTCACGGCCAAACTGGAATACAAGAAGACCCGCGTGATGAATCTCTCCATGACGGCCGTACAACTCGTCGAGACGGCCTCCGACGATATTGTCGTCGGTCTGGGCTACAAGATTGTCGGCCTCAAACTCTTCGGTGCAGGCGGTACTGTGGGCAGAGGCAAGACGGCCAACGACATGAATATCCGCTGCGACATCTCCTTCCGCGACCAGAGCGCTCTGTGCCGCAATATTCAGGACTTCACTACGCAGGCTACCTCCGGCAACAAGGCCATCAAGGTAAGCATGTCTGCCGACTATGCCTACAGCCGTATGCTCACCATCAATGCTTACTACGACCACCAGACCAACATTCCCGTAGTCTCTTCTACCGCTTATCCTACCTCGACCAACGACTTCGGCGTCAGCCTCAAGTTCGCTCTCACGAAATAACAGGACGGCAGACGCAATACGATGAGTCTTCCCTGCATTTGTTTCCTCTTTTGATATGGCTTTTCCAAGAAATCTTCTCCCCCTCTTGCTGATTCTCGCTGTGTGTCCGCTCTCTGCGCAGCATCGTCTGCCCGACGGCCTCACCGTCACCGACGGCTCCATGCATGTGCAGGGCATCGCTGTCGATACTGCCCGCCAGAGCATCTACTACTCGTTCACCACTCGTTTCATCCGAACCGACTTGGAAGGCAACATTCTGGGTTCTGTTGACAAGATTCCCGGCCATCTTGGAGCCATTGCCCTGGACCCGCGCGACGGTCGTGTCTATGCATCTCTCGAATATAAGGATGATGAGATTGGCCGTGGCATCGCCCACCAACTGGGCACGGGCAACTATACCCGTCAAGGCAGTACTTTCAGCATTGCCGTCATCGACGCTCAGCGTGTCACCCGCACCGGCATGTCGATGGAGGATGGCGTCCTGCATCCTGTCCTTCTGCCCGATGTTGTGCGCGACTACTGCGATTCCGTTTCTCTCACGGCTGACGGCACGCTCGTTCCTCATCGCTATGCCTGTTCAGGCATTGATGGTGTCGCCTTTGCCCCGGCTCCCGGCAAGCCTCATGGCCGGAAGTATCTCTATGTGGCCTATGGCATCTACGGCGATACTGCCCGCTGTGACAACGATTACCAGGTTCTACTCCGCTACGATGTCACCCGTTGGAAGTCCAGCACCTCTTCTGCCCGTCCTCTTGCCCGCTATTTCGTGCCTACTGGCAATACCACCTATGGCGTGCAGAACATGGCCTACGACGACCTTACGGGCACCCTTCTTCTGGCCGTCTATCCCGGCCGCAAATCCCAATACCCCAACTACAGCCTCTATGCTGTAGACCTCTCTCACCGCAGTCGTAAGGCATCTCTTACAGACATTCCCTATGCCACTCACCGTGTGCAGCAACTTCCCCTGTCTGCTTATGGGGAGGGAACGGGTCCTGTCCGAGGTTGGCATAACCGCTGGGGTTCTACCGGAATGGCACCCCTTGGTGACGGCCTCTTCTTTCTTTCCGAGGAAGGGCGTCAGCCCGATGGCATACAGAGTTGCACACTCCACCTCGTTCGTTTCACACCGACTTCCTCCACCCCCTTCAGCCCGTTGGAGTAAACGACAGTCGCGCGAGATTCATTGAGTGAGCCTTCCTGATAAAAAAGACTCCCTCCCAATAGCCGTTATCTCCCTCCCAATAGCCGTTATCTCTCCGCAAAAGGCTGTTTCATCTCCGCAAATAACCGTCATATCTGCGTCAGTAACCGTCATATCTGCGCAAATAACCATCATATCTGCGCAAATAGCCGTTATATCTGCGTCAACAACAGAAATATCTCCGGAAAAGACCGTTTTGTCTCGAATAATAGCCTTTCTATTTCCGGAAATATCTTTCTTATTTCTCAAAAAGATGCTTTTTTCTCGAGAATCAAAGTTTTCGTTTTCAAAACCACCGTTTTGGTTTTCAAAATCAAAGCATTCGTTTTGGCAAAAAGACGTTCTATTTTTCTTTTTGAAGGCTCCATTTTATAAATCAGGGCCTGATTTATATAAATCGCGCCCTGATTTATAAAAATCACGCCGCGATTTATAGACTGCGTGGTCAAAAAATAAAAAAAATTCTTGAAATTTTGCTACACGTTCTACACGTTTGCCGATAACAGACTATGTATGTGGTGTTTAGGCCGTGTAACAACCCCCGTTTTGCTACACTTTGCTACACGCTGCTACACTTTGTTACACGCTGCTACACTTTGCTACACGCTGATGCACGCATCTTAGTTTTCCTGCTTTTGCCCATGAGACAGTGTGCGAGATCTTTGAGGGAGGCTTTTTCCATTTTTTTTCAGTGAGTCATTGCTATGTTTGGGTTGTTGTTCGATGCGAATGAGTAATTTCCAATATTCAAGCGGGTGATGTTTGCTGCTCGAAAAGTGCAGTTTCATTCTCTGGATTGCCTTTTCTTTGTCAATAAAGTGCTTTTTTTCATGTCCGAAAATGCCTTTTTTGCATTGAAAATTCCGCTTTTTACCCTCTTTTTTGCCACAAAAAGGCCAAAAATCGTACATTTTTTGTCTGTTTTTGCACCTTTTATTGCTTCAAAATGGCCACAAAAAGGCCAAAATGGTGTAGCAGAGTGTAGCAAAGTGTAGCAAAATAAGGGTTGCTACACGCACTAACTACAAGAAACACAATCTATTAGGTGCTATCGTGTAGAACGTGTAGCAAAAAAACAAAAAAATAATTTTTTACAGGATTTTCAAGGCGATGGCTGCGCAGGCTTCGGCATCGGCCAGGGCATTATGGTGGTTCTGCAGGTCGAAGCCGCATCGCGCGGCAACGACGTCAAGGGTGTGTTCTCCTTCGGGCCATACTTTGCGTGAGCCTCGGAGGGTGCAGTGGAAACGATAGTCGGGGTAGTCCATTTGATAGCAGCGGAAGACCGCCTTTAGGCAACTCTCGTCGAAGGCTTTGTTGTGAGCCACCAACGGCAGGCCCTCGATGAGGGGTTCAATCTGCTTCCACACTTCGGGAAAGACGGGAGCATCTTCGGTATCCTTGAGGGTCAGGCCGTGAATCTTGCTGCAGAAATAGTTGTAGTACTCAGGTTCGGGCTTGATGAGGGAGTAGAATTCATCCACCTTCACTCCTTCCCGGTAGGTGACAACGCCCACGCTGCACACCGAGGTGCGTTCGCTGTTGGCGGTCTCAAAATCTATGGCTGCAAAATTCTTCATTGGCACTCCTTTTGCAAAAGAGGGGGGATTTTATTCTTCCACCTTGACGTTCTGGCCGAGAATGCGCTTGCCGAGGATGCGGATGGGCAGCCAGACAGCAAGGCTGCTGACGATGATGACGGTGAAGAAGATGAGCACCACGTCGGAGAGGTGGACGCTCACGGGATATGCATCGACGACGAAGGCCCCGGAATTGCCCAAGGTGAGAATGCCGAAGTGTTGCTGGATGAGGCAGAGGATGACGCCCAGCACCAGTCCGAGAGCGGCACCGCAGAGGGAGATGAGGTTGCCTTCCCAGAGGAATACGCGTTGGATGAGGCTGTCGTCGGCCCCCATGCTGCGCAGCGTGGCGATGTTGGCTTGCTTGTCAAGGATGAGCATGGAGACGCTGCTGATGATGTTGAAGCAGGCCACAAGGAGGATGAAGCACAGGAAGAGGTAAGAGATGAACTTTTCGATTTCGACGATCTTGAACACATCTTCCTGCTGCTCGTAGCGGTCTTTGACGGTGAAGCTGTCGCCCAGCGAGCGGCGAAGGGCTTTCTTGACGCGCTCGGTGCTAGCGCCTTTCGCCGTTTTGAGTTCGAGCGCGGAAACCGCTGTGGGACAGTCGAAAAGACGGCGCGCAAAGTCCAGTGAGGTGATGATGTAGGAGGCGTCGTACTTCTCCTGATTGACGCAGAAGACCACGCCCGGGCTGAACAGTTTGCCGGTGTTGAAGTTCGTCATGGGATTGGCGAAGTTGACGCGTGTGCCGCTCTTGGGGGCATAGAGGGTGAGCGGGTCGAGGAACCGGATGCCGCTGTTGAGAATGTAGGGAATCTGTATGCCGAGGATGCCGTAGTCCACCACCTCGTCGGCGAGCATGAAGGTGCCCTCGCCGTACAGGATGTCGTCGATGGTGGTGAGTTCGCGGAAATTGTCGTCCACGCCCTTGACGGTCACCATCACCTGTTTCTGGCGGTATTGGGCCATGGCGTTGTTCTGCAGGGTGGGGGTGATGATCTCGACGCCGGGTGTGGAGGAGATGATGGCGAGGAGACTGTCGGTAGGCTCGAAAGTGCGTCCCTTTGTGGCCTCGATTTTCAGTTCGGGGTCAATATTGGTGAACATGCTCTCCACCAGGTCGTGGAAACCGTTGAACACCGACAGCGTGCAGACGAGTGCCAGCGTTGCCAGCGTCACTCCGCACACGGAGATGGCGGAGATGATGTTGATGGCATTGTGGCTCTTCTTTGAGAAGAGGTATCGCCGTGCTATGTGCAGGGAGAGGTTCATGCAGGATGGAGAATGACTGTTCTTGAGGGCAGGGAAGGCCTCGTTCTTTTTCGGGGAGTCTTATTTCTTCAGCAGTTCATCGATGTGCTCGAGGTAGTCGAGGGAGTCGTCGACGAAGAATTTGAGTTCGGGGATGATGCGCAGTTGGTGGCGGACACGATTGCCCAGTTCAAAGCGGATGCTGCCCATGTTGCCGTTGAGGTTTTCGACGATTTCGGTGGATTTCTCCGAGGGGAAGACGCTGATATAGGCCTTGGCAATGCTGAGGTCGGGGCTGATGCGGACGGCCGTCACAGACACGATGATGTTGTTCATGGCCTTGGCCTGTTTGAGGAAAATGTCACTCAACTCCTTTTGGATGAGTCGTGCGATTTTGTTCTGTCTTGTTGTTTCCATTAATATGTTTGTCTTGTTTGCTTGTTATTATTCTTATTCATTGTTGGACTGCAGAAATGCCCGCATCGCTGCAGGGAATCTTGCGGAGCAGGGTGAGGCCATCGCGGAGAGGCAGGATGACTTTTTCCACGCGAGGGTCGGCAGCGACAAGGTCGTTGAAAGCACGGATGGCGAGGGTCTGCGGTTCGTCGAGGTAGGCATCATCGACCACATGACCATCCCACAATGTATTGTCGGCCAAGATGATGGCGTCGGGAGTGGTGTAGCGGAGGGCCAACTCGTAGTAGGCGGGATACTGCCGTTTGTCACCGTCGATGAAGACGAAGTCGAAAGTCTCGCCCATCTCGGGCACTCGTTGAAGTGCATCACCGATGATGAACTGCACGCGGTGTCCGTAGGGCGAACCTTCTATCCAGGGACGGGTGAAGTCTTCCAACTCTTCTTCAATCTCGAAGGTGATGACGCGACCATCCTCGCTGAGCCCCTCCGCCATGCACAGTGCCGAGTAGCCGGCAAAAGTGCCGATCTCGAGTATGCGGTGAGGCCGTACCATCTGTACCAGCATCTTCAGCAGCCGTCCCTGCAGATGTCCCGACGACATGCGGGGGTTGAGCAAGTGGATGTATGCCGAGCGGTAGAGGGCGTTGAGGTAGTCGCTCTCTGCATCGATGTGTTCGAGGATGTATCGGTCGAGTTCCTGGGTCATTATGCGTCCTTTTTCATTGCGAGCAATGCCTCAACCGCCAGCCGGTAACTGTCGAGTCCGAACCCGCTGATGCTTCCTGCACAGGCTGCGGCGATGAGGGAGACATGGCGGAACGGCTCGCGGGCAGCCACGTTGCTGATGTGTACCTCGACGACGGGGATGTCGATGGCACGGATGGCATCGTGGAGTGCTACGGAGGTATGCGTGTAGGCAGCGGCATTGAGCACGATGCCGTCGTATCCCTCGGCAGCAGCCTGCTGCAGACGGGTCACCAACTCGCCCTCGATATTTGACTGGAATTCTGCAAATTCCACCTCCGGATAGCGTGTACGGAGACCTTCCAGACACTGCTCAAGAGTAGTGCTTCCGTAGATGCCTGGTTCGCGGCGACCCAGCAGGTTGAGGTTGGGGCCATTGACGACAGCGATTCTTACATGATTTTTTTCTGCACTCATAGGCGGTTGTATGAATTGTTTTGTCTACTTTTGTCCAAAATTGCTGCAAAAGTAGGAAAAAAGGATGGAAAAAACCACAAAACCATCGAATAAATCACTTCTCGACAGGTACAAACAGTATCTTATGTTCGAAAAGTCGTTGTCGCCGCGAACGCTCGAGGCATACACGAGCGATGTGGAGAAACTGCTGGCCTACTTTGCCGATGAGGAAAAGAACCCGCTGGAGGCCACGCTCGATGACCTGGAACACTTTTCGGCGACGCTGTGCGATGTAGGCATCTCGCCGACCTCACAGGCTCGCATCCTGTCGGGCGTGCGCTCCTTTTACCGATTCCTGCTGATAGAAGAGTACATAGAAGCCGATCCCACCGAATTGCTTGAATCGCCGAAGAAGGGCGAGAAACTTCCCGAGGTGCTCTCTGTGGAGGAAGTAGATGCCATCATTGATGCCATCGACCTCTCGACGATGGAAGGCCAGCGAAACCGTGCCATGATAGAAACACTTTACAGTTGCGGCCTTCGCGTGTCGGAACTGTGTGGTCTGCGTATCAGCGATCTTTATCTGAAGGAGGGATTCATCCGTGTGGAGGGAAAGGGAAGCAAGCAGCGGCTGGTACCTATCTCACACTCGGCCATAGACGAGATAGAACTCTACATGCCGCAACGCATGCAGATAGACATGAAACCCGGTTGCGAAGACTTCCTTTTTGCCAGCACACATCGGCGTACAAACCTCTCACGCATCATGGTCTTTCATATCGTGAAGGAACTGGCAGAGAAGGCGGGCATTACAAAGGTAATCAGTCCGCATACCTTCCGCCATACCTTCGCCACGCATCTGCTCGAAAACGGGGCGAACCTGCGTGTCATCCAGACCATGCTGGGACACGAGGATATCGGGACTACGGAGATTTATACGCACATTGACTCGCGGAAACTCAAGAGTGAGATTATCGAGCATCATCCGAGGAATATGAAAAGATAAGCCGGGCATCCTGTGCCAGTAAAAACATGAAAAATACCGATGAAAAGGGAGAAAATCGATGGAAGGCACGGCGTTTTTCTTGATGGTTTTTTGGTTATCAGTGAAAGATATAACCAATACAAGAAGAGGAGAATTTCTATCAATAATAAAAATATATTAAAATAATTTGCGTTTGTCTTTATCTTAATGTACCTTTGCAGCTCCGAAAGGAATTTTATTTTTTTAACTAACTATAATTAATCCAAAATGAAAAAACTGTATTTTTCAATCATGGCAGTTGCAGTGCTTGCACTGTGCTCCTGCAGTAACAAAATGAATCAGTTGGCATCGGATTATTTCACCGTTTCTCCTCAGGTTCTTGAGGCTGTCAACGGCGAAGTTCCCGTTACCATTCATGGAACTTTCCCCGCAAAGTTCTTCGCCAAGAAGGCTGTTCTTGATGTGACTCCCGTCCTCAAGTACAATGGTGGCGAGGCTACCGGTGAGACCTACTCCTTCCAGGGCGAAAGCGTAGAAGGCAATGCTCAGACCATTCCCTTCAAGGCTGGTGCCAATGTAACGCTGAAGAGCGTATTTGACTACATCCCCGCTATGGCCAAGAGCGAACTTTATCTGAAACCCACCGTCAAGGTCGGCAAGAAGGTAAAGGTTCTTCCCGAGGTCAAGGTTGCTGACGGTGTGCTCGCTACCGCTGAACTCTACACCGCTACCGCTGCTTCTACCGATCCCGCTTATGCCGAGGACGCTTTCCAGCGCGTTATCGAGCAGGTTAAGCAGGCCAACATCATGTTCCTTATCCAGCAGGCCAACCTGCGCAGCAGCGAACTCAAGAGCGACGACGTGAAGGCTATCACCGAGGCTCTGAAGGAGATCAAGGCTGACGACCGCAAGGTTCTGGAGAACGCCGAGGTTAGCGCTTACGCTTCTCCTGATGGTGCTCAGGATCTCAACGACCGTCTGGCTCAGGCTCGTCAGAAGGCTGCCAACAACTACATGAAGCAGCAGCTGAAGAAGACCAAGACCGAGACCACCGTTGACACTGAGTATACTGCTGAGGACTGGGACGGTTTCCAGGAGCTCGTTGAGGCTTCCAACATCGCCGATAAGGACCTCATCCTTCGTGTTCTCTCCATGTACAAGGAGCCCGAGGCTCGTGAGCGTGAAATCAAGAACATCTCTTCTGTATACAGCGACCTCGCCAACGAAATCCTTCCCCAGTTGCGTCGTGCCCGCCTGAGCCTGCACTATCAGCTCATCGGCCGCAGCGATGACGAGATCAAGGACGCTGTCAAGGCTGAGCCCGAAGTCCTCACCGTTGAGGAACTGCTCTACGCTGCTACCCTTACCGATGACAACGCTGAGAAGGAGTCTATCTTCAACAAGGCTATCAAGTACTTCCCCAGTGACTATCGCGCATACAACAACATCGCCGAACTGGCTTATGCCGCTCGTGACTATGACAAGGCAAAGACTTATCTGGAGAAGGCTCTCAAGGCCAACCCCAATGCTCCTGAGGTAAACACCAACCTTGGTATGCTTGAACTTCTCAAGGGTAACAAGGCCGAGGCTGAGGCTCTCCTCGCCAAGGGCACCGATGCAGTTGCCAACAGCGCTGCCATGGGTAACCTCTACATCGCTCAGGGTCAGTATGCACGTGCTGCTGCTGCCTTCGGTGACACCAAGTCCAACGCTGCCGCTCTGGCTCAGATCATGGCTAAGGACTACACCAAGGCTCAGAACACCATCAGCAAGATTGCCAACCCCGATGCTTACACTTACTACCTCAACGCTATCCTTGGTGCCCGCACCAACAAGGCTGCTCAGGTAGCAGAGAACCTTGCCAAGGCTGTACAACTCGACAAGTCTCTTATCGAGAAGGCTAAGAACGACGTCGAGTTCACGAAGTACGTCGAGGCTCTGGCTGCTCTCTAAGTAGAAGCCGACGCCAGCAACGGCTGACATGATACCCTCTGACGAACTGCAGGCCCTCCTGGCGCTGACGTGCACACCACACATCGGCGTTATCATTGGGCGGAAACTCGTCGAAGAGTTGGGCTCTGCCAAAGCCGTTTACGAACATAGGACCGAACTCCCGGATGTCATTCCGGGGGCTCGGTCCTCTCTTATTCAGATACTCGATTGTCCGTCAGCGATGAAACGGGCGGAAGTGGAGATCGAATGGATGGAAAAACATCATATTCGCTGTCTCGCTTTCACCGATGCTGATTATCCGTCGAGACTGCGTGCCTGCGAGGATGCCCCGTTGGCACTTTTCTATAGAGGAAACACCAATCTGAATGCCAAACATGTGGTCAGCATGGTCGGCACTCGTAAGTGCAGCGAATATGGTCGTGACCTTTGCGCTTCATTCGTCCGTGACCTTGCCCGCTTGTGTCCCGATGTGCTCGTGGTGAGCGGTCTGGCACTTGGTATTGATGTGTCCTCTCATCGTGCAGCCCTTTCCAACGGATTGCCAACGCTGGGTGTGCTGGCGCATGGATTGGACCGTATCTATCCGTATGTTCATCGCAATGTGGCGCACGAGATGGTGCAGCATGGTGGCCTGCTGACGGAGTACATGAGTTTCACAGAACCGGAGAAACAGAACTTCCTGCAGCGTAACCGTATTATTGCCGGCATGTCGGAACATACGGTTGTCGTGGAGTCCGCATCGCATGGCGGGTCGCTCTCTACGGCCCGGATGGCATTGAACTATGGCCGTTCATGCTATGCTTTCCCAGGACGAGTCACCGATGAATATTCAAAGGGTTGTCTTACTCTTATCCGCGACAATGTTGCCGCACTCATCACCTCTGCCGAAGACTTCGTACAATTGGCTGGGTGGCAGACAGCAACGGAAAATCCTGCTGCTGTACAGCGTTCATTGTTCGTGGAACTGACTCCCGACGAGGAACGCGTCATGGCAATTCTTCGCAAGTCGGAGGATGGCTTGCAGGTCAACCAATTGGTGGTGGAGAGTGATATCCCCTTCAATCGTCTCACCTCCCTCCTGTTCACTCTCGAGATGAAGGGACTCGTACGAGCCCTTCCTGGCGCTGTCTATCGCGCCTTGAATTAATCTGTTCTTTCTTGTTGTCAGGACTGGGCTTTCATAGAATGGCTCGGTCTTGTTGTCTTATGCGCAAAAAAAGAGCGGGACTGTTGTCTCGCTCTTTGGTTTATTCAGTAAGACTGCCTGAGGCAGTGAAGGGGGCTTATTTCAGTGAGATGCTGCGGGCATGGACGGGGCCATCGACAAATACGGATGCGAATTGGCGGAAGATATCGGCAGACTCAGTGGTGAGGTACTGACACGTACCGCCACGCGTGCAGAGGGCATCCATCTCGGGATGACGTGCAAGGTAATCGACAAGCGCTGTGGCCACATAATCGCCTTGAATCACAATCTGCATGTCATCGGGGACGTACTTGCGTATCTTCTCAATGAGCAAGGGATAGTGGGTGCAACCAAGAACGATGGTATCTATCTCCGGGTCACGCTCCAAAAGCGCATCGATATGTTTGCGCACGAAATAGTCTGCACCGTCGGAGTGGACCTCGTTGTTCTCAACGAGAGGTACCCACATGGGACAAGCTTCACCCGTGACTGTGATGTCGGGGAACAACTTCTTGATCTCAAGCGGGTAGGACTGCGATTTTATCGTGCCTGCTGTAGCCAGAATACCTGCATGGCGTGTCTTGGTAAGGCTTCCGAGAGCCTCTACGGTCGGTCGGATGACGCCCAGCACGCGCTTGTTGGTATCAATCTTTGGAAGATCAATCTGCTGTATTGTGCGTAATGCCTTTGCTGATGCCGTATTGCATGCCAGGATGACAAGTTGGCAACCCCGTTCGAACAACTCGTGTACAGCCTGTGAGGTGAACTCGTAGACCACTTCGAACGAGCGTGTACCGTAGGGAGTGCGAGCATTGTCTCCCAAATACAAGAAGTCGTATTCAGGCAAGACGGCCCGCATACGGTTGAGGATGGTGAGTCCACCGTAGCCGGAATCAAATACTCCTATGGGACCAGGCGTAAGCATGGGGTGACAGACGATGATTTATTCTGCAGCCTCGACAGGAATGCCCAATGCAGCCTTCAGTTGTGCGGTGACATCGGTACCTGTGTTCTCGTTGATTGCAATATAAATGTCCTTGTCGGCATCGATGATGTAGTCAAAGCCTTCGTCAGCGCACAGTTTGCGTGCTGCTTCGGATATGCGCTCACGCAGCGGCTCCATCATGTCGCGGCGAGCCTGGGCAATGGTCTTCTGCACTTCCTTCTTGAACTCAAGGCTTTTTTCCATGAGTTCCTGCAGTTCTTTCTGACGCTTGTCGCGGATGATGGCAGGAAAACTTTCCTGGCCATCAATGAATTCAGCGTACTTCTTGTTGAAATCTTTCTCCGATTGCGCCAGTTCGTTTTCACATTTCTTCTGCAATGCCTCAAGATCGGCTTGTGCAGTGGCATATTCGGGCATGGCCGTCAGCACCTCGCGGAAACTGACGTACCCGAACTTTGACTGTGCTGTTGCTGTCAGCGACAGCAATGCAATGAGCAGGAAAAGCGATTTCTTCATTTCGGTATTACTTGATGCCCAATTTGGCCTTTACCTGATCAGTAACATCGACGCTCATGGCTTCGTTGATGAAGGGAATGCCGCTTCCGAGGTCAAAGATATAGAGGAAATTGCCTTCCGTGCCTACTTCCTTGATGACCTGCATGAGTTTGTCGTTGATGGCGGTAAACTTCTCCTGCTGAGCCTGCTGGAGGTTAGCCTGGCTCTCCTGATAGTACTGCTGCATGCGCTGGTAGAGGTCCTGCAGTTCCTTCTCGCGACGCTCCTTGATGTTCTGGGGCAGTGTCTCGGCCTGGGCATTGTACTCTTCGCTCTTCTTGGTGAACTCGTCCTCAAGACGCTTCAGGTCATCGGTATACTGTTGCTCGAGATTCTGAAGATCAGTCTGAGCCTGGGTGTATTCCGGCATCGAGGGGATGATGAGTTGTGAGTTGACATGTCCAAATTTCTGCTGGGCGCAGATGGTCAGAGGGGCCAGAATCATGGCCAGGATGATGATTTGCTTTTTCATATTTTTATAAGTGAATTAAATATTATCAAATAGATGTGCAAAGATAACTTTTGTTTGTCGGAATGGCAAGCAAAATGCTTAAATTATCACTCGGCATAGCCAAGTTTGGTGAGAACCTCGTTGCTGATGTCGATTTTTGGCGAAGCATAGATGACACTGTTGGCTGAAGCGCGGTCAATGACCATAGAGTACCCCTTGGCATCGGAAATCTCCTTGATGGCGGTATAGATTTCGTCCTGTATCGGAGCCATGAGGCTTTCACGCTTCTTGTACAGTTCGCCTTCAGGACCAAAGTAGGTACGTTTGAGTTCCTGAGCCTCTTTTTCCTTGGCTACAATCTCTTCTTCGCGTGCTGTCTTCTGTTCCTCGGAGAGGAATACGGCCTCGCTCTGGTAGTTTTTGTAGAGTGTCTGTGCTTCCAGTGAGATGGCTTCCACCTCACTCTGCCAACGCTTGGAAATCTGGTTGAGTTGTTCGTTAGCACGTTCATACGCCGGGATGTTTTTCAGGATGTACTCCATATCCACCAAGGCGAACTTCTGTGCGTTTGCGGTAAGGCTGACAAGGCAGCAGAGGGCTGCCAGGATGAATGTTCTCTTCATAGTCGTTTTGTTCATAAGGTTAAACAATGTAGGTCTCGGGGGGAGCGTCTTCCGGAACGACTCTCGTTACTTTGACTGATTTTTTGTTCTTTGGTTTATTTTTGGGGAATGTGATTAGTATCAGAACTCTTGTCCTAAGATGAAGTGGAACTGGCTGCCGCTGTTCTGTGTGGAACCGAAGAGGGGATCGAAGCCGTAGCCCCAGTCAATACCCATAAGGCCCACCATAGGCAGATTGATGCGCACACCCACACCGGCTGAGCGTTTCAGGTCGAACGGATTGAATTGCTTGGCATTGACCCAGGCGTTGCCGCCCTCAAGGAAGGCGAGAGCATAAATCTGGGTGCTGTTCTCGAACATCAGCGGGTAGCGCAGTTCCATGGTGAAGCGGCTGTAGGCATATCCTTCATAACCGTAAGGTGTAAGGGAACCGTTGTCGTAACCACGCAGGGCCACCATGTCGGTGTAGTAGTTGTACGAGTATCCGCTCATACCGTCACCGCCCACATAGAAGGTCTCGAAGGGCGATTTCTTGAACTGGTTGTAACTGCCCAGCAGACCGAATTCAGCACGTGTCATCAGCACCAGACACTTCTGACCGTTGGTGAGGGCCGTGTAGAGTTTCCCTTTCAGTTTCCACTTGTGGTACTCGATCCATCCGTAGCGTTTCTTCAGACTTTCATTGTAGTTGGCATCGGTGTACTTCACGTTGCTCCAGTAGGCGTAGTCGATGCCATCCCACAGTGAATAGGGAGGAGTGGCAGATACGGAGAACGTGAACTCGGAGCCACGACGGGGGAAGATGGGATTGTCCACGCTGTTGCGGCTGAGAGTCACACCGAGGTTGATGTTGTTGGAACGTCCGTTGGAGATGATGAAATAGTCCCAATTGTTGAGGTCGTAGCGCTGATAGCCGAGTTCGCCGTAGAGCGTGAAGTAGTCGTCGGGCCAATGCAGACGCTTTCCCCATCCGAGGGATAAGCCGTACATCTTCAGGTATTTGTCGGGGTCGTAGTACGATTCGTAGTTGTTATAGTAATAGTTGTTGCCATAACCACCATAACCGCCATAGCCATAATAACTATAATAGTTGTAGTAGTTGTTATAGTAGTTGGTGTAATAACTTCTGTTTACGCCTGTCTGCTTGGCATAGAAGGCGTTGACCGATAAAGAGTTAGGACGCTTTCCACCCAGCCAGGGTTCGAAGAAGGAGATGTTGTACGACTGATAGTAGGTACCATTGGTCTGTCCGCTGATGGAGAAGGTCTGACCATCGCCTTGGGGGATGAAGACGCGATAGTTGTCGCTCTTGTGGAACAGGTTGTACATCGAGAAGTTGGTGAACTTCAAGGAAACCTTGCCGATGATACCTGTCTGTCCGTAACCTACGGAGAGTTCCACCTGGTCGTTGGCCTTCGATTCAAGCATCCAGTTGATGTCAACGGTACCGTTGGCACCGTCGGGTTGTATGTCGGGGTTGATGGTTTCGGGGTTGAAGTGTCCCATCTGACCGATTTCAGTCAGGGAGCGCACCACGGCATCCTTGCTGAACAGGGCACCCGGGAGAGTGAGCAGTTGACGGCGTACCACATTCTCGTAGAGTCGGTCGTTGCCGGCAATGCGCACATGGTTGATGGTGGCTTGCGGGCCTTCAAAGATTCGCATCTGCAGGTCAACGGAATCGGACATTGCATTGGCTTCCACGGGGTTGCACTGGAAGAAGATGTAACCGTTGTTGTAGTAGAGGTTGCCGATGGCGTCATCGTCCTGACGGAGACGGTCATCGAGCAACTTCTGGTTGTACACGTCGCCGCTCTTCATGCGCAGTCTTTCGTTGAGGGCTTCTGATGGATAGACGGTGTTGCCCACCCATGAGATGTTGCGAACGTAATACTGGTTGCCTTCTTCAACGCGCAGCACTACGTCTACCGTCTTGTCGTCGTACGGAATCACAGAGTCGGTGACGATGTGTGCATCGCGGTAACCATACTCGTTGTATTTGGCGATGAGGTTGCCTTTGTCGTTCTCGTAGTCTGACTCGATGAATTTCTTCTGGCGGAAGAGATAGCGGTTGAAACCTCTTTCATTGGTTTTCTTCATCGACCATTTCAACTTGTTGTCGGAGAGGGCTTCGTTGCCTTCGATGGTGATGGAGTGGACCTTGATCTTCTCTTTCTTGTCAACATTGATGTCGAGGATGATCTGTCCGGGCGTGGTGACGTCGTCGCGTTGGACGAGTTGGATGTCGGCGTTTTTGAAACCTTTGTCATCGTAATAGCGACGGATGACGATTTCGGCACGGTTGATCATGTTGGGCGTGATCTGGTTACCCATCATCAGCCCGATCTTCTCTTCAAGGTCCTCCTTCTCGGACTTCTTCACTCCGTTGTAGTTGATCTGCGAAAGACGAGGACGTTGTGTCAGTTCAATATTCAGGAATATCTTGTTTCCAACGATCTTTTCGGCTGAAATACGGACGTTGGAGAAAAGGCCGTTCTTCCAATAACGTTTGGTGGCGTTGGTTATTTCCTCACCAGGCACGCTGATGACTTGTCCGATGGAAAGCCCTGAAAGTCCGATGAGTACATAGTCCTCATAGCCTTCAACGCCGGAGACGGTGATGCCGCCGATTTCATATTTGCGAGGCGTGCTTGAATAGAGGATGGTGGGATTCTCGATGACATCCTCATCCTCCTGAGCCATGGCAGGCATGACGATGAGTGCCATGAAAAGGCACAGCATCCATCGTCTTGCACGGAGCGTTCTTCTATTCATTTTGTTCATCTTGATAATCATTTGTCATTGGCTACCTGCTCACTGGTCTTGCCGAAACGCCGTTCGCGTTGCTGGTAGTCCAAGATGGCCTTGCACAGTTCCTCTTCGTCGAAGTCGGGCCAATAGGTGTCGCAGAAATAGAGTTCAGCATAGGCACACTGCCAAAGCAGATAGTTGCTGAGACGCTTCTCTCCTCCTGTGCGGATGAGCAGGTCGGGGTCTGGCAGGAAGGAGGTGGCGAGAGATTCGTCAATGGTCTTGTCGCTGATGTCGTCGATGGCAAGACTGCCTTCCTTGACACGTCCGGCAATTTTTTTAGCGGCTTCTATGAGTTCCCATTTGCTGGAATAGCTGAGGGCAACGGTGAGCGTTCCTGTGGTGTTGGCTGCCGAACGGTCTATGCAATAGTGCATTCGTTCCTGCACATCTTCCGGCAGACGCTGCGTGTCACCGATGACGCAGAAGCGGATGTCGTTGTCCATGAAGATGTCAACATCGAGTTTCTTGAAAAGCAGTGACATGAGTCCGGCCACCTCTTCATCGGGACGGGTCCAGTTTTCGGTGCTGAAAGCATATACGGTGACGTATTTCACTCCCAGTTTTGAGGCAGCCACCATGATGTCGTGGAGTGCCTGTGCCCCGGCAATGTGTCCCTCGCCGCGATGTTTGCCGCGTTCCTTGGCCCAGCGCCCGTTGCCGTCCATGATAATGGCAATGTGCTGCGGTATGCGGGAGAGGTCGAGTTTTTCCTTATACATATTGTAGTGTTCGTTTTAATCGTTGCAGTCGCACTCTTTGGCGAAGATGTCATAACTGATGTAGGCCACAAAGAACGAATAGGAGTCTTTGTTCTTCAGCATGCCGCTCTTGATGTTGAACGGATCGCTGAGCCGAAGGCCTTCAGCGTTGGTGACATCCAGTTTATCGGTCGAGGTGAAGCGGAAGGTCCACTCGGCACCTACATTGACGCGAGGCATTACCTTGCACTTCACGCCGATGCCTATCGGGACATTCAGTGCGAGGACATGTTCGGCAGGCTTTGGGGCAAATGTAACTCCCAGACCACCTTGAATATAGGGCGTCAAGCGGTGGCTGTCCTTGTATCCTTCACCTGTGCCATAAGCAAAGAAGTTGTACTCGAACTGTGAACTCAGTTCGAAGATCTTGCGGTCAAACGTGATAGTTTGTCCTCCGGGGTATGCCTGGTTGTCGGTGCTTCCTGTAAGCCTTCCGTAAGCGAGGTCTCCCTTCACTACCATGCGGGGATTGAGGTTGTAGCGAGCGAGGATGCCCGCAGCCGGCTGGGTGTTGAGGAAGAGCCGTGAGGTGTTGGCGTCGCCCATATAGAAGCATCCGCCTCCCAGCACGCCGATTTCCATGTTATACTCCTGCTCCTGTGCTGCGGCAGGCAGTACGGACGAGATGAGGGCGATTGTCAGCAGGACGCTCAGTCTCAGTGCTTGTCGTGAGGGGCGGTGGAAGTACATGTGTCGGATGTGTGAGGGGAAACTGTAAATCAAAGACTGTTGAGTTTGCCTGTCCAGGCCGTGCCGTCTTCGAGGACGATCCACAGATGGTTGTTCTTGTCAACGGCCGTTTCGAACTGTCCCGTATAACCTTTCAACTCCTCGGGCAGAGCAAGTTTGTCATCGTAGGTACGCCAGGTGATGCCGTTGTCGATGGAGCAGAAAGTGCGTTCAAAGGGCTCTACGGCTGGTGATCGGCCATTGAGGCTCTTACCTCCGAAGGCATAGAGGTCACCGGCGTAACGGATTACGCAGAGGTTCTCGAGAAGAGGACAGCCATACTGGTTGTCGGCCGACGGCTTCACCTCACTCCATGCAGGCTCGTTGCTGAGGCGCGTCCATACCTGTGCCAGTGTGTCGGTGCTGTTCAGGTCATAGCAGACCACCACGTTACGGCTGATATTGCTGTAGGTGCGGAGGGGATAGCCAAAACCCCATACCACATCTGCGTGGTGCGAGGCAAGGAAGTCATCCTCAACGGCATGGTCCAGATTCTTCATTTCGTCAAAATCTGCCGGACGAGTGCTTTTGGTCCAGATGGAAGCATTGGGATCAATCTTATGGACGTTGAGGTAGATGGTGTAGTCGCGGGAGTAATCGCCGTCGGTAGAGGAGACGGTGAAGATGCGGGGCGCACGGAAGTCCACGGAGTCGGCTTCAAACTTGTCGAAGTTGGACGACTCGGTGTTGTCGATGTCCACGTCATGTCCATCAATGGTGCAACTGACATTTCCGTCAGCCGTGCCGTGGATATTCACATAGGTGAGGTCGGTGCCGTATGCAATCGAGTCTGTATTATAGACGATGCGACGGAGATGGTCAATGGTGAATACGATGTCGCTGGCCGGGGTGGAGATGATGATGGTGGAGTCTTCACCGGTTGATGAGGTGAAGACCTTCTTGTTCTTGATATCTTCGATGTAGAAAGTGAGCAAGGCACAGTTGGACGAATCGGAGTTTTCGTCGACGGCATCGCCCAGGCAGGCGGAGAAAAAGGCTGCGCTCAGAATCACTGCAGCGAAGAGCGCCACGTATTTGGTTTTTTGCATATGCTGATGGGTGTATCTACTTATTTCCAAGCTGCAAAAGTACAAACAAAATTCCTACGCGCGAAATAATTGGTAGTCTTTAAATAAAATAAAGCGTATTTTTTCTTTAAATAACATCTTTGAATTTTGTATTTGTGCACAAAAAGGGAGGATTTGATGCACAAAAATGGCGTGATTATACGCAAGAATACTCCTATGAGTTGGATATTTACTCTCAATTGGAAAAATCTGACTATTTGAGAACAAAAATGTCAATGCATTCGCTGTCGGCATGTGCAATCCAGCACGCACATTGTTCACACGACCGAGCCGTCTGTACATTCGAAATCGGTTGAAAAGGACTTTTTCTCCATAATCATTGCCGATAACTGGAAGACAAAGGCACTTACGGGAAAAATGATTGAGGAAAAAAGAAAAGCGAACTTTGTAAAAAGAAAAACGAGCCTTGAAACGGAATTTCCAATGTTTTGGTTTGTAGTTTCATCGCATCGAGTTTCAATTTCATCGCATCGGAAATTTCGTTTCAAGGCTCAAAAATTCCGTTTCGAGGCTCAAAAAAAGGATAGGAATTGCATTTTCGGTTTTTTTTGCGGATAATCACAAAAATGCGGATAATGACAAAAAAAAAGAGAGTCACAAGAGGCTCTCTATAGTATGTCATTCTTGGGGGAATGATTGTCAGTAAGGGATGTTGGCAAGAACGTCGGCGATTTTGTCAAGTCCTTCTTTCAGAGGCTTCTGGAGCATTCCTTTGAGGAAAATGTTCAGTTCAGTGCGCAGCGTGAGTTTCATCTTGCAACTGTCCGCTGAAGTGGGGAGAAGTTGTATCCAGAACGTGATGGGAATGGGCGATGAGGTGGCCTCGAACTTTATGCACTTGGGCTCCTCGCGGTCGACGATATGTACTTCGATCCGTCCTGCCGGGGATGCGGTGAAACTCACCGAATCGGTGTCGCAGACAAGATCCTGAATCTGAATCTTGTCCTGTGGCAGACGCTCGAGCATGTCCGTGTATTGTTCAAGGTTGCTCAAGTCCGACAGCCTGTCGTAAACACGTTGCTGGCTGTAGGGAATCTGCTTGATGGGGCTTTCGAATTGCTGGCTCATGGCAAATGTCGTTTTGTCCGTTCATCAACCCCAGTGTGCGGGGTCTTTGCGCCACTCATGAAGGAGGGGCAGTTCGCTTTCGTCAATGTAACCTGTCTTCAAGGCAACCTCGAGGACGGCATCATAGTTTGTGAGGGTGATGAGTTTCACGTCAGCTTGCTTGAAAGCCTGAGCGGCAATGTCGAATCCGTAACTGAAGGAAGCGACCATGCCGATGACCTCACAGCCGTTCTGACGGATGGTGTCGACGGCTTTCAGGCTGCTCTTGCCCGTTGATACGAGGTCTTCGACCACCACCACCTTCATGCCAGGACGCAGGTCACCTTCAATCATGTTCTCCAAACCGTGATCCTTGGGAGTGGAACGTACATATACGAAGGGAAGGTTCAGCAAGTCGGCTACGAGGGCACCCTGGGGAATGGCTCCGGTAGCAACTCCCGCAATGGCGTCCACCTCTCCGAAGTTTTCCTGAATGACACGCGCCAGTTCAACCTTTACAAACGAACGAAGAGCGGGGTAGGAAAGGGTCTTGCGATTGTCGCAGTAGAAAGGTGATTTCCATCCCGATGCCCAGGTGAATGGGTTGGCGGGTTGCAACTTGATGGCTTTGATGCGCAGCAGTTTTTCAGCGAAGATTTTTTCCAAGACTTTCATAGGAGCATATTTTCAAGATTGTGGTTGCAAAGTTATGTATTTTCCTGCAACCTGCAAACGAGTCACCAAGTTTTATGACTGTTTAACGAAAAAACGCATGCAGAAGAGCGTACTTCACTCGCGTCATACGGCAAAAGAAAAATGTGTTTTTTACCGATGAAAAGGGGATTTTTTACTTTTTACCTTTTGCTTTCTTCAAAAAGTGAGGATGGTTTGTTGTCATTTGGTTTTCTTCTTGTTTTTCTCCGGGAAGCGACTGTTCTTGACACGACTGATGGACGGAAGAATAACCATTTGTGGTCGTTTTGCTGCATAATTCCGAGCGTTTTCATTGAAAATCCCGTTTACTTTGTGGATATACATTGAGGGGTAGTTCCATTTTCTTAAAGGAAAAAAGAAAGAATTACAAAAAAAAGTGAATATTTATTTGCAATTGTTACGCGCGCGACTTATCTTTGCAGCCTAAAGTGCAAAGTGAAAAAAAAAATCTAATTTTATAGTTAACTTTTTTATTAATCAAAACCACAAAGTATGAAGAAACATTTATTGTTTGCGCTGGCTCTGCTCAGCGTAGTGCTCATGGGCACTCAGAAGGCTTCCGCGGGTGATCCTGGTGTTTACACCAGTAACGTGGAGCTGAAAACTGACGGTGGCTCATCGGTATACAACGACGGTGATGTAGTCATCAACGACGTGAATTACCCTGCCATCAAGATGGGTACCAGCAGCAAGAGCGGTATTTGGAAACTGACCGTTCCTGCAGGTACTGAAGAATTGTCTTTCTACGCCGTAGCGTGGAAGAACAAAAAATGCACACTTACCATTGAGGGCGCAACTGCTGATCCCAGTTCTATCGCTCTGACCTCCAATGAAGGTGCTTCGAACACTGGTCCTTATACCATTGTTCCCGATGCAACGAAGGAGTTCTACACGATTGCACTCAGTGGCATCAATGCTGACACTGAACTTACGTTCAGCACTGCTAATGAAAGCAGCGGCGATCAGCGTTGCATCATCTGGGGCGTGAACGTAGCAGCAGGCGCTGCCTCCTACACCCTCGCCGAAGAGGCTACCAAGCCTGAGGCTGGCAAGGTGTATGCCGTCATCGCTTATGACTACAATGAAGGTGTAGTAGGCAACTACATTATGTACGAGGAGAACAACTGGTACAGAAACGTCTCCGTCAAGAAGTATGACGAGGTTACCCCCGACATGCTGTGGTACTTCATCGACAATGGTGATGGCGTCATCGTACGCAATGTGGGCACTGGCAACTATCTCAACGGTTATCCCACTTCTTCCGCTGAGTGGTTCACCTCTCCTGATTCCAATCCCGTTTCCCTTTGGATTGTCGATGCATATACCGAAGGCCACTATTCTCTCAACACTCAGAAGAATGGTACTGGCAACACCGCCATGCACCACAAGTCCAACGATAGAATCGTATGCTGGAACACCAATGCAGCTGCTTCTGACTTTGCGTTCTATGAGGTTGCTATTCCTGCAGCCAAGTCGGCTGAACTGGAAAAGACTGAGGCTGTCAAGGCCAACCAGGCTCTCTTGAACGATGCTCTTGCAGAGGCCAAGACCAAGCTCTATAAGGATGTCACGATCAGTGCTGACGGTGCTACCGCCATCGCCCTGCAGAAGGATGATCCCACTGCTGTTGGCTATGTATCTTGCAGTTATCCTGATCCCGGTGAAGGTAAAGACCTGAGTTTCATGTGGGACCAGAAGGGATCTACATTCTTCCACTCCTCTTACCGTTTGACAACCGAGAATTTCCACTATCTTGAGGTTAGCGTTCCCGCAGGTCTCAAGGCCTTCACGTTCAATTACGTGACTCGTGCTGCCAACACCAATGTCATGCCTTATTACATCACGGTAACTTGCATTGATGCTAACGGTACTCCTATCGGTGTTCTCAATCTTACCGAAGGCTTCCCCTACACAGGCAACACCAATGGTGAGTATACCTCTCCCGTCATCGTGGCTGCCAAGGGTACTGTCAAGGTACGCTTCGCTTTCCGTACCACCGTCAACACTCATGCCTTTGCTTTGGCTGAGTTTGGTGTAAGCGAGGTTCCCGCTGCCAACATCGATGGCATCACTACTGATGCTACACTGGGTGCTCTCGTTGAGGAGGCTGAGGCTGTCCAGGCCAACACTGCCAGCACCGCTGATGATCTCCGCGCTGCTTACCTCAAACTGAAATCGGCTATTGCCGAAGCTCCCGAGTATCCCTTCACCGTCACTACCGATGACAATAATCCCACTCCTTATGTCATCAAGAGCGGACGTCCAGGTGATCCTGTCTACACGCTGACCGATCAGGGCTATATCCACCTCTCCGAATATACGGGTGATATCAACCAGGCTTGGTACTTCCGTCAGGTACAGGACGAGAATCTGAACTACTTTGTACAACTCGTTCCTTATACTCAACCCGACAAGGCCATGGGCTTTGTTCAGGCTGTCAACGGTGCTAAGTCCGTCTTTGTTGTTGATAAGGACGATGCCAACTACAACACCTACTGGACTTCCGTCAATACCAACGGCGGTGCTCCTTATGGTCTCCAGCCTTCCACCACAACGTCTACCTTCCTCAGCAACTATGGTGGTGTCAACAACGACATGGGCTTCTGGAGCAGCGGTCCCAACAACGACCAAGGTACGGCACAGTACTATGAGGCATTTGACCTGTCCAGCCTGAAACTTGCTGCCGGCAAGTACTTCATGCGCAACAAGGCCAATGGCAAGTACATCATGAATGGAGAAAACTGGAGCACCCATGCTACCTTCACCTCCAACTATGGTTTCGAACTCAATGTTACAGCTGAAGAGGATGGTACTTACAAACTCCGCACCTTCCAGAACAACAGCATCCGCAACGACGGTTATACCGATCAGGATGGCAACTGGACTATTCAGGCTGCTGCAAAGTACGGAACTTACACTGTCAAGGGCAGCAATGGCTATCTGGGCTACGGTGGCACGGATGTTGTTTCTTATACTTTGACCGATCCTTCCAGCGATGCCGCTGTTTGGGAGTTCATTACCAAGGAACAATTGGCTGCTGAAGCAGAGGCAAAGATTGCCGAAGCATCCTACGACAACCCCGTTGACCTTTCGTTCTTGATTGATGGACGTAATTTCTGCTATGCGAACACCAATGCCAACAGTTCCTGGACGCCCGATGCTCCTGGACTTGGTGGCGCAAGAAGTGGATCCAACACCCTCATCAACGGCGGCAATGGCGAATTCTGGAACAAGGGTGCTGTCACCGCTTCTCAGACCCTCACTGGTCTGCCCGACGGATACTATCAGTTCAATGCATTCGCATACTACCGTATGGGTTCTCCCGCCAACCATGCAGACCACATGCAGGCTGGTGATTTGAAGCAGAATGCTTACATGTTTGTCAACGACATCCAGCAGCGCGTCAAACTCGTTTCCGACGAGGCTAAGGAGTCTGCTGAGGATGGTTGGCGTACAGGCTATACCGCTGCTGACGGCACCGTCATGATGTACGGTCCCGACAGTCAGGGAGATGCCGCTGCTGCATTCACCGCTGGTGGATATAAGAACAGCGTTACCGCTCACGTAGTAGGTGGTAAACTTACCCTCGGCTTCGCCAAGGACGATTTTGTTAAAGAAGACTGGTTCGTATTCGACGAGGCTCAGTTGTTCTATCTGGGCAACACTCCGAGCGGTGATGTAGAACCTGGCAACTATTACCTTTATAATAAGGAAAGCGGCAAGTTCTTGAGCCGCGGTGCTGCATGGGGTACTCAGATCTGCCTCGACTACTATGGATATGCATTCAACGTATCTAAGGAAGCCGACGCATACATCCTCAAGGTCATCGACTGGCAGGAGGGTGGAAACAATGTTTCTCTGCTCAACGGTTCCGATGGTGGTTCGTTTGTTGACAACACCAGCACGACCGAGAACAAGCACAGTTTCAAGGCTGTCGAAGGTGGTTACAAGATCAGCAACAACGCCAATGGTGAGTACTGGATTGTCAACGATCCTACCGTCAACGGAGGTATCGGTCCTCACGGAACCGAGGCTGACGCTTTGGTATTTGACGTTCTTACTCCCAACGAGTATGAGAACCTCATCGCTGGTCGCTGGGCTGAAGAGCAACTCACTGCTGCCAAGCAGGCAGGTGTAGCCGAGACCACCGATGCTTTGGCCGACACACTGGCTGTTTGGTCGAGAGTCGACGAGACCAGCAAGGTCAAGAGCGCTGCTCTGGCAGGTAGTTATGATGGCTGGACTTGGACGGCAGGTCGTTATCGTGGAGGTAACTTCACCACTAATGGCAACGGTTCAGAGTGCTATCAGGGTACCGGTACTCTCTATCAGAAGATTGAAGGTCTGGATCCCGGCTTCTACCTCGTTACGCTGAATGGTTTCTATCGCAGCATGGGCGACCGCGTGGGTTGCTACAACTACTCACAGGAGAATATCCATCTTTCCAGTGCCTATGTAATGGCTAACGGTAACGTTACCCGCATCAAGGCCGTTGGTGATGAGGCTGAACTCAATGGCAGCACCATCTACCCGAACTGGATGGAAGAATCTATGGCTTGCTTCAAGAAGGGCCTCTATTTGAACGAGGTCTACACTTATGTCGGTGAGGACGGCGTTCTCGAGATTTCTATTACACAGCCTTCGTGGAAGGGCGAGTGCTGGCTGATGATGGCCAACGTCACGCTGACCCGCTTCGTCTCTGACCCGTACGCTGCTCTCCGCTCCGCTCTTGCCAGCGCTGAGAAGATCGATGTCGCTGCCGAACCTATGGATGCTGCTGTCGCTGCCGAGTTCAAGGCTGCTGTCGCTCAGGGCGAGGCTGACCTCGACAAGGTTCTCGATGCTGTGGCTTCCGATGCCGAGCGCATCAACAATGCCATCGCTGCTGTCAACGCTTCTGTAGCCTTCTATCAGGCTGCTGCTGCCGAGTTCGCTCACGAGGCTAACTTCTACGGCGAAGGCCTGATTGGTGCTGAGACATTCAACAGCGCTCTCTCTGCCGCTCAGAAGAGTTACTATGATCGCAACCTTACCGCTGAGCAGATGGATGCTCTGAAGGCTGTATTCAACAACTACGTAACCACCAACGTTGAGAACGCCGGTGTCGAGATGGGTCAACTCATCAACGGTACCTTCGGCGATGCTTCCGGTGCTACCACCGAAGGCTGGACCTACGAAGGTAACTCCGGTTCCATGGGTACTGGCAACCACAACAAGTGGGTCAACATCAACGACGGATTCGTTGAGCGTTGGGTCAGCGGTCCTGGCACTATCGAAGACTTCGAGTTCTATCAGGAGGTTGTTGGTCTGCCCGCAGGTACTTATGTAGTATCCGCATTCATCAATGCTACCCAGCAGAGCAATGCCGACGACTACATGGTCAAGGGCGTCAAGTTCTACACCGGCAGTGATGCCATCGACATCCACACCTTCAATGTAGACCGTGACGATACCAACCGTGCAAAGGGTGCTGGCCAGTTCTTCACTGCCGCTACCGTCAAGGAAGGCGAGACCCTGAAGATCGGTGTCAGCGTTGCTTCCACCGATGCCAACTGGTTCCTCATGGACAACGTCAAGCTGTACAACCTCGATCCCGTTGCTGCTCTTGCAGTCGTTCTGGAGAAGGCTAAGGCTCTCGTTGCTGAGAATCCTGATGTCAAGGGTGAGCCTCTTGCACACATCACTGCTGAAATCGCTGCTGCCAACGACATCAATGGTCTGAGCGAGGCTATGGACTTCTTCAAGTCCGCTATCGACATCTACACCAAGTTCGCTTCTCTCGAGCGTCAGTACGACGGCGTTTCCATGCTGGCTGATGCCAACAAGGCTGCCAAGGCTGTCCTCTTCAGCGCTACTATTCCTCTTGAGGAGGTATATCCCGCTTACGAGACTTACAAGCAGGCTGTATTTGAGTACTGCATGGCTATCGCTTCCGTCGACGCTCCCGTTGACGTAACCGATCTCTATGTCAAGAACCCGAACATGAGTCAGGGTGTTGAATTCTGGGATACTTATTCCGACGTTACCGGTTGGGGCAGCCCGCACGCATGGCAGAGCCAGGGTGCTTCCTACACCAACGGCAACATCACCATCCAGCAGTTCATCGAGAGCTGGGGCAACGGCGCTGCCTGCGGCAGAAGCTATGCTCTCCAGACCTCTGAACTCCCCAACGGCTTCTACAAGTTCTCTGCCGACATCATCAGCACCGTTCAGAATGCTGACGACACCAAGGCTGCTGTAGAAGGTGCTTACCTCGTCTTCGGCGATGGCAAGACCGCTGTGGCTACCGCTAACGGTCTGCCCGAGCGCTTCGAGGTTTACGGCAACGTAACCGACGGCAAGGCTACCTTCGGCTTCGACGCCGAGAACACCACTGCCAACTGGATCTGCATGGACAACGTCAAGCTCGAGTACGTAGGTCACCAGAAGGTTCTGGGTTACTTCACGCTCGCTGGCAAGACCATGGCTGATGGCGCCGAGGATCCCATCTACAAGATGCTCGCTGCTGACCAGAAGATCAAGGTCGTTTACAACGAGGTAACTGCCGACTTCAACGGAAGCATCGAGGATTACGATGCCATCATCGTTCAGGAATCCTTCGGCGGTGCCGACAAGGCTCTTACCGAGGGCGTTCTCTCCATCGGTGAGGTTACTCGTCCTATGCTGTTCAACAAGACCTATGCTCTTGGCGCTAACCGTGGTACCGCCGATGGTACTCGTGCCGATGCTCAGGGCGACTGGTTCGTTACTGTCTACAACAATGTAAGCAAGATCTTCTATGGCATCGAAGGTGAAAACGTCCGCGTATTCTACGACGGTGCTACCGCTGACGGTGCTGCTGGTACCAAGGGTCTGAGCTACCTCACTGGTGTAAGCGAGGTTCCCGAAGGCTCACTCATCGCAGCTCCTTCAACCGTTGAAAATGCTTCCGTCGCTATCAGCGACATCCACGCCGACAGCCAGTTCGGTGGCAAGACCACCAAGGCTCGCGTCATCACGTTCAACATGAACTACGGCGCACTCTGCCGCGAGGGTGGTAAGTATGTTACCGACGAAGCCTACACCATGTGGCGTAATGCCGCTTACCTGCTCCTCGGCCTCACTGTTCCCGCTGAGATGGTCGACATGGATGTCAACGACGTCTGTGAGGTGGCTGGCATCAGTCTGGATGTCACCGCTACTGAGGTCGGTGAGGATCAGAAGGTAACCCTCAACGCTACCGTTGCTCCCGAGACTGCAGTCGACAAGAGCCTCGTCTGGACCAGCTCCGATGAGAACATTGCTACTGTTGCCGACGGTGTTGTCACCGGTGTCAACAAGGGCGAGTGCGACATCACTGTCGCTACCGTTGATGGCGGCTTCACCGCAAGTTGCCACATTACCGTCTTCCGTACACGCTTCTACACTTACGACTTCCGTGAGTGGAGCGAGCAGACACAGGAGAACATGGCTGCCGATGCCAAGAAGAAGACCAACTGGCAGAAGCTGGGTAGCTACTACAAGACTACCTCTGCTCTTGCCGATGCTGCTCTGACCACCGCCGATGGTGACATCGACGAGGCTAAGGGCCTGCTCTTCACCGCTGGTTCCGGTAACCTCCGCGTTTACTACGGTGATACCGACGCCGACAACTACATCCTGTTCTTCGCAGCAGGTAGCGTAGTCGTTCCTACCGTTCTCTACGATCAGGTAACTGTCTGCATCGACGATGTTGAAACCACTTACACCTCTGCTGGTACCACATTCACCATCGAGGTTGCCAAGGGTGCTAAGCTCAACTGGATCCAGGTTGATCCTTGTGGCGAAGGCATTGAAGGCACTGTTGCCGATACCGAGGTTGTATCGAGCGCTGTATACAGTGTCGATGGCAAGAAGGTGGCTGAACCTGTCAAGGGTATCAACATCATCAAGAAGGTCAACGCCGATGGTACTGTAACTTCGGAAAAGGTTCTGGTAAAGTAATCTTTCACCGATAACTCCCACGAAGGGAGCCTGCCGGCCGGTAGGCTCCCTTTTTTTGTATTTAGTTTGGGACCTCTTTGCTTTCTCTCCCTTTCCCTTATCCTTTTGCATTATTCCAGCCGACAATCAAATCTTTCCGTCATCATCGAATCTTTCCAACCACAGTTGAAATGACCCAACCGCCATTCAAATCATTCTGTGACTCTGCAATTGTTCTTATCGATGCTCTGTTCATTCCTTCCGATGCGTGAATCAAATAGGGGTGGATAGACTACAAAGGGTTTATCTCGCTCTTGGATTAGATTGTTTCCAATGCAGAAAAAGTTTGATTGAAAAGAGAAAATGAAGTTCTTTATGGAAAAATCATTGCATTGAGTTTGAATCTTGTCGCAATGATTTCAAAACTCAATGCATCGAAAAATTCGTCAGAAAGCCTCTTTTTCTTTTTATCTCCCTTCTTCGTTCTTTGATGAATGCTTTTCAATGGATGGAAGCGTGCAAAGTTGTCACGCTGTTGGTGAATGTTTGGCCGTTTTCTAATAACCGAGTAATATATACTAATTATATATCGCGCGTATGCGTATTGCGTATGTGCATTGCGTATGTGCGTATCGCGTATGTGCGTATCGCGTATGTGTATGGTACTTGAATGTGGATTGGATTTGTGATGGCTGTGTAACCTTTTCCTGAACAATTTGCCATTTTGTTTCAGAGTAGGAGGTTTTCTTCGGATGTCCTTTCCGTGTTTCCGTGTGGTTCAAAGACTGTCCGATAAAAAACACGTTGGATACAAGGCTGTATCCAACGTGGCTATGCTACCCTGAAGACAGGGCGTTGTTCTTGACTGTATTTGTTTAATAGATGAAAGTCAGTCGCTTGGCTTTCATCAGTCGCTTGTGCGAAATTTGGGCGTTACGCACCCGGCGGCCGTTCACACGGATACGGCGTACTGGCTGGTCGAGCGAGGTGCGTCCGCGTGTGGAAATCACGAGAGTACGGCCATTTTCCTTTTCGATGGTGATACGGTCGTAGGTGGGCGAGAAGAGTTCGTATACGGGCTCACCCACGATGAGCGGATAGAGGCCGATGGAGGAGAATACCAGCCAGGCACTCATGGTGCCGTCATCCTCGTCCATTTCGGGGGCATAGCCGCGTGGAGCATTCATGAAGGCGCGTCCCACATAGGGCTCGGGATATTCGGCATTGCCGCCGTAGATGTGTTTGACCTTGTTGAGCAGCATGTCGTGGACTACAGGGGCTGTACGGGAAGCATCGCCCAGACGGCCGAAGAGGAAGGGCACATGGATGTCAGGCTCGTTGCCTTGGTTGTAGAGGTTGCGGTCGAAGAACTCCGTAAGTTCGGCCAGCAACTGGTCCTTGCCGTGCAGGGCAATCATGCGGTCCAGATACTGCGGGGCGGCCCAGCGGTATTGCCAGCGGGTGCCTTGGTAGAGACCGTTGTTCTTCATGTTCACAAACGACTCGTCGATGTCCATGAAGGCAGTCGGCCATATCGAGTCGAACAGCACTATGCCACGCTGCCGTGCAGCGTCGGCTTCGGCCTTTCGTCCGAGTTCTTCTCCCATCTCGGCCAGTGCCCACCAGTCGGCAACAGCCTCCATCACCTGGTCGGGGGCTTTCAGCGGCATGGCCTTCACCTCTTTGACCATACCGTCCCAAGCCATAGGAAGGTCTTTGATGGTGACACCCTTTCGCAATGCGTCGAGCAGTGTGGCAATGGCATGCTCGGTGCGTACGGTAGGCACGCACTCATGGTCGGTGCTCCAGTCCTTCTTCCCGGTGATGTACAGTTGAGCGAGCGATGTCATGATGTCGCTCGTCTGCTGCGGGGCAACGAGTGTCAGCAACGGGAACTTGGTGCGGTAGGTATCCCACAGCGACCAGGAACTGTAGTAGTCGAAGCCTTCAGCCGTATGAGTCTTGCCGTCGGTGGCTGTGTAGTCGGAATCCTGACTGTCGGTGACACGGAACGGGCTGTGCATTGCGCGATAAAGTGAGGTGTAGAAAAGCGTCTGTTCATCGTTGTCGAGTCCTTCCACACGGATGCGTCCCAGCAGGTCGTTCCATTGGTCGGAAGCCTCTGTGCGGCACTGTTCGAACGGTTTCTCCCATACACTGTTGCCGCGACGGTCCAGACCATCAGTGCCGTTGCCGGAGAGAAGGATACGTATTTCCACTGGTCCCTCTCCCTCACCAAAGGTGAGCATCAGGTTGTCGTCCGCCTTTGCTTCGGCTGTGAAGGGCCGGTTGGCATACAGCCTCCAGTAGAGTGTGTATTTACCGCGGTTGCAGGTGTTGGCACAGGTGACAGTCCCCTCCACTGTCTTTTCTCCTTTCACTTCGCAGGTGTGGCTGTAGTAGCGGGCAAAGGTTGAACGGGGGTTGATACGTATGGCGGCAGGTCCCTCGGCTGGGAAGGTGTAGCGCTCCACCGCCATGAACGGGGTGGCCGTTAGTTCCACCTTCACGCCATTGTCCAGCATCGTGCCATAAAAGCCGGGAACAGCCTCTTCGCTGCCCTTGACGATGTTCACATCACCCTCTCCAGTGATAGGCAACAGCGACACATTGCCACCGCATCCGCTGCCTCCAACACCCGAAAGACGGTTCACGGAGATGCCCGAAATGCGGGAGACCTCATAGTCATAACCGGGATGCTGACGTGGGTCGCTGTCCGGACAAACCTGCACCATACCGAACGGTACTGTGGCTCCGGGGGCTACCTGACCGTTGTCTCCGGCTGTGCCAAGGAAAAGGTTTACACGATTGACTGCAGGCGTGGTGTCCGCATCAGCGGAAGTGCGCGCAGAAAGAGGGGCGACTGCCAGAAACAGTACGACAATTAGGAATGACAGATTCTTATGCATGGTTGCGTGGTTTATATATTATATATGATATTATATATGGCGTGGCAAAGATAATGTATTTTCTGTGATTTGATGTTACCAGACCATACATTTTCAAATGCTCTTTGTATCTTTCTTTCCTTTCATCAAAAGTTTTTCGTATATTTGCCACCACTATCATCAAGTATTTTTCTTATGCAACCGAAGCGTTTCTTTTTTTTGAGTCATTGTGTTCTGCTGTCTGCTCTTATCATGGCAGTGTCATCCTTTCCCCTTGAGGCTGCCGATGGCGGTACTCACTCGTCGTGGCAACCTGCCGAATGGCCTGTCCTCAAACAATACGACCAAGCACACCTACGCGAAGTGGCTTTGCCGTTGGGAGGCATCGGCACGGGCACTGTCTCGCTGGGCGGCCGCGGCGAACTGCGTGATTGGGAAATCATGAATGTCCCTGCCCGTCGATACAGCACAGTCACCGATGGCAACGATGCTCCCTTCTTCGCTATCCACATCCAGTCCGAAGGCGATGAGTCCATCACACGCATGCTGGCAGGTCCTCTGCTCGACGACGAATACCTGCACTACGAAGGGCGTCCTGTCAACCACCATGGCCTGCCCCGCTTTGCCCACGCAGAGTTTGCGGCAGCCTATCCGTTTGGTCAGGTGACACTTTCCGATGAATCCATGCCTGTGCGGGTTCGCATCAAGGGCTTCAATCCGCTTGTACCTGGTGATGAGGAACGCAGCGGACTGCCTTTGGCGGTGCTTTCGTATGAGGTTACAAACCTGACGTCACATCCTCTCACAGCCTCGGTATGTGGCAGTATACGCAACTTCGTCGGACGTGATGGCAGTAATTTCCGTACTGACTGGAAGGGAGACTTCATTCCTATGGGTGTCTCCCGCAATCGCAATGTGTGGAAGGAGGATGCGGCGCAAGGCATTCGTGGACTTTTGTTCATGTCTGACGGCGTGGACAGCCTGTCTACTGCCTGGGGTTCCTTCTGTCTGGCGACCGATGCCGCAGAAGGCATAACCTATCGTACCTGTTCGGCAGACAATGCATGGAATGTCTCCATCCTGGACTTTTGGGATGATTTTTCAGCCGATGGCGTGGTGTCCAATCCCGTAGCCAATGTCCGCAAGACGGTCGGACAGGATCAAGATCCCATGGGATCTCTTTGTGTGCAGCAGACGTTGGCTCCGGGCGAAACGCGTGCCTTCAACTTCTACCTTACCTGGAACTTCCCCAACCGCAAGGCATGGTCTGGCAGTATCGTGGGCAATTGGTACAGTGAGCAGCATCCCGACCCTTGGGCCACGGCATGCGAAGCCGTAGCGCAGATGGAAGAGTATGAACAGCAGACACTGACTTTCGTCAATGCTTTGCTGGCGTCATCCTGTCCGGATGTGGTCAAGGAGGCTGCCCTCTTCAATCTCAATGTGCTTCGTTCTCAGACGGTGTTCCGTCTGCCCTCCGGCCACCTCATGGGATGGGAGGGCGTCATGGACCGCTTCGGATCTTGTGCTGGCAGTTGTACTCATGTCTGGAATTACGAGACAGCCACTGCATTCCTTTTCGGTCGTCTGGCTCGTAGCATGCGTGAGGTGGAAACGGAATATGCAACACATGACGACGGCAGCATGGCCTTCCGTGTCTCTCTGCCCCTGCAAAACCCCGACCCGAATTACAGCGTGGCTGCCGATGGCCAGATGGGATGTGTGATGAAGTTCTACCGCGAATGGCAACTCTCGGGCGACAAGGACTTCCTTGCGGCACACTGGGCTGCCGTGAAGAGCAATCTCGCCTATGCATGGGTAGAACGGGGCTGGGATGGCAACCGCGATGGCATCATGGAAGGCAGTCAGCACAATACGATGGATGTCAACTACTTCGGTCCGAATCCACAGATGGGCTTCTGGTATCTTGGCGCACTGCGTGCAGGCGAGGAGATGGCCTTGGCCATGAACGACAAGCCTTTTGCCCGTGAGTGTCGTCGGCTGTTCGAGAACGGTAGCCGATGGATTGACGAAAATCTCTTCAACGGCGAATACTACGAGCATCGCATCACCGACCCTGCTACGTTTGAGTTTATGGATCCTGATTCGCCCAACATACCTGCCTACCAGTTGGGAAAAGGTTGTCTGGTCGACCAATTGGTCGGGCAATATATGGCCCACCTCTGTGGATTGGGCTATCTGGGCGATGAGGCTCACCAACGTACCACCCTCGAGAGCATCATGAAGTACAACTTCCTTGATGACTTTTCCAATCATTTCAACAACATGCGTTCGTATGTCTTGGGCGACGAGGCAGGACTGCTTATGGCATCCTGGCCAAAAGGGCGTCTTGAGGTACCTTTCCCCTATTTCAACGAATCAATGACCGGTTTTGAGTACACCGCTGCTGTCGGTATGCTCTATGAGGGGATGGAAGAGGAAGCATTACGCTGTGTCACGGCTATCCGTGACCGTTTCGACGGCAGCCGGCGCAACCCGTTCAGCGAACCTGAGTGTGGACATCACTATGCTCGTTCCATGGCTTCATGGTCGCTTATTCCAGCATATAGTGGATTCCACTGGTCTGGGGTGGACAAGGCAATGGCTTTCAGCGGACGCGAAGGCATCTGGTTCTGGAGCAATGGCTATGCCTGGGGAACGGTCGAGGTTGAAGGCACACAAGCCACCCTCCACCTATTGTATGGCACCCTCGAATTGAAGTCTTTTGCGTTGGGAACGCGTAAATGCCGCACCAGACTCCACCTCTCTGTAGGAGAGTCGGCAACGTTGCGTGTGTGACATTCTGCTTGTCATACTTTTTTCATAGGTTTGAGTATAAATAAATTTGCAATTGTAATCGTCTTGCTGTAATTTTGCAGTCCGAAACAGAAGCAAACGAAACAAACGACTATGAAACAGTTGAATACCAGATTGATGCATCCTGCAGAGCAACTCACGCTCATCATCGGGCGCATCTATCGTAGTGGCATGACCACCACCAGTGGCGGCAATCTCTCCATCATGGATGACAATGGTGACATCTGGATCACCCCCGCTGGCATTGACAAGGGTTCCCTCACTCCTGCCGACATCATGTGTGTGAAGGCCGACGGCACTATCGTGGGCCGGCATCGTCCTTCCAGTGAATATCCTTTTCACCGTGCGCTCTACACCATGCGTCCGAAGATGAAATCTGTCATCCATGCCCATCCGCCAGCATTGGTCACCTTCAGCATCATCCACGAGGTTCCTGACACAGCCATCCTGCCTCAGGCACGTGCGGTGTGTGGTCCGGTTGGCTTCGCTCCTTATGCCCTTCCCGGCAGTGAGGAACTGGGACGGAAGATCGCGAATGAATTTGCAAGTAATCCCGAGTACAAGGCCGTCATCATGGAGAATCATGGCGTGGTGCTCATGGGTGAAGACATCGCCGATGCCTATCAGCGCTTCGAAACGCTGGAACTCTGTGCCCGCACTATTCTCAATGCCAAGACGCTTGGCACTCCACTTTATCTCACCGACGGGCAAATTCTGAAACACGAGCAGAGTCTTCCCACCAACTTCCCTCACTTCATGAATGCCCGCTATCCGAGCGACGAGCGCGCATTGCGCAGCGAGATTTGCCGCATCGTACGCCGTGCCTGCGACCAGGGTTTGATGTGCAGTTCCTATGGCACTGCCAGCATGCGTTGGAAGGGCAATGACTTCTTGATTACTCCTCCCAACGTCAATCGTTGGGATATCGATGCCGAGGATATCGTACAGGTGAAGGACGGCATGGTCGAGGCGGGCAAGATTCCCAGCCGTTCAGTGGCTCTTCATCAGGAGATATATCGCCGTAATCCCAAGGTGAACAGCATCATCCTCACGCAGAGCCCTGCGTTGATGGGCTACTGCACCACGGGCGTGAAGTTTGACCCCCGCACCATTCCCGAGAGTTGGATCTTCCTGCAGGATGTCCCTCAGTTCCCCTTTGGTTCTCAGTATGATGACCTCGAGAGGGTAGCAGAATCGTTCACCCGCTTCCCATGCGCATTTCTCTCCAACGATTCCATCGTGGTGACGGGTGACAGTTTGCTCAACACGTTCGACAAACTCGAGGTGGCAGAGTTCAGTGCACGTTCGCTCATCCTCGCAGCCCCTATGGGTATGCTTCATCCCATCACCGATGCCGAGGTCGAGGACTTGCGTGTCGCCTTCCATGTCGGCGAGTAACTTCTTCCGTCCACATCTTTCCTTTAGGCTCCACCTTTCCGGTGGGGCTTTTTTTTGTGGATATATGATGGGTGAACCGAGATTTTTGGTTATCTTCGCAGCGTAAACCAAAAGAGTGAAACACCATGAAACGATGGACCCTTTGCTGTGTGTTCAGCATTGTCTTGCTTGCTGTTGCTCCTGTTGCTTTGTGCGGACAGCAAGCGACTCTAGAAATTGTATCTGCCGTGCCTGATACGGCTCTCCTTCAACGTCCTTTTGATGCGTCCGATGCCGACTTGTTCTTGTATCCCGCCAAGGGTTTCTATCCCGAGACATGGTTCCACTATGTCAATGGCAATGTCGACCGGAAGGGTATCACCGAAGACCTCGAGGCTATTGCTGCTTCAGGCATTGCCGGTGTGCAGTTCTTCCATGGTGGCGGATTCTCCGATGGATGGAAGGGTGTCACCGAACCTGTCTACTGTCTTACCGACAAGTGGGAGTCACTCGTTCGCCATACGGCTTCCGAGGCTCAACGTTTGGGTCTTCGTTTCACCTTGCAGAACTGCCCAGGTTGGGCTATGAGCGGAGGTCCGTGGATTGACCTCGACCACTGCATGCGCATCATTTCGTGTAAGCGTCAGGATGTGGAAGGCGGTTCGTCTCTTTCTTCCCCTCTAACAGTCACTACTGACTCTCTCGACGATTGGCGTGACATCTGCGTGTTGGCGTTTCCTACCCCTCTCGGTGATACTGGAAGTCCGCTTTTCAGCGGCAAGTATTCCTTCCAACCCACCACGGCCGACGAGCCCCATGTGATAGAAATCATGCTCGATGGACCTGCGACAGCCCGCACCTTGGAGTTCTGCAGCATCAACGCCATGAACCACCCCAACAGCGTCGATCCCCACATCAACGTCCGTGTGGAGGCAGTGGCCGATGACGGGGAGTCGCAGACCTTGCTCTCTGCAGCCTTCCCTCGTTCCAACTGGCAGGACAACCATACCTTATCATTGCCTCTCTCCGAATGGAAACCTTGCCGCCAGTACCATGTGTACATCGTCAATGCCCATTCCATGAATATCCCTTCCGTGCGGCTGCTTTCTGCAGCGCGTCAGCCCGACTGGGAGGCCGAGGCTGGCCATACGCTGCGCAGCCTCTTCCGACCCGACAGTCCCATTATGCAGTCGTCTGCTGCCTATGTCCAGGATGCGGATATCCAGGACCTCTCCGATTTGCTCAATGCCGATGGCACGCTGCGCTGGCAGGCTCCCGAGGGGCATCAGTGGACGGTACTGCGCATAGGCCATGTCAATGCACGCCGGCAGAATGGTCCAGCGCCTGCTGAGGCAACCGGATGGGAGTGTGACAAACTCTCTCCTGCTGGAGCCGACACTCATTTCGAACATTATGTGGGACACCTCGCCGGAGGCCCCCTCAAAGGACTCGTGAGCAATATGCTTATGGATAGTTGGGAGTGTTATTCCCAGACTTGGACTGCTGCAATGCCCGATGCTTTCAAGCAGCGCTCGGGGTATGCGCTGCGCAAGTGGATGCCCGCCCTCTTTGGTTTCGTCATCGACGACAACGAAACCACGGCCCGCTTCCTTGTTGATTGGCGTCGCACACTCAATGACCTCTATGTCAACAGTTACTTCGGTGAGATGTCGCGCAAAGCCCATGCTGCCGGACTCACCATTTCCTATGAGACGGCTGCCGGCGACATCACACCGGCCGATCCGATGGAATACTACAAGCATGCCGATGTGCCGATGTGCGAGTTCTGGCAACCTTTCAGCCATTGGCTTTACAACCGCAACTTCAAGCCTATCCTGCCTACGGCCTCGGCGGCACACATGTACGGCAAGCCGCGCGTCTCTGCCGAGGCGTTCACTTCGTTCGATCTCACTTGGGATGAACACCTTGGCATGCTGCGGGATGTGGCCAACCAGAACTTGGTCGATGGCATGACGCATTTCGTCTTCCATACGTATACCCACAACCCTGGAGCCACCCGTTACTTCCCTGGCACCAGTTTCGGTAGCAGCATCGGTACCCCTTTCCTTCGCGGTGAGACGTGGTGGAAGCACATGCCGGCCTTTACATCCTGTCTGGCCCGTACGACCTACATGCTCGAGCGTGGCGTGCCGGTGGCCAGTGTGCTCTGGTACATCGGTGATGAGCCGCAGCACAAGCCCGACCAGTTTGCTGCCTTCCCCGAAGGATATCGTTATGACTATTGTAATCCCGATGCCCTGCTTCACCGACTTATGGTCATCGACGGCCAATGGTCCACACCCGAGGGTATCCGCTATCCGCTGTTATGGATACCCGAGAGCGGACGCATGCTGCCCGAGACACTCGAACGGCTGGTTGCCTTGGTTCGTCAGGGTGGTGTGCTGGTGGCTGATATCCCGATGGGTATGGCCACCCTCAGCACCGATGCCCGTCAGCAGGAGCGCTACGATGTCGCTGTTCATACCCTTTGGCCTTCGCCGGGATATGGCGTGCGCAGGGTAGGAGAGGGCTGTGTGCTCTCTGGCTTTACCATTGACGAGGCATTGGCCTATCTTGAGATGCAGCCCGATGTGCAGGGACTGGCTAACCGCTGGCTGCACCGCCGCACTGAAGGTGCCGACTGGTATTTCGTTTGTGCGGGCAAAGAGCAGCCGTTTGACGGCGAAGTCACCTTCCGCTGCACCGGACATGTCGAGCAGTGGAACACCGTCGATGGTACCATCCATCCGCTGAGCGTTGGTCAGGTTTCCGACGGTTGCACCACGCTGCCGCTTCATCTTTCTGTGGGTGAGAGTGCTTTCATCGTGTTCACATCCCCCGATGCCCGACATCCTCTCCCCACTCCCGCTTCTCACGCTACTCCTGCATCCAGCCTGATGTCTCTCACCTCTCCCTGGACACTTACCTTCCCCGAGGGGTGGGGCATTGATGCTCCTGTGGTCATCGATGCGCTGAAGCCTTGGCGCCTGCTTGAACTATCCGATGAGGGGCGTGCCTTTGCAGGTACAACGACTTACACCACCACCTTCGACCTTTCCTCCCTCGACCGTCATGCCCGCTATTCGCTTCATCTGGGCAAGGTGGAGATGATAGCGGTGGTGCGTCTCAATGGACAGGAACTGGGAACCCTCTGGACGGAACCATACGATGCCGATGTCACCTCGGCTCTTCGCAAGGGCATCAATACCCTTGAAGTGGAGGTTACTTCCAGTTGGTTCAACCGTCTGGTGTACGATGCCGGTCAGCCTGAGTCGCAGCGGAAGACCTGGGTCATCAGCGGTCCTTCTGCCGATGCGCCCCTTCGTGACAATGGCCTTCTCGGCCCTGTGACCATCGAGAGAATCCCTTGCAGATAATCTTCCACATTTCTCCCTTAAATTTTCATCCCCATTATAAATGTCCCGTTTTTCAATTCTCTCTTTGGTCCTTTTTCTGGTGATACCTATCACCCTGAAGGCCGCCGATGACAAAGCGGTTGTAAAAGGCCGTGTGACCGATGCCACAAACGGAGCTATTGTGGAATACGCCGATGTTCTTGTCAGCGACATGGACGACCGTGTTGTTGCCTCGGGCATTGTCGTGGATGGTGCTTTCAAGGTCGAGGGCATCTCTGCAGGCGATGTGTTGGTGATGGTACGCATGCTGGGTTACGATACTTGGATCAGCGACCGTCTGTCGCTTCGTGCTGGCGAGGTACGCGACTTAGGCACGGTGCGTCTGGCTCCTCTGGCCCTCGGCCTGCAGGAGGTCACCGTTTCCGGCGAGCGCAACCGCATCGTATATAAACTCGATCGCCGTCATATCGATGGTTCAGCGTCCATCACTGCTTCGGGAGGTACCGCTGTTGATATTCTGGCTGGTACACCTTCCGTACAGGTCGATGCCGAAGGCTCACTCACGCTGCGCGGCAGCAGCAATTTCCTTGTCTATGTGGATGGCAAGCCCAGTCCGCTCTCGGGCACCGATGCCCTTCGCCAGATTCCGGCTGGCACAGTCGACGATATCGAAATCATCACCACCCCCTCTGCCCGTTACCGCACAGATGGCGATATGGGCATCATCAACATCACCACCCGACGCAGCCGCACGGAAGGTTGGAGCGGCTTGTTCAATGTCAGCGGCAGCACTTTGGGAACTTACAGTATCGATGGTGTGCTGAGCCGTCAACTGGGGCGTCATTATCTTTATGTTGGAGGCACGGAGCAGAAAATTGAGGGACGCAGTGAATTCAATCAGCAGAAGACTACCGAGGTGGATGGCATCGTCACCCGTTCTGTTTCTGATGGTACGCGTATCAATGAATTGGGCACTCACACGCTTCGTGGAGGTTGGCAGTATGCTGACGGCCGCCGCCACAACCTCTCGCTCGACTTTCTGTATGGTCGTACGAGTAACTGGCGAGGTGGTGATCTTACCTACGACGAGACCCGCACTTCCGCCCTCGACCCTGCCGGCGACTTCATTCGTACCTATACATCCCACGACCGCTATAATCTTCGCAAGGATCTCTTCCAGGCCTCCCTTGACTACACTCTCCAACTCAGTCCACAGGATCAGTTCATTGCCAACTCGCGTTTCCGCTACGACTCCTACAGTCTCGAGTATACCGAGAGCAATATGTTCGACACCGATGGTGTGCGTTTCGAGGGCACACGCGGCTATGAGGAGGAGCACCATTGGGATTGCGACGGAGCCCTTGCATGGAAACACGACTTCGCTACTGATGGCCATCTTGAAATGGGCTACCAATATACAACCTACAGCGAGCATGGCGGCTACCGCATCTGTTACTGGGATCGCACATTGCCTGAACCCGATTTCGTATGGCAGGATCAGTTGGCTACGCCCTTCTACTACCGCCGTCAGGTGCACTCCGGTTATGCCATGGTCAACGATCAGCGGGGTGCCTTCTCCTACGATGCCGGATTGCGTGCCGACCATGTCATTGACTACACCGACATCGGCATCGAGGGCACCAGCCGTTTCCGCACCTATACCGATCTCTTCCCCTCGGGCCATGTGGCCTGGAATGCCGGACAGGCGGGCACCTTCAGCATCGGGGCTTCACGTCGTACCAATCGTCCGGGCATCTGGAACCTCGAGCCCTATATCACCTATGAGGACTATTACACCAAGAAGATTGGCAATCCCGATATCCGTCCGGAGTATATCAACAGTGCCGAGGCTGGTTGGCGTCGGTCATGGGAGGGAGGACACAGTCTCACGCTCACAGGTATCTGCCGTTATCGTACCGACATCACCGACTGGGTGCGCCGTCCCTATGAACCGGGCGTAACCCTCGATTCCATCGTCAATGCCGGCAATCAGTGGGAGAACGGCATTGAGGTCAGTGGAGTCATCCATCCTGTGTCATGGTGGACCAGCACCCTCAACGGCAGCCTCTTCAAGGTGGACTTTCAGGCCACTTGTCCCGTTTGTACCGATCGCAGCGGCTCCATCACCTTGCTCTCATGGATCAATGCTTTCACCTTGCCTGCCGATACCCGTCTGCAACTCGATGCCCACTATGTTGGACCGCGTGTGCTCACCCAGGGCAGCGAGAATGCCTACTGGTATGCCGACCTTGCTGCACGCCGACCTTTCTTCCGCCAGCGTCTCACCCTCTCGCTGGTAGCCCACGATGTGTTCCACACTGCCTGCTACCGCAATATCCGCGAGTGTGACGGCCTTACCTCCATCACGGTCGTACGCCCCGTCTGGCCCAATGTGGTGCTCAGCGCAGCCTGGAATTTCAATGCCTCCCGTCAGAAATCCTCTGACACTCCCACCACCGGCAACCTCTTCGAAGGCAAGGAATTCTAAAGTGTGATAAATAGTTTTCAATGTGATTCGAAGCCCTTGGGGCAATCAATAATAAAAAAATAATGAAGAATTCTCGAAACATCCCTGTTGGGGCAGTACTTTGTCTGTTTGCCCTGTTGCTGGCTTCCTGCTCGCACGAGGCCGTGTTGGCAAGTTACAATATCTGCAATGGCAAAGGACTGGACGGAAAGCGTGACATTGAGCGTACGGCAGCCGTTCTGAAAGCGTTGGATGCCGACTTCATCGCCGTCCAGGAGGTGGACAGCATGACGCGGCGCAGCGGTCAGACCGACGTACTGCGTCTGTTGGCTGAGGCTACAGGCATGCATGCCGTGTATGGACCTGCCATTGACTACGATGGTGGACGCTACGGCGTAGGCATCTTAAGCCGTGAGAAACCACTCTCCGTGAGCCGCTACCCGCTGCCCGGACGCGAAGAGTCCCGCATGCTGCTGGCTGTGGAATATCGTAGGTGCGTCTTTGCCTGCACACATCTCTCGCTTACCGAGGACGACCGCATGGCGTCGCTGCCCATCCTCACGGCTCTCTCCGACAAGTACTCGGGCAAGCCTCTCTTCGTGACAGGCGACTTCAATGCCTCCCCCGATGAGCCGTTCATCCAGCAACTGTCCGATGAGTTCGCTATCCTGAGCGATCCCCTCATTCCCACCTTCCCCTCCAATCATCCCGAAATCACCATCGACTATCTTGTCTGCCGTCATGCCCGGCACATGCCGGCCGTCCTCTCCACGACTGTTTTCCCCGACACCATCACCTCCGACCATCGGCCCATCCTCACTCGCCTTCGCTGGTAACCTTCTCCGGAAAATTTCAACTTGTGTGATTATCCGCAAGAATGCCCCCATGAGTATGTATATATATCCACAATTGGCATAATCAGGCTGCTTGAGAACAAAAATGTCAATGAATTTGCTGCCGCCCTGTACAATCCAGCACGCACATTGTCCACACGAACGAGCCGTCTGTTCATCCGAAATTGGTAGAAATGGACTTTTTCTCCATAATCATTGCCGATAACTGGAAAACAAAGGCAATTACGGGAAAAAATGTTTGATGTAAAAAGAACAACGAACTTTGTAAAAAGAAAAATGAACTTTGAAACGAAATTTCCAACGCTTTGATTTCTATTATCATCGCATCAAGTTTCAATTTCAACGCATCGGAAATTCCGTTTCAAGGCTCAAAAATTCCGCTACAGGCTCAAAAACAGAAAAGGAATTGCATTATCGGGGATTTTTAGCAGACAATCACACTTTTTTGAGAAAAAAGTAGGGTAGGCTGCAACCTTTTCCCGTTGTCCTTCGTCCAACTGTAAAATTTGACAAGAAAGAAACGATATGAAAAAAGCAACACTGATTGTTTTGGCAGCCGCAGCGCTTGCCATGGCTCCTACAGTACTGCGTGCTCAGGATGCACGCGTCGACAGCACCGATATCTCCTCACGTCGCATCGGACAATGGATCATCACACGTGAGTCCACCTATAGCAGCAATGCCGAAGGCGATAACACCTCCTCGTCCGTCTCCTACAATATCTCCGGCGTGCATGGCTTTGATCCGCACCTTCCCCTCTTCTCCATGGGTTTCAGCGGATTCGTGGCATCGCCCCTCACCGTCATGCCTTCTCCGGTGCCTCTCAACGAGGCAAAGAGTTGGGAGTGGGGTGTGATGCTGCCACTTGATGGCGTGGCCATCGGACATTCCAACCACTTCGGCGTCGGCACAGCATTCGGCTTTGGCCGTACCACCTATAAGTTCGCCAATACCAACTGTTTCCTCACCGATCCTTCCACCCGCACCACCTATTTCGGTGAGACCGGCGATGACTGGAACGAGACATGGCTGCGTTATTGGACTCTCCGCGTGCCTGTCATGTTGGAGTACAGTACCTCTCACGATGGCTTTTTCGTTGGAGTGGGACCCGAACTGGAATACCGTTTTGCCCCCTCATCGCGTGGACGTGCTGATGGTATGAAGAAGTCTGCCGTCATCACCCAGGACCTCGACTTCCATCCGCTCGGTGTAAACCTCCTTGGTCAGATAGGCTTCGGTGACTTCTCCGTCATGGCCCGCGCTTCCCTCATCGAACTCTTTGCTCACAGCACCTACAACACCGAGGTGATGCCCGTCTCGATCGTCTTTGGCTTCGGCTTCTGATCCGACCTTTCCTTTCATAACAGTATATATTCCCTTTATTCTCAACGCCCATTGGCTTGATTCCTCGCAAGGATGAGCCAATGGGCGTTAATGACGTAGAAGAAAAGTAATTGGTATTACACAATCCTGATACGATGAAGCGATTGTATATCATTGGTGGCACGATGGGGGTTGGCAAGACGGCCGTATGCCAGGCGTTGAAACAGCGGTTGGACAGTGCTGTCTTTCTTGATGGCGATTGGTGTTGGGATGCAACGCTGTGGTACTGTTGTTGAACGAAGCCTTGCCTACCTGCCTCTGTATGCACAACTGAATACGCAGAAAGTTGATACCGATACCAAAGACATCCCATCAATTGTAAGTGAGATAGCAGCCTTGTAATCTTACCAATCCCGTCTCCTCTGTAAACCTACCCTCATCGTTTGGCCGCCCTTCCTTCACTCATTTGCCTTTTCATGCGGCAGCAACACGGCCTTCACTTCATTTTGTGATATCTTCCGCACAATGGGTCATTCATTCTGACTGGCTTCCGGTCTTCTCCCACAAAAAGACACCGCGTGAGTGCATAATATGCGGGAGAGTGCACTTTTTTCGAGAAAAAATCGTTACCTTTGCAGTCCATTTTTAACAAAACAGTATTCGTAAATGAAGAAAATACTCTTTTTCGCGCTTGTGCTGGTGGCCAGCATGGCAGCATCGGCTCAGGTGAGCAGTGTTCAGATTTGTGACTCAGTGGCATGGAACGATGACATCACACAAATTCTCAACGAGGCCTGGGAATTCCGTACAGTCCCATTCAGTGTCATTCAGGAGGGTGATTTCGTGCAGATACGCGGCGAGGTGTATTTCACAGATTCACAAGGCAACTATCTGGACATCGACTGGGACGACACGAACACGGGCTGGTTCAATTGGGACTGGGCTTCGTTTGGTGATGGCTGGGAAGATTGGGGTACCACCTCCAATGCGTGGTACTTGAAGTTAAAGCGTGTGAGCGAGCCGGCCCCCTATACCTTTGACCGTGGCGCCTACTATGTGTGGTGGGATGCTCAGGCTGGAGGACTCTATGTCATCTGGCTTTGGAAACTCCACTTCGATGAGCCTGCTCCCGAGCCCGATCCAACCACAGTGGTGCTGCACGGCAATGTGGCCGAGATTACCGATCTTGCAAAGGCCATGGACGACAAGGCGTTCACCGTGGGTGATGTCAGCAATGCCTCGTTGCGCGAAGGCGTGTTCGTGCAATTGTTGGGCGATTATTGGTTCTCCGATGCTTATGGCAACCCCATCTATCCTTCCTTCCAGTCTACGGACTATTACGACTGGTCCACATGGGGCAACGGCGAATTGGCAGGCTACAATGTCGGCATGTATGCCGGCGAGCGCTATACCTATAAACTGCTGTCGGTGCTCGACGAGAAGAAGTTCACCCCCGAGAACCCCAAGGCTGTCTATTTCAAGTACGACGCAGCCACGAATACACTTGAGGAAACTACGCTGAACAAGACTCTCACCCCTGTCGCAGACCCCTCCAGGCCGTCAATGCATGGTGAACTCGCTCTTATCACCGACCTCTCGCGTGCTATGGATAACTGCTTCACCATTGGCGACATCTCCTACGAACAACTCTGCGAAGGCGTCTTCGTGCAGGTGCGCGGCACTTACTGGTATGCCGACGACAACGGCCTGCCTTTGATGACGGGCTGGGGCGGCAGCGAGAGTTACGACTGGGCTACATGGGGCAACGGCGAACTGTCCAAGTACTACTGCCAGCCGGCCTACAACCATACCATCCGCGCAGCCACCAGCAAGGTGACCTATGGCGGTGGCACACCCAAGGCTGTCTACTTCAAGTACGATCCTGCCACGAAGGTACTACGCGAGATAACGTTGCGTGATTACCTCGGCCAATATGACTGGCACGACTTCAGCCTTCAGGGTTATGTGCGCACCATCGAGGGTACTGACCCCATCACAGGCTACTATGACTACGCTACGGCTTTCGCCACCGACTCGCTGGCCAGTTACTATTACAATTCCGACAAACCCTCCGAGTTTGCCGATGTACCTCTGTTCTTCAGCGAGAATCCCTATCAGGTGGACGGTCCCTGCCGGCTGATGTACAAGGGTGAGCCCTGGGCTCTGAAGCTCGACAGTGTGGAGGTTCTCGACGAGAACAACGCTGCCATACGCTACTGCGAACCCGGCACCGAGTGGGTGTGGTGGTATCACACCGCTGTCGAGGGCGAGATTGGCGACACCATCAACCTGCAGGCGGGCGTGTACATCTTCTTCCTCAACTACTACGACCAGGAGAATGAGCCTCTATCGCTTTCCGTCATGCGTTGCGACCTGGGCAAGTTCACCGAGGGTGATGAGGGCATGATGCCTGCCGAACCGTATGAAATGGAGTCAGACCCCGCTCCCAACATTGAACAGGAGAACGGGACGGTGCTCACCTATTACTACACCTACACCTACAAGGAGGCGAAGTACAAGTACAAGAACTTTCTCACTCCCTATGGCGACACCCGCTACAAGTACAAGTACTATGTCTACCACGAGCGTACTTCGGCCACCTCGAAGGCTTATCCTATCAGTGGCCTCGGAGCCTTGCTCGGATACCCCGACTACATAGGCATCATCTACTCTGGCTTCAACCAGGGCAGCGCCAAGAACCAGACCAATTATGCCACGCTCAGTTATGAGGGCAAGCAGATGAAGGTCAGCGCTTCCAAGGGCAACGGCATTCCCGTGGTGCTCTACAATCCCACCAGCGACATCCTCAAGGTGGTATACATCAGTGATGCCCAGTACAATGCCATCAAGACCTCAGTAGATGCGTTTATTGCCGATGAGGGCAACGCCGCAACCTTTGACCTCTCTGGCCGCCGCATTGCTACTCCTCATACTGGCATAGTGCTCCGTCACGGCCAAAAGGTGTTGGTACGATAAACAACACTCCGCGTCTGCCCCTTCCACGGAGGAGGGGAGACGCCATGCCCATCCCTTCCGTACTGAAAAGCCCCACTGCCTTGTAGGCGGGGGGCTTTTCTTTGTTTGGTGCAGCCGCTCTCCAGCGCTGTCAGTCTGCTCTCCCGTTCGGTCAAAAGAAAATCTCCCTAAAGTGCTTTCATTACGAGTAAATGCATTATATTTGTAATCCATTTCAAAACATTTCAATTTCGACAATGAAGAAAGCACTCTTTTTTGCGTTCGTGCTGGTGGTCGGCATGGTAGCATCGGCCCAGGAGAGCATCCAATGGATTGGCCCCCTTGAAGTTGGGGCAGAGGTGTATGGACATGGATGGAAAGATATGAGGAATACCTATTTCCGTTTGCCGGACAAGGCCGAGGGCGTTGTGCCGGGGAGTGTGTGGCATCTGAGCAGGAACAGTACGGGGTTGAGCCTCGTCTTCCGCAGCGATGCTCCGACGATTTGGGTCCGCTATCAGGTTACGGGGGGCAAGTCGATGTTCCACATGCCTTCTACCGGCGTTTCGGGTGTCGATATGTATGCTGCCGACGCAAAGGGCGCCTGGCATTTCGTTTCTCCGCTGTTTGCTCCTTCCATCAAGGATACCCTCAACTATGTCTTTCCAAGGCTGGAGTCTCCCGTCACAGGCGAGATTGGAGTGCCTACGACCTACCGCCTGAGCCTGCCCCTCTACAACAGCGTGGCTTGGATGGAAATCGGTGTGCCGGAGGGTTGCTCTGTTGACTTCATTCCTGTGCCCGACGAGAAGCCCATCGTCATCTACGGCAGCAGCATCACGCAGGGTGGCTGCTGCAGCAGACCGTCGATGGCTTGGCCTTCGATTGTATCCACCAACCTCCGGCGGGAGGTGGTGAACCTCGGATTCTCCGGCAGTGGCAAGGGTGAGAAAGAGGTGTTTGACCTCATCGCCGAAATCGATGCCGAGGTGCTTGTCCTCGACTGCCTGCCCAACATGGACCTGACCTTGCCCATCAAGGACCGTATCGTGTATGGAGTGCGGAAATACCGCGAGACGCACGACTGTCCCATCCTGTTGGCCGAGTACAGCGTCTGCGGACATGAAGGTGCCGTCAGCGCCATCTACAAGGAGGAGGCCGACGCCAAGAACGAAAAACTTCGGGAAGCCTATCAGCAGTTGCGCAAGGAAGGTGTGAAGAAAATCTACTACCTCTCGGCCGATGAATGGGATGCCGGTATGGATGGATATGTGGAAGGCCTTCATCCCAACGATTTCGGCATGAAGAACCTCGCCGCCGGCATGACGAAGAAACTGCGTAAGATATTGAAACGACGATAACTGTCAGGTAGGGTGGGGAATCTCATCAGAGTCTCCCCACCTCATGGCATGGCAGGCATCCCCGTACATCCAGACCAGCCGGTTTGCCTCTTTATTTGCTGTACCCTCACGGGTGTCAGCCCACATGAAAGACCCTTTGGGCCATGTTAAAAGAATTCATCATGAAAAGGAACTTACTTTTTTCCGTTGTATTGTTTTGTAGCATCTTTCCCTCCCACTCGCAGGCTGTTGTCAGCCGCATATCGTTGGAACAAGTTATTGCCGATGCCGTGGGACGCGATACCACGATAGTGCTCCACGAGGGCGTCTATTATCTCGACAGCACGATAGTCATTGATGCCTCGGCGTTGAATGGCCATCGTCTGACTATCCGCGCCGCTGAAGGCGAGGATGTGACTGTATCTGGTGCAAGATCTCTTGCCCTTGATTGGCGCAAGGCGAATGGCGGACTCTGGAAGGCAGCGTGCAGCATTTGTCCCGACCAACTCTATGTCAATGGCAGCAAGCGCATCCTTGCACGCTATCCCGACATGACGGATGAATCCCTTTGGGGCGGCACATCCGGCGATGCGCTTTCGCCCGACCGTGTTCATCGGTGGAAGCATCCCGAGGGCGGCTATATCCACACCATGCACTCGGGCCTTTGGGGAAGTCAGCACTACCTCATAACGGGGAAAAAGGGCGATGAACTGTCATACGAAGGTGGATATCAAGTGACCCGGCCTTCCCGGCTTCACCCCACTCTTTGCTATGTCGAGAATATTCGCGAGGAACTCGATAGCCCTGGCGAGTGGTTCTGGGATGCGAGGGAGAAGATGCTCTATTACTATCCTCTCGAAGGCGAGGACATCCTGTCGGCCCAGGTACAGTGTACCCCTCTGCTTCAACTCCTTGTGGTGAGAGGAACCCCCGAACATCCAGCGGGCAATGTCACCATTGAGGGGATACGCTTCAGCCATACCGCACGCAGTTTCATGCAACCCTACGAGACTCTTCTCCGCAGCGACTGGGGCATATTCCGAGGTGCCTCGGTGCTCTTTGAGAATACCGAAGACTGCCGTCTCTCCCAATGCGAGTTCTGTGAGTTGGGAGGCAATGCGCTCTTCGTGAGCCGCTATGCCGCCCGCGATACCGTGAGCAGCAACCATTTCCATCATATCGATGGCAGCGCCGTCTGTCTGGTGGGCGATACCTCTGCCGTCCGCTCGGGCTCCTTCGGATACTCGAACTACATTCCGTACGACCTCCTCGACAAGACTCCTGGCCCGAAGAACAACCTCTATCCACGTGAGTGTCTTGTTGAAGACAATCTGATGCATGACCTGGGCTTGTTGGAGAAACAGGTGGCTGGTGTCGAGATACAGGTTGCAGCCCTTCTCACGGTTCGACACAACACCATCTACGATGTTCCCCGTGCGGGCATCAATATCGGCGACGGTGCTTTCGGGGGACATGTCATCGAGTACAACGATGTCTTTGACACCGTGCTCGAGACTAGCGATCATGGCGCATTCAACTCCTGGGGCAGAGACCGCTACTGGCTGCCTTCCTACGAAGCCATGACGACCCTGACAGCCGAACATCCCGAACTGATTCTCCTTGATGCCGTCTATACCACGACCTTGCGCTACAACCGTTTCCGCTGCGACCATGGCTGGGACATCGACCTCGACGACGGCAGTTCCAACTACCATATCTATGGCAATGTCTGCCTCAAGGGGGGTATCAAACTCCGCGAAGGCTTCTATCGCAAGGTCGAGAACAACATCTGTCTCGACAATTCCCTGCATCCTCATGTCTGGTTTCCTCAGAGTCACGACATCGTCCGACGGAATATCTTCATGGCCCCCTATGCTCCCATCCGGCTGGCTGGTTGGGGGGAAGGGTTGGATTATAATTTCTTCTCCTCCCGCACCTTCCTTGACAAGGTGCGTGGCTATGGAACGGACTCCTGCAGCGTCAGCGGAACGCTGCTCTTCCGCGATGTCTCGGCCGGTGACTATACTGTCAATCCACGATGCAAGGCATTCAGCATCGGTTTCGAGAATATCCCTCAGGACCGTTTCGGTGTCGTCAGCCCCCACCTCAAGTCTCTCGCCCGTCAGCCCTCCTTTCCCGAGATGACAATGATCATCGCCACCGAGGACGCAGAAATCTTCCAATGGCATGGTGCACACCTCCGTTCGGTAGCCGGACTGGGCGACAGGTCTGCTTATGGCCTTCCCGACGAGGTCGGCCTTATCGTCACCGAGGTGGCCGAAGGAAGCCCCGTTCATACGGCCGGTCTTCGTGTGGGCGATGTCATTCGTACGGTCGAAGGAAAGCCCGTAGGAGATAAGGAATCCCTCGACGCCGCCAGCACTGCGAGTACCGGAAACAAGGGTATTGCCATCAGATACTTCAGGGATCAGTCCGAAGTCCAAGCCTTCCTCCACTTCCCCAACTGACCCGATACCCTACCTGGCCATTAGCGATTCTCGCCATTCCAACGAATATGATATGGTAATCCTACGCCTTTTTTGTCGCGTAAGATTTCCTCTTCCTTTTCATCTTGCTCACATTTGCTACCCCTTCTGACAGTTTTTCAGAATGCAAAGGATGCCCCCCAAAAAACCTTTTCAACTTCGCATTTGCACTTTGAAACCGATTTTTCAATGCAATGAAATTTATACTTGATGCAATGAAATTCAAATCATTGTATCAAAAAATTCATTTATGCAATGTGGGGAGATGTGGAAAAAACACGCAAAAACGGGGGCAAAATGGCTAAAAAGTGCGTCAAAATGGGCATTTTTGTTCAAAAAACGGGCGATGTTAGATTGTATTTTTGTGTATATTTATGCATATTCTTGCATATAGGCTTTCTAACATCGAAGTCAAAAGGTGGGTTTTGAGGGTGATTTTGTTTCTAACATGGGGTGGTTTTGTTTCTAACATGAGTGGTTTTTGTCACAGAAATGGGGGTTTTTGAACGCGTTTTTTCTAACATTTGGCACCAAAAAACGGGGTTTATGTTAGATTCTCACCTGCCTGAAAAAGCAAAATCGCAGCGAGAAGGTACTCTGGGTGTGGTGAGACTCCCAATCTAACAATCTAACATTCTAACATGGAGTGTTAGATTGTGCGTAGAGCGTGTAGAGGAAGTGTAAATCTTCAGAAGTAATCTATGAATAAATAATTACATATTTATTCATTTCCTATACATTTTCACCCCCTTCCTAACAGAGAATCTAACATGTTAGAATGTTAGAATGTTAGAATGTTAGATTCTCCTTCACATCCCATTCGTTTGCTGGGGTGTCTTTTCCTGATTTAGGTTGACACTTTTAGAGGTTTATTAAACGTATTTACTTGACACTTTCCTAAGATAGTTTACACT